>Ga0256839_1004969_pt1 | contig 12583 bp, 7 predicted proteins | sample 354166metaG_FD_185968 | JGI IMG/M metagenome (GOLD analysis project Ga0256839, IMG submission 185968) | Hydrothermal vent microbial communities from Mid Atlantic Ridge, Atlantic Ocean - 354-166 | ecosystem: Environmental > Aquatic > Marine > Hydrothermal vents | place: Atlantic Ocean: Mid...
GCCCGGAGGGTATCTGATTCTGGGAAGCTCTGAATCGGTGAATGGTTACAGTGATAAATACAAGACCGAGCGTCATCCGCAGGGCGTGGTTTTTCGTCCACTGGATGGGCGGACGGAACAGGACAGGGATATGTAGATGCCAATCTCCACGAAGCGTACGAAAATGGATCTTGAACAAGATCATCTGTTATGTGATCGGAATAGTTACCCACACTGCGAAAACGGTGCCGGATAGCTGATTCAGATGTATTTTGTTCAGTATCGCAGGAGGGTTAAAATCAGCCAGATACACACGACGAGGTTGAGGGGCGCGGCGCGTTTTATCGCTGCGTCACTGCCAAGCCGTCTTGTCCGGCTGTGTTTATTATCCGAAGTATGGAAATATACTTCATTTGCTTGGCTATTTTATCCCCCCAGCATATCCAGCAGCTTCTGCGCCGCCTGGAACCGCTGCTCCCGATCCGGCAGGTTTTGGGTGATGCGCAGTTTGTCCTGCCCGTCCAGTTTGTAGCGCTGCGGCTGTTGCTGGATCAGCTGGATGATTTTCATCGGATCCACGTTGGGCTGCTGGTCGAAAATGATTCGTCCGCCCTGATCCCCTATATCGATCTTGCGAATGCCCAGCGGGGTTGCCTCGAGTTTGAGTTCGGTGATCTGGAACAGGTTCTTCGCCGGGTCGGGGAGCAGGCCGAAGCGGTCGATCATCTCCACCCGCAGTTCACGCAGCTCCTCCCGGTTCGCCGCGCTGGCGATTCGTTTGTACATCACCAGGCGGGCATGCACGTCCGGCAGGTAGTCGTCGGGGATCAGGGCGGGGAGGTGCAGTTCCACCTCGGCGCCGTGATCCAGGGGGCGGTCCAGCTCCGGCTGCTTGCCAGCCTTGAGCGCCTTGACCGCGCGCTCCAGAAGCTCCGAGTAGAGGCTGAAGCCGATCTCCTGCATCTGTCCGCTCTGTCCCTCCCCCAGCAGTTCGCCCGCGCCGCGAATCTCCAGGTCGTGGGTGGCGAGGGTGAAGCCGGCCCCCAGATCCTCGATGGATTCCAGCGCTTCCAGCCGTTTCAGGGCGTCGGTGGTGATCAGTTTGCGTGACGGGATGATCAGGTAGGCATAGGCTCGGTGGTGGGAGCGGCCCACCCGGCCACGCAGCTGGTAGAGCTGGGCCAGGCCGAAGCGGTCGGCGCGATCGATGATGATGGTGTTGGCGCTGGGCACGTCGATGCCGGTCTCGATGATGGTGGTGCAGACCAGCACGTTGAAGCGCTGGTGGTAGAAGTCGGCCATTACCCGCTCCAGCTCCCGCTCGCCCATCTGGCCGTGGGCGATCTGTACCCGTGCTTCGGGTACCAGCCGGGTGATGGCGGCGGCGGTCTTTTCGATGGTCTCCACCTTGTTGTGCAGGAAGTAGACCTGCCCGCCGCGCTTGATCTCGCGCAGGATGGCCTCGGCCAGCAGGGTGTCGCTCCACTCGCTGACGAAGGTCTTGACCGGCAGCCGCCGTGCCGGGGCGGTGGCGATCACCGAGAATTCGCGCAGCCCGGAGAAGGCCATGTTGAGGGTGCGCGGGATGGGGGTGGCGGTGAGGGTGAGGATGTCCACCTCGGAGCGCAGCGCCTTGAAACGCTCCTTCTGGCGCACGCCGAAACGGTGCTCCTCGTCGATGATCACCAGCCCCAGCTGTTTGTACTTCACCCCCTCCTGCAGCAGTTTGTGGGTGCCGATGATGATGTCGATGGTACCGTTTTCCAGCCCGGCCAGCACCTGCTCCTGATCCTTGCGGGAGCGGAAGCGGGAGATGGATTCGATGTTGACCGGCCAGTCGGCGAAGCGATCCCGGAAGCTCTGGTAGTGCTGCTGGGCGAGCAGGGTGGTGGGTACCAGCATCGCCACCTGCCTGCCTCCCTGCACGGCGATGAAGGCGGCGCGCATCGCTACCTCGGTCTTGCCGAAACCCACGTCGCCGCACACCAGGCGATCCATCGGCTTGTCCGAGGCCATGTCGGCAAGTACGGCGTGAATGGACTCCAGCTGGTCGGGGGTCTCCTCGAAGGGAAAACTGGCGGCGAAGGCGGCGTACTGATCATCGACAGGGTAGGCGTGTCCCTGACGCGCCTCGCGCCGGGCGTAGATGTCCAGCAGTTCGGCGGCCACGTCGCGCACCTTCTCGCCGGCCTTGCGCTTGGCCCGCTCCCACTGGCCGCTGCCCAGCTTGTGCAGCGGGGCGTTCTCCGGCGCGGCGCCGCTGTAGCGGCTGATCAGGTGCAGTGAGGCGACCGGCACGTAGAGCTTGTCACCACCGGCATACTCCAGGGCCAGAAACTCCGCCTCGGTCTCGCCCACGGTCAGCTTCTGCAGGCCGAGGAAGCGCCCGATGCCGTGATCCTCATGCACCACGGGGGCGCCCTCCTGCAGCTCGGCCAGATCGCGGATGATGGCCTCCGCCTCGCGCTGGCGGGTGCGGCGCCGGCTGCGCTGGATGGCATGGGCGCCGAACAGCTGCGCCTCGGTGACCACGGCGACGGCGGGCTGCTCCAGCACCAGCCCCTGTTCCAGCGGGGCGACAGTGATGCCCACGGGTGCATCTCCCTGCAGAAACCCGTGCCAGCTCTCATACTGGGTGGGATGGATATCGTCGGCCTTGAGCAGCTCCAGCAGCGCCTCGCGGCGGCCGGTGCTCTCCGCGGCGAGCAGAACCCGCCCGGAAAAATCCTTCAGCCAGTGGCGCAGCGCCTCGCTGCCGCGTGCGGCGGGGCTGTTCAGATTGAGGTCGGGCGGTGCGGCGGTGGCATAGTTGATGCCCTTGCTGATCTGTTTGAAGTGGTGCAGGCGTATCTGGCTGAAGCGGCCCACGGCGGCAAACAGCTCGTTGCTGCGCAGGAACAGCTCCTCCGGTGGCAGCAGGGGCCGTTCGATATCGTGACGGCGGCTCTCGTAGCGCTGCTGTGCCTCCTCCCAGAACTGTTCGGCTGCCTCGTGGACTCCTTCGGTAACAAACACCAGTCCCCCCTGCGGCAGGTAGTCGAACAGTGTGGCGGTCCGCTCGAAGAACAGCGGCAGGTAGTACTCGATGCCGGGTGGCGCCAGGCCATCGCTGACACTCTGGTAGATCAGGCTGCGGGTGAGTTCACCTTCGATCTGGTCCCGGTAGGCCTGGCGAAACTGCTTGATCGCTTCAGGAGTGAGGGGAAACTCCCTGGCCGGCAGCAGATGTGCCTTCTCCACCTTCTCCAGGGTGCGCTGGGTTTCGGGATCAAAGGTGCGGATAGTCTCGATCTCATCATCGAACAGATCGATACGGTAGGGCCGCTTGCTGCCCATGGGAAACAGATCGATCAGGCTGCCACGTACCGCAAACTCACCATGCTCCATCACCTGTGAGACACAGTTGTAGCCACTGCTCTCCAGCCGCCCCCGCAGCCCTTCCAGATCCAGCCGCTGGCCGGTGTCCAGCATCAGGGCATGCGCATCCAGATAGTGGCGCGGGGGGAGCTGTTGCATCAGGGTGGAGACCGGTACGGTCAGAATACCGTTTTTCAGCTCCGGCAGACGGTAGAGGGTAGCCAGCCGCTGGGAGATGATCTCCTGGTGCGGGGAGAAAATATCATAGGGCAACGTCTCCCAGTCGGGAAAGCTGAGTACCGGAAGGGCCTGTTGCGCGCCCCGGTTGAAAAACTCCAGCTCCTGTTCCAGTCGCAGTGCGGTCGGGGTGTCCGGCGTGATGACCATGGTTGGCGCATTGTGCCGGATTGCCGCGGCGTGGATGGCCAGGCCGAAACTGCTGCCATACAGCCGCCCCCAGTCCAGGCGTGTGCCGGGTTTGGCCGGTAGTTCAGGTTGCAGAGGGGATGGATAGTGCGTCTGATTCATAAACAAGTGGTGCAAAAAGAGCCGTATTCTAACTCAAGGTGGGCAGGATAGGGGATGACTTGGCAAGAAATCAGGTGCCGGATTGCCGTTGTTGTAGTGTTGCCTGCATCCTTGCAGTCGTGTGCGTGGAGCTTCCCTGCTCTCGCGAGAAAATTACTTTGAACAGATTTACACTATTTTCCGCCGCTGGCCTGTTGCGCTTGGCCTGGCCTCTCTGCCATAAGGGAAAGAATCTGCTCGATATCTTTTTCCCAGCGGTTGAATATTTCAGCAGGTTCTCGTGCAGCCAGAAATTCATGATAGGTTGATGGATTGATTGTCACCAGCAGGGTGCTGTCCCCTTCAGCGAATATTGCGATGCGCAGGGGCAGGTAGGGCGTGAGTTGTGGGTATTTACGGGAGAGCTTTTCTATCTCGTCAGCTTTGCCGAAAAAAACGGCGCGGTATTTGTTACTGGTGTAGCCCATGCCAAGCAGACCGATATTGACCATATCCACCCTGGCCACGGTGTATCCCTGTTGTTGTATTGTCTGTTTCAAACTGTCCAGTGCTGCAGGGAGTGGCTGATGGGCGCGAACCATAATCAGATGATCTGCCTGCAGCGGCAGGGCCGTCAGCATCAGCAGGATGAACAAAAGGATGCTACGCAGAGGATGTTCTGTTTTCATTCTGAAACCTCTTCAAGAATAGCCGAATAGATTTTGTACAGCTCTCTGGACGTGTGTTCCAGATTGGCGTTGTTGAACAGGGCGCCAAAGCGTAGTGGATTGACAGCGGTGACCATGACCTTGCCATCATCCTGCTCCATGACAGTAAGGCGATTGGGAAGGAAAAGCCCCATCCGTGGATCAATTGTCAGCAACGTATTTATCTGCTGGATACTGCCAAAATGAATGACCAGCTGTTTTTTATTCTCCTCTCCCTGGGCAACCAGGCCATCATCGAGATAGTGTTGCCGGATGATGCGCAGCCGTTTTTCAGAAATAGCCTGTCTGATGTTCTCTACCGTTTCAGCAAAGGAGTCTGTTGATGTGGCAATGAGCGTGGGTTTGGCTGGTACCATCGCCGTTTTGGTCGGGCGTTGAAGCTCTTTTTCAAAGCTGCGGATGTAGCTGACTACGTCATCCACATCCTGAGAACTGAGCCCCATTTTTGCGGCAGGCAGCATGGGTGTTCCGCGCCGTCCCTTGAGCAGGGTCGTTCGGATAATCTGATCCGAAGCGGCAGCGAGGAAACCGGGGTTGTTAAGTCCCGGGGCGACGACAGGGTGATCATGCAGCCGGGTAAAGTTGATTCCGGTGCCAGCTCCCCCCTTGCCCAGCGGCCCGTGACAACGGGCACAGTATCTGGCGAATATCTCCCGTCCCTTTTCCGGATCTCCTGGTGCCCCTTCCGGTGAGAGTTTCACCTTTCCTGATGACCAGCTGCGGATATGTCTGACAATGGCCCAGGTCTGTTCATCGTCGAGATGTTGGAAAGCGGGCATGATTCGTCCCGGCCGGCCGTGACGAATTGTTTTGAAAAGATAATCATCCGTTACGCTGGCAAGAAAGTCCGGAAGTGCCAGGGGAATACCGATTCCACCATCGCCGTTGTCACCGTGGCAGGCGGCGCAGTTGATGGCAAACAGTTCGCTTTCCTCTGTTGCAGCATTCGCACTGCCTCCCGGCGCAACGAAAAGAAAGAATATTAATATGGATAAATGTAATGGATTGCGATTAATCTGCATGGGGTTCCCTTTTTTGAAATTTATTCAGGGTTATATGCAACTGTAGTACAAAATTGCGGATTTTCGGTTCGCAGGGTGCAAAAACAAGCCTGTATCCGGAGTTCTGTAGGCCATATGGTGTTTATGTATAATGAGCTCAGGCGCAAAGCTGTTTTTTTACCGTGAAGGGAGTGGCGGATGAGTTTTGGCGGACGTTTGAGTATCCGATCCAAGCTGGTTATTTTGCTGTTGCTTGCCAGTTTTGTCAGCATCGGGGTGGTTGGTTACCAGGGGTTTCGCTCCGCCAGGGATGCCTTGAATGAGGCAATCTATAATGAACTGACAACGCTGCGGGCTGCCAAGACCCAGCAGGTGCAGGCCTATTTTTCCGATATTCATGATCAGGTGCTGGCATTTGCGGAAAACCGTACCATCATCGAGGCACTGAACGAGTTTCGCACTGCCTATCATCTGGCTGAGCGTGAATCGATTTCAGAACCGCAACGGCAGCAACTTGCCGAATATTATCGCAGTGAATTTGTTCCCCGCCTGAAAGATCGCATGGGTGGTGAACCGGAGGTAAAACACTATCTCCCGGATGACACTGCCGCCGCGTGGCTTCAATATCACTATATTGCCGCCAATCCGAACAAGGTGGGCCACAAGGATGAATTGATGCGGGCGCCGGGTGACGACGGTTATTATGCCCAGGTGCACGAGCGTTATCATGAAAGTCTCCGCAGCCTGATTAAAAAATTTGGTTATTATGATCTGTTCCTGATTGATCCCGAGAGTGCCGATATTATCTATTCGGTGTTCAAGGAGACCGATTTTGCCACCAGTCTGCTGCATGGTCCCTACGCTTCCAGCAATTTTGCCCAACTTGTCAAGGAGGTGATGCGTACCCGGGAGCGTGGCCGCGTCCGGTTTCAGGATTACGATATCTATATCCCTTCCTATGGTGCTCCGGCGGCTTTCGTTGCGGTGACGGTGTTCGATGGCAGGGAGATTGCGGGCATTCTGGCCCTGCAGGTCCCCAGTGACGAGTTGAACAACGTTATGACCAGCAACCGCGAGTGGGAGAGCAGCGGCATGGGGGAGACGGGTGAGGTATATCTGGTGGGGCGTAATCATCTGATGCGCTCCGATTCCCGGTTTTTGCTTCAGGATCGGGAACATTATCTGCAGATGTTGCGTGACATAGGCATGCCCGCTGATGAGATCCAGCGTATCGAGAAAAATAACACCACGATTCTTTTTCAACCAGTGCATGGAGAGACAGTGGATCTGGCTCTGAGTGGTAAAACGGGTACTCAGGAGGTGGTTGATTACCGGGGTGTCCCGGTAATGAGCGCCTATGCGCCGCTGCGGGTGCATGGTATGGACTGGGTGATTCTGTCCGAGATGGATATTGCCGAGGTTAATCGGCCCATCGATCATTTCCGGCGGAATGTAATGGTCTCGGCCACTATTCTTGGTGTGGTTATTACCCTGCTGGCGATGCTGTTGGCCAGCTATATCACCCGGCCGATTCATACCCTTGTGGCCGGGATGCGCAGGGTCGGGGCAGGGGAGTCCGGTGTCCGGGTGAATATTGACAGCCGGGATGAGTTTGGTGAACTGGCGAACTCGTTCAATACCATGGTAGAGGGAGTTCAGCAGCAGAGACAGATTATTGAGGACAAGGAGCAGGAAAATGCCCTGTTGCTGCATACTCTCTTGCCGGAATCCGTTGCGGAGCGGATGAAGGCAGGAGAGGAGCAGATTGTGGATCGAATTCCCAATGTTTCGGTAATCGTTACTATGCTGACGGGCCTGAGCAGCTACGGTGAGGATGAAGAGCCCGCGGATTCCATCGTTCGGCTCAACCACCTGATCGCAGAACTGGATGAGTCTGCTGCGGGCCACGGTGTGGACAAGATCAAAACCGTCGGTGACGATTATATCGCGGCTTGCGGTCTGCTCACCCCGCGGCTTGACCACGGCAAGCGGGCGCTGGAGTTTGCCGGGGAGATGATGGAGATCGTGCAACGCATCGGTCGGGAGTACGGGAAGAATCTTGAACTGCGTATCGGTATCCACTCGGGAACTGTACTGGCCGGCGTCATTGGCCGGCACCGTTTTACCTATGACATCTGGGGCAGCACTGTGGATCTTGCCAGTGAGGTTTGCTCTGTTGCTGCACCAGGCTCTATCTGCATTACCGAACAGATGTATGCGCAGTTGCATGACAAGGATGGGTTCAGCAAGGATGGGCAGATCAGGGTGGATGGTGGCGGGAGTGTGCAGATCTGGTGCAGCATACCGGCTGGACAGGAGTCGCCCCGTGCCTGACTGGCTGCTGCAGGAGAGCTGGCTTGCCTGGGGGGTTGGGCTGCTGATTGGTTTTCCCCTTTTGACCATTCTGTTCGGGGAGATGCTCTACCGTATCGAGAGCAGCAACAAGGGGTCGCGCAGCTCCCTGGGATATGCCCTCTATTTCGTACTCCCCGGATTGGTGCTCTGGCTGTTGTTGACCAATGTGCTGGAGCTTGATGACAGCAATGTATGGGTGCGGCTGGCCGCTACCCTGTTCTGGATCAGTCTGATCTATCTCGGCCTGGCTCTATTCAATCTGTTCTGGTCCGGTCATACAGCAGAGGAGGGGTGGCAAAGCCGCATCCCCTCTCTGGTGCTGAACATTGTGCGGATGTTTTTCATTCTGCTCGGCATTGCCTTTGTCATGTCCTCGGTGTGGGGTATTGACCTGGGCAAGATGCTGGCGGCACTGGGGGTTGGTTCTATTGTCCTGGGTCTGGCGCTGCAGGACACCCTGGGCGGGTTGTTCGCCGGCATCACCCTGATCTCGGCGCGCCAGTTCAAGGTGGGTGACTGGTTGAAGACCGGCGACGTGACCGGACAGGTGGTCACGGTCAACTGGTACTCGGTGACCCTGAAGACCCTGGAGAATGATCTGCTGGTGATTCCCAACTCGGTGCTGGCGCGGGACACCTTCCGTAACTACAGTCAGCCTTCGCCGGTACATATGGAGCGCATCATCATCCAGTTCTGGGAGGAGCATCCCCCCAGTCTGGTCAGAAAGGCGCTGCTGGAGGCGGCTCACGCCACCCCGGGGGTGCTGGAGGAGCCTTCTCCCCAGGTGATACTGCGTGAACTGGCCGATGATGCCGGTGCCTATGAGGCGCTGCTCTACTTCGATGATTACGGTCAGATTGATGTGATTCGAGATGCTTTCCTCACCCGTGCCTGGTATGCGGCCAAGCGTTACAATATCGTATTCCCCTATGAGGATTATCAGCTCTATCACTTCGCCGGTTCGGAGATGAATCGGGGTAGTGATGATCTGGTCACGCCGGAAAAACTGCTCGACAGATTGGTGGAGCTGGAGGTGTTCGAATTGTCAGCAGAAGAGATGGAAGATCTCGTTCGCGGTGCAGTAATTCAGCGCTTTGGTGCCGGGGAACAGATTCTCCGCGCCGGAGAGGAGTATGGGAAATTTTTTGTGGTTCTGCGCGGCAGTGCGCGCAAATATGTGGTGGATCATGAGGGACGTGAGCAGAGCATGGGGACAGCAGAACCGGGTGATCTGATCGGAGTGGTGGCGGCGTTGCGGCACTGTAAAAACATGATCACTGTCTATGCCAGCAGTGATGTTCAGGTTGTGGAGCTGTCGCTGGGTTCTGTTGAACAGGTACTGAAATCAAACCCGCAGTTTGCCCAGGATCTTGAGCAGGATATCGAAGTCCGTCTTGAGACTATCGACTCAATACTGCAACGTAGTGATCGGGCAGGCCGGAGGGGGGACGGCGCTCATCCTGCAGATCTCCGGCAACTGTTGAGCAGAAACAGGAGGTCGGCTGTCCCCTCTGAAAAGACGGAGTCCTGAAGTAGCGGCTGAAGACGATATAGGGCAGCTCAAAAAAATGCACTTTTCCGTGGTAGCGGCGTCAGGCCCCGTGCTCGAATCCTTATGCCTGTGCGCGGAGCTTCCTCCCTCTCGCAAAATAATAGGCGCCCAGTATTGGGCGCCGGGTCAATAGGTCAATCGGTCGGGGGTAGAGCCGCCTCGATAATCTCTTTTGCCTTGCGATAGTTGTTTGCCACAAAGGTATCCCAGCTTTTTTCAATCTCTCCCTGCTCCCCCGTTACCGTATCGGTTGCCTTCTTGCGTTTTTTGGTAAATTTTGCAGCGAAACGAGGATTGCCAGCGGTCAACTCATCGACGGGGATCCGATTGATGAGCGCACGTGCCCGTGCTGCGGCTCCGGCAAGTTCCGGCTGTGCCCGGGTTGTGGATTGCAACAGGATTTCGGCCCGTTGAATGGATGACATCGCTTCATGCAGTTCGTCCAGTCGATAGGTGATCATCACATCAAACAGTGAGTTAACCACGTTATAGCGCCGCCGGCTTTTCAGTACATCGAAAGCAACGTGGGCTCCCAACTCTCTGGCGCCGTAGGGACGGGGAAAATATTCCGGGAGTTTGTTTTCCAGATAGGTTGCAGGCCGAATCGGCAGGCGACTGATCTTTGGTTCCAGAAGTAACTTCTGTCCCTGTGGAGAGAGCAGAAACTCGATAAACCTGCCGGCCAGTTCAGGTTGAGGGGCTGTTTTCAAAATGGCAATATTGGCTGGAACCAGAACGGTTTCAGCCGGATAAACAAACTCCACCGGCGCCCCTTCGGCCTTTGTCATCAAACCATAAAAGTCAATGACAATTCCGATCCCGAACTCGCCTGCTGCAACCCCTTTGGGTACATCACCACTTTTTGCGGTAATGGTTTTTGCATTGGCAGCTACGGCCTTGATCAGCGCCCAGCCGTGCTCCCAACCCCTCAACTGCAGGATGGCCTCGACGGTCAGGTGGGTGGTGCCGGAGCGTGAGGGTGCGGAGAGACCCACATGGCCCTGGTATTCAGGTCGGGCGAGATCAATCCACTCCTTCGGTGCTGCCAGATTACGGGTCTTCAGGTAATTGCTGTTCCACATGATTCCATACCCGGCGGCGGCAAACCCGCAGTAGTAACCATCCGGATCGTTGACCGGATATCCGCTCAGTCGTCTGGGGATCCCCTTTGCTTCAGGCCGGTATCTCTTTAACATCTCCTTTTTTTTCAATACCTCGAACGCATCCGGCGCTGATACCCAGAACAGATCTGCACTGCCTCTGTTGTTATCCAGATATTTCAGCCCGGCAGAGGTTTTTTTTGTGATGATCTCGATCTTTATGCCGGGATTTTTTTGCTCAAAGGTGGTTTTGAATATTTCGGTCATCTGCTCCGGAAACGAGGTTACGATAACGAGCGGCTGTTTTGCGAGAGAGGCGTATGCCGGGAAAGGTGAGAACAGCAGAAAAACCAATATAGCCGTGCTGTATCTGGAGAGCATGCACAACTGCAATTGCAGGTTTGCGTAGTACCGCAGCTTGCTGGTGAGAGTCATCCGTTGACGATCTCCGGTTGAAATAGTGAATTCTATCTTATTTCAGGCTGTCAGGGATTGATGATTGTCGGGAGAGCAAACTGCGGACACGGCTGTTGTTATAAACCCTTGGCAAATCTCTGTGTTCTCCGTGCCTCTGTGGTGAACCCGGTTTTGGGGTTTGCACCACAGAGGCACGGAGAACACAGAGGAATGGAGTTCAATCAGGCTTTGACTGTTTCTCCGGCAGCTTTCCTGCGTCTCATGGCGGCCAGGCCAATGAGGGCTGAACCGAACAGAACAGCGGCCGGAGGTATGGGAACCGGCGCGGCAGCCGGGGTCGAAACGAATGCGACAGCGTATCCGCCGGCGGGATATCCGGGCAGAGTGGCGCCATTGGCTGTACCTGTTACCGAGAAAATGTATGAGGGGTGGTTTGCCAATACCCCTGAATATATCCAGCTGTCATTGGAACCGTCAAACACAATGTCACCGGTAACATCCATATCGTCAATATTGAATGAGAAATTGCCAATATTGCCCTGGATGTCGCCGATGCCAACGCTGATATTTGCCCAGCCGGTTGTCTCATCCACATGCAGGCTCCAGGAGTCTGCAAAGCTGCCCGGCTGGTGGAGCATGGTAGCGGTGTCTCCGCTGTTGAGCACCGACCCGTTGCTACCGGACAATGTGCTGCCGGCCTGTGCGCCCATGCTGGAAAGTGCCAGTAGTGATGCTGCAATCAGATAGTGTAGTTTCATTAGCTCATCTCTCCTTGTGGGGGTCAATTGACTGGAGTGCAGTGTGAACCACGATTCCATTACATTATGAGAGAAGATAGAGCAGGTTGGCATGCAGCGGTCACATAGTTGACAAAAATATTACATGATGACTGAAACCCGGAATGCTGCTGTGTTCACAGCCTGAGGAAAATCAGCTTGAGGTCGGGGGCGGGGAACCCCGCGGGCGGAACAGGTGAGCCTGAACCGGCAGCCACCCGTAAAAAACAGGTGGCCGCCAGACCAGAAACGTTAAAGCCGATTAGGCCTCAACCAGCTCTTTGGCTGCTTTTTTGCGTCTCATGGCGGCCAGACCAATGAGGGCTGAGCCAAACAGCAGAGCGGCGGGCGGGAGAGGTACCGGTGCCATTACGGCAGTATAGCCTCCGCCCAAGAGGCCAGTTGCCGTACCCGAAACGTTAATATCATACACACCTGCTGCTAACGAGCCTTTGTACACCCACAGGTCATCATTGACTTGGGTGAAAGAAGGCTCTGGCGCCCCGGCAACCGTAAGACCGGTGATATCCATAACGCCATTATCAGGATCTTTGTCATTGTTGAAGCTGATGTATAAGTTGTTGTTTGCGGCATCCACATCAAGTTTCCACAAATGATCAAAGTTACCCGTTCCGCCCATGGTTACTGAAACAGCACCGTCATCCACGATCGTTCCAGTTGCTGGTAACGTAAAGCTTGGAGGTAGTCCGGAGACCGTGCTGTCAAAATTTAACGTGGTTGCCGCTTGTGCCCCCATGCTGGCCAATGCCAGCAGCGATGCTGCGATTACATGATGCAGTTTCATTGTAAG
>Ga0256839_1004970_pt1 | contig 12580 bp, 5 predicted proteins | sample 354166metaG_FD_185968 | JGI IMG/M metagenome (GOLD analysis project Ga0256839, IMG submission 185968) | Hydrothermal vent microbial communities from Mid Atlantic Ridge, Atlantic Ocean - 354-166 | ecosystem: Environmental > Aquatic > Marine > Hydrothermal vents | place: Atlantic Ocean: Mid...
CCTCAAACACATCGCCAGCGACCGTATGCTGTTTGCCCGCGGCGCCATCAAGGCCGCGCTCTGGGGCCAGTCGCAAAAGCCCGGCGAGTATACAATGCTGGATGTTCTGGGCCTGTAGCCCCGCCCGCACGGCGCCCCGCACGGGCGGAGGCCGCTACTTCACCATGCGCTGGCGGATAACGGTAAATCCCGCGCGGACAATAACACCGCCGAGAACACCACCGACAATCGCGATGGAATAGGCGCTACCGCCCAATGAAAAAACGGCGATTACATGCGCCATCGCGCCGCCCAGAAAACCGGTTACAAGGTTACCGACCGTGCCGAGCGAATACTCCCGCATGAACTGATGCGCGAGCAGCCCGCCGACCATGCCCGAAATCAGGCTGATAACAAGAAAGGTCATTGTGTATCCCTCGTAGCTGTTACCCCGGGAAGCCCCCGTTTCCCTTCAGGGTTGTCAAGTTTGTGTATACTATCGCATTCGGGAAAATTCCCCTAGTGAAATTTTGCGCTCGACGAAACGCAACGTAGAATTTGATTCCGCCCGGAAACTCCGGCACAGTTTCACGGAATTCAGGAGGATACCCATGACATATCTTGAAACCCTGTTCGGCGTCTCCGGCAAAACCGCTCTCGTCACCGGCGGTGCCACCGGCATCGGCCGCATGATGGCAACCGCTCTGGTGCAGGGCGGCGCCCGCGTCCTGATCGCCAGCCGCAAGGGCGAGGCCTGCGAGGCCGTCGCCGCCGACCTCAACGCGCTGGACGCAAGCGGCAGCGCCGAAGGTTTCGCCGGCGATGTCGGCAGCGAAGACGCCATAAATGCCCTGAGCGCCGAGGTGCTGAACCGCACCGGCCGCCTCGACATCCTGATCAACAACGCCGGCGTGACATGGGGCCAGCCCTACGCCGAATTCTCGCACGCCGCATGGCAAAAGGTGTTCAACATCAACGTCGCGGGCCTGTTCACCCTGACCCGCAACCTGACCCCGTTGCTCGCCACCAGCGCCAGCGACGCAGACCCCGCCCGCATCATCAACATCGGCTCCGTCATGGGCACCGTGCCGCTGGCCGAAGGGGCCTATTCCTATTCCGCCTCCAAGGCCGCCGTGCATCACCTGACCCGCATCCTCGCCGCCGAACTGGCCGGCAAACGCATCACCGTCAACGCTTTTGCACCCGGCCCGTTTCCGTCGAAAATGACCGCCTTTGCCATCGGGAACGAGGAAGGGCAGGAAAAAGTCGGCGCAAACGTCCCCCTCGGCCGCGTCGGAACGCCCGAGGACATCGCCGGCGCCACCCTGTTTCTCTGCGGTCGCGGCGGCGCCTATACCACCGGCTGCATCCTGCCGCTCGACGGCGGCATGAGCGTCGAAGGCCCCGCCAACCTCTTCGCCAACGCCTTGTAGGGCGTAAACACCGGATCAGGCTGATCTAACTCTGTGCGCCGACCACAAGGGTCCACCAGATCTTGCCGCTGCGTTCCTGAAAAAACCCGACGCCCAGATGCGTGGCGGCGGGGGCGAGCAGCACTGCACGGGTGCCCGTATCCGCAGCCCATACGCTGATGGTTTCCAGCTCGGTTTCGTAGGTTTCCGAAACCGTTTCGCCCAGAAATACCCCCGCGAAGCCCGCTGCCGCCACCCGCATCAAGGGCGAGGAACCGTCACTGCCAAAATGCCAAGGGCGGTTTTGTCTGGACATATCCTTTGAATGACCCGCCGCCGCCGCCGACAGCGCCGGATCCAGCACCAGAAGACCGACACCGGCCTCCTGTCGCAACGCGTTCACTGCCGCCAGCATCCGCTCCGGAATTTCGGCCCGCCGCTGGGCGCTGATCTCGTAACGCTCGAAAGGGGGGGCACTAACGGGACCCTGGCAGGCCGCAAGACCGAGCACAGCCACAAAACACATCGCCAATCCGGTTTTCATATTTACCCCTTTTCGCTCATCACGGCTTTGTTTGACCCCTGTGCTTGGCGTCGTTGTATTTCGCGCTATAATTGCCTGTCCGGAACAGAATAACGGGAAGCCAGTATGAACAAAACCCCTTCACGGCGCGGGTTTCTGACAATTGCGGGAGCGGGCCTGCTGATGGGCACACCCGCTCTGGCCCAGGTCGCCGCACCCGCCCGTGTGCGCAATATATCCAGCTTCAGCGCTCAAAACTGGCAACCCTATTTTTCGTCGCTACGAAACGGCGTGATTCTGGTCGATACCGTCTCCCGTGCTCTGCATTTCTGGTCGGAAGATGAAAGCATTTACAAACTCTACCCGACAAGCGTGCCCCAGTCAGAAGAGATGACCCGGCGCGGCCGAACCTCGATTGTGCGCAAGGTCATTGGCCCCACATGGCGACCCACTCCCTCCATGCTGCGGCGAAACCCCGACCTGCCCCGCGTGGTGCCTCCCGGCCCCGAAAATCCGCTCGGCACCCATGCGCTCTACCTGAGCTGGCAGTATTTCCGCATTCACGGCACGCAGGATGAACGCAAAATCGGCCGTCGCTCTTCCAGCGGCTGTATTGGACTTTATAACCGCCATATCGCCGAACTTTACGGGCTGACCAAGGTTGGCACACAGGTGGTGCTGATATAAAAACGGGGGCCGGAAGCCCCCGCATTTTCTAGTATTTGGCCACAAGATTCAGGAACAGACCCTGACCCGAATAATTCAGATTGGTCATATCGTCCGAAACCGCACCCCACTCGAAACCGGCCCCGATTTTGAGGTTTTCACCCAGATGGCGGTAAACAGCCGCCACTGCGCCGGTTTCGCTGGTGCCGGTTTCCAGCGTATGCAGCAGCCGCATTTCGGCCATGGCATCCCAGTTTCTCACCACATGCCAATCCACCCGCGCCACCGCCAGCGCCGCGGTATTATAGGTAAAGGCAGTGGTGCCGCGCGGGGCCACTTGCGAGCTGCGATAGCCCAGCTTTCCCCCGAGTGTGAACTGCGAGGAAAGATCGTAATCCGCACTCACCGAGAAGACATTGCTGATCTGCAACGGTCCGTTATTGGTGCCGTCGGCGCTCACCTGATCCTGCCCCGGCTGATCGTCCAGATAGGTATAGCGCAGCAGCATATTGAACTTCTCGTTATCGACAGGCCGGAAGGCATATCCCAGAGAGGCCTTGATATAGCGGCCGTCACGGAAAGCGCCCGTCGCACTTTGAGACAGGAGCGCATCCACATTGGCCAGCAAGCGCCAGTCATCGTTCACGCTGTTGGTATAGCCGGCGGTGAGGCCCCAGGTCGTGCGGTCCCGTGTGATACCCGCACCGTTTTCATCCCGGTATTCCAGCCGCGCCCGCCATCCCTGGCCTTCGCCATTGTCCTGGGCCACCCCGAAGGAAAGCGCAACGCGGTCGAAATCGCCGCTCACCGCGTCCCTTACGGATCCAAGCTCGATGGTCGATGACAGGGTGAAAGCATCTGTCGGGGTATAGGTAACACCGTAAATCTGCGAGAGCGACCGCTGGTCGTCAGGCATATCATAAGCATATTCCGTATAGGTCGAAATACTGTCGGAAAGCCGGTATTTGCCGCCGAGCACCACACGCCCGTTATCGGAAAGCATCCCGCCGACACCGCTGCGCGTCGGATCAAGGGTATAACCAAGATACACCTCGTTGTTTTCCGTTGCCGCATAGCTCAAGCGGAACGCCCCGCCAAGCCCCGCATCGCCGGTGGAAACCTCGCCGGAAACATCCAGCTTTTCGCCTACCGCCATGTCGAAGCCCGCACCATAACGGTTGTTATTGGCCAGCCCACCCGTGTTGTTCAGCGTGGTTTGCCCGAACAGATAAACACTCCGGCCCGCAGCGGGTGTAAAGGTGGCGCGCACACCGAGGTCGGTGCGTTTGCCGGTTTCGGACGGCACGCCAATCGTGGTCTGGTCGAGCATCTGCACACCCGCTTCGAGCGCAACCCGATCCGAAAGCGCATAGGCAAAGCGCAGCTCGCCTTCGAGCTTTTGATTGCCGCTGTTCTGCCGGAATTGCTCGATGTCTCCTCCGAAGGTGAGCCGGTCGCTCAAGGCAACCTCGGTCTCCATCCCCACAAGCGACTGCCCTGTGGTAACGGTTTCCGAAATCGTCGAGAAGCCGGCATCCTTGCTCTCGTAATAGAGATTCACAAATCCGTCGCGATCCATGCCCATATCGCGCAGGTCGAAATGGCTGTCAAAATGAATGGCACTCGCCCCCGCGCTCGGCACACCGGCGGTCGAGACGATGGTCAGGCCACCATCGGTAGAGGTGGCAAACCCCATGCCCGGACCGGCCGTGCGGGCAAATTCCAGCTCGGCAAAGCTGGCACGGCCCAACTGGGCGCGCAAATCGGCACCGGCCATTTGCTGGGTGCCCGCTGCGGTTCGTTCGCTCATATAAGTGGCCCCGAAACGCAGATTATTGCCCAGCCATGCCTCGCCACGGGCGCCGTAGGCGGTATCGTTCACATTAAAGCCGGTGGGGGTATATTCATACTGTGCCACCAGATTGACGGTGTAATCCGCCCCGCCGCCCGACACGACACCCGCGCCCGAAGCCGCGGAAACCAGCGGGGTTTCAAGCAGAACCATGCCTTGCACATGGTCGATGGTATAATCGGTGCCCGGCTGCAGATCGGTCGAGGAAACCACCCGTCCCGTGGCGGGGTCCACCACCTGCACCGTCAGTTTGACAGAACCGCCGGTGATGTCCTGCCGCGTGAGGAAATAGACCGATCCTCCCGTGCCTTGCAGAATATCGCGCTGCGCCAGTGTTTCCGGCTGGGCGGCATAGGCAGTGGCAGCGAAACGGGCTTCCCCGCGATCGGTGGTGCCGGTGGAACGGTAGCGCAGCTCCGCCCCGTAAAGATCGCGGGCATTGCTCAGAAGGCTGGCGCTGTTTATGCCGGCTTTGAAATCGCCCCAGGTAATGCGGAAATTCTCGTTTTCCGCCTGCAGGTAAATTGCACCCGAGGTCGGGGTATCGTCAAAATAGCTGCTGTCGTCACCATACGTCGGATAGATATCCCCGTCCGCACGCAAGCGGTCCAGCACACGGCGCGGGTCTTTATCGTTCAGCCGCGAAAACAGGTCCGAAATCGGACCGTTGCCGGTATCGAGCGAGGAAGTAATATGCCAGCCGCTGGCGGTGCGGCCATTGACGTAAAATGCCAGACGGCCGTTGATATATTGCGGATCGAGGTTGCCCGCCCCGCCAGAATTCAGCCCCGCAGTGACATCGGCAATACCGATTTTAAACCACTCCGCCTCCGGAATCTGTACATCACGCACAATGTTCCGGCCGTTGGCATTGACCGTGACAACCTGATCTCCGACCGGCAGAATACGGCTGACCGCGAAGCGGCCCGCGCTGTCTACCGGCACGGATTCGCCCATCACCGTAACGGTGCCGCCCGGAGTGGCGCCACTCCCCGAGGCCGTGACCAGACCACCGCGCACCGGAATGGTGCGCCGTGCGGTGTTGTCATCCGCCTCGCCCGCCGCCACGGCGCCCGTTTGCGGCTGGGTATCGAATATGTTTTCAGCGCGACTCAGAAGCACGGGCGCGGTTTCATCAAAGCGCCCGTTGGCATCATAGACCCGCAAAACATAGGCAAAATCGCCGGAACCATCGGCCGGCATGGTCCAGTTGACCACACCGTTGACCGGAGCCGGAAGCGTGGCCACCACCGGCATGCCCCGCGCACCGGTGTCGATGATCCGCACTTCGCTGCGGGCAATAAAGGCCGGATAGTTGGCAGATGTGCGCAAGGCCACGGTCTCTCCCGCCCGATAGGCACTACGCAGATCGGCGGTGGAGATATTCAGCATCCGGCGGGTATCCAGCCCGTCATAGCGGATATCCACATCCAGCCCGTAGGCCAGTGCATCGGCACGATGCGCCGCGCCGAAATCCGTGGGAACGCCCGCAAGGGTCTGATTGTCGAACGAAACCGAGAACCCTGTTTGTGCAAAACTTGCCGATTGGGCAAAGGCTGGCCCCGCCCCCAGTGCCGCGACCAGCGCGGTGGTGTGCAACAGGCCTGTGCGAATGGCTTTGCTCATCTTATGACTACCTTCAAAATAACTACGCATATTATTCGCCCTCCCGCACAACCAGCGTCTGGATGGCGAGCGGTCCGTCACCTACCCTGCGCCAGACCTGGCGCAACTGGCGTTCGAGCCCGTTCATGCGCTGGCGGGCCACGGCTACATCCGCGGCATCCGCGCCGGCATCTACGTGATAGGCGATCACCACGGTTGCGGGATTATCCACAAGGCTTTCCGCCAGCCGGTCAAGCCCGGCCACCAGCTCAGCCAGTGGTGCACCATCCGCTCCAAAGCCCGCATCGTTAACGTCCACCCGCGCCAGATGGCCAAGGGTCGCGCCGAAATTCACCTCCGACACCATGCCCGGGGTTACCCGTGCTACCCGCGGGTTTTCGGTGGTCAGCGCATAGCCTGCAGGCAGCGAACGCGGATCGAGCTTGATGATGAAGTTACCACCGCCATCTGCCGGCAGGGCCGCACAGGGCACGCTATAGCGGCCGAATTCGTCGGTGGTGATCACCAGACCGTCTACTGTGGCCAGCCGCACGCCGGCCAGACCGGGTTCATCCTCCAGCGCCTCGGACAGAAGCGCGGGCTCCACCATCTTGCTGCCTTTGTCGCCATAATAGGTCTGATCGCTGATAGCAGCATTGTTGAGCTCGCTGCCCGATGGATCCTGATACCCGTTGCCGTTGCGGTCGTTGAACACTTTGCCAATCACGTCCACACAGTCAAACACGGCTTCCGGCATAATACGCACCAGAGCGGTGGCAACACCCAGCGCGTTCGCCCCTGTTGCAGAATCCAGCAGGTTCACACGGTTTACATGCGCTCCCGGATTGGCCCCTGTCAGAATGCGGGCATCCAGCGTTACCACCACCTGGCCAGAGGCCGGAATGTTGACATTGGACCATGTAACAACCGCTCCGTTGACGGATACCGCCGCCGCACTGCCGTTCAGTGTGGCGGAATTGGGCACATAGATGAAGCCCGGAGGCAACGTATCCACGATGTCGTAGGGACCGGCCACATGGGTTGCGGTATTTTCGATGACGATAGTGTAGGGCACCACACTGCCGCGCGTTACAATCTCTTGCGGCGTGGTTTTCACCATGCTCAACCCGCTGGCCACCGGCGATGCCGACAGCGCCAGCACAGTCGGGTCGTTCACCACGTTTCCATCGGTATCAATCCCGTCGTCGGACACATCCGAAATCAGTGCCGGCGTGCCCGGAACCCCGGGCGCAAAGACGGGCAGACCTTCGGCCGTTACCGTATTGCTCACCCCGCCGGCATTCACCGCCTGAAGGTCGAGCACAAAGGTAGCGGTATAGGTCGCGACCTCGCCGATTTCCAGCGTGCCTTCGGGGGAACCCGCCGAAGCGCTCACAAATGTCGGACCGGTTGTCAGCGTCAACGGGTTACCGTTCAGATCGGTCAGCGTGTCTACCACACCGACCCCGCTCAAAGGCGTGTTTCCGGTATTGGTAACGGTAATGGTATAGGTGACGGTGTCCCCTACATCATGGAGTCCGTCGCCATTGTCTGTGAACACCTGCGTTTTCACGGCCTCTATCCCGGGCAAAGCACCCTGAATCACGGTTTCCGTGGTGGTATCACACAGGGTCGGCACAGCCACCGAGCAAATCTGGTAGGTCACATTATATTGCCCGGCCGGATTGCCCGGCGCCAGCGTGATCAGCCCTGTGGCCGGATCCAGCGTCAGGGCCGGATCGGTGGTCACAACGGTGATATTCACATTAGCAAGCGTCGCCGGCGCATTGTTCAGCAGGTCGGAGGCCAGCATGCTGGTGGTGGTGCCGCCATCGGTGGTGAAGGCAGGGAACACCTCGGGGATTGCCTCGATCTTGCCCACCAGCAGGGTCACACCGGCATTGTTGGTGACTTGCAGGCTGTTGCCCGGCCCGTAATATCCGGTCACATCGGCGGTATTGATCACCTCGCCCGCCGAAATATCCGCCGCCGTCAGGTTATAGCTGGCGGTGAAGGTGGCGCTGTCCGCCACGCCCGGATTGAGAACCGGAATCGGCCCGCCGGACACCGTGACTCCGGCCAGCGTATCGGTGACCGTCACATTGTTGAGCGGAATGTTACCGGTGTTGGTGACGGTAAAGGTAAAGGTTACCGGAGCGCCAACCGCAGCACCGGCCAGATATTGCGCCGGATTCACCACATCTTTCACCAGCGTAATCGCCGGAGCCTGCGTGATCGGTACCGTTGTCGGGGTGTCATTGGTATTGGCCGTGCCGGAAGCATCGCTCACATCCGGCCCGCTTGGCGGGGTGCCGGTGGCGGTGGCGGTGTTTTGCACCTGCCCCGCCGCCAGATCGGCCAGCGTCAGCGCATAGGTAGCGCTGAAAGTAGTGGTATCCACATCGCCGGGGTTCATGGTGGCGATCGGCCCGCCGGGCACCGTGCCGCCCAGCATCGGGTCGGTGATGGTGACATTGGTCAGGGTCACATTGCCGGTATTTTCCACACGGAAATTATAGGTGATGATATCCCCCGCCTGCGGCGGCACCTGCAACGCGCTGGTGTCAGCCGTTTTGATCAGCGCAATCGCCGGAGCACTGGCAAGCGGCACTACGGTGGGCGTATCGTTTCCGGTGTTGGTGCCGGAAGTATCGTTCACCACGGTGCCATACGGATCTGTGCCGGTGGCGCTGGCGGTGTTTTGCACCTGCCCCGCATTCACATCCGCCAGCGTCAGCGTATAGGTCCCGGTGATGCTGCTATCGGTTGCCCCCACGGCCAGAGCGGCAATCGGGCTGCCCGAGATCACAAGACCCGGCATCGGATCGGTTACCGAAACGTTGGTCAGGTTCACATTGCCGGTGTTGGTGACGGCAAAAGTATAAGTGATCACATCTCCGGCCTGCGGCGGCACCTGCAGCGCGCTGGTGTCGGCCGTTTTCACCAAGGCAATCGCCGGCGCAATATTCGGAATAACCGGCGTCGGGTCATTCTCGCCAGCGTCACCGGCCACACCGTTGCCCGAAGGGTCCGGATTCGTGCCGTCATCGCTCAGGTCGCTCAGATCGGGATTGGTCAGCGAGGTTTGCCCAGTGAGCACGCCTTCGCCCGTAACGGTAGCCTGGTTTTCATAACGCCCGCCGGAAGCCAGCACAGGAGGCAGCGGCACGGTGGGCTGCACGCGAATGGTGAAGCTCAGCGTACAGGTGCCACCGGCGCCCAGCGCAAAGCCGCTGGCAAGGGTCTGGTTGCCCGCACCGTCATAGCCCGCAACCGTCCCGCCACAACTCCCCGAAGGGGCTGAAAGTATAGTATAGCTGCCCGCCGTCATCGGGTCGGTGGCCGGTGTGGCCAGCGCCTGATAGGTGCCAAACAGTGGCGCCGCGCCCGCAAGCGGGTCTGTCACCACCATGTTGTTGAGCGCTTCAAGGCTGAAGTTCTCCACAACCATATTGAAGGTGGTATTGAACGAACCGTCAGGGTTTGTTGTCGTCGTGGCGGCCTGCTTGGCAATACCCACCCGCGCTTGCGGAATTAACGGGTAGAGATAGTCCAGCGCATAGGTCGCCGCCGGCAGGTTAATGGAATCTATTACTGTGGGAGAGGTAACGGTGCCCCCTTCGGAACCGGCCGTAGTGGTGCCATCCACCAGATACGGCTCGGGCACCGTCCCGCGCGTCAGGGTATAAGTGCCCGCCGGCAGATGCAGGAACAGGAAATTGCCGAGAGCATCGGAATAGACCGTCTGGCTGACCGGCTGGCCGTCAAACGCCGTACCGGTCAGTGTGATCGGCACACTGGCAATACCGGTATCTACCAGATCAATCACCGCATCATCGGCAAAATCGCGGAACACGGTGCCGAAAATCGTGGAAGATCCGACCGTCACATTGCCGGAATTGCTGTTATTCGCCTGATTGGCCGGCGATTCATAGGAAGAAGTGCTCACGCTCGCGGTGTTGGTCACCACCGCCGGATTATTGTTCACCGAGACAACTTCCACCGGAATGGTGATTTCCACCGTGCCGTTGGAACTGACAGTGCCGAGATTACAGGTAAAAGACGTATCCCCTGCCACGCCGGTACAGGTGAGCGAGCTGGCTGTGCCCGCCGTCACTGCCGCTGTGGGCGTGCCCGTCAGCTGCATGCCCGCAGGCAGGTTGTCGCTGAACACCACATCATCGGCTTCGGCCAAGCCCACGCCGGTATTTACATGCACCGTGGCCAGGAAGCTGAAGTTGTCATTCAGGTTCACCGTAGCCGGTGTCGCCACCTTGCTGGTCACCTCGATATCGGTTTTGGTCCGGATCGTGGTGGTTTCGGTGGTGCTGTTATTGGGCGCATTGCGGTCAAACCCGTTGATGATCTCGGTCGAACTGACCGAGGCCGTGTTGGTGGTGGAGCCTTTCGCCACCCCCTGCGCGGTGATCTGGATGGTTTCTGAAGCTCCCGCCTCAAGATAAGGCCACGAACAGGTCAGCGTGCTACCCAGAGTGCCCGCAGCGGGCAAGGGCAAACAGGTGCCCCCGCCCGAAATCACAAGGCTCTGGAAATCAATACGGGTGGCGGGCATATTATCCGTCACCACCACGTTTTCCGAGGCCGAAGGACCGGCATTGGTGATGGTCAGGGTATAAACCGTGTTATCGCCAATCGGCAGCGGGTCAATCGAATCGTCCTTCTGGATAAGGATATCCACATCGGGGTCACCCACGGTCACATCGATACTGGCAGCATTGTTGGTGCTGTCGGTCTCGGTTGTGCTGGTGATCACGGTCACATTATTGGTAATGGTCTGGGTGCGCAGGACAAAATTGGGCCGCGCCACAATGGTCACCGTCTGCTGGCCACCATTGCCGATACCACCAAGGTTACAGACCACCTGATTATTGCCCGGCCCCGTGGTGCTGCCCACTGTGGGCGTGGTGCCGCACACCCCTGCCGAAGGAGTGGCCGAAACAAAGGTCATGTCGGCAGGCAGAATATCGGTGATGGTCACCCCGTCCGCCGTGCTCAACCCGTTGGCGATATTGGTGGCGGTCACGACATAGGTCACATCCTGCCCGACAAAGGCCGGATTCGGCGTCACGGTTTTCGACACGGTCACATCGGCGCGCGGCAACACCGCAAAACTGGCCGAAGCGTCGTTATTGGTCAGGTCCGGATCCGGTGTGCTTTGCGAAATGGCGCTGAAAGTGTTGGTGCGCGCAGCGTCTGCCTCGCCGCCCGGCCGCACTTGCACAGTGATCACCGGGCAATCCACCCCTGCGGTACATACCGGCAGGCTTGTGATCGTGCAGCTCAACTGCCGCGCGGTGGCACCGGCCGCCGTCGTAGCGCAGGTCAACCCCGTGGCCAGACCGCTGGAGAAGCTCCCCGAGACATAGCCCGCGCCGGTAGGGCCGACACTGTTGTTGATCAGCCCCGAAAGCGTATCCTCGATCTCGATATTCTGCGCCACCCCCGGTCCGGCATTGGTGATTTCCAGCGTATAGGTCTGGATCTGTCCCGCGATCACGGGGCTAACGGCTGCGGTTTTGATCGTGCCTATATCTGCGGTATTGATTGTGCCGTTGCTGGCCACATCCACGTCATAGGTAATGGTATCATTGGCGGGGTTCACATCGGTCACATTGGCATCGGGCGAACCAACGGTCAGCCCGTTGGAGCTTGGCCCCGCGCTGCTGAATTCCACCGTAAGCGCAACACTCGGCGTGGTCGCCCCCACACCCAAAGGCGCGCCGCTGGTATAGGTGCGCGAACAGTTCAGGTCTACCGGCCCGATGACCGGCAGCGCGTCACAGGTCCAACCGTTCAGGGTGGCCGCGGTCACGGTCATGCCCGCCGGCACATGGTCTATCATATTCAGCGTGCCGAAAAACCCCGTATTCCCGAGGTTGGTAGTGGCAATATTATAGGTATAGGGCTGGCCGGTCACCGCCAGCGCCGGATTTGGCCCGGTTTTCACAGCAGCCAGATCCACCACCGGATCGGCAATGGTCGCACCGCCATCGGTGGCGCTGTTGTTGCCAAGATTGCTGTCCACAGGACCAGCCGAGCTGATCGTGGCAGTATTGACCGGATTGCCCGACAAAACCACCGTAGTGTCGATCACCACCGAGCCGAGCGACACATTCGCCCCCGAACCGGCCCCCGTGGCCCGCGTGCAATCCACCACCTGCCCCGCCGAGGCCGAGCAATCCCAGCCCGGCGCGGTGATGCTGTTAATGCTGTAATTCGCCGGAATGGTATCCAGAATCTGCAGCCCCGTCGGATTGTCGCCGGTTGACTGCGCCGTCAGCGTGAAGCTCACCGCATCCCCCACCAACAGGCCCCCCGAAGGGCTGCGGCTCTTGGTGATAGACACATCCGACCCCGCAGTGATGGTGATATTGGCCAGATCGGTATTGTTGGTGCTGATCGGGTCACCCGGATCGGAATTCTGCACCGAGCCGGTCGGAGTCACAGTAGAAGACGCTGCCGCCGAGATTTGCCCCGTAAAGGTGCGGGTTACAGTCGCCCCGACAGCCAGAGGCCCCGCCA
>Ga0256839_1004971_pt1 | contig 12579 bp, 12 predicted proteins | sample 354166metaG_FD_185968 | JGI IMG/M metagenome (GOLD analysis project Ga0256839, IMG submission 185968) | Hydrothermal vent microbial communities from Mid Atlantic Ridge, Atlantic Ocean - 354-166 | ecosystem: Environmental > Aquatic > Marine > Hydrothermal vents | place: Atlantic Ocean: Mid...
GCTGAGTTCAATGCCGTAGGAGGTAGCTATTTCTCCAAGATAAGCCTGCAATTCTCCACTCAGGCCTTTGGTCTTGTAGTCCAGTTTGGCAAAAGGGATGTGAATGATCGGATGCCTTTTGCCCCAGTCCCACTTATCCTCAATCCACAGTCCCTTGAACAGTTCCCTATTGCCACTGAACAGCTCCTTCATGGTGCTCACCAGCAGCGACTTGCCAAAGCGGCGCGGGCGGGAGAGGAAGTAATATTTCCCCCCTGTAGCCAAAGTGTGGATGTGCTTTGTCTTATCGACGTAGAGGTAGCCTCCTCTGCGCAGCTCTGAAAAATCCTGTATGCCTATCAGCAGTTTCTTCATGTAAGCAAAGATAGGGCTAATCGGGGAAATGGGTTTTCCGATTTCACAGGTGCTACAGCTAGAGATTCACGATTGTGTGTCTGTACGGCCGTGCTTGTGCCTCCGGTTATGCATTACGTTTGTAACGCGTGACGCGTCGCGTCCATCGCGCTTATTGCGATTTCTCTCTGCTGCAAAAAGTTTTTCAGCGGCAGTAATTGATTGTGTTTTGTTATGATGAAAATTCAATAGAACGACAAAAATTTATATTTTTGCGGCAAACTCAGGAAAATGAAATTGTTGGTTACGGGGGCTGATGGCCTTTTGGGGAGCAACATCGTTCGGGTAGCTTTGGAAGAGGGCTATACCGTTCGCGTTTTTGTTTTGCCCGACTCCCCCTCGCAGACTTTAAGAGATTTGCCTGTTGAGCGGATAGAAGGAAACTTGCTCGACAAGGCAGCTGTGGAGCGGGCTGTTTCGGGCTGTGATTACGTCATTCACGCCGCAGCCAACACCAATGTCTGGCCTTCGCGCGGAGCCATTTACCGAAAGGTGAATGAGGAAGGTACGCGCTATGTAGCAGAAGCCTGTCGTCGAGAAGGGGTGAAGAGGATGGTATATATCGGTTCGGCGGCATCCTTCCCTTCGGGTACCAAGCAACAACCTGCGGATGAGTCGGTGCCTATGGCCGATACGGGTTATGGTCTGGACTACATCGACTCCAAGAGGAAGGCACAGGAATACCTTTTGGCGGAAGCCAAGGAAAAAGGGTTCCCCGCCTTAATTGTCTGTCCTACTTTTATGTTTGGGCCTTACGACTCCAAGCCCAGTGGTGGTGCGATGATTGTGGGTGTGGTGAAACGCCAGGCTCCGGGCTATCCGATTTCCGGTGGTAAGAATTTTGTTCACGCCCGAGATGTGGCGGTAGCTGCCGTTCATGCTTTGACTAAAGGACGGGTAGGAGAGATGTATATTGCCGGTCATGAAAACCTGAGCTACAAGGAGGTTTTTGAAAAAATCGGACGCATTGCAGGCGTGAAGCCCCCGACCTTGCCCTTGCCTTCTTTTGTGCTGTTGGGGGTGGGGGCTTTGGGTTCTTTTTTTGGCAAACTGTTTGGTTTTCAACCCAAAATCACCTTGCCCATGGCTCGCGTCGCCTGCGATGGTCAGTATTTTTCTTCGGCCAAAGCGGTGAGAGAGTTGGACATGCCCCAAACACCCATAGAGGAAGCTATAGAAGAGGCCATCAATTGGATGAAGGAAAACGGAATTTTGTGATTTTATTGTAAAGCACATAGGCTTTAAAATGATGTGATTATGAATTTGGAGCAGTTGAGTTCGGACATTTTTCAGGAAGGAACTTTGACGATTTTTATGGCTGCTTTTGCCTTGGTTGCTTATTTTGCTTTGTACAAGCATCCCGGCATTTTATCTGCTTTGAGGAGTCGTTACGGAGAGGTGGAAGGTCAGGAATACGCCATTTATCTGCAGAAGTTTTGGGGCGTTTTGTTTTTCGGTTTGCTCCCGGCTTTTGTTTTGTCGCTTACGCAAAACAAAGGTTTGGCAGATTACGGTTGGGCCTGGCGATTGGATGCTCTGACGATGAAGTGGCTCCTTTTGCTTTCTCCTTTGATGGTTTTGATGACCTGGATATCTACCCGAAAGGAAGACAGCCTGGCTCAGTATCCGGAGATTCGGCGTGAGGACTGGGATGGAGCACTTTTGTTTCGTTCGGCTTTGGGCTGGGTTTTGTATTTGCTGGCCTATGAGTGGATGTTCAGGGGATGGTTGTTGTTCGCTGCCTTTCGGCAAATGGGGCTTTGGCCGGCTATAGCGGTCAATACGGCCATTTATGCTCTGGCTCATGTGCCGAAGGGCCCTCGGGAGGCCATAGGAGCTATCCCCCTGGGTGTAGCGTTGTGCCTGGTTTCCCTACAGACGGGTTCTTTTTTCGTAGCTTTTTTCGTGCATGTGGTTTTGGCTTTGTCGAACGAATGGTTCTCCCTGTATTTCCACAGTCATTTTACGGGGAAAAGATCTTTAAAGGCTTGAAGTGCTGTCGGTAAAAATGGCTTGGGGCACACCCCAAGCCATTTTTGTTTTGAGAGCAAAGGTCGTCTTTTCACTGTTTGACGAAACATTGAGAAAGTGTCTCTGTGGAAGTGACGACTTGCAGCACATACATGCCCGGATTTAAGCCGTTGAGAGGAAGGTCGAAGTTGGTGCTGTTTTGGGGCATGCTGTATTCCTGTAATTTTTGCCCTTGCAGGTCGAAGACCAAAAGCTGTACGCTTTCATTGGACTTGTCGATTTGTACGTGCAGCCGGTCGCTTGCCGGCTGGGGAGAGAGCTCTAGTTTCCAAGTGGAAGTTTGGGTTTCCGAAGTGGAGACGGTTTGGGGTGTCCATTTGGCGATGTAATAAGCTGGGTGACCGCCTGCCGTAAAGAAATACCCTCCTGCATAGACTTCACCGGAAGGGGCTATGAAAATAGCACTGCAGTAGGAGATGTCGTCTGGTGATCCCAAACCGTTTTGCAGGCCGTTCCAATTGTTGCCATCCCAATAGGCGATGCGGAGCAAAGAATTGAGGTTAGAGCCGTTCACATCGGTAAATTTTCCACCTACATAGACTCTGTTGTTTTGTTGGTCTATAGCTATTTTGTAGCAGATACTGTTAAGGCCAGTTCCCAGATCATTCCATTGGCTGCCATCCCACATGGCGATATTTTTGGAATAGATTTGTCCTATCAGATAAAGGTGACCGGAAACAAAGAGATTGTTTTGCCCATCTACAGCTAAGGTAAATACCTCGCTGTTATCAGTTAGTGGTTGGGGTTCACTTAGTGGGGACCAGTTGGTACCATCCCAGATGGCTATGGACCGGGCTTGAACTCCGCCTGCCAGGTTGAAATGCCCCCCCACATAGAGCTTCCCATCAGGGCTAAGGTTCAAATCATAAACCGGATCATTTAGTCCTATTCCAAGATTGGACCAGCTGTTGCCGTCCCAAGCAGCTATGTAGTTGGCTGTTAGCCCGCCGGCTTGAGTAAACTCTCCTCCTACATATATCTTGTTGTCTGGGCCTATGCTTAAAGCATGGCCTATGTTAGGGGTGCCACCGAGTCCATTACCCAAAGGCTCCCATTTCAAGAGGTTGAGGTTCCATCGGGCAATGCCATTGACGGTCCAGAAGGTGCCGTTGCCGTTGTAAGCTGTGGTGAATACTCCCGTTACGTAGAGGTAGCCGGCTTCCTCGTCTACGACCATATCAGAGACAGGCCCGTCCAGGCCCATACCCAGTGCATACCAGGCTTCGCCGTCCCATCGGGCGATGTAATGGGCTTCCGCGTAGAAACCAAGGCTTGTCGTGGCTAAGTTGAAATCTCCTCCGACATACACATTTCCATCGGAATCCATGGCAATGCTGTAGCAAGGGCCGTCCAGTCCGAGACCCAGTGAAGACCAGCTTCCGTTTTGCGCAAGCAAAAGGGCTGAAAAGTTTGCCAAAAAAACGAAAGTTAAAGTAGTTAAAGTACGCATGGCTATAAAGGGTTTGTTCTTTACCAAATATACGGATTTTGAGGAGAAACTTACCTAAATATAACTCATGGCGAAGTGGTTTGGGAGGCTAACGCCTCCCAAACTCCCTATTTTTACTCGTTTACGAGTCGTAAATATCCCAAACCATTTCGGTCTGGGTATAGATAGCAGTTTTGTTTTCCTGTATATTTTCCGGCGTTCTTTTCGTCTACACGGGATTAATCGGAGCTTGTCGAGCGAGGGCGGTGAAGGAGGCAAAAGAAAAATTTACTCAAAAAGAAAAAAATTGGGCAGAAAAGAGAAAAGTTGTGTATCTTTGCACCCGCATTTTGATGTAGCTCACCGGCAAAGGCCTTTTGGAGTGGGTGAACATCAGGCTGGCTCCGTGGCTCAACTGGATAGAGCACCTGACTACGGATCAGGAGGTTGCAGGTTCGAATCCTGCCGGAGTCACTCAACGTGGAGCAACGGCGCGTAGATGCTGCGTGCCGTACAAAAACTGTACAGCAATGTCTAAAGTGTGTCAACTTACCGGGAAGCGCCCCATTACGGGAAACAACGTTTCGCACTCGAATCGCAGGACGAAGCGCCGCTTTTTGCCCAATGTGCACAAAAAGCGCTTTTTCATTCCCGAAACGGGCAAGTGGGTTACGCTAAAGGTATCGGCTAAGGCCATTCGCACGATCAACAAATTGGGCATTTATGCCTATTTGAAGAAATTGGAACGCAAAGGGGTGGATACGGGCGTGAAGCTCTAAACCCTCGCATAAAACTACGCAGTCATGGCTAAGAAGAGCAAAGGCAATCGCATACAAATCATCTTGGAGTGTACGGAGCACAAGAAGTCCGGCATGCCGGGAACTTCCCGCTACGTTACCCAAAAGAACCGCAAGAATACTCCCGATCGCCTGGAGCTGATGAAGTACAACCCCATCCTCCGTCGCAAGACTTTGCATCGGGAAATCAAGTAAAAGGCCCCCCGGGGCTTCGCTAACCTCATAAATGTCGAGCTATGGGTAAGATCAGTAAAAACGCGCGGGTGGCTCAGCGTGCCGCCAATGCCAATACGGGCCGCGACTACGTCAAAGTCGTTAAAAGCGTCAAAGACCCCAAAACGGGCAAGTATTCCTACAAGGAATTCATGATTCACAAAGACGAAGTCAAAGAGTTTTTTGCCAAGAAGTAAGGCGTCGTCGAAGCTTTGTGCTTAGAGCACTTTACTAGACTTCTTTGCAAGAAAAGCGTCGTGCTGCCACACAGCATGACGCTTTTCTTTTGTACTTTTGCCGCATGAGTTTTTTTAAGAAGATTTTCGGTAAAAAGGAAAAGGAAGAACTGGACCACAGCTTGGAAAAGACCAAGAGTTCTTTCTTTGGAAAGCTCTCTCGGGCCATAGCGGGTAAATCCACTGTTGATGAGGAGGTGCTGGATGAGTTGGAGCAGATTTTGATCAGCTCGGATGTGGGTTTGGATACTACCATTAAGATCATCGAGCGCATTGAGGCCCGCGTGGCCAAAGACAAATACCTCAACACCTCCGAGCTGAATCAAATCCTCCGAGATGAAATTGTTCAGCTGTTGGCAGAAAACAACACGGAGGAAGTGGAGGATTATTTGCCGCAAGGCGCCCCCCGGCCCTATGTACTTTTGGTCGTAGGGGTGAATGGAGTGGGCAAAACCACCACCATTGGCAAGCTGGCTCACAAACTCAAAGAGCAGGGCAAAAAGGTCTTGCTGGCAGCCGGGGATACCTTCCGCGCTGCGGCCGTGGACCAACTCAACATCTGGGCTGAGCGCACGGGCTGTGATTTTTATTCCAAAGGCATGGGCGCTGACCCCGCAGCAGTGGCTTATGAAGCCGTACAAAAAGGGCGCAACGAGGGCTACGATGTGGTCATTGTGGATACGGCCGGGCGCCTGCACACCAAGATTAACCTCATGCGGGAGCTGAGCAAAATCAAACGCTCGGCAGGGAAGAGCCTGGAAGGTGCTCCTCATGATGTGATGCTGGTGTTGGATGCCACTACGGGGCAGAATGCCATCGAACAAGCCAAGCAGTTTACCGAAGCTACGGAAGTTAGCATCCTGGCTCTGACCAAACTCGATGGCACGGCCAAAGGCGGTGTGGCTATAGGAATTTCCGACCAATTCAAAATCCCCATTCGCTACATCGGTGTAGGAGAGGGCATAGACCAATTGCAGCTCTTCGACAAGGTGGCTTTTGTAGATGCGCTCTTTGAAAAAAACGTGGAGGGTTAGGAGACTCTTTGCGTTTTAGACATCAGCCGGCCTGCTCATTTTTTTCGATTAAGACAAATCACGAACATGAAAGAAGTCTATATTCTCTCTGCAGTGCGAACCCCCATAGGCAGTTTTGGGGGTGTTTTTTCGTCCTTTTCCGCTACCCATTTGGGCAGCCTGGCCATTAGAGGCGCCCTCGAAAGAGCCGGCCTTTCCGGCGAAGAAGTGGCCGAAGTGTTCATGGGCAATGTGATCAGCGCCAATTTGGGACAGGCCCCTGCACGACAGGCGGCCTTGGGCGCAGGCATACCTCATACCGTGCCCTGTACTACAGTGAACAAGGTGTGCTCTTCCGGCATGAAATCCATCATGTTGGGAGCACAGGCTATCCAGCTGGGGCAAGCGGATGTGGTCGTTGCCGGAGGCATGGAAAGCATGAGCAATGTTCCGTATTACGTACCCAAAGCCCGCTGGGGCTACAAATACGGTGGAGGTAAATTGCTGGACGGTCTGGAGCGCGACGGCCTGGTGGATGCCTATGACCAGTGTGCCATGGGTGTATGCGCAGACCAGACGGCGGAAAAATACAAGGTGTCGCGAGAAGAGCAAGATGAGTACGCCATCATGTCGTACAAGCGTTCGGCAGAAGCTACGGAAAAGGGCTTTTTCAAAGCCGAAATTGTGCCGGTTTCCGTTCCGCAACGCAGGGGAGAACCTCTGGTCGTTGTTGAGGATGAAGAATTCAGACGGGTGAAATTCGAGAAAATTCCCGCCTTGAAACCCGTTTTCACCAAAGAGGGTACGGTTACGGCTGCCAATGCTTCGACCATCAACGACGGTGCTGCAGCTTTGGTTCTGGCCAGCAAAGAAAAAGCGGAAGAGCTGGGCCTCATGCCCGTTGCCCGCCTGGTCTCCTATGCGGATGCAGCCCATGAGCCTCGTTGGTTTACCACCGCTCCGCCTTCAGCTGCAGAAAAAGCACTTCAACGGGCAGGCTTGAAGCTCGAACAGATTGACTTCTTTGAAGTCAACGAGGCTTTTGCCGTGGTGTCTATGGTCTTTGCCAAAGAATTGGGCATCCCTTATGAAAAAATGAACGTCTTCGGCGGAGCGGTTTCTCTGGGCCATCCCCTGGGGGCTTCCGGTGCACGCATTGTGACCACCCTGAACAACGTCTTGCACCAAAAGGAGGGGCGCTATGGCCTGGCAGCCATTTGCAATGGCGGAGGAGGTGCTTCCGCTTTAATCATCGAACGGCTTTGAGCTATGATTTTGTCAGATACGGAAATCCGTAAATACCTGAATTCGGGCGAAATTGTCATTGAACCTTTTCGGCCCGAATGCCTGGGCACCAACTCTTATGACGTCCACCTGAGCAAGCACCTGGCTGTCTATAAAGACGAAATCCTGGATGCCCGCAAACACAATGAGGTGGAGCATTTTGAGATTCCGGAAGCGGGTTTTGTGCTCCTGCCGGGAAAGCTCTATTTGGGGGTTACCGAAGAATACACCGAAACCCACAACTGCGTACCCTTTCTGGAGGGAAAATCCAGCGTGGGGCGGCTGGGCATTGATATCCACGCCACAGCGGGCAAGGGCGATGTGGGTTTTTGCAATACCTGGACGCTCGAAATTTCCGTTACCCAGCCCGTACGCATCTATGCCGGCATGCCCATAGGTCAGCTGATTTACTTCAAAGTAGAAGGCGAAATAGAAAATTATTACCACAGCAAGAGCAGTGCTAAGTACAACAAGCGCAGCACGCGCCCAGTGGAAAGCATGATGTGGAAGAATAAATTTTAATGCTTCCAAATACCTTCAACATGAAAATCATTTCGGCAGGGGCAGGTAGTGGCAAAACCTATCGCCTTACCGAAGAGATGGTCGCTTTGTTGGAGTCCGGTGAAGTCCGTCCCGAAGGCATTGTCGCTACGACTTTCACCGCTCTGGCCGCCGCAGAATTGCGGGAGCGGGTGGCTGAACGCCTCTTGCAAAAAGGTTTGCATAAGGCAGCGCATCGCTTACCCAATGCCCTCATCGGAACGGTGCACGGCCTGGGGGTGAAACTGTTGAACCGCTTTGCCTATGAAGCCGGTATCCCGCCTAAGGTAAACATCATGGCGGAAGAAGACAGACAATACTTTTTCAATCAGGCACTGTCTAAGATACTGCATCCCGATCGAGCGGATACCATGGATGCCTTGGCCGAATCCCTGGCTCAAGTCAACTCTTCGGGTAAAACTTTTTGGCGCGCACAAGTGAAAGACATCTGCGACTTGGCCAGCGTTAACAAGCTCGATGTACAGGCTTTGGAACTGAGCAAGCAGCGTTCCGTAAAAACACTGCTTGACTTGTTGGGTACTCCTTCGGATAAAACGGCTCAACATTGGAAAGAGAAGTTGCACGAGCTGCTGCTCTCCACCATAGAACTTCTGGAAGCTAATGAAGATGAAACCAAGTTGACGGCCAAGGCCGTACAACAATTGAGTACTTTCTTGCGAGAGCTGAATTTTGAGGGAAAGCTCTCTTGGTCGTCTTGGGCCAAAGCTTCTAAAATCAAAGTGGGCAAAAAGAGTGAAGCCGATGTGGCGACCTTGAAAGCCTTTGCAGAAAAACACTACCAAAGCAAGCAGTTGCATGAAGACTTGAGCTCCTTCATCTCCATGATGTTTGACCTGGCTGTGGAAGCCTTGCAGGAGTACGAAACTTTTAAAAAACAGCGCGGGTTAATCGATTACAACGATATGGAGGCTTTGGTGTATGAGCTGTTGGATCATCCCGAAGTGCGAGATGCCTTGCAAAGGGAAATCGACCTGTTGATGGTTGATGAATTTCAGGATACCAGTCCCATTCAACTGGCCATTTTTCTCAAGTTGTCCAAGTTAGCCAAGAAGGTTATTTGGGTAGGAGATCCCAAGCAATCCATTTATGGCTTTCGAGGAGCAGAACCGGAATTGATGCAGGCACTTTTGAAGCAGCGTGGAGGCTTGGAAGCGGAGAACATTCTCTCACATTCCTGGAGGTCTCGTGAAGAAATTGTTTATGCCGTAAATGCCCATTTTAAAAAGGCCTTTCCCTATCTGCCGGAAGAGCAAATTTGCCTGAAGCCCAAACGCAGAGCTAAAGCCGATGAGCAAACGCTGAATCAAGCCGATGAACCCATAGGCATGCAAGCAGCTTTGCAGCATTGGTATGTAGAAGTGGAAGGAGAAAAGCCGAAGCCGGGTAATGCCGATTGGTTCGATCTGGCTTTGGCCCGCCAAATACGTACTTGGCTGGACGACAAACCCTTGATTTTGCCGAAAGGCGAACGAAAAAACTATCGCCCTTTGCAGCCCTCTGATGTGGCTGTACTGTGTAGAAGAAATGAACGCTGCAAAAAAATGGCCAAAGCCTTGAATCAAATGGGGTTGCGTGCGGCTATTTATCGAGAGGGCTTGCTGAAAACCAGAGAAGTGCGTCTGATGCTTGCCTGTGTGAAGTACATTTTAAACGAAAAGGACGCACTGTCTTCTGCAGAGATTTTACTGTTGGCTTCTGGGAAAAAACTGGCGGAAATCGCAGACAGCCGCTTGCGTTGGTTGTATGAAGGTGGAAAACAGGAAAAAAATAATTGGGAGGATCAAGATGACTTCTTGATGGCTCTAAACGCTTTGCGTTCCGAAACCTTGGAACTGTCTGCTTCCGAATTGTTGCAGTTGCTGCAAGATCGCCTGGACCTCCGGAGAATTGTGGTTCGTTGGGGGCAGCACGAGCAACGCTTGGCCAATCTGGAAATGCTGATGCGATTCGCTCAGGAGTACGAATCTCGCTGTGATCGCTTGCATACGGCAGCATCGGTAGGAGGACTGTTGATCTGGTTAAACGCTCTGGCTTCCGCCAAAAAAGATTGGCAGGGTTTTTCGGAAGATGAACAAGCCGTTAAAGTCTTGACCTATCATAAGAGCAAAGGTCTTGAGTTTCCGGCTGTGATTTGCTATGAGTTGGAAAGCGGTTTGAGAACCGATGGCATTTGGCAATTACAGGTCGTACCACCGGAGGGTGAGCTGCAGCCGGAACGCATTTTGGAAGGCCGCTGGCTGCGCTTTTGGGTTAATCCTTACGGAAAACAACTGTCCGGAACCGTTCTCGATGAACGACTACAAGAAAGCAATTACTGGAAAGAAGAGCGGCAAAAAAAACTCAACGAACTTTCTCGCTTACTTTACGTAGGTATGACTCGGGCCAGGGACTACCTGATTTTCCCTTCCCGTTTTAAAAGACCCATGGCTTGGTTGGATATCACCTTCAACCTGGGCGAAGAAGGACCTCCGGTTCTGGATCCCGAGCTTTCGGAAACACCTTGGATGATAGGCGAAGAACCTCTGTTGAAGCAGAATCGCCATGCTGCTTTCCCGGAAAAATTTGAAGCGCTGGATCCTCCGAAAGAGGAATTGTTCTATTTGCGTCCTGCCCAAGCTGAGGTTATAGACTTCCCGCCTTATGAATTGGATTGGCAAAACAGCAAGACTTTACATGCCGGTAGAGCATTTAGGGAAGTCTTTAACTATACGCCGCCACTTAGCAGGGAAAATGCGGAAGAGCAGGCGACTTTTCTTACAGCCTTAAAAGTTTTGTCGAAGGCCTTCTGCTTTGGGCTTTTCGAAGAACAGGAGCTTGAGCAATTTGCTAAAAGATTGTTGACTAAATTTGCTTTGGCAGAGGAAATTCCTGCCTCAGACTTGATTCGGCCTGTCAAGACTTTTTGTGCTGCTTGGACAAACTTCCGAGAGAATGCTTCTCTGACTTTGCTACAACGCGCTTATCCTTTGCATTTGGTGCACAAAGGCGCTCATGTGCATTTGTCGATAGATAGTTTGTGGGTGGACGAAAAAGGGGCTTTGTCCGTCTTGCAGATGGATGATTCGCCTAAGTGGTCGGCAGGGAAAAAAGAAAGTTGGAGCCGTTGGGCTGATTTGCTGGAAAAACATCTGCCCGTTTTGTTGCCTCAAAGAGCTTATGCAGGGGCCTATCTGCACGTCTTGGCAGAAGGAAAATTGTATCGCCTTTAAATTTAGTGCTTTTGTGATAGCACTTTAAATTTTGCCTTGTCCAAACTGCTTCTGAGCTGAAAGGCAATGTTTAGCCGGATTTTTTCTCCTGCTTCGACCCGGATTTCTTTGTCCAGGGGAACGACACTCAAGGGCATCAGGCTGTCGGTGGAGAAAAAAGTGCAAGAAGGGCTGAGCTGTACCAAACTGCTGAGACGTGCGCAATTGACCGGCCCGCTGAGTAGCATCTCCACCTCTACTTCTTTTTCGAAAAAGAGCTCGGTTTCTTTGTCAAATCGATATTCGTTAAACACTTGTGAAGCACTCATGATGCGAGGAGCTCTGATACCGGTGAACTGTGCAAAGGAGGCCCTGCATTCCACTTCCCTGTAGCCGAAGGTGTAGTGCCCCAGTTCGATGAGGTTGACGATTCGGGCCGGTATGCTTTTGCCCCCTTTTTTTAAGACCTGTTGCAGGGCGTGGTTCATGACCGGGATTTGCGGTTCATTGATGCACCAAACGGACATCATTTCGAGCAGGAGGCAATCTGCTCGGGGAGAAAGCTCAAATTCCAGAGCATCTCCTTCAATCAGCTCTATCTTGTGTTGGAGTCCTGCTCGTTTGATGTTGCTCCATGCTATTTGAATCATCTGCGAGTCTTTTTCGACGGCATATACCTTTTGGCAGCGTTTGGCAGCGTAGATACTAAAAAGCCCTGTTCCTGCGCCCAGTTCACAGAAGGTGTCATCGGGCTTGAGGTTTTCGTCGAGGGCGGCACAGATGCGAGATACCCGTTCTTCGTCTTTGATCATTTCCAAGTGGTAAGCCCTGTTAAAACTCCCTTCTGTTTTTTCAATGTACTGCGGTGTATGGTGCTTTAGACGAGATTTCATTGGAGTAGCAGTTTCATAAATTCTTCTGCAGCTATGCGGCCTTTTTCCTCCAGATAGAGAGGAGGGTCTTCATCTCCGAGTTCAAAGGTGAGTCCTTCGGCCCCAAAGTGCAGCAAAAACCAACCGGCCGAGATGGGTTTGCCGAGCGGGGAGCGATCTTCTTGCCCGACATCTTGGGGGAAACGCCGGTGTATGGCTTCAATCCAGCGGTGGTTAAAACCCGGTAGGGCAGATGGCGGTGCGCTTTCGTCTCTGTTGTAGTAAATGTCCTCTTGTGTGGAGTGGAAATCTACGCCAATGATGACAGGGGCTTTGTATTTCCGACTCAGCTTGGTGCAATAATCGGCCACCTGGCGGGTTTCGGGCTGGCGATACAGGGCCCAATCACGATTGAGGTCAATGCCTCCGGCATTGTGGCGCCAATGTCCGAGATCCACGCCATCCGGATTGATGAGGGGGAAGACGAGCAGCTGATATTTTTGCCGAAAGGCCCTGCCCAGCGAGTCGTCCTTGAGTATCCTTTCAATAAAGTGTTTCATGA
>Ga0256839_1004972_pt1 | contig 12577 bp, 9 predicted proteins | sample 354166metaG_FD_185968 | JGI IMG/M metagenome (GOLD analysis project Ga0256839, IMG submission 185968) | Hydrothermal vent microbial communities from Mid Atlantic Ridge, Atlantic Ocean - 354-166 | ecosystem: Environmental > Aquatic > Marine > Hydrothermal vents | place: Atlantic Ocean: Mid...
TGCAACCACCCCCCTGCGTCGTACTCGAACCCATGCTCGTCCCAGGACCCGTGCTCGTCTCCGTCCCAGGCCCCGTCTCCGTCTCCGGCCCCGAAGTCGGCCCCGTCTCCGTGCCCATCCCCGGCTGGAACACGCAGGCCGGGTCGGGGTCGTCGGACAGGGGGAAGCAGCCCTTGAAGTCGTCGCGGCAGATGTCGCAGTACTCGTCGGCGCCGCAGACGGTCCCGCCGAACTGGCAGTGCTGGGTGTTCTTGTAGGTGCAGGCCCCCGCGACCGCCCCGGCCGCGAGGCCCACCAGCCACACGTTCGAAAGGTTCGAAAGAGACACGTTGCCCGCGACGCGCATGGCCCGAAGGCTAGGGGCGGTGCGAACCCGGGTCAAGAAACGGCGGCGGTCGGGCGCCGCCGGCCGACGTTCCGGACGGGCGCGGCGGGCGGACCGGGCGGCCGGGCGGAAACGTCGCGGCGATCGGTCCGATCCTCCGCCGCACCCCGCCGGTCAAAAACGTCCGGTGACGACCAGGAGCCCGCCGCCGGCGCCGACCGACGGCACGAGCGCCACCGCCCGGCGTCGGGCCCGCACGCGGTCGAGCGCGACGAGGACGATCCCCGTCACCAGCACTGCGCCACCCGTTCCGAGCAGGGCGTAGCCGGGCGGGCGGGTCGTCACGCCGGTGCGGCCGCCGCTGCCCGACTGGACCCGGTCCGGCGCGAGGGCCAGACCCAGCCCCGTGGCCAGGCCGACCGCGCCCGCCACGGAAAGGCCGATCCCGACCTTGCCCAGCGTGCCGAGGGGCGCGCGGTCGGACCGGGCGCGGTCGGTCGTCGCGGGTGCCTCGGACGAGGCCGCCGGTTCCTCGTCGCCGCCCGCCGGTTCGGACGACTCGGACGAATCCGGCCCACCGGCCGCCCCGTCCCCGCCGCGGGCGGCCGCCACCACGGCCCGCGAGAGCATGGGTCCGAGCAACGCGGCCACCTCGTCGAGCATCTCGCCCTCCGTGCAGGTCTCGCACGTATGGGTCTGGGGCGCCCCGAGGGCCGCGCCCCCCTTGCGGTCGTACGCGACGACCTCGATGGCGTACGTGTCCTCCTCGGGCGACGGGCGCTTCACCGTCACGCGCACCACCGGGTCGTCGTCGCTGCGCGCGGGCAGCACCTCGGCGGCCAGCCAGATCCCCTGCGCCCGCTCTTCGATCTGTTGCGCCACGGGGTCCCGCTCGTCGTCCCGCAGGCCGGTGGTGTCCACCTCGATCCCCACGCGGGCCGGGGCCGGGGCCGCGCGGTGCCACGCGACCGCGGCGGCCGCGGCGCGCCCGGGGAAGGAGCCGAGGAGCAGGGCGGCCGCGACGGCCGCGGCAAGGGGGGCGTGGCGCACGGTCACGTCGCTGGAGGAAACTACAGGCCGGGCCGTGCTGGCAAGAAACGCGCTCCGCGGGACCGGCCGGCGGGCCGGCGGCCGCTCGACCGGACGCGGGCCGCCGGCGCCTCCCGGGTGTCCGGCCCAGGGCGCGGCGAGCGGGGCCCGGGCGGCAGCCCTCCCGCCCGCGGGACGGGCGCGGGCACCGCCACGGCCGGGTGCGCACGCCGGACGGCCGCCTGGCCCCCCGCCCGCCGGACGGGCGCGGGGAACCGCCGGCCGGGTCCATCGGTGCGGCGCCGAGACGGCGCGTGCGGCTTCACCGGCCCGGCCCGGCGGGGGGCGCGCCGCCATCGCCGCCGGGCCCACGCGCCCGGCGCGGCGGGGGCTCGCATCGGGGGTTGCGGGGCGGCCTATGCGGTGGGGCCGCGATCGCGTCCGGGCCGGCGGCCGTCGAACACGGCCACGATCTGCTCGCTGTGGGCGAGGGCGCGGCCGTCCGGATCGTAGAGGGTGCCGGCGGCCGTGTGGAAGCCTCCCGCCCCGGCGACCGTGCGGTAGCGGTAGCGGAAGAACGCCTCGGTGCGGGCGGGCGGCGGCGCGAGCAGGTGCAGGGACCAGGTGACCGTGCTCGCGGGCGCGGGGCCGTCGCACAGGGCCAGGGAGGGGCACGGCCAGACGTCCACGAGGGCGACGATCCCCACCTCGCCGCCGAAGGGCCGGCGGAAGCGGCAGTAGCCGTCGAAGGACGGGTCGCGGCCGCCGCGAAACGGAAGGTTGCGCTCGACCAGGCGCACCTCGACGTGGCGCAGGAATCCGGGGGCGAGCGGGTCGTCCTCGGGGAAGCCGGCGAGCGTCGCGGGCGGCGGTGCGGGCGGCGGCGGCGGCGGGTCCACCGCGACGGACGCCCCGCGGACCGGGCGCGCGTACAGGAGGCGGGCGTCCAGGGCGGGCGCACCGTCCTGGTCGAGCCGGACGGTGACGAACTGGGTGGTCCGGCCGGTCCGCAGCACTTCCACCACGCCGCGCACGGGGCCCGGGGCGAGGGGGCGCATCATGGAGAAGGCGGCGTGGCGCAGGCGGCCCGAGGGGTCGGCGACCTTGCGCCCGAGGGCGACCGTGAAGGCGGCGGAGAGGCCGCCGAAGACCGACCGGCCCTGCGCCCACCCGTCGGGCAGCCGGCCTGCGAACCCGCCGTCCGGGGCCGGGGTCCAGCGGTCCCGCAGCCCGTCGTCGAGGTGCAGGTCGTCGGTCATGGGCGGCGGGTCTACCAAACGGGCCGGCCACGAAAAAGGCGCCCCCGGCGGCGCGCTGCGAGCCGCCGGGCGCGCGCAGGCGACCGCCTACCGCCCGGGCGTCGAGGGGTCGCAGGTTCCGGCCTCGTCCACGGCCCCGGCCAGGCACGGCCCGAGCACGACGTTGCCGAACAGGCGCAGCGCCTCGGGGGCGTCGTCGGCCAGCTCGACCCGAAACGCGACGGACGCCTCGTCGGGGTCGCAGCCGGCGGCCTCGCCGGGCAGGTAGCGCACGCAGCCCAGGGCACCGGGGGGCACGGCCGCGGCCCCCTCGCCGGACGTGCACGGCGGCAGCGGGGTGACGTCGGCGCCGGTCGTCCCGATGAGGTCGAAGGCGCACAGGGGCTGGACGCCCGACGCGGTCGGGTCGGCGTCGAACAGGCATTCCGCCGGCATGCAGTGGGTGCGGGCCGCTTCGACGGCGTCCACCAGCGGCGTGAGCCGGTCGGGCAGGTCGTCGCCGCAGGCCGACACGTGCAGCGGGTCGGGCGTGGCGGCGCCACCTTCGTGCAGTGCCCCGGCGAAGGCGGCCGTGCGGACCGGCGGGGCGGCGGCCACGTCGTCGCCCGTGCAGCCCGGATCGATCCCGTGCTCGGCGGCGAAGCCCGGGTCGGCGCCCTTCGACAGGGGCGGGTCGGCGGCCGGGTCGGCCGGGTCGAAGCCGCCGACGACGGCGGTGAGCGTCCGGCCGTACAGGCTCGGGAAGGCCGCCCACGAGCGCCGCATCGCCCACGGCTGCATCACGGAGACGAGCGCCGCCGCGTCGGCGTCGCCGGTGGGTGCGCCCATGGCGTCGAGGTCGGCCGGCGTGCAGGCGTCGTAGCCTGCGGGGTCGCCGTCGCAGACCACGCCGGCGTTCCAGCACACCGCCTCGGTGGGTTCGGTGGCGTTCGGGTCGTCGAAGAAGGTCTTGGTGCCGTTCGGGTCGAAGATCGACGGGTCGTTGGCGGAGCAGTCCGGTCCGTCCCCGGCGAAGATCACCAGGTCCGTGGGGCCTTCGACGGTCCACAGTGCGGGCGGGTCCTGGGCGAAGGCGTCGAGCGCCGCGACCGGCTGGGCGAAGCGGCAGCCGGTGTTGCCCAGGGGGATCGCGCAGGCGACGGCCTCGGCGGCAGCGGTGGCGCCGTCCGGGTCGGTGGCGATCGTCCCGGCGAAGGTGCCGCCGCCGAACGGGTCTTGCGCCTCGGGCAGCGTGTCGAGGTCGCACACCTGCGTGCACGCGGCGGTGGGGTCGGGGCCGGTGTCGGGGCCGCTTGCGAAGTCGGAAAGGCGCGCCTGGCAGCTCTCGAACACGGGCGCCCCGGCGGGGGCCGCGGGTGCGGGGCAGGCGTCCCCGACGGTGCCGGCGTCCTGGGAGATCACCGTCGCGGCCACGGCGAAGCCGCGGGCACCGAGGGTCCGCACCAGGCGGTCGGCGCCTTCGGCGAGGGAGCGCTGCACACCGGCCATGCCCGGCCCGCCGTCCACGACGAACAACAGGCGGACGAACGATCCGACCGGCAGGGTCGCCGCGTCCCCGTGGTCGTCACCGTCGCTCTGGTCGCGCTCGGCGCACGTCCACGCGCCGTCGTGGCACACGCAGGCCCGCGCCACCTCCACCTCCACGGCGCCCTCGACCTCGCAGGCTCCTCCGTTGGAGGCACCGCCGCCGGAGGTCTCCGCGCCCCCGGCGGCGCCGGGGCCACAGGCGGCGGCGAGGACGAGGGCCACGACGGCCGCAGGTTGCCGGACACAAGAGAAGGAACGGATGGATTCGTAGCTACGTTGCATGGGGGATCGTCTCCGGGGTGCCCCGCACCCGGCCGACGCCGGCGTACGCGCGGGGGCGGGATGGATGTGTCGTGTCTCCCCCAAGGTCGTCCGCGCTGGCGGAGTTGTGCGCGTGCGGGATCGACACCGCCGTGTGCGCGAGGGGCCGGCGGATCCGTGCGCGGGCGCGGGACCGACACCGTGTCAACCCTCCTCTTTCGCGGGCGCGGGGGGGAGCGTTGTCTTCGGCCGGGGCGCCCGCCGCCCGCGTGGCGCGTCATGGCAACGGGCGTGGCGACCGGCTGCCGCGACACGCCGCCGGGGCCACGTCGGTCGCGAGAGGGACTGCCCCGGTCCGCACCGCCGCCACAGGGAACGACGTCTCCCGGGACGTAAAAACGGCACCCGAAGGTGCCGTGTGGGGTCGGTGGGGGCGCTGTGGAAGGGATCCGATCCGGGAAGAAGGCGATGCGATCGCGAGCGGTTCGGCCGCAGGAGACCTCGGGATGCTTCTGGGCCCGCGGAGTGGCGGGGGCGGGGCGGCCCCACCCGCCTGGCGACGGGGACGGGGCGGGCGCGGGTTCTCAGGCGGCGCGATCGTGGCGGGCGGGGGCGCGGCGCAGGGCGCGGGTGCGCAGGAGGTCGCGGAAGAAGGGGGCGACGGTCGCCTCGTAGGAGAAGCGATCCGCGAAGGCGACCCGGCGCAGGAGCAGGTCTTCGATGGATCTGGGGGCTGGGAACCTCGGTTGGGTCTGCATGACGTGGATCCTCCCGGCGCGAGCCCCGGCAGGTGGGGACACCTTGCACCCGCCGGGGCGCGCCGCTTCGACCGACAACGTGGGCACGATCTTTATTCCCGCAACCCTGCGCGACGGGCGCCGAAAGGCGCCGACTGCGCCGTTCCCTGCGCCCCCCATAGGGTAGGATGGCCTGGTGATCCGAGGATTTCGCGTTTCATCCAGGAAGATCGCGTACGTCGCGTGGGTGCTCGCGGCCGGATGCGGCGGGGACGACGGCGGTTCCGGTGGCCAGGCGTCCGCGACGGGCGTAACGGGCGCCTCCGGCGGCGCGACGGGCACGACGGGCGCCACGGGCGCCACGGCGGGGGGCACCGCCACCGGTACGGGGACCGGCACGGCCACGGGGACCGCCACGGCGGCCTCGACCGCCGCGTCGGCCGGGACGACGACCGGCGGGCTCAAGTTCGACGTGGGGGTGGGCACGGCCGGGACGACGGGCGGAACCGACGTCTGTAAGGTTCAAGGTGGGATGGACGCACCGCAGCCGTGCACGGACAAGGCTCCGCCCGGGAGCTTCGAGCCCGAGGTCCAGTGGAGCTTCGGCGGACCAAACATGGCTCCCAGCAGCGTGATCCCCCTGGTGGCGAATTTCACCGACGACAACGCGGACCAGGCGGTGGACCTTTGCGACGTACCGGACGTCGTGCTCGTCACCTGGGGAGGCGGACCGAACTTCTTCGACGGTACGCTGAACCTTCTTAGCGGCGACGATGGCTCGATCCACTGGAAGGCGCAAGTTGGAGTGCGCCGGTTCGATACACCGGCCATCGGCGACATCGACGGCGACGGGCTGCCGGAGATCGTCACGCGCAACGAGAACGACCAGATCGCGATCTTCGATGCAACCGGCGCCCTGGTCGCCACGGGGCCCGGGGTGGGGGGAAATCTCATCGCCTGGGGCCTGGCCGACCTCGATGCGGACGGCGACGTGGAGATCTACGGGGGCGGGGCGGTGTTCGACCACCTGCTCAACCAGGTGGCGTCGTTTCCGATCTCCGAGCAGTGGTCGGCCCACGCCGCGGCCGACTTGGACGGCGACGACGACCTCGAGATCCTCGCCGAGGCCGCCGCCTACCACCACGACGGCACGGTCTACTTTTCCAACCCCGGGATCATCACGGCGTCCGCCGGCACCTACCCGCAGGTGGCGGACTTCGACGGCGACCAGGACCCGGAGGTCCTGGTGGCGGCCGAGGACGGGGCGGTCCTGCTCGACCACCAGGGCAACGTGCTGTGGCAGGGGTTCGGCGGTGGATCGGGCGACGCGAACCGGCCCATGGCGATCCACGACTTCGACGGCGACGACGAACCCGAGTTCGGCGCCAGCGCCCTCGGCGGCGGCTTCGCCTTCGGGGTGTACGAGGCCACGCCGGGCACCCTGTGGACCGGCGGCGCGGTGGACAGCTCGGGCCAGTCGGGCGGGACGGCCTTCGACTTCCTCGGGGCCGGCATCGCCCAGTCCGTCTACGCCGACGAGACGACCCTGTGGGTCTACGACGAGGTCGGCACGGTGCTGATGCAGGTGCCCCGCAGCAGCCTGACCCAGATCGAGTACCCGGTGGTGGCCGACGTGGACAACGACGGGTCCGCCGAGCTGCTGGTGGTCTCGAACCCCTACAACGGCCCGCAGACGGCGCCGTCGCTGCAGGTGATCCGGGACGTGCAGGACCGCTGGGTGCCGGCCCGGCGGATCTGGAACCAGCACACCTACCACGTCACGAACGTCTACGAGGACGGCACGATCCCCCAGGTCGAACCGAAGCACTGGACCCTCCTCAACACCTTCCGCACCCAGGCCCAGGTGGCCGCCGGCGGCGGCGTGTGCGAACCGGAGGGGTAGGGGCCACCGCGCCACCCGTCGCGGCGGCGCGGCGCACGTGCGCCCATCCTCGGTCCGGTTGTGCGGCCCCCCACGGGGCCTCGTGCCGGTGCCACGATGGGTCCGAAATGGACGCACAGGGTCGCGTGCCCGCAGGCCGCACGTGCGGTACCGTCGTGGGCGATGCCGCCCCTGCCGCCCGGTGCTCGCCATGCCCACTTTGCGCCGCCGCCCGTGCCGCCGCACCCGATCCCCTGGCGGCCGCAGCCCTACGAGTGGTGGTACTTCGAGTTCCACACGAAGGCGGCCCCGCTGGGGGCCGCCGGACGGCCGGACCCGGCGCTGGCGCCCGTGGACGACTGGGTGGTCGTCGTCTCGTGCCATCGGCCCCACTTCTTCGATCCGGTGCGGCTGGTGGACGTGTCCATGGCCGACCACCCGGGGGGCCACCCGGTCTACGACCCGTTCGCCTACAGCGGGATCGCCACGAGCGTCTACCGTCTGAGCCCCACGGTCCCGCTCATCGACGCCCTCGTGGGCTTTTCGGCCACGCGCACCGCCGACGCCGACGCCGAGACGGACCCGGCCCGGCCGTTTACGGCGCGGTTCGGACGAAACCCCACGAAGGCCCGGATCCGCCAGACGGGGACCACCCCCCTGACCTACGAGCTGTCGGTGGTGCAAGAAGGGTTCTACACCACGTCCGGCCTGGTGGACACGGTGTTTCGCGGCCGCAAGGTGCGCGAGGTGGAGATCCGCATCGACGTGACCTTGCGCCAGACCACGCCCGGCTTCGCGGTCACCCCAGACGCCGTCTTGATGACCGACAAGTGGGGTGGCCGACACCACTGGGCCGTCGTCATGCCCTCGGCGCGCGTGACCGGGACGCTGACGATCCGCGACGCCCAACGGACCTACGTGGAGATCCCCGTGGACTCGCGCGCCTACCACGACCACCAGTGGGGGCCGCACCTGCCGCTGGTCGTGATGAAGGACTGGAGCTGGGGCCGGGCCCTCGTCCATCCCGACCGCGCCGCGAACCCCGACGAGGAAGATCTCATCGTGTACTTTCACGCGGAGCCCCTGCCCGGCGCCGGGGCCCACGGCGGCACGTACCTGGCCTACGCCCCCCAGGGCGACGACGCGCGCGTGCTCGTGCCCACCGACCCGGCCACCCCGGTCGTCCGCCTGGGGGGGTGGGACGACGCGAACTACCCCCTGCGCGGCTTCGACCCGGCGCAGGTGCGTTGGCCGGCCGAGCGGGCGCTGCCATCGGTGTCGGGCTCGGTGGTGACCGCGGGCCCGCCCCGGTCCGGACCGCCGTTTCCGGTGCCGCCGGACGACAGCCGCCGCGCCCCCCTGCGCGAGCTCGTGATGGCCCTCGCCCGGCCCCTCGCCCGCAGGAGCCTCGCCGGCACCGTGGGCTACCACGGGATCGTGGCCTGCCAGGGGGCCTCCCCGATCGCCGCCGACCCGAAGATCCCCGAACCCGTGGCCGCGAGCTTCATCCAGCGCGGGTCCACGGTCGAGCCCTGGCCCTTCTACAACCGCTACGTCCCCGCCGTGGCGGTCTCCGAGCCGGTCACGGGCGCCCGCCGCCACCGCGTGACGTTCGGGCTGTCCGAGTACATGGAGATCGCCGAGCTCATGCAAAAGCCCCCTTGGTACATCGGCGGCGTCCCCGTGCGCACGTCCTTGCTGGGGGTCGCGGGCTTCTCCGAGGCCATGACGCAGATCGAACCCGGCGCCCCGCGCCTGTGGCCGGTCGTGAAGGGGCACCTGTTCTGACCGGGCGCGGGGCGCTTGGTAGGCTCGGGGCGCCGTGCCCTCCTCCCGATCCCGCCTCCGGGCCGTCCACGCCGGGGCGTTCGTCGCGCTGTTTACGTTCTACGCCTGGGCGGGCGTGGGGCTGGTCAGCAGCAACGACGGCGCCCACCTGGCGCTGGCCCGGGCGCTCGCCCTGCGCCACGAAACGACCCTCGGCCCGGACGTGCCGCTGACCCTGGGTGTCGATCTCGCCGTCTACGAGGGCCGCGCCCACGCCGACCGCCCGCCGGGGACCGCCTTTTCGGCCTACCTGCTCGTCGCCGCCCTCGGCCGGCTCGACGGCTGGTTCGCCGAGCGCACCCGGGCGCGCGGCGCCGTCCTCGTCCGCCCGGCGTCGCAGCGGTACCTCGTGACGTACGCCCTGCGCTTTCGCGACCCGCCGCCCCTCTACACCTTGCAGGGGTCGGTCCTGGCGGGGCGCCTGGCCGCCGCGGCATTCGGGGCGGCGGGCGTGCTGCTTTGCGCCGCGCTCGCCCGGACCCTGGGCGCAGGCCCCCTCGCCGCGGCCTTCGCCGCCGCCCACCTGGGCCTCGCCTCCCTGTGGGCCGTCTACGCCACGGTGCTGTTCTCCCACGTCTTCGCCGGGACGTACCTGGCCGCCGCCTTCCTGTGCGCCGCCCGGACCCACGCCCCGTCCGCCCGGCGGGCGGCGGCGGTCGGCCTCTGGTCCGGGGCCGCGGCGATCTGCGAGTTCGCCCTCGTACCCACGGCCGTGGCGGCCGTGCTCCTGCTGCTGCCGCGCCGCCGCTGGCTCGCCGGGGCGGCGGGCCTGGCCGTCCCCGCCGTGCTCGCCGGCGCCTACCACACCGCGGCCTTCGGCCGACCCTGGCGGATCGGCTACGATTTCGCCCGGTTCGCCTTCGCGCGCGAGCGTGCGGCCACGTTCTCGGGCAACCTCCTCGACGGCTTCGAGACGCTGTTCGGCATCGGCCACGGGGCCGGCCTGCTCGCCCTAGCGCCGCTGCTGGTGCTGGGGGTCGGCGCCTTCGCCCGCGCCCGCCCGAGGATCGCGCTGGCGCTGGCCCCCTTCTTGGTCCTCCTTTGCATCCACGCGACCCCCGAAGGCGGCGCCTTCGCGGACCACCGCTACCTGGTGCCGGTCCTGCCGGTGTTCGCCGCCGGCGCGGGGCTCGTGCTCGACCGGGCCCGCCGGCTGCCGCCGCCCGGGCGGTACGCCGCGGTCTTCGTGCTCCTGGCGGCCGCCGGCTTCGCGGCCGTGCGGGTGCTGCAGCACGCGCGTTTCATCTACGACCGGTAGCCCGCGCGCGGCGGGCGGTGCTACGGTGCCCTTCGTGCCCCGGTGGCTCGAACGCGCGGACGCGGAGACGATCGGCCAGGCCTCGACGCTGCTGTTCGTGACGCTCCTTCGGATCGAGGAGCTCGGCGCCCTGCGGCGCAAGGCCAAGGCCGTCGTGGACGCCCTCGACGACGGAGACGTGGAGACCGCCCGCGCCCTGCTCGCCACCACGCTCGAACAGGCCGCGGAGGTCGGCGAGCTCGGGCAGACGTTGCGTCGGCTCGCCAGGAAGGGCCCCGGCGGCTAGGCAAGGGCCGGGACGCGCGAACCGCCGGCCGCGACCCGCTCAGACCCCGGCCAGCCGCCCGGCGATCGCGTCCGCCAGCGCCCGCGCGCCGAGGATCTCCCCGCCCTTGGGCCGCCCGGGGCGCACGCGGGTGTTCCACGCCATCGTGTCCACGTGCAGCCAGGCCTGCCCCCGCGGCACGAACCGGCGCAGGAACAACGCCGCCGTGATCGCCCCGCCGTAGCTGCCGCGGGCGATGTTCGACACGTCCGCCACGTCGCTCGACAGCAAGTCGTCGTAGTCGTCCCAAAGGGGCATGCGCCACAGCGGGTCGCCGCGCTCGCGGCCCGCGGCGAGGACCGCCTCGGCCCAGGCGTCGTCGCTGGCGAACAGGGCCGGCAACTCGGTGCCGAGGGCCACCCGGGCCGCGCCGGTCAGTGTCGCCACGTCCACCAGGACCTCCGGCCGCTCCTCCGCCGCCGCGGCGAGGGCGTCGCTCAGGATGAGACGCCCCTCGGCGTCCGTGTTGCCCACCTCGACCGTGATCCCCGCCCGCGTCTCGAGCACGTCGAGGGGGCGGTAGGCCCGGCCGGAGATCGCGTTCTCCACCGCGGGCACGAGCACGCGCAGCCGCACGGGCAGGTCGAGGGCCATCACGATCCGCGCGACGGCCAGCACCGTGGCCGCGCCGCCCATGTCCTTCTTCATGAGCTTCATACCCGCGGCCCCCTTGAGGTCGAGCCCCCCCGAGTCGAACACCACGCCCTTGCCCACGAGCGTCACCTTCGGGGCGTCCTCGTCGCCCCACACCAGGTCGGCCAGGCACGGCGGACGGTCGCTGCCCCGACCCACGGCGAAGACGGCCGGAAAACCCGCGTCGAGCAGGTCGTCGCCGCGGGTCACGGTGCAGCGGCCGCCGAACGCCTCGGCAAGCCCGGCAACCTCGTCCGCCAGCGCCGCGGGGCCCAGGTCGGCCGCCGGCGTGTTCACGAGGTCGCGGCCAAAGGCGATCGCGGCGGCCTCGGCCTCCACCCGCCGCCGGTCGGCGCCCTCGGGCCAGACGAGCACGGGGCGGCGGGGCTTGCCGTTCGTGCGATAGCGGTCGAAGCGGTAGCGGCCCAGGGCGAACCCGAGCGCGAAGGCCGTGGCGTCCTCGGGATCGAGCTTCGTGCGCACGGCGTAGCGGCCGGGGCCCAGGTCGGCCAGCGCGCCGGCGCTCCAGCCGTCGCCGGGCCCCTTTCGCACCAGCAGCACCCGCACCTTGCCGCCCGAGGCGGGCACGACGGCCGCGCGCCCGGCCTTGGGCTCGAACCCGGTCGCCGCGAGCAGGGCCCGGGCGCCGGCCGACAGTCCGCGCACGAAGCGCCGGGCGTTCCGTTCGTCCACCACGTCCACGGGGATCGTCTTGGCGGTGGCCTTCGCGGCGAATCCATCCATGGCCGCGAGCCTACCAGACGGCCGGCGGGGCCGCCCTCACCCCCCGCCCGGCGGCCGGTCTGGCGCCGGGGCGAACAAGATCGCCGCTCGCCGAACGAATCCATGGCGAACGGTTGCTACGCCCTGCGCCGTCCACCCCTTCCGAAAGCGTCCGATACCCATGAAGACCTCAATGGAGACCCATTTGCGCCTTTTCACCCTTCTCGCCGCCGCCGGTCTGGCGGGGGCCACCGTCGCGCCACGGCCGGCCGACGCCTGCGGCTGCCTCTCACCCCCATCCGTCACCGAGGGCGACTACGCCGTCAACCAGCAGGCCGAGCAGATCATCTTCGAGGTCGGAGAGTCCACCGTCACCGCCCACGTCCTCATCCGCTACCAGGGTGACCCGGCCCAGTTCGCCTGGATCCTCCCCGTCCCCAACCAGCCCCAGCTCGCGATCTCCGAGCCGATGGCCTTCCCCCTGCTCGACGCCGCCTCCGGCCCGCGCACGAACGTCCAGCTGGTGTCCGCCTGCCCGGGGTCGGCCTACGCCTGCCGCTATCACGAGGACCCGTGCGGATGGGACGACGGAGGCACGGGGACCAGCGGCGGCGGCGGCGGTACGGGCGGCGGCGGCGGTGAGCCGCCCGGCGGCGTGGACGTCCTCGACATGCAGATCGTCGGCGACTACGAGACCGTCACCTTCGCCGCCTCCGACGCCGCCCTCGCCGTCCAGTGGCTGCAGGACAACGGCTTCGTCGTCAACGACACCATGACCCCCTACATGCAGC
>Ga0256839_1004973_pt1 | contig 12576 bp, 10 predicted proteins | sample 354166metaG_FD_185968 | JGI IMG/M metagenome (GOLD analysis project Ga0256839, IMG submission 185968) | Hydrothermal vent microbial communities from Mid Atlantic Ridge, Atlantic Ocean - 354-166 | ecosystem: Environmental > Aquatic > Marine > Hydrothermal vents | place: Atlantic Ocean: Mid...
TCCATCCCGCCGCCATCGCCCTCGCCCGCGCCCTGCGCGCCCGCGGCTGGCGCTTCCTCGGCCCGGTCTCGGCCTGGGCCTTCATGCAGGCGGTGGGGATGGTGAACGCCCATGTCGTCGACTGTCCGTGGCGGGCGGAGGTGGCGGCGGCGCGGCGGTGCGGGCCGGGAGCCGGCGGGGAGGCGGAACCGTGCGGCGGCTGATGGCGCGGCTGCGGCCCCGCCGCCGCGGGGGCGCTGCGCGATCCCGCCCGTCCGATCCCCTTCGGTCCCCATCTCGCCCTCGGCGCCTTCCTCGCCCTGGGGGGAGGGGGCGGGTGACGCCGCCGGTACGGAAGGGGAAGGGACGGAGGGTCAGCGCAGGCCGGCCGTGGTCAGGAAGCGACGCTCGGGCCCGAACCAGCGGCTCAGATAGTCGAGCACGAGCCGGCGGGTCTCGGCGTCGGGCTCGTCCATCCCCTGCTCCTCCACCATCCAGTCGATCAGCTCGTCCCAGTCGCGGCGGGTGAGCCCCTGCTGGGCCACGAGGTTGAAGGAGTGGCAGGCGGAGCAGGTGTAGAAGGTCTCCTCGCGCCCGGGCTCGGCCGGCAGGTCCTCCTCCTCCAGCGGCCGGTCCAGGGAGACGGGGCGGCGCGGACGGGTGACCACGACGGCGGTTCCGAAGTGATCGGCGAGATAGCCCACGATGAGCGCCCGCGTCTCGGGATCCGGCGGGTGCATGCCCTGCTCGGCGATCATCCAGTCGAGGAGCTCCTCCCATCCCTGCCGGGTCTGGCGCTGCTGGGTCACGAGCGCGAAGGAGTGGCAGGCGGAGCAGGTGTAGAAGGCGGCCTCGCGGCCGGGGCCCGGCGGCAGATCCGCGAGTCCCGCCGCCCGCACGGAGCCGCCGCCCAGAAGGGCGGCGGCCAGCACCGTGCCGAGGAGGATGCCACGCGTCCTCATGCCACGGCCCTGACGGCGATCCGGTGCATGGAGTTGTTGAGATAGCCCTTCGGATTCCAGGCGATGGCGAAGGGCTGCATGCGCCCCTGGTCGTCGGTCGCCCGCGCCCAGATCTCGTAGTAGCCGTGAATCGGGAAGCGGACGGTGGCGCGCCAGTGCTGCCAGGCATAGGGGTTCTCGGGCGGATCCAGCTCGGCCCGGATCCAGGTGCGGCCGAAGTCGATGGAGATGTCGACGCGGGTGACGAAATTGTCCCCGGCCCAGGCGTGACCGCGCACCTGCAGAGGCTTGTCGGCGGGATGCTCGATGCCGGTCGCGGGGGAGGTGATGATGGACTTGACCGGCATGGAGTGGATGATGACGAAGTCCTCCTTCGGCACCTTCTCGCCCGGGGCCACGGGATAGCGCGGCACGCGATAGGAGGTGCCGGTCATCTTGGGACCGTCGTGCACCCGATCCCGCACCCAGATGCGGGTGAGCCATTTCTGGGAACAGGAACCGGGCCATCCCGGGATCACCAGACGCAGGGGCGCCCCGTTCATCGGATGAATGGGCCCGCCGTTCATCTCGAAGGCGATGAGGTTGTAGGGATCGAGCGCCTTCTCGATGGGCACGCCGCGGCTGATGGGGATCTTGTTGGGATCGCCCGAGAGATGGCGATCGGCGCCATAGTGGCCGGTATAGACGGCCGAGGGTTTGAGGCCGGCCGCCTTCAGCACGTCGGCGAGCCGCACGCCGGTCCAGCGGGCACAGCCCACCGCCCCGTAGGTCCACTGATTGCCCTTGGCCGGCGGATCGAAGAAGCCACGGCCGTTGCCGCCGCATTCCAGCTGCAGGGCGTAGGTGACCACCTCGAAGTTCCTGCGGAGATCGTCGATGGTGAACTTGAGGGGCTTCTCCACCTCACCGTCGATGGTGAGGGTCCAGCCCTCGGGGTCCATCCTTTCGGGTGGCAGGCCGTTGTTGCGAATGAAATGCCGTTCCGCCGGCGTGATGGGATCGTCCAGCAGATGCGGCGGCGTCTCGGCGTTGAGGGGGCGGTCGTTGAGCACCCGCAGCCCCTCCTTGCCGGGGATGACGAAGCCCTCGTGGCTGCCGGCGAAGGCGGCCGGGATCAGCCCGGCGGGCATGCGGTCGGCGAAGGGGATGGAGGCGCCCAGGAGCGCGCTCATGGTGGCGAGACCCGCCCCCTGGAGGAAGCCGCGGCGACTGGCGTCGGTGCGCCGGCCGAAGACGAGCGCGTCGGCGCGCTCCGGATCGTCGCCGTAGAGTTCGAACAGGCCGCGTTCGAGCGGCAGCCCTCGACGTCGGACCATCGTCCGTCTCCCTCCCTGGAACCGTGCGGGGATCCCCGCGGGTCACCTTGGACCACATCCGACATCGGAATTCAAGTCACTCAGAACATTTTTATAATAGCATATTCGAAAACTCTCAAACAAAGAGGCCGCGCACGGCGTCGTGGAGACGGAAGGCCCAGTAGTGGAGCTGGGCGGCGAGGCGGCCGAGGCCGTCGAGGACCGGCGGCAGGCCGAAGGGATCGAGGGCGCGGAAGCGGTCGTCGCCGTCCCGCAGGGCCGCCGCCACCAGTTCGCCGGCCATGGCGGTGGTGTTGAGGCCGTGGCCGCCGAAGCCGGTGGCCACCCAGAGGCCGTCGTCGAGGGGGCGCACCACCGGCATCTTGTGGCGGCAGAAGGGCATGGCGCCGGCCCAGACGAAATCGAAGGGGAGGTCGGCGAGATCGGGGAAGACGCGGGCCAGATCGCGCCGCACGAGGCGGGCGATGCGGCGGCGGTCGCGGCGTTCGAAGAGGGTGACGTGCCCGCCCCACAGCAGCCGGCCGTCGGGGAGGGGCCGGAAGTAGCCGGTGGCCATGCGGTCGTCGAAGGCGGCGTGGGGGGCGACGACGGTGCGGGCGAGGCGGTCGGCGGCGGGTACCGTCACCGCCACATAGCTGACGACGCCGAGGGTGGCGCGGGCGAGGGCGGGGTGGGGGAGGGGGCCGTGGGCGCCGGGGGCGAGGATCACCGTATCCGCGTAAACCCGTCCCCGCGGCAGCTCCAGCCGCCACCGCCCCGCCTCCCGCACCAGCCGCCGCACCGGACTCGCCTCGAACAGCCGGACGCCCGCCGCCGCCGCCGCCCGCGCGCAGCCGCGGGCGTAGGCGAGGGGGTCCATGTGGAAGCCCTCGGGATCGAAGACGGCGTCGAAATAGCGGGGCGAGCGCCACAGTTCCCGCACCCGCTCCCGCGGCCAGAACTCCGCCGGATGGCCGAAGTCGCGCAGGAGATCCACGTAGGCGCGCAGGTCCCGGGCGTCGTCGAACCAGGAGAGCTCCGCCACCCCGTCCACCGGATCGCAGGCGATGGCATGGGCGCGGATGCGCCGGCGCACCAGGGCCACGCCCTCGCGACTGAGGGCGAAGAGGGTGCGGGCACGGTCGCGGCCGAGACGGGCCACGAGCCGGTCGAGGCCGCGGGTGAAGCCGGCGGAGATCATGCCGCCGTTGCGGCCGGAGGCGCCGTGGCCGACGCGCACCGCCTCCAGCAGCACCGTCTCCGCTCCCGCCCCCCGCTCGGCCAGGGAGAGGGCGGTGGAGAGGCCGGCGAGGCCGCCGCCCACCACGGCGAAGCGGGCATGGTGGAGCCCCTCGAGGGGCGGGCCGAGGGTCACGGCGCCGCCGCGGTGGTGGTACCAGGTGGGGGGATCGGGGGGCGGATGCGCGTCCATGGGCCGGGATGCGGGACCGTCCGCTGGTGGGCGCCCCGGGACTCGAACCCGGAACCTACGGATTAAAAGTCCGCTGCTCTACCGATTGAGCTAGGCGCCCGAGGCCGAGTTGGCGAGGGGGCGCGGACCGTCAAGGGGCCCCCTCCGCGCCCCGGAAGCGGTCGCGGAAACGCGCGCGCAGCGCGCGCTTCATGAACTTGCCGGTGGCGGTGCGGGGGATCGCCTCCAGGAAGACGAAGTCGTCGGGCAGCCACCATTTCGGAAAGCGGCGGGCGAGGAAGTCGCGGAGCTCCGCCGCCGTCACCCGCGCGCCCGCCCGCGGCACCACGCAGGCGAGGGGGCGCTCGCCCCACCTGGGATGCGGCACCGCCACCACCGCCGCCTCCGCCACGGCGGGATGGGCCATGAGGGCGTTCTCCAGATCCACCGAGCCGATCCACTCGCCGCCGGACTTGATCAGATCCTTGAGGCGGTCGACGATGCGCAGATAGCCCTCGGGGCTCAGGGTGGCCACGTCGCCGGTGCGGAACCAGCCGTCGGCGGTGAAGGACTCGGCGTCCTCGGGATGCCCGTGATAGGCGCCGGTGACGCAGGGCCCGCGCACCTGCAGCTCGCCGCGACCGCGGCCGTCCCACGGCAGCACCCGCCCGCCGTCGTCCACCAGCCGCATGCGCACGAGGGCGGCCGGCAGCCCCTGGGTGGCCCGCAGCGCGTAGCGCGCCTCCTCGTCCAGTCCGGCGAAGCCCCGCTTGGGGGCGAAGACGCTGCCGATGGGGGTCATCTCCGTCATCCCCCAGGCGTGGACCACGGTGACGCCGTGGCGGTCGAAGCCGCGGATCATGGCCTCGGGCACCGCCGAGCCGCCCACCACCAGCCGCAGACCCTCCGCCAGCCGCCGGCGGCCCGGCGCCGCGTCCAGCGCCCGCAGCACGCCGAGCCAGACGGTGGGCACGCCGGCGGCGAGGGTCACCCCCTCCGTCTCCATCAGGTCCAGGAGACTCTCCGCGTCGAGGCGGGGGCCCGGCAGCACCAGGGCGCAGCCGTTGAGGGCGGCGGCGTGGGGCATGCCCCAGGCGTTGACGTGGAACATGGGCACCACCGGCATGACGGTGTCCCGCAGGGAATAGCCGATGGAGTCCGGCAGCGAGGTCATCAGCGCGTGGAGCACGTAGGCCCGATGGCTGTAGACCACCCCCTTGGGCCGGCCGGTGGTGCCGGAGGTGTAGCACATGCCGGCGGGCGCCCGCTCGTCGACGGCGGCGAAGGGGGCGTCCGCCGCACCGGCGGCGAGGAACGCCTCGTAGTCCTCGCACCCCGCCGGCAGCGCGCCGGTGGCGCCGTGGCGCACCACCAGCACCCGCCGGAAGGGGGCCCGCGCGCGGAAGGCCGCCAGCACCTCCAGGAGCCCCTCGTCCACCACCAGCAGATGGTCGTCGGCGTGGGTGGCGATGTAGGCGAGCTCGTCCGGATGCAGGCGCGGATTGAGGGTGTGGACCACGAGACCGGCGGCGGGGGCGGCGAAGTAGACCTCGAGATGGGCCCGATGGTTCCACATGAGGGTGGCCACCCGCGCCCCCGGCGCCAGTCCCGCCCGCCGCAGGGCGTCGGCCAGGCGGCGCACGCGCCGGCACACCGTTCCCCAGTCGGCCCGGTGGACCGCGCCGTCGGGCCGGCGCTCCACCACCGGCACGTCGGCGAACAGGCGCTCGGTCCGCTCGAGGATCAGCGGCAGGGTGAGGGGTTCGTCCATGATGGTGGCGCGCACGGTCCGGCTCCCTTCCACCTCCCTCGTCCCCCTTCCCTCTAACCCCTTCGCGCCGGCGACAGAAGGGCCGGTGCTGGCGGAGGCGGCGGAAGGCGCCTATGGGGTGGAGGGACCGTCGGGGAGAGAGCGCTTGAGGGTGGACCGCCGCATCGCCCGCTTCGCCGTGCCGGAGCTGCTGGAGGTGCCGGAGGACGTGCGCGCGCGCATCCTCGCGGTGCAGGAGAGGGCGGGCTTCGTGCCCCACGTGTTCCTGCTGCTGGCCCGCCGGCCGGCCGAGTTCCGCGCCTTCCTGGCCTGGCACGACGCGCTGATGGAGCGGGAGGAGGGGCTCTCGCGGGTGGAGCGGGAGATGATCGTGGTGGTGACCTCGGCCGCCAACCGCTGCCTCTACTGCGTGGTGGCCCACGGGGCCATCCTCCGGGTGCGGGCGAGGGATCCGCACGTGTCCGACATCCTCGCCGTGGACTGGCGGAAGGCGGATCTCGCGCCGCGCCGGCGGGCGATGCTGGCCTTCGCCGAGAAGCTGGCGCTCCGGCCCTGGGCGGTGGACGATGCCGACATCGAGGAGCTCCGGAGGGCCGGACTGTCCGAGGAGGAGATCTGGGACATCGGCGCCATTACGGCCCTGTTCGCGGCCAGCAACCGCCTCGCCCACTTCGCCGATCTCCGCCCCAATCCGGAGTTCCACGCCCTGGGAAGAGGGCCGGGGCGCCGGAGGGAGGATGGAGGCTCCGCATGATCCCCGCCGCCGTCCCGCCGGGATCGGGCGGGCGGCGCGGAGGCGGGAGCGGCGGACCGCGGAGGGCCGGCCCCGGGTCCCGGTGTGGGCGCCCCCACCGGAGGGAGGAGGCGCCACGGGCGTGACGTGACACGGCGGCGAGGAGCTCCCGGTGGACGGCCGGCCGCCCGTCCGTCGCCGCGAGGCCGCCGCCCGCAGGCCCGTGCGCGTCCGTGGCCGTCATCGCCGCGTCCGTCGTCCCGAACGGCCCGGTGACGGTGCCGCATCCGCGACGTGAGCCGCCGGGGACCCCGCGTGCCATCACGCGTCGGGCCGGCGTCCGGGCGCGGGTGCCGGTGTCGACGATCTCCACCCGCATACGATCCCGCGCTCCGGGCGCGGACCCGTCTTCGAATCACGGATTCCATGATCATCAAGCTTCTCTATATGGGATACAGACGGGGCACTGTTGACATTTATCGAACTTAGTATATGATCTTTTTTGGATTATGAATGGAGATGGGCAATGGGTGCGTCCGACGAACGAAAGCCGGCGACGGGCGACGCGAGCGGGAAGGAGGGAAGGCCGGATGCGGCGACATCGGTGGAACCCTCCGCCGCGCAGCTCGACGATCTCGACCAATGGATCGCCGAGCTCGGCGAGACGGCCCCTTCGGGGGAGAGGGACGAACTCTACGACTTGCTCGAGAGCGAACCGGAAAAGCTGTCGCTCCGTGCCCTCGGCTTGGGAGAAGAAGAGTTGTGGGCAGTCCTCGAGAGAGAGGGAATCCATTCGCAAAAGGATCTTGCGAAATATCTGGGCGTCGCCGAGTCGACTCTCTCCGGATGGCTCAAAGAGGATCGTATGCCTCGGATGGCGCTCCTGGCATGCCTGCTCCTGGAACTGAAACAACTGGCGCGGAAGGAGATCGAAAGATTGAAGAATTGCCTCCGGCGTCCTCATATCGTTCCCGACGAAGGGCGTTTCCATGTGGTAGCTCTCGACGAACATCCAGGAGATTGGATCTATGGAAGATTCCTTGCCAGGAGTCTCGACGACGAGAATACGGCCTTGCGATACGCACGGAGCTTCGAGACAGAAAATCTGCTGAGCGATTGCATCGACGTCATCGAAGACATGCTCGATCGTACGGAAAATGAATTGTACAAGGAACATCTTTTATATATCAGATATAAGATCGAAGACGTTCTTTCATCATGGAGCGATGTCGAGAAATGGAAAAATTCATACAAATGATCCCGCAGGAACGTGGGGAAACATCGCGATGGAAATTTCGAAAACATCGGTGGCGAAAGGGGAGAAGAGCGATGACCGGCACGTCCGAAACCGTCCTCGTCCCGATCCGACTGGACACCCTCGTGAGGCTCCAGCGGCTCGTGCAGCCCGGAGACCACGAGCTGGACGAGGTGATCCGGCGGCTGATCGAAAGGGAGACGAAGCGAAACGACGGGCCGCCGGCGAAGCCGAAGCCCGCGGGCTCCGCCCGCCACCGTCTGGTCGTGCTGGGCGAGATCCACGAGCTGGCCTCGCTCGGCGAGGTGGTCGCCACCGCGGTGGACGTGCTGGGGACACGCGATCCGCGCCTGTTCGACCGCGCCCGCGAGCTGGTCGGGAACCGGCGCCGTTATCTCGCCGAGAGGCCGGAGGCGCTCTATCCGGGCCGACCCGACCTGGCCCGGGATCATGCCCGTCGATGCCGCTGCGGCTGGTGGGTGCCGACCAACATCGGCCGGCGTGATGCGTGCCGGATCCTCGAGCGCTTCTGCGAGATCCTCGGATTGGCGTGGGGACGGGACGTCCGGCTCGAGAGCGGGGAACGGTCGGACGGGGGATCCGGGCGTGCCCGGCGGGGGCCGCGGCCGGATGGAGACCGTACCTCCCCCTTCCTCTGATCCCGCACGGGCCACGACCTCACCGCCGGTCCTCGGACGGGCCACGGCGCGCGCCACGCGGTTCCGGAATCCCGTCCTCCATCGTCCGTCCGCGGGCCGGCGTCTCACGGCCGCCGCCGCCTCCTCCGCCGTCTCGGGGATCCCGTGCGGGCCGGATCCGGTGCATTCGGCACCGCGCCCGGCCGCATCCCCCTCACGGTCCGCGGCCCTCGCGGCGCTCGTCGAGGGAGACCCGGTCCTCCGGCAACCGCGCGCGAACGCGCCCGAGCCGATCCCGTCCCGCCCCCGCCAGCTCCCGTCCCCGCGCTCCCGGTCCTCCATCCGGCGGCGGGCGGCGTCCACGAGCCGGATCTCCCGCACCGACGGCAGCTCCCTGCAGGCCGGCAATTCGGTGCCGAGATCGGGGGCGCCGGTGGCCGGCGAGAGGATCTCGACGACGGGGATCGGCGCCACCCCCCATGGATCGCCATCGGGCCGTGGCGGTCGGAGGGCGGCGCCATCGCCCGCACCGCCCCGTCCACGAGGGCGCGGCGCACGTCGGGCCCGCCCTGCGGCGGAGGAAGGCCCCACCGTGGGCGCCCTCTCCTCCGCGGCCGCCTCCGGCCGCCTCGCCGTCTCCGCCATGGTCCCGGCCTCCGCCCTCCTCGTCCGTCCCGGCGCGCCCGGGCGGCACCGGCCACGGCTCCCGGGTTCGCGCCCCGCTTCCCGCGCCCCCGCCCCGTCCCCGACAACCCCTTGGGAAGGCGTCGCTTTTCCCGCATCCCCCCACTTCGGGGCGGTTCGCCTGCGGTCGGGGACGGGTGCGAAGGGGGTGGGAAGGGGGCCGCAGGGGGATCCCGCCATGGATGCGGACCCGAGGCGGTTGCGGGATGGGGGCGGCGGTGGTATTTAGGAAAAAAGTCATAACCGGAGCCCGCCGATGCCCCGCGATCCCACCCCCGCCCAGCAGGAGGCCTCGCGTCGCAACGGCGCCCGCTCCCGCGGGCCCACGACCCCCGAGGGCAAGGCGCGCGCACGCCGCAATGCCCTCGCCCACGGCCTGCGGGCCGAGGTGCTGCCGCTGCTGCCGGGAGAGGACGAGGACGAGTTCCGGGCGCTCCTGGCCGACGTCCACGCCCACTGGCCGCCGCGCGGCCCCCTCGACCGCCAGCTCGCCCTCCGTCTCGCCGGCGTGCTGTGGCGGCTGCGGCGGGTGCCGGCGGTGGAGCGGATGCTGGTGGAGGACCGCCGCTGGCCGCGGGAGCGGCGGGTGCCCACGGCGCGGCTGCTGGCCCGGGCCTTCGGCGAGGACCACGCCCTCGAGCGCCTCGGCGCCTACGAGCGGCGCCTCGCCGCCGAACTGCGGCGGATCCTGCGGCTGCTGGAGGCGGCCGAACGAACCCGAGGGCGGCCGGTGGCCGGTGGGCGGGAGGCGGGGGCGTGAGGGACGGCTGGATCCGGCGCCGCCTCCGGATATTTCCTCGGCGGAGAGGGCCGCTTGGCGGAATCGGCAGACGCAGCGGACTTAAAATCCGCGCACCCCGCGGGGTGGTCCGGGTTCGAGTCCCGGAGCGGCCACCCCGGGCCGCCGGCTCAGCCCGCCGCCGGCAGCGGCTCGGCCACCGCCACCCGGTTGCGCCCCTCCGCCTTGGCCCGGTAGAGGGCGCGGTCGGCCGCCGCCAGCAGCCGGTCGAGGCCGCCCGCCACCTCCTCGGCGGTGGCGATGCCGGCGCTCAGGGTGGGCCCGACCGTGGTCCCCGGCGCCACCTGCACCCGCAGTCCCGCCACCGCCCGCCGCAGCCGCTCCGCCACCCGCAGCGCCGGCAGCCGCGGCGTGTCCGGCAGCAGCACGGCGAACTCCTCGCCGCCGAGGCGGGCCAGGAGATCGCCCGGCCGCAGCACCCGCCGGCAGCGCGCCGCCACCGCCCGCAGCACCCGGTCGCCGGCGGCGTGGCCGTGGGTGTCGTTGATGGCCTTGAAGTGGTCGAGGTCGAAGAGCAGCAGTGCCGCCGGCCGTCCGTCGCAGCGCAGCCGCTCCAGCAGCCGCTCCCCCACCTCGAAGAAATGGCGCCGGTTGTGGAGGCCGGTGAGTTCGTCGACGGTGGCGAGGCGCCGCAGCTCCTCCTGCGCCCGCTTGAGATGGGTGACGTCGCTCGTGAGCACCACCCGGTGGCCGTCGGCCATGGCGTGGTGGCGCACCACGTACCAGCGGTCGCCCACCCGCATCTCCCGCGGCGTCCCGTCGCCGCGGCGGTGGTCCTCGAGGCAGAGATCCACGGCCGCCTCCAGCTCCTCCGCGTCCACCGTCCCGCCGTCGGCGGCGGCGCGGGCGGCGAGACAGTGGCGGGCGAGGGTGGCGAAGGGACGCCCCACCAGCTCCCCGGGGGCGGTGTCGAAGCGGGCGGCGAAGGCCTCGTTGCAGAGCACGAGACAGCCCTCCGGGTCGAAGAGGGCGAAGCCGTCGGAGAGCGCCGCCGTCGCCCCCCGCAGCAGGTCGCGCGCCGTCTCCGCCTCGCTCTTGGCGCGGGCCAGCTCGCGGGCGAGTTCGGTGAGGGCCTTCTGCTTGCGCTTGAGATCGCTGATGTCGGTCCGGCAGAGGACGATGGAGCCGTCGGCGAGACGGCGTTCCTGGACGAGAGTCCAGTAGTCGCCGGCGTGGATCTCGCGGATCCGGCCGTCGGCGCGGCGGTGGAGGTCGAGCCGTCCCTGCAGCCACACCTCGAAGGCGTCGCCGTCGAGGCCGATGCGGGCGCGGAAGCCCGGCAGGCGCTGGGTCTCCTCGAAGGTGAGCCCCACCATCTCCGCCGGCGTGCGGTCGTAGAGGCGGGCGAAGTCGGCGTTGCACAGCACCAGCCGGTCGTCCGGATCGAAGAGGGCGAAGCCGCCGAACAACACCTCGGTGGCCTCGCGCAGCAGCCGGGCCCGGCGTTCGGCCTCGGCCCGCGCCGCCTCCAGCTTGCGCTCCGTCTCCACCTGGGGTCCGATGTCCTGGACCACGCCGAAACAGCGGACCACCCGCCCGCGGGCGTCGCACTGGGGAACGCCACGGGTGAGGGTGTGGACGACGGTGCCGTCGGGGCGCAGCATGCGGGCGCGGTGTTCGAAGGGGCGGCCGCGGGCCAGCATCTCGCGCCAGATGCGCCGCCGTTCCGCCCGGTCCTCGGGATGATAGACGCAGATGCGGGCCTCGGGGTCGCGCAGATCCAGCGAGCCCGGCGGCCGGCCGGCCATGGTCCAGATCTCCTCCGACCACTCGTAGCGGTCGGCGGCGAAGTCGTAGTCCCAGAACCCGAGACGGGCGGTGCGGGCGACCAGGCGCAGATGGTCGCGCAGCCGCCGCGCCTCCGGGGCGCAGGGCGTGCCGGCGGCGTGGGTGGCGACGCCCACGAGGCGGCTGCCGTCCGGCAGCGTCCGCACGGTGAAGACGACCCGCCGGCACACCCCCTCCGATTCGACGACGCACCGCTCGAAGCGCCCCTCGCCCGCCGGCAGGTCCCGCAGGGCCTCGGCCACCGCCGCCCCGTCCGGGAACAGCTCCCGCCAGGCGGGGTTGGCGTGGCGGACGCGGCCGCGGGCATCGAGGCGGCAGAGGGGGGCCGGGATCCGGTCGAGCTGGGCCCGGGTGAAGGGGGTGCGGGGGCGCCTTGCGGGACGGGCGTGGGTCGGCGGCACGGGGCGCTCTCCGGCCGGACGAACCTCAGGTAGCAGCTCCGTCGCGAGAATGAACCCGAGGTGTAAAGGGGCGGTTAAGGAGGGGCGGGCCGTCGTCTGCAAGGCATTGAAAATTCGGGATTCATTCGTCGCGATCGCGGTCGGCCCGCGGGCGGCGGGCGAGCAGCGTCCGGTACAGTTCGAGGAGGCGCGCGGCCTGGCTCTCCCAATTGTAGCGGGTGCGCACCAGTTCGCGGCCGCGCGCGCCCATGGCGCGGGCGAGGTCGGGGTCGCGGTGGAGACGGTGGACGGCGGCGGCCGCCGCCGCCGGATCCTCGGGATCGACCACGAACCCCACGCCCCCATCGGCCACCAGCGCCCGCCAGGTGGGGAAGTCGGAGCAGAGGATGGGGATGCCGGCGGCCATGGACTCGAAGAATTTGGTGAGTTCCTTGTCGCGGTAGTGGGGATCGTCCGGGAACAGGGCGACGGTCGCCGTCCAGGACTCGGCATAGGCCGCGAGGATGGTCTCCCGCGGCACCCAGCGTTCCTCGTCGATGCGCAGGACCAGCCTGGGGTCGCGTTCGGCGCGGGCGCGCAGTTCGCGGGCGAGGGCCCGGGAGGGACAGTGGCCGACGAAGCACAGCTCGGCGTCCGCCGGCAGCCGGTCCAAGAGGCGCAGGGCATGGAGGGCGCCGCGCTCGACGCCGATGCTGCCGGTGTAGAGGAGGCGGATGCGGGCGGGCGGCTCGCGCGCCGGCGCCATCAGGGGCGCGAGCTCCTCGAGGCGGGCGTAGTTGAGGACCTCGACGGCGCCGGGGAAGGTGCGGGCGTAGTAGCGTTCGGCGATGACCACGGGATAGAGCCCGCGGGCGAGGGCG
>Ga0256839_1004974_pt1 | contig 12576 bp, 9 predicted proteins | sample 354166metaG_FD_185968 | JGI IMG/M metagenome (GOLD analysis project Ga0256839, IMG submission 185968) | Hydrothermal vent microbial communities from Mid Atlantic Ridge, Atlantic Ocean - 354-166 | ecosystem: Environmental > Aquatic > Marine > Hydrothermal vents | place: Atlantic Ocean: Mid...
CGCGGTGGCGGTAAAGATGGGCGCCACCAAGGCCGATTTCGACCGCACGGTGGCCATCCACCCAAGCAGCGCCGAGGAACTGGTGACCATGAAACACCCAGTCAGCGAACAGCCCTGCCATGAGGTCGATGCCGGCAACGAATGGAAGGAGGTGCCGGTCAGCGACTGACCGGCATCGGCGGCCGCCACTTCAGTGGCCGTTGCCGCTCCCGTTGCGGAACAGCTTGCTCCACAGCCAGCCGTGCGTGCGCACCTCTCCGGTACGCACATAGCTGAGGATGCCGGCGTTCTGCATGTTCCAGTAGAGGCGGCGCAGCCCGCCGCGGCCGGCGCAGACCAGCAGCCGGTCGCCGGGCTGGACGCCGGTTTCCGGGCCCGGCAGCAGAATCTCCTCCTCCCCGCGCTGCAACAACAGCACGATGCAGCGGATCTGGCGGTCCCGCTGCCAGGAATCGTGCAGCAGGTCGCCGATGCGGATGTGTTCGCCTTCGCCCAGCGCGTCGGTCACTGCCTCGGCATGGTATTCATCAATGCTGACCTCCTCCAGCTCCGGCACGCAGCGCCCGACGATGGCCGAAATGCGGCTGACCAGCTCGCAGGACCAGTCGTTGTCCCGGTGATAGGCCTGGGTGATGAAACGGTGCAGCATCGGGGTGCCGAGCAGCATGCGGATCCTGTCGGCGATGATGCGGCTCGGGTGCATCACCATGTCGGCCTTGACCGCATCGATGATGCTGCCGTTGTCGGATTGGTTCTGACGCAGCACGATGAACAGATTCGGATTCAGATCCCGAGCGGTGACCACGATGGACAGGTTGTTGGCGTCATTGTCGGTGCCGGCGATCAGCCCTCCGGCGGTTTCGATGTCCGCCTGCAGCAGGGTATCGGCCTCGGTGCCGCGCCCGAGGATGACCCCGTGGCGCGGCTCGCCGGTCAGGTCCGGCCGTGCCTCGACCACGCGCACCTCGATCCCTTCCTCCACCAGCCGCTGATGCACCGCCTTGCCGAATCGGCCATAGCCGCAGACGACCCAATGCTGTGATTTCGGCGGATAGACCGGATCGGCCAGCCGGCAATCTCCGATATGGCCGATCAGCCAGCGCTGCATCAGGTACAGGCAGGGCACCCGCAGCGCGGTCGACAGATAGGTGGCGAAGGTCTCGTAGGGATCGATGATGTGATCGGTGCCGAAGGAGGCCATGTTCTTCTCCACATCGGCCGAATCGGCGCGGCAGATCACCTTGATGCTGGGGTGCAGCAGCTTGCTGGAGATGGCGATCTTGAGGTTGGCCTCGTTGTCGTTGGTGACCGCCACCACTGCCTCACAGCAGGGGCTTTCCAGGCCGGCCTCCTGCAGGTGCAGCGGCTTTTGCGCATCGCCATGCAGGGTCGGCACATAGTCGCGCAGGTTTTCCAGCTTGATCATGTTGGCGCGCTGCGCGTCCCGTTCGATCACCACGACATGCTGGCCCACATCGGTCAGTCCGCGCACCAGGGCCGAGCCGGTCTCGCCATACCCGCAAATCAGGTAGAAGGGCTGGCGCTGCCCGCGAATGCGGCGCGCAAACCGGTGCTCGGCAATGGCGTCCTGGAAGGTCTTGTCCTGCACCAGGGTGAGGATGGTACCGATGGCGTAGAGCCAGGCGATGACACCGGCATACATCGACAGAGACACCCACAGCCGCTGGGCATCGGTGAATTCATAGGGGATTTCACCGAAACCGATGGTAGTGGACATGAAACTGACAAAGTAAAACGCATGGAAGAAGTCCATGCGCCAGGGGTTGCCGGACGCGTCCTGCCCCGGAATCAGCACCAGCCCCAGAATCGATACCGAATAAACGATGAGCAGCGTCAGCAGCGGCCGACGCATGCGCCGGAAGATCAGGTAAACGATGGTGTTCATCGGGCCGGGCTCCGCCGCTCAGCGCCGCAGCATCACCGTTTCGATGATCAGCAGGATGACCGAGATGACATTGGCCAGCATGGCGCCGCCGGACAGGGAAACGATGCTGGCGGTGATTTCCGGCGTCAGGCCGGTGCCGGTGATGTGGATGGCCACGGTCCACACCAGGGCCGCGGCCAGCAGCTGGAGAATGGCCACCAGGCTGGTGGCCAGCAGCACCGCCCCCATTTGCGAGCGGTCACCGAATTTCAGAATGGTTGCGATCAGGTTGACCACCAGCACCGCGAACAGCTCATAGACATTGTGGTGCTCGGGGTTGTCCAGCTCACCCACGAAGAAACCGAAGTTGAGGGTCAGCGAAAGGACGATGAAGAAACCGAAAACGACTTTTTCTGGATTCATGGGGTTATCCGGCTGCGGTACGATGGCGCCGAGTCTGAGTCAGACGGCCGGGGCTGTCAATTCGGGCTGTGCTTCAGAACCAGATCGACAGCCACAAGCGCAGCACGGTGGAATTGAAGGCATAGAGGGGTTCCTCGCCCGGCGCCACGCCAGTCACGCTGAGGTCGCGGAAATCGCGGTAATCGAAGGCGATGCGGTCGATGTTCATGTTGAGGGTGCCGCGTTTGATGAAGCCGGTACCGTTTTCTTCGAAATACCAAGTCACTCCGGCCCCCAGCGTCTTGGTGGTGAAACTGCTCATTTCCTTGTCGCGGGCGAGGAAGTTCTGGGCATCGCGGTAGGGGAAGAGGTCGCTGTAGAACTCGGCCGGCCCCTGGTCGTAGAAGCGGTAACTGAACTCGAAGATCCAGTCTTCATCCCAGGGCAGCGTGTAGCCGAGTTCCCAGGTGTCCGCCTGGATGCCCCAGGAACCGCTGAAATAGCGGTAGCCCGCCGACAAGGCGGAGCGACCCGGGAGGTAATAACGGCCGCGCAGGGCGACGGAATTGGTGGTGCGGGTGCGCGGATAGACCTCGGCCTGATAACTGTAGCCGCGCGGCGACGACGGATCCAGATAGCGCACCGAGCGGTAGGGATTGTTGAGAAAACCCTCGTCGGTGATGGTTTCCAGCGTCAGCGCCACGATCAGATCCTGGGTCAGGATCTGGGAAACCGAAAGCCGGTAGTCCCGCAGTTTGGTCGGTTCCTCGAAGTTGCTGTCGCCATTGCGACCGACCGTGTTGTCTCCGTAGATGAACCCGAGGCTGACCGTGGTCAGGTCGCCAAACATGTCCTGGGAGATGCCCAGGCTGTAGGTGTTGGCGATGTAATCGTTCTCGACGCTGTTGGTGTAACCGATACTGAGGATGGTGCGATCACGCAGGTAATCCAGGCCCAGCGAGTATTCGGTGCGCTGCTCCTCGTAGGGGCTGGCGGTGGTAATGACATCGATCGACGCGCTGGACACATTGTCGACATAATAGTTGGCGGTGACCGAGACATCCTCGGCGAATTTCTTGCGCACCAACAGGGAGGGTCCGTTGATGTCGGCACCGCCTCCGCTGTAGCTGTGGTAGAGCAGATCGGCGCGGTCCTCCGGCAAAACCGCGCCACGGACCACCAGGCCCGTCAACAGCAGCAGAAGCCCGGCCGCAACACGCAGGAGCCTGACCGAATCGATGCGACTAGTTGCAGCCACATCCACCCCCGGTAGCGGTGCCGGCGCCGCGCCCGCCTTCGCGGGCATCATAGACATGGTAGATGTAGTTGTTGGCCACCGGGTCCCGCGCAAAGGCCATGATCGGGTCGGCCAGATGCGCGCGTTCATAGGGCTTGACCCAGGGTTCGACGCTGCTGCAGGCGGACAGCAGCAACAGGGGCAGCAGTATCGGCAGCTTGCTCATGGCCCGGCCTCCGTTATTCGCGCAACAGTTTCTTGATGATCTTGCGGTATTTCTTCTCATCGCCTTCCTTGTAGCCTTGGTGGATGTAGCGGATGTTGCCGCTGCGGTCCACCAGTACCGTGGTCGGCATGGCGATGACCTTGTATTTCTTGCTGACCTCGTTGCGGTTGTCCCACAGGATGGGGAAATCCACCGGCCGCTTCTGCAGGAAATTCAGCGGCGGCTTCTGCTGTTCTTCCACATTGACGCCCAGCAGCACGAAGCCGAGGTCCTTGTACTTGTTGTAGAGCTGGTTGAGTTTGGGCATCTCGACCCGGCAGGGAGCGCACCAGGAAGCCCAGAAATTGACCATCACCACATTGCCGGCCAGCTCGCTGAGCTTGACATTGCCGCCGTCGCGGCTCTTGAGGGTGAAGTCGGGCGCCGGGCCATTGGCCTCCTTCGCCTGCAGCGGGGCAACGGCCAGCATCAGGGCGGTCAGCAGCGTCAGCATCCAGTGAGTTTTCTTCAGCATGTCGGTGTTTCCTCGTCAGAAGACCAGGCCGAGGCCCAGTGTGAATTGCAGGTTGTTGGTGGTCTTGAGTTCGCCGAACAGGTCCATGTCATGGACATTGTTGCGAAAATCCAGGGTGACATCGAGCCAGTCCTTGAACAGGAAGCGGTAGCCCGCACCATAGTTGAGGGTAAAGCGATCACTGCCGGCGAAATCGGTGTTGCCGATGCCGCCGGAAAGGTAGAAGGCCGTGTTGTAGGTGATCGTGCGGGTGACGAAGGCCTCGCCCGGCAGGATGTGATAGCCGATGTCGAGGCTGTAGTACTGGTAGTCCCGCTCGCCCGGCGTCAGCAGTGGCGCGCCGGCGGTGAGCACCTCGTAACTGGTCTTGCCGGCGGTGGCCTGCCCCAGCCGCAGACCGGCGAAGATGTTCTCGGTGATGAAGTAGGACAGGCGCAGTTCCAGCAGTGGCTGCACGCCGAAGTCCTCGATGCTGAGGTAACCGGCCATCAGCGCCACCTCGTAGTCGCGGGCGTCGATGGTCGCCTCATCGAATTCGATGCGCTCGATCTTCGGTTCGATCAGTGCCGAGTCGGTCTCGTCGGCCGCCTGATCCGACGCCGCCTGAACGGTGGGTCCTGCCAGCAGGGCCAGGCTCAGAAAAAGACCGCGAAACCCATTTTCCATTCCGTTATTTCCTCGTTGTCGTCTTGATCTTTGTTGGCCGAGAAGATGACCAGTTCATCCACCTCGAAGCGGAACACGAAACGTCGCGCCAGCCAGGTCTTGAAGCCGATGCCGACCGAGGCCAGCGTGTTGTCCTTGTTGTGCGGCTCGATCAGCGTGGCATTGGGCCGCACCGAAATGGCGCCGCCTTCCAGCTTGAAGAACGGCGAATAATTCCATTCCGGGAAGGGCTGCATCAACAGGCCCAGCCGCAGCAGCTTGCTGCTCGACACGGTGCCCACCGAATGCTCCAGCGTCAATTCCGCCGACAGGTTCTCGGTAAAGGCATAGCCTCCGTACAGGGAAACCACCGGCGCGCCCTTGAGCCGCCCACCGGAGACACCCAGCTCCCAGCGCCGGCCGATGAAGGCCTGCTGATCCAGCGACGCGAACTGCACCGGCTCGCCATTGGCCAGCCGGGTCTTGATCAGCTCGCTGCGCGGCACCCAGCCCACGCGCCCCCGCTCATCGCTGATCCGGAACCAGTCGGCGCGCCGGTCCAGCACGCGCAGGCGGTGACCGCGTTCGATCACATTGAAGACGGGGTAACCGTCACCCGGTCCGGTATGCAGGTCGATGTAGGGCTCGGCGACGGTCAGCCACGCTTCCGGTTCCTGCGCATGGGCCGCGGCGGAGTACAGCAGCAGGCCAGCCAGCAGGCCGAGCCACAGGCGCGACGCGCAATCAGCCATGTTCAACCGGCACCGTCCGTTTCATTGTCTGGGAGCTCCGCAGCGGATTCACAAGGGAATCTAGTTGCTCGGCGCGCGCGGGTCAAACGGATCGTTGAAATACTGGGCGCCAATGTCCAGCCACTCGATCACCAGCCGCAGTTCGTCCGGGGTCATGAACCCGGAGTGATCCACATGGTTGGCGGCAGGCGCATACCAGCTGTCACGGTGGGCATCGGCAAACAGCATCTTGTCGACGAACAGGCTGGCCATGGCACCGGCACCGGACATGCTGGGTGCCACTGCCTTGTCGGGGTCGTCGATGATGACGGTATCGAAGACAGGATTGCCGTTCTCATCGACATCCTGCACGCCGTCGCCATCGGCATCCACCGGGATCTGCTGCTCGATCTGGATATTGACCAGGTTTCCGTTCATGTCCAGTTCCTGGCCGGCATCGGCGGAGAACAGCTCCTCATAGGACTTGAGGTGATCCGGCTCCAGATCCGAGTCGCCATCGCTCAGATCCAGCTGCCCGTCCGGCACCCTGGGATTGCCCATTGCATCGGTACTGGTGTGGCAGTTGGTGCAGGTATTGTCACCATTGGGTCCACGCGGCAGCGACCACAGCGGATGGATGTGATCGACATAGTTGATGCGGATGCGGCAGGTGAAATCGCGGCTGCTTTCGGGCAGGCAGCGCCCGGTCACCGGCCGCTTCAGCGCTACATCCAGGTTATCGTAGTCGTAGACGATATCCGCATCGGGTGTGCGCACCGCAGGATCCGTCCACACATCGCTGAAACGCACATTGGGGCTGACCTGTGGCTGCGTACCGGCGAGATTGAAGCGGGATTCCGCCATCGTCTGGCCGGCATCGGCAAAATAGGCCTCGCCAGTATCCGGATTCAATGTATTGGGGAAGACATTGTCCACCGGTGCGCCCGGATTGATCGACGGCAACTCGGCGTCCTTGCGCGCATGGGCCGGCGGTGTGACCGTGTTGCTTTCGACATGGCAGCCGGTGCATTCGGTGGTCTGACCGGGGCGCACCTGGAACCAGTTTTCATGACGCGGGGAGATGCGCCGACCGTAGCGGTCCAGCAGGCTCACCGCCAGCGGCACATTGGCCGGCAGCTTGACCTTGACCGAGCCGTCCGGCGCCACCGGCGCATAACCGACGATCTCGCGCATGCCCTGGTTGCGCTGCGGCCCGAAGGCCGTACGCGCCAGATCCGGCGGATCGGTCAGGTCCGGGTCGTCGTCGTCGGGCAGGGCCACCGCCTTGACGAAACGCACGAAGCGCACCGGGCGGTCGTCGGCCACCGACTGGGCGGGATCACGCAGTTCCTCGATGCTGGCTGCGCCGATGGTCTGCCCGAAATAGTTGCTGTCGAAACCACCGGTGCCGAGGTCATAGACGCTGCGGATGTGCAACGCGCCGAGGGTTTCGTTGGCCCAGCCTTCGTTGGCCAGCTGGTCACTGACCACACTGGGCCGCGGGCGCGATTGCAGGGCCACGACATCGGTCACCACCTGCCCCGGCTCGGCCCGCACCACCACCTTCTGCGCGTGCTGACTCATGTCGTAGAGCCAGATAGAATAGGTGGGCGATACCTCCCTGGCGTTCGGGTCCGACAGCCAAGGTTCAATGCAGGGCCGCAGCTCTGTAACGGCTTGAGGATCGTTGCTGTCGCCGAGGGCCAGTGTACAGGTGCTTTTGCTGACCAGCAGACGGTTGCTGCCGTCCCACAGCGGCCAGGCGGCACTGTAGCGTCCTCCGGGCGACAGGGTGTCCGGCTCGGTGGTCACCGGATCGATGGTTGCCACCTTGGCCGCGGGGCCGGAACTGCCGGCTGCAGCGGGCACCGGCTTGTCGTTGTCGGTAAAGTTCCGGACATCGATGATCATCAAATCCCCACCGCCATAGGTACCGGTGTCCGGCCGCGCCAGTACCAGAATGCGCCCGTCTTCCATCTCCAGCGGTCGTGCCAGCTGCACGCGCTGATCGTTGGCGCCGTCCAGGGTACGGCCAAAATCATGCCCGTGTACACCGAATACCGGTTCCAGATCACTGCCGTCCGGCTTCATCTTGTAGAGGTTCATCGCGTTGTTGCGCCCCGCATGGTCCCAGCGGGTATAGAGGATCTCGCCTGGCCACAGGCCGCTGAGCACGGTGGGGTAGAGGTCGTGGCTCTGGTTGAAGGAGAGTTGCTGGATGTTGTTGCCGTCCTCGTCCATCACGTGCAACACGAAGGCCTGGTTGCGGCCACGCTCGGTCAATGCACGGAACGGGGGCTTGCCTTCGTCGAGCAGCATCTTGCGGCCGTCCACCTGTCGGTTGGAACTGAACACGATGCGTCCGTCCGGCAGGTAGGCCGGGGCCAGGTCGTCACCTTCCTCGGCGGTGAAATCGCTGGCGATGACCCGCCGCAGGGTATCGGTTTCCAGATCGTATTCATAGATGTTCCAGCTGGGCACCTCGTCATCGTTCTCGTTTTCATCGAACAGGCGCAGCGAAAACAGCAGTTTCTTGCCGTCGAAGGAGGGCATCAGATCCTTGACATCACCCTGGCCACCGGTGACGGCCGCGGTGATATTGACCTCGGTGGCGGTGATCGTCGAATTGCTGCGGATATAGACATCGCCACCGGCCATGAAAAAGGTCGGGTCGCGCAGGTCCGGTTGCCGCTCGTCGCCGTCCTCGTCGACCGGGATCGGGCGCTTGACGAAGGCGATGGGCGCTTCCAGTACACCCGGGTCCGCCCCATTGACCGTCGGCGACGGATCACCGGTACAGCCGGCCATCAGCACGGCGGCCATCATCAGAAGCGGCAGAGGAATGCGGTTTCGAATCTTCATGGGCGGTATTCCTTGTTGTATCGTGACCGTCGCGGCCACTCGCATCGAACCCATTGTAGAGAAATTCCTCGTCCGATGGCTCCCATGCCCCACCCAATACCGACAAGCTGTAGGGATCCCGGCCTGAACGGTCACCATCGAGCCACAGCCGCAGGCTAGAATACCCTCAAGCACCGTTCGGCCACCGGCAGCCCTGCATTCTGCCCGCGGTCCGAACCATCGACAAAGGAAACAAGAAACCGTCACCCGAGCAGTGACGCCAGACCCAAGGGGCTCTCCTCCATGAAACGATTCCAATCCACCGCACTGATTCTGCCCGTGCTGCTGATGGCGACCCAGGCCGTGCAGGCCGATGCCCGCAGCCAGGCCAAGCGCATCCATGACCGCCTCACCGGCGTGCCGCCCACCGCCGCCGTTCTCGACCAGATGGAGACACTGCTGGCCAGTGACCCCAGCGGCAAGAGCGCCGCCGACAAGGCCATGGAGGACCCGAACTTCTACAATGTGACACTGAAGAACTGGATCACCCCCTGGACCAACGAGGAACAGACCGTCTTCGCGCCGCTCAACGATTTCACCGCCACCGTGATCGGCCTGATCCGCGACGACGAAGACTTCCGCAAGGTACTCTTCGACGATGTCATCTACACCGGCGCCGCATCCGGCCTGCCTGCCTACAGCAACAGCAACAACGCCCATTACGAGGCGCTGGAGCAGCTGGGTCCGCAGTCCGGCAACCTGGGCGATGCATCCGTATTGGTGAAGCAGACCCAGAGCGGCGTCACCGGATTGCAGTCCGACGCCACCGCCGGCGTGCTGACCACCCGCGCCGCGGCCCGCGCCTTCTTCTACAAGGGCACCAACCGCGCCATGTTCCGCTTCACGATGATGAACTTCCTGTGCACCGACCTGGAACCCATCAAGGACAATACCCGGGTACCTGACCGGGTACGCCGTGATGTCGCGCGCAGCCCTGGCGGCGACAGCCGCATCTACCTCAATGCCTGCGTCGGCTGCCATGCCGGCATGGACGGCATGGGCGGTGCCATGGCCTATTACGACCTGGAACACGACGGCGACAAGGAAGACGCCACCAGCAACTTCGAGAACACGGCGCGCATGACCTACACCGCCGGTTCCGTGATCCCCAAGTACCTGCAAAACGAAAACAACTTCAAGCCCGGCTTCGTACCCACCGACGACAGCTGGATCAACTACTGGCGCAACGGCCCCAACGCCCTGCTCGGCTGGAACGACTGGCCGGGCATCCAGAAGGACGAGAAAGGGAACACCGTCGGCCACGGGCTCAAGCAACTGGGCATGGAGCTGGCGTACAGCGACGCCTTTGCGCAGTGCCAGGTCAAGAAAGCCTTCAAGGCCGTCTGCCTGCGCGACCCGGATGACTATGCCGCCGACCGGGCCGCCGTCGACGGCATCGTCGCCGACTTCACCGCCAACGGATACAAGATGAAGGGCGTCTTCCGCGATGTCGCCGCCTACTGCAAGGGGAACTGATCGCCATGAACTTCACACACACACTCAAAACCGCCCTGATCTCCGCCCTGCTGCTGGCCGGTCTGGCCGCCTGTGAAGGCACCACCGAGATCACCCAGAACCCCTTCTCCGGCAATGGCCAGGGTCAGAACGAAGGTCCGCCCGCCGCCACCGAGGACGCGCGCCGCTTCGAGATCAATGTCTGGAACAACCTGAAGGCGGAGAACCGCTGCGGCCAGTGCCATACCTCGGGTTCGGACCAGGCCCAGGAGCCCTATTTCATGGAACGCTCCGATGTCAACATCGCCTACAGCAACGCGGTGCCACTGGTCAACCTGCAGGATCCGGCCGAATCACGGCTGGTGACCAAGGTGGCCGAAGGCCACAACTGCTGGCTCGATGTCCCCAGCGCCTGTGCCGACAGCATCGAAAGCATGATCAGCAACTGGGCCGGCAGCGACAATACCACCACCGCCCGCGCCATCAAGCTGACGCCTCCGGCGATCAAGGAGCCCGGAGAGAGCAAGAACTTCCCGGCCTCGGCCAGTGACAACGGTGCCAACAGCTTCGAAAACACCATCTACCCGCTGGTCACCGAATACTGCTCGGCCTGCCACTATGAAGACGGGGCCACCCAGCAGCAATCGCCCTTCTTCGCCAATCCGGTGGATGTGGAATCCGCCTATCAGGCCGTGCGACCCAAGATCAACATCGACCTGCCCGCCGATTCCCGGCTGGTGCAGCGCCTGCTGGAACAGCACAATTGCTGGGATGACTGCACCGCCAATGCCGCCGAAATGCAGGCAGCCATCGAGGCCTTCGCCGCCGGCATCACCCCGGATGCGGTCGATCCGGCTCTGGTCTACAGCAAGTCCCTCAACCTGCTCAGCGACGGCATCGTCGCCAGCGGCGGCAACCGTCACGAAGCCAATGTGTTTGCCAACTGGGAATTCAAGACCGGCCAGGGCAACATCGCCTACGACACCAGCGGTATCGAACCGGCCATGCACCTGACCCTCAGCGGCAGCGTCGACTGGATGAGTTCCTACGGCCTCGACTTCAAGGGCGGCAAGGCCCAGGCCAGCACCGCGGCCTCGAAGAAGCTGCATGACTTCATCAACGCTTCCGGCGAATACGCCATCGAGGCCTGGGTAGTACCCGCCAATGTCACCCAGGAGGACGCCCACATACTCGGCTATGGTGAAGGCGCAAACAACCGCAACTTCGCCCTGTCGCAGACCCTCTACAACTACGACTTCGCCAACCGTACCGACCAGTCCGATGCCAAGGGTGAACCGGCCCTTTCCACCCCGGATGCCCGTGAAGCCCTGCAGGCCAACCTGCAGCATGTGGTGGTCAACTATGATCCCGTCAACGGGCGCTCCATCTATGTCAATGGCGAACTGATCACCAACAACGACCCCAACACCATGGCCACCCGCATCGCCGACTGGAGCGACGGCTATGTCTTCTCGCTGGGCAGCAACGCCGCCAACGGTCAGAACTGGATGGGGCAGATCCGCATGGTGGCCCTGCACAACCGGGTACTGACCGAAGAACAGATCACACAGAACTTCGAGGTCGGTGTCGGCCAGAAGTACTACCTGCTGTTCTGGGTCGGCCAGTTCCTCGGTGAGAGCGAGAGCGATCCGAAAAGCTTCATCCGCATGGAGGTCTCTCAGTTCGACAATTACAGCTACCTGTTCCTGAAGCCCACCTTCATCAATCTCGATCCCAACTGGACACCGGGAGATTTCACCATCAAAAACATGCGGATCGCTGTTAATGGCAAGGAAGCGGTCGCCGGTCAGGCCTTCGGCAACATGGAAGTCACCATTAACGGCAACGACTACAGCGCTGCCGAAGGGCAGCTGCTGTCCGATCATGGTGCGGTCATCGCCCTTGAAAAAGGTCCGGAGAGCGATGAATTCTTCCTCACCTTCGAAGTACTCGCCAACCAGACCTACGCCCGCACCGATCCGGTACCGACACCGCCGACGCCACCGGCCGACGCCGATCCGGTGCCGGATCTGGGGGTACGGACCTTCGCCGAGATCAATGCCAGCATCGCCCGCATGACCGGTATCCCGGTGACCAACCCGGCCCTGCGGTCCGTGTTCGACCAGTACCGTCGCCAACTGCCGATCATAGAGGACCTCAATGCCTATCTGGCCTCGCACCAGATGGCCGTGGCCCAGTTGGCGCTGACGGCCTGTAACGAACGCGTCGATGCCGACAGGGCCCTGCCGCTCGGTGACTCCGGACGCCTGTTCGTGAATGTCGACTTCAGCCAGCCGGCCGGCAGTGCCTTCGACAGCCCGGCCGAAATCGATGCCGTGGTCGATCCGGTACTCGACGAGGTATTGCTTGTCGGCGTCGATACACAGCCGGACCGCAACGAGTTGAAAGCCCTGCTCGGGGGCAGCGGCAACCAGACCCTGACCACCGGCAATGGCAGCTATACCTATACCAGCCTCATCAGTTCCATGGTCGCTTCCGGTGCCAACACGACCGACCGCACGGCCCAGATCGTCAAGGCCGTCTGTGCCGCCGCCGTCGGCAGCGCCGCCATGCTGATTC
>Ga0256839_1004975_pt1 | contig 12576 bp, 11 predicted proteins | sample 354166metaG_FD_185968 | JGI IMG/M metagenome (GOLD analysis project Ga0256839, IMG submission 185968) | Hydrothermal vent microbial communities from Mid Atlantic Ridge, Atlantic Ocean - 354-166 | ecosystem: Environmental > Aquatic > Marine > Hydrothermal vents | place: Atlantic Ocean: Mid...
GACTCAGGCAATGCCACACTTAAAGATGCGGTCAATGAAGCTCTGCGCGTATGGGTGGCATCATGTGAAGATACCTATTACATCTTTGGTACTGCCGCAGGACCACACCCCTTTCCATTGATGGTGCGACAGCTTCATGCCGTCATTGGGCAAGAAGCTCGACAGCAATGTTTGGAGCAGGCAGGCAGGCTTCCTGATGTCGCAGTAGCATGTGTTGGCGGAGGGTCTAATGCTATGGGCTTGCTTCATCCGCTATGGGATGATGAAGGAGTGCGTTTGGTCGCTGTTGAAGCAGGTGGGCATGGCTTGGATACGGATGAGCATGCAGCATCTTTAATCAAAGGTCAGCCAGGTATTATTCATGGTAGCTTGAGTTATGTTTTGGGTGATGAAGAAGGTCAAATTTCAGCAGACGCGCACAGTATTTCAGCAGGACTGGATTATCCTGGTGTTGGTCCTGAGTTGGCATATATGATGGATATTGGGCGCTTGGATTTGGACAGTGCAACTGATGATGAGGCACTTCAAGCCTTTGAGATGTTAACCAAAGCTGAAGGTATTATTCCGGCCTTGGAATCTAGCCATGCTTTGGCCGCGGGCATTCGTATTGCAGCTAAAATGAAAGCGGATCAAATCGTACTGATAAACTTATCGGGAAGAGGTGATAAGGACTTAAATACGGTCATGAATAAGTTTGGTTTTGATGTGGATGGTAGTGTGTAATGGATAGGTTATCCCAGGTTTTTGCACGGTGCGCTACAGAAAACAGAGCCGCTTTGGTAGGTTATTTAACGGCAGGTGATCCAAGCATGGAAGTATCGGAAGTGCTGATGCTAACACTAGCCAGTCAGGTTGATATTATTGAAATTGGTATACCATTTTCCGATCCTGTTGCAGATGGTCCTGTGATTCAGGCTGCGAGTGAACGGGCGTTGGCAGCAGGTATACATATCGCAGATGTGTTCTTGATTGCCGAAAAGGTGCGTAAGTATAACCCAGAAATTGGTATTGTATTGATGGGATATGCTAATGTTCCTTATACCATGGGCTTTGATGCTTTTGCTAAAGACGCTAAAAGTGTAGGTGTAGATGGTGTGTTACTGGTGGATATTCCTGCTGAGGAAAGTGAGATTTGCGCTGCTGCTTTTAGAGCGCATGGCTTAAGTCAAATTATGCTGCTAGCACCGACATCGACAGAACAAAGGGTTAAGTTGGCTGCTGATATTGCCCAAGGCTTTATATACTATGTTTCACTTGCTGGTACTACGGGTGCGAATATGGGTGAAGTAACGGCAGTTCGAGAAAAGTTGGCATTCATTCGCCAATATACTAAACTACCTATATGTGTGGGCTTTGGTGTTAAAACGCCTGAGCAAGCCAAAAGCGTTGCGTCATTTGCTGATGGTGTGGTTGTAGGGAGTCACTTTGTGAGCCAAATTACATCTAATCTTGACGACTATGATGCCGTTAGACGGAGTTTGTTGCAGTCGGCTTCGGTGATGGCATCTGCTATGGCGCGGTAGAAGTAACTGCCTTGCGGCTTGGGGAGAGTGCATGAAAATACGGGTATTGGGTTGCTATGGTGGACAACTTTTGGGCTTCCATCTGACTTCATTTTTGGTGAATGATACTGTATTGCTTGATGCAGGCTCACCCACGGAAGTGCTGACACTCGAAGAGCAAAGTAAAATCAGGCACATTTTTCTATCACACACACACCTTGACCATATCAAAGATATTGCATTTTTAGCGGATAACCGTGCGATTAAACGCGTGTCGCAAGCTGTGGCAACATATCCCATTACTATTCATAGCCTGCAACAAAACCTGAGTACTTTATCCCAGCACTTCTTAAATGATGTAGTTTGGCCAGATTTTACAAAAATACCAAACCAAGAAGAGGGTATTTTAAGGATGCAAAGCTTCGAGGCAGAGCAAATGCTTTGTATTGAAGGTCTGGAAATTACACCCATTGAAGTCAATCACCCTGTACCATGCACTGGCTTTTTACTCAATCAAGATGGGGCACAAGTCATTTTTACAGCCGATACAGGGCATACCGACAGGATTTGGGAAGTTGCCAACCAGCAACCTAACCTGAAGGCTGTCATTATTGATTGTTCTTTTCCCAATAGTCATGAAAAACTTGCACACATCAGCGGACATCTGACCCCCAAAGGTATGGCGAAGGAACTGAAGAAGCTTGATAAGCTTGGCAGTGTTTCTATTTACCTTTATCATATGAAGCCTGAGGTCTTGACGGAAATGGCATCAGAAGTAGAAGCTGAAAATATCCCACATTTGCGTATGCTTACACAAGTGGATGAGTTGGTGATTGAAATATAAAGCGCTGTGAGAGGATGAAAGGATGAGTTGGTTAACACGCTTGATTGAGCGACCTAAAAGTATCATGGGCAGTGAGTCGGACAATACGCCAGATGGGTTATGGATCAAATGCCTTGGTTGTGCTGAGACGCTATACAACAAAGAGTTGGCGCGTTGTGAAATGGTATGTCCTAAGTGTGATTACCATATGCGGATTTCAACGGACAAAAGAGCAAGGTTTTTGTTTGATGAAGACACATACGAAGAAAAGGATACACATTTGACATCACGAGATCCTTTGCAGTTTAAGGATCAAAAGCGTTATACAGATCGTATAAAGGCTGCGAATAAAAAAGCGGGGAAGCATGATGCAGCCCGCAATTATTATGGTGATATCAAAGGCATTACGACATCGGTAACCATGTTCGAGTTTGCTTATATGGGTGGAAGCATGGGTTCTGTGGTAGGCGAGAAAATTGTATTGGGTATGGAGCGCGCGCTTGAACGCCAATGTCCATACTTGCTTATTACTGCATCTGGTGGTGCGCGAATGCAAGAAGGTATTTTGTCCTTGATGCAAATGGCAAAAACATCTTCAGTCGTGAATCGCTTGAATGAAGCCAAGCTTCCTTTTATTTGTTTATTGGCTGACCCAACCATGGGTGGTGTGTCTGCATCTGTTGCATGGCTTGGTGATGTGATTATTGCGGAACCTGGCGCATTGATTGGTTTTGCCGGGCCTCGTGTGATTAAAGAAACAGTGGCTGAAGAGTTGCCGGAAGGGTTTCAGCGTGCTGAGTTTTTACTTGAGCACGGTTTGATTGATGCTGTTGTTGATAGGCGCGAACAGCGTGAGTACCTGCGGACGCTTTTTGAGCACTTGATGTCGCGTTCATACCGTCAACCACACTAAAATCACCCGTGACAAACACAGCTAAACCAAGCGACATTGAGGCTTGGTTAGGTGCGTTGGATGCACCAGATGCCGATAGAGATTACCAACCCGGACATACCCGTATTCAAGCTTTGATGAAGGCGTTGGAAAGAAGCTCTCATGTATTCCACAAGCCTAGAGTTCGGATTCGTATTGCGGGAACCAACGGTAAGGGCTCAACGGCAAACTTTTTGGCTGCAGCGATGCAAGCCAATGATTTGCGTGTTGGTTTATACACTTCACCCCATATCTTGCAGTTTAACGAGCGTATTCAAGTTGATGGTAAAATGGTGACGGATACAGATCTTTTATCATTGATGGGTGAAGTGATGCCCAGGGCTTTGGGCGTGGGTGCATCTTATTTTGAGACGGCGACGGTACTTGCTTTACAATACTTTTCGCGGCAGCAGGTCGATGTTGAAATCTTGGAAGCAGGTGTGGGCGCGAGATTGGATGCGACAACAGCTGTTGCCGCTGATGTTGGTCTGCTCACACCTGTTGGACTTGATCATCAGGATTGGCTTGGGAACACCCTTGAAAGCATTACGCAAGAAAAAGCATATATATTTCATGGCTGTGATATTTGCATCAGTGCGTCACAAGTTGATAAAGTCCAACAAGTATTAAACACCAAAAATGAGAGCATAAGCTATTCACCTTTGTTTGCAGGTCCATTGAAAGCGATTGGTAAACATCAGCAGATTAATGCGGGTTTGGCTTTTTCTGCAGTGAAGAAGTTGGCATTATCACTGCTTCCCCAACTTGATATCAACAAAGCCAAGCTGGCGATACAGCATACCCAAATATTAGGGCGTTTGCAGCGAGTACAATATCGGGAGCACATATTTTGGTTGGATGCGGCGCACAATGACCATGCTATCCGAGCGTTATTGCCCACCTTAAAAGCTATGGATGGTTTATTTGATGTGATACTTGTGGCGACCCGCAAAGACCGCGATTTAAGCCGTGCTGTGGCTGATTTGCAGCCGTTTGCAAAGCGGGTAGTGCGGTTAACAGGTGAAGGAGAGCATGATTACGCAAGTGTGAGTCAAGCGCTGCACGGTGAAGTTTCTCGTGTGCAGGGGGGGAAGTTTTTAGTGTTGGGTTCATTTATCACTATTGCACAAACACTGAGCTGGTTAAAAGGCTCTTCTGTCTAGTTTGCTTCCATATTGCTTATAAAACCATTTCAACATAAATGGAGGCAATACCGTTGTGACAGCAATGGTGAGCACCATTACAGCATAAACTTCATGGTTGAAAACACCAGATAAACGCCCCAACTCAGCAAAAATAAGCCCAACTTCAGCACGAGGAATCATGGATAAGCCAACAGCCCAGCGAAAGTGTAGGGATTCACGAATAAGAAATGCGCCTGTCAGTTTGCTTAACATAGCAATAGTGATAAATAAACCAGCCATCAAGAAGATACTTGGCGAAGTCCAATCGATTTCATGAAGGTTAAGCGATAAGCCTACCATGACAAAAAAAACGGGCGTAAACAGTTGAATGATAGGTTGCATGGACACATGAATTTTTGCACAAAAATCTTCATTGGATGGTAAGCGCAGTGCCGCGCCAAAGGGCAGAAAGAAGCGGCGAGAAAGAGCAAGGCCTGCGGCAAAGCCTCCCAATAGTGCAGGTGCACCTGCGGCATGGGCAAGCCAGGCAAAAAGCAGGATGAGGGAAACAATAGTTGTAGGAATTAGCCCTGGAATACTACTTAAATGATGAAAGCGACCAATAGAGAGCGCAATAAACTTGGCCAGTATAGGAGCAATCGCCATAAAAATAAGAATAAACAAAATGACTTTGCCCGTATTGATGAGGTTGACCCCGCCTTGCGTGGCAAACTCATACAATAAGGCAAGCAGAATGATACCCAAAATATCATCAAGTACCGCAGCACCGACCACGACTTGGGCTTCAGGCGACTGGTGTCGTTTTAAGTCTCGCAGTACACGAACAGTCACACCGATGCTGGTAGCCGTTAGGGTGCCGCCAATAAACATAGAAACCAATAAAGATAGATCAAATACCCAATAGCTCAAAGCAAAGCCACCGATAAATGGTGCAATAAAACTACCCAAAGCAACAACCGACGCTTTGTAGCGTTGTTGTGACAATTTGGACAAGTCGGTATCTAAGCCAACTTCAAAGAGTAGCAGAATGAGCCCAATTTCAGCCAGTGTGTATATAATATCGTTGAGCTCCACAATCCCCAGCAAGCTTGGACCAAGAAGAATACCAGCCAGCATCTCACCCATGACAGGCGGAGCCTTCAGCCATGCAGCGGTTTCTCCTAAAATCCTTGCAGAAAGCAGGATGAGCGCGAGTGCTAAGAAAGTGGCTTCTGCGTCCATAGTTAGTGTATTATGCGTTTATGTTCTTTAGGTGTCTGCGCAAAATATCGCGCGCAGAAATGATACCAAGCAGTTTGCCAGCATCATCTACAACCAAAACATGGTGGGTATCACCAGTTAAGTTGGCCAGAATAGCAGCAACCGCACTGGTTGCTGTTGTTGGTTTGACGGTTGTGAAATGGGTGTCGGCCACTTCAAGAATGGGGTGATCCACGATATGCTCGATTTTTTTGTATATAGATTTAATGTCTGGTGCGGCTTGCATGGCAGCCAGAAAGTTGGTTGTGGCATAATCTGGTATAGCATGATGAACAATAGACTTGGCAGATACAATGCCCACAGGTTGACCGTTTTTATTCACAACAGGAAAGTCATCCAAAGCTGAATTAACCAATAGGTTTAAGGCATCGTAAACTGTGGCAGTATCAGGCAGGGTTTGTACATTTTTGGTCATGACATGGCTTGCTAACATGCCACCTCCTTCTGATTGGATTGTATGCGCTAAACCAAGCTCAATTATCCATATATGGCTATATTCGTCTATCATCATTGATGTGTGTAGCAACTTAAGCTTGTCATTGTTTGGCTTTAGTCACATTATTTGTGCATGACATCCGCATATGTTGACCCCGAAGAAATCAAGCGCTTTGAAGCGATTGCTGCTGAATGGTGGGATCCTAGTGGTCGCTTCAAACCTTTGCATCAAATTAACCCGTTGCGTTTGGATTATATCGCGCAACGCGTGGATTTAAGCCAAGCCAAAGTCTTGGATGTAGGTTGTGGTGGTGGTTTGCTTGCAGAAGGTATGGCAAGCCGAGGCGCTGATGTGACGGGTATTGACCGCTCACCTAAGGCGTTAAGTGTGGCGGGTATTCACGCAGCGCAATCAGGCATTGAAGTCAACTATCAAGAAAGTGATGCGGAAACATGGGTAGAAACCCATGCACAAACTTATGATGTTGTAACATGCTTGGAAGTCTTGGAGCATGTGCCAGATGTCCAGCGTACAGTCGCTGCGTGCGCGGATATGCTTAAGCCTGGTGGGTTGTTCTTTTTTGCTACACTCAATCGTACGCCAGAATGTTATCTTAAGGCCATTGTTGGCGCAGAGTATATACTGGGCTGGCTGCCGAAAGGTACACATCAATATAGCAAGTTTATTCGCCCATCAGAAATGGTGCATGCTTTGCGTCGTGCAGGTTTGGTTGAAAAAGACATGCAGGGTATGAGTTATGCTTTGCTTTCAGGGCAGTTTTCATTATCCAATAACTTAAATGTGAATTATTTGGGTTTTGCGCAAAAGCCTGAGTAAGCACTCATCTTGCCCTTGAGTTTCTTGTTTGTTTTAGGTTTGCTGCTTGTGTTTCCTGCAACAGCTCTGGCAGGAGAAATTGTGGCAGATCGTATTCAACGCGATGCTTATGGTATGATACAGGCAGAAGGTCGTGTTCACTTTGTCACTGAAGACATAGATATTCGTGCGGAAACATTAAGCTTTGATGTTGAGTCTTATCAGGCAGAGCTTGAGCAAGCGCAAGTGCAGACTCAAGATGGTCATCGCTTGCGCGGTGCGTATCTGAAGCGTATTGATCTTGAAACCTTTGAGGGTAAAGAAGTGGTTTATAGTCAATGTCCTGAAGATGACTTGGCATGGGCGATTGTGGCATCAGAAGCGAGGCTGGATAATGATGCAGGTGAGTTTACAGCTAGACACGCACGCTTTGAATGGGCGGGGATTCCAGTATTGTACACACCCTACTGGCGACATGCCTTGACCAGGCGTTCAGGCTTTCTTATTCCAAGTGTATCCAATAGTACAAGGCGAGGTCTGCAATTGGATATTCCATTTTATTGGGCAGCGTCACCTAACTGGGATATGACATTTACACCACGAAATATGTCACAACGAGGTACAATGCTTGATATAGAATGGCGGCATCGCTCACAAGCTGGTGATGAAGTGTTGCAAGTTCAGGGCATTCAAGATAAAGCAACAGGCAGGCAACGCGGTCGCTTGCGGGCAGACATGTCTTGGCGGCTATCACCCTCGCTGGATGCAGCATTGAACATTGATGCTTTAAGTGATGGTTTGTATATCGCAGATTATCCTTTTTATCCTAACGATACTAAAATCGCATCCTATTTAACCAGTAATACACATGTCACATGGCGAGATGGTAGTGATAGCGTCATACTAAGTAGTCGATATCAGCAAGTTTTAGGCGGAGCGAGCAATGCCAGCACCTTGCAAGTGTTGCCCCGGTTGCAAACCCGCCATTTTCTAAGTATGGGTGGTGGGCAAAGTATTCGTTTGGAGCATCAAACAACATGGTTTCAGCGAGAGGTTGGTGCTTCAGGTATGCGGCTGGGGGTACGACCTTCATGGTCAAAATCTTGGCAAATGGTGCGTGGTGCAGTCGCTACAGACTGGAGTATTTTGGGTCAGTGGGTTGGTTATGACACACAAAACTTTACCCATCGCACATCATCGTATGGTGTGTTTGCATCAAGCTTGCAGTTGAGTAGCGCGTTTGAGAAAGTTTTTGCAAACAGGCAATGGCGGCATGAAATCAAACCTGTTATTCGGTTTGATGTGTCTGCCACGCAAGACCAAAGCCTGTTGCCACGCTACGATTCTAGCTTATTGCCGTTGAATATTAGCAATCTTTTACAGGGTAACCGCTATTCAGGCTGGGATAGGTTTGAGCAGATGCAGCGCGTAAGTATCTTGTTTGCGACAAGCCTGCAACATAAAGAAGATGGCATGGTGAAAAACCTTTTGGAGGCACAGTTGGGTGTTGCTTGGGATGGGCTCCAGGCGACTGTTGATGCGAGTATTGCACCAGCACCTACACGGGCGTTATCCAACATGCTGGCAGAGGTGGTATGGACGCCTTTGGTATCATGGCGGTTAAATATGGGGGGGCAATATCATCAACCCAATGCGAGATGGGTTGAAGCGCACGGCAGTATTCGCTGGACAGAAGCAGAGGAATACATTGATCTTTCCTGGCGGAAAACAGATGCTTCATATTCACAAGAAGCTAAATCTGTAACTTTTTCAGCTAAGATGAAGCTGGGCTCTCATTGGTCAGCCAATACCTATAACCAATATGATGTGCTTCGTGCCCATGTGTTACAGACGCAGCTAAATGTGGCGTACCATCACAGTTGCTGGGACTTTAGTTTTGGCGGGTACAAAACATTCCAGGTAGGTAGTAATAGTTTAACGGATATAGGTTGGCGTTTCTTGCTCACATTTGATGGGCTAGGTAGTTTTGGCGAGACATAAAATGAGAGGGTTACTTTGAAATTATTATCATATATCGGGACAGTTGGTTTGATATTGTTTTGCAACCTGCATGTCGCACAAGCAGAACGACTGGATGCTATTGCTGCTATTGTTAATGGTGAGGTCATCACATGTTATGAGGTTGAACAGGCTTACCAAGGGCTAAAAACACAATTACAACAGAGTGGTAATGTGCTGCCTGATTATCAGGTTTTATTTGAGCGGGCCATGGAGTCGCGCATTCAACGCATCTTGCAACATCAAGAAGCAAAGCGGCTGGGTTTGAGAGTGACTGAAGAAGAAGTGGACGCTGCGATGGCAGATGTTGAGCAGCGAAACAACTTGCGGCCAGGTCAGTTGCTTGAGGTGCTCCAAGCTCAAGGTATAGATGTTGATGAATACCGAGAAACATTGAAAGACAGAATCCTCAATTCAAGGCTGGTTAATGTCGCGGTGCGCAGCAAGTTGAGTGTGAGCGAGGAAGCCAAGCGCGAATATTATCGCAAGCATTTGAAGAACCCCAAACCAGTGCGTGAAGTGCGGACATCACAGATGTTTATCGCATTGCCTGCCAATGCTGATAGCGACACTGTGGCAAAGCAGCGTGCCAAGGCAGAGGCCTATTATCAGCGCTTTTTGGCGGGTGAAGATTTTGAACAGATTGTGACTTTGGAGTCGGATGCCCCAAACGCTGTAGAAGGTGGTGACATGGGGTGGGTTTCACAAGGTGGTGTCAAGGGCGCGTTTACACAAATTTTTGATGTGCCTGTCGGTGGTATAACCAAGCCTATTCGTTCGGCAGCAGGCTTCCATATTATTAAAGTGATGGATGAGCGTATGCGAATGCCCGAGCGCTTACAGCCTTATGATGAAGTTCGCGCACGGCATATTTTACTGCAGGTTCCTCCAAGTGCTGATGTGGATACCCAAATCAAGATTAGGCAACAGGCGGAAAAAATAGCACAGGAAATGCAGGGAACATCCGATGAAGCCTTTGCTGTTCGTGCCAAAGAATTATCCCAGGGGCCTAGTGCCACCAAGGGTGGTGACTTGGGTTGGTTTAGGCGTGGGCAAATGGTGAAGCCATTTGAAGATGTGGTTTTTACCATGCAGCCTGGGGATACCAGTGGTGTTGTGGAAACACAATTTGGTCTGCATATTATTCGTTTGGTTGAAAAACGAACCATCAACCCCAATGCGTATGAAGCACATCAGGAAAACATTGGTCAACTGCTGTTGGAAACAGAGATGCAACAAGAGCTGCCTCGCTGGATGAATGGCTTGATAGCACAAGCTGATATTGAGAAAAGAAGCTGTGACTTGATGTCACCAGCCTTAAACGGTAAAGCAGGGGCGCGGGAGGATGCTCCTGCGCTTAAGCCTTTAGCCCATGTTAGCACTGATGTAGATGAGGGCTCAGCGGTGGAAGCACAAGTGATGTTGCCAGCCGATACATTGCGTTTGTGGCAAGAAGCATGGCAAAAGCGGGACTTGCCGACTTATTTTTCATTGTATCATGGCGGTCAATCCCCAGATAAACGCTTTTCAAGCTTTGCTCAGTGGAAAGCCTATAAGGAGCGTGCTATTCAACAGCATCAAGATATTCATATAGATATTTCGAACATACAAGAAGAAGTGTTGGCTGATCACCGTGTTAAAATCAGCTTTGATCAGCGCTTTAAGTCCAATCGTTTGGATGATTTTGATCATAAAGAAATGATCATGGAAAAAGTACAAGGTTCTTGGAAAATTCTTGTTGAGCGAATAGTCAAATAACATGATGCCTCCTTTTGTGTTGACCTTGGGCGAGCCTGCGGGCATTGGTCCTGATTGTGTGTTGCTGGCATATCAACATCAGCCTGCGCTGTTTGATCATATTGTGATTGTTGCCAAAGCATGTTGGCTGCAAGGGCGAGCTAAAGAACTCGGGCTTTCGATTCAAGTTCAAAGCTGTGATGCGCACTTAAGGCATGACAAGCAAGGTCATACCTTATGGGTGTTTGACCCAACGGGAGATGAGGCAAGGGATGTGCAGGCAGGAAAGCCCAGTGCTTTGGATGCCGCATCAGTGGTCACATGTATTCGTGTTGCCGCACAGATGTGCTTAAATGGGCAGGCTCGGGGCTTGATTACAGCGCCCATTGAAAAGGCAATATTGCGGGATACGGGGTTTGATTTTCCAGGTCACACTGAGTTTTTAGCGGATATTGCAGGTGTGGACAGGGTGGTGATGATGTTGGCAAGCGCGCAATTGCGTGTTGCGCTATTGACCACGCATGTGGCGATAGCAGATGTGCCCGCGTTACTAAGCATAGAGGAAACTAAAGCCATCATTCGCATCATTTACCAAGATATGCAGCACAAAATGGGTATGCAGCAGCCAAGGTTAGCACTTGCGGGCTTGAATCCACATGCAGGAGAGCAAGGGCATTTTGGCAGGGAAGAAATTGATGTGTTAAGCCCAGCTTTGATGGACTTGAAAGCCGAAGGCTTGGATGTTGCAGGGCCATTGCCTGCCGATACTTTGTTTTCAGCAAATACGCGCACCCAGTTTGATGCGATAGTATGTTGTTATCACGACCAAGCCTTGATTCCGATTAAAGCATTAAGTTTTGGTGATACTGTGAATGTCACATTGGGTTTGCCATTTATTCGCACCAGCGTTGATCATGGTACTGCATTGAATCGTGCAGGCACAGGTCATGTCAACTACAATAGTTTAATAGCCGCAATTCATATGGCATTTGACTTTGATAAAAAGATTTCAGCGGAGTAGCATATGATTGATGATATTCAGGGTAAACTATTGATTGCCACGCCTTCGTTGGGTGGCGGTTTTTTTCGTGATAGTGTGGTATTATTATGCCAGCATGATGATGAAGGTTCTATGGGTTTGGTGTTGAATAAGCCACAGTCGATTCATGTGTTTGAAGTGTTGGATGAGCTGGCATTGTTTGAGTCAGAGCGGAAAAAAAGTATTGCGCAGATGAAGCTTGCGCAACAGATTGTTTATGAAGCAGGACCTGTGGACACTTATCGTGGCTTTGTATTGCATGGTATTGATCAAACCTATGACTCTACCATGCGCGTCAGTGCCGATTTGAATTTGACCACATCCAAAGATATTTTAGAGAGAATTGCGGCTGGTCAAGGTCCTGAAGAGTTTTTATTGTTGCTGGGTTATGCAGGTTGGGCGGCAGGTCAGCTTGAAGATGAGCTTGCCAATAACGACTGGCTGCTTGCTAATTCCACTCAAGATATTGTTTTTCACACGCCGCCAGACATGATGTGGGCAGCAGCGGCACGAAGCATTGGCTTTGAACGCGCGCAACTATCATCACAAGTTGGGCATGCCTGATGCAAGTGCTCATTGCTTACCATTCCGACTATCAACATACCCAATCCGTTGCTGATGCGGTGGCAGCGGGTGTTCATGCAGCTTTGGCAGATGAAGGCGAGACTGCTTCTGTTGATGTGAAACAAGCAGCGGATGTTAGCCTTGAAGATATGCGACAGGCTGATGTGCTTATCTTTGGCTCACCTGTGCATATGGGCAGCATGGCTTGGCAAATGAAACAGCTGATTGATTCAGGCTCCAAGCTTTGGATGGCAGGGGAATTGGAAGGTAAAATGGGTGGTGTGTTTGCCACTTATGGTGGTTA
>Ga0256839_1004976_pt1 | contig 12576 bp, 9 predicted proteins | sample 354166metaG_FD_185968 | JGI IMG/M metagenome (GOLD analysis project Ga0256839, IMG submission 185968) | Hydrothermal vent microbial communities from Mid Atlantic Ridge, Atlantic Ocean - 354-166 | ecosystem: Environmental > Aquatic > Marine > Hydrothermal vents | place: Atlantic Ocean: Mid...
CCACCCCCTCCACCCCGCCAAACTCGTCCACCACCACCGCCAGGTGCTGGTGGGCCCGCTGCATGTGGGTGAGGGCGTCGGTCAGGGTGAGCATCTCGGGCAGGAAGAGGGCGGGGCGGCACACCTCTCCCACCGGCCGCTTGCCCCGCCCCTCCAGAAGCTCCTTGGCCAGGTCCTTGAGGAAGCTCACCCCCTTGATCTCGTCCCGCGAGCCGGCAGTGACTGGAATGCGACTAAATCCGCTGGCCAGGTGGGTCTCCAATGCATCTCTGACCGGGGTCTCATCGCCTACCATCACCGTCTCGGTGCGGGGAGTCATCACATCCTTGACGGTAAGCTCATGGGCGCTCAGGGTGCGGGTGAGGATGGCGGAGATGGGCTGGGGAAGTTTGCCCCGCCGGGCGCTCTGGCGCACCAGCACGGCCAGCTCCTCGCGGGTGATGCCGCTCTCCTCCCGCACTCCCAGCAGGCTCACCAGCGGGCTTACCACCAGGTCAATGAGCCGGTTTACCGGCCAAAGCAGGGTGGCCAGCAGGCGGATGGGCAGGGCGGTGAGGCGGGCGAAGGTGTTGGGGTAGAGGACGGCGAAGGTCTTGGGGATCACCTCCCCAAACAGCACCACCAGCACCGTGGTGAGCAGGGTGGCCACCACCGCCCCCCGGCCCAGTCCTATCACCTGGGCGAGCACCACGGTGGCCAGGGAGGCCAGCGCCAGGTTGACCACGTTGTTGCCCACCAGGATGGTGGAGAGCATCTCCTGGGGGCGGTTGAGCAACCAGAGGGCGGCGCGGGCGGTGCGGTCACCCCTGCCCGCCTTCTCCTCCAGAAGCTCCGCCCTAAGCCTGAGTAGGGAGACCTCGCTGCCCGAGAAGAAACCGGACAGGAAGAGGAGCGCCAGGAAGAGCAGGGCCTCCAGGCCGACCTCGCTCACCGCCTACTCACCCCCTGGGGAGTGATCAGGCCACTATCGGGAGGTTCAGGCTCCATGGGCTCTCTTTCCGCCTCTCTACTTGACCTCCGGCGAGGCCATGATCTCCTCGGGCAGGTCAACGTTGGTGTAGACGTTTTGCACGTCGGGGTGGTCTTCCAGCTCGTCAACCAGCCGGAGGAGCTTCCTCACCTCGTCTAGGTCGGAGAGCTCAACCATGTTTTCAGCCGCCATGATGATGCCGGAGGACTTCACCTTGGCCCCCGCCTCCTCCAGGCTCTGCCTGACCTTGGCAGTTAGCTGGGGTTCGCAGTAGATCTCCACGATATCGCCGCCGATCTCAAAGTCGTCCGCCTCCGCCATCACCACCAGCTCCAGGATCTCGTCCTCACCCATCTCTCCCCGCTCAATCACCACCGACCCGCGGGGGGAGAACTGCCAGGCGACGCAGCCGGTCTCCCCTAGGGAGCCGCCGTGGCTCTTGAAGATCCTTCTAATTTCGGGGAAGGTGCGGTTGCGGTTGTCGGTCAGGGCCTCAACCATGAGGGCGCTTCCCCCCGGACCGTAGCCCTCATACCAGAGGCGCTCGTAGTGGTCCTTCTCCTTCTCGCCCGCGGCGCGCCTTATGGATTCCTCAATCTTGTCCTTGGGCAGGCCGTTGTCCCGGGCGCGCTGGATTGCCTGGGCGAGGACGTAGTTGCTCTCCGGGTCGGGGCCGCCCTCACGCACCGCCACCATAATCTCCCGCACCAGCTTGGAGAAGAGCTGCCCCTTCTTCTTGTCCTGGGCCGCCTTGCGGTGCTTGATGTTTGCCCACTTGCTATGTCCAGCCATAACCAACCACGAGCGCAGATGAATGCCCTTTGCGCTCCGTCTATATTCTAGCTACCCTAGAAGCCCCTCGCTAGGGTTTGGCAGAAGATTAGGGAGCGTTAGATATGAGCCAGGGCTATCACTTTCCGCCGGTTGACCCCAAGGAGCTTACCCAGGGCCCCGCCCCGAGGGGCGGCGAGCGCTTCATGCAGCTCTACCGCCTTATGGCCTACCTGCGCTCGCCCAAAGGCTGCCCCTGGGACCGGGAGCAGACCATCTTTACCCTCCGGCGCTACGTGAAGGAGGAGAGCGAGGAGCTGATTGTTGCCATAGACCGTCTGGAGAGGGAGGAGAGCGAGGAGAACTACCGGAGGCTCATTGACGAGCTGGGCGACCTTCTGCTGCAGATCCTCTTTATCTCCCAGATCCTGGAGGAGCAGGGGAGGGGGGATGTGTTTGAGGTGATGGAAGCCCTGCGCAGGAAGCTGGTCCGCCGCCACCCCCACGTCTTCGGCAAGGCCAAGGCCGACACCCCGGAGGAGGTCAGAAAGACCTGGGAGGAGCTAAAGCAGCTTGAGCAGGAGGGCAAGCTGGACTGAGCGGCCCTCAGGCGGGGGGTATAATCCCTTGCCGGATCTTTACCGGCCAAATTCCGGCACCACGAGCAGATGGAGATGAAGAGAATCGCCTCACCGCTAGCTCGGCTTTTTCCCCTGGCTCTGATCCTTATCCTCCTCTGGGCTTCTTCCCCTGGTGCCCAAGTGCCTCCTGCCCTGCCCGAAGTGATCGTAAAGTTCAGGGAAAGCCGCACCTTCTCCTCCCTCCTTGCCACCTTCCCCGAGGCTGAAGCGGTCCTGCCCCTAAGGAGCCAGGGCGGTGAGGTGCTCATCAGAGCGCGCGACTTTGAGGAGCTAAGCCGCCTCATTGAGCGTCTGGAGGCAAGCGGCCAGGTGGAGTACCTGGGGGTAAACGTGGTAAAGACCCTCTCCAGCTTCATCCCCCAAGACCCTCTCTTCTTCAACGGCTTTCCCGACCAGATCAAGTTTGAGAACCAGTACTACCTCCAACTCATCCGCGCCCCCCAGGCCTGGGAGGTGACCACCGGTTCCGACCAGGTGGTGGTGGCCCTGATTGACAGCGGGGCGGAGCTCAATCATCCCGACCTTGCCCCCAACCTGTGGGTGAACCAGGCCGAGGCCAGCGGGGAACCTGGAGTTGACGATGACGGCAACGGCTGGGTGGACGACCTGCACGGGGTAGATGTGACCTGCAACACCGCCCCCGGCAAGCAGTCCTCCGACTGCACCCCAGAGGAGGTTCAGCCCATTGACAAGGAGCTGGCGGTGACTGGTGGCCACGGGCTGGCGGTGGCGGGGCTCATTGCGGCGGTCACCGACAACGGCATCGGCATGAGCGGCGTGGCTGGCGGCGGCAATGGTGGCAGCGGTATCCGCCTGATGGTGATCCGCACCGGCACCACCCAAATTACGGTGGCCGACGAGATTGAGGCCATTGACTACGCCATTCAGATGGGGGCCGACATCATCAACATGAGCTTTGGCGGCGCCTCGGGCGGTGCTCCCGAGGAGAATGCGGTCAACCGCGCCTGGGATGCCGGAATCGTGCTGGTGGCGGCCAGCGGCAACAAGGGGGCCAACCCCAGCGTGGTCTACGAGTTTCCCGCCGGCTTTGACCGCGTGATCGGGGTGGGTGCCACCACCATCCTGCCCAACCCCGACGGTGGTCCGGTGGGGGAGACCCTGGCCACCTTCACCAAGTGGGACCCCAACCGGGACGCCCAGTCCCTGGTGGCCCCCGGCTACGACATGGTCAGTCTGGCCCCCGACGGAAAGTACCGCACCATGAGCAGTGAAAGCTGCACCCTCAAGGGGTTTGAGATTCGCCTCTGCGGCACCTCCTTTGCTACTCCCTTAGTGACCGGCGTTGCCGCCCTGGTGAGGTCGGCCAACCCCCTGATCAACAACGTCCAGGTTCGCCAGATACTTGAGACCACCGCCGACGACCTAGGTGACCCGGGCTACGACCGAAAGTACGGCTTTGGCCGGGTCAATGCCCAGCGGGCGGTGGCTGAGGCTGTAAACCGCAAGCTCACCGGTGACCTCAACGGTGACGGGGTGGTGGACGAGGCCGACCTGGATGAGCTTCGCACCCGCTACGGCGCCCGCCAGGGCCAGTCCCAGTACAACCGCGACATGGATCTCAACGGGGACGGGGTGATTGACGAGCTTGACGCCCTGATCATCGGCCAGCACTACGGTGAATCGGTCCAGTAGGCTCTACGCAGGATCGGCCCTGCTGGCGCTAATGCTCGTGCTTCTTCTCGTAGCTCCCGCCCTCCCCGGTCAGATTGACTTTCTCCTCCCCGATACCGCTGGAAAGGGGTTCACGGACAAGGTTCGGGCTCTCTCCTCCCTCCGGGATGTTGCCCAGAGCTACTCCTTTACCGCTCCCAGCGGGCGAAGGATCACGGTGCTAAGGGTGAGCGATGATGGGGTGGGGGAGGTAGCCGAGCGCCTAGATGAGCTGGGCCTTGACTATGTGATTGACTATCCCCCCCGCCGCCTCCACTACGTCCCCAACGACCCCCTGGTGGGGGCAAGGGTCCCCTTAAGTAGCCTCAACTACTCCATCCCCTACCACCTCACCCTGATCGGCGCCTTCCTCACCTGGGACCACTGGCCCGGCGCCCAGGGGGTGATCACCGCGGTGCTAGATACCGGCTTTGACACCTCCCACCCCGACCTGGCGAGCAACCTGTGGACCAACCAGGCAGAGAAACTGGGCCTTCCCGGGGTGGATGACGACGGCAACGGCTACGTGGACGATCTGCACGGCTATGACTTCGTCCACCGCACCGCCGCTCTGAGAAAGCTTGACCCCATAACCGGCATAAGCCACGGAACGGCGGTGGCCGGCCTGATCGGTGCGCGGGGGGACAACGACCAGGGGATCGCCGCTCTGGCCGGCGGGGTGAAGGGCAGGGTGGGAACTCAGCTGATGCTTCTTGCGGTGGTGGACGATGAGGGAAAGATTCCCCTGGCAGCCGAGCTTGAGGCCATCGCCTATGCCATATCCCAGGGGGCCAAGGTGATCAACATGAGCTTCGGCGGCAGGACCACCACCCCGCTGGAGGCGGAGGAGCTTTCCGCCGCCAGCAAGGAGGCTCTGCTTGTCGCCTCGGCGGGCAACTACAACCCCGGCCTGGAGAACCCCTGGCCGGTGGACTATCCGGCCCGCTACCCCTCGGTGGTGGCGGTGGGGGCCACCGAACTGAGGTCGCGCCTGCCGGGTCGCTTCTACGAGGACCTGGCGGTCTATTCCCGCTACCAGCCGGGGGAGCGGGTCATAGAGCTCACCGCCCCCGGCACCGGCATGATCACCACCGCCTGGGACGGCAAGTACCACCGCCCCGGCTTTGACCCGCCCCTGGCTGCCCTCAAGGGGACCTCCTTTGCCGCCCCTCTGGTCAGCGCCGCCGCCGCCATGCTGTTTGCCAACCTGCCCAGCGACTCGCCGGCCGAGGTGCGCGCCGCCCTCCACCGGCTGGTGGACGACCTGGGGGAGCCCGGCCCCGATCCCCGCTTCGGCTATGGCCGCCTGAACCTTGCCCGCATGTTTCGCCCCGCCGGCGACGCTGACGGGGATGGCGAGGTCACCGACCGGGACCTGGAGCTGGTCGCCTCCCTGTTCGGCGCAAGGCAGGGTTCCCCCCGCTACGATCCCCAGGCCGACCTCAACGAGGATCGGGTTATTGACGAGCTTGACTGGCTGATGGTGGCCGCCAACTACCGGCCCCCGCCGGAGGATAATGGGAGCGGTGAGGGAGAGGGTTCCCCAGGTGGCTAACCGAGTCCTTTACACCGTCGCCCTGGCCTTTTTGGGCCTGGTGCTGTTTGCCGCCTGCCCCAGCCTCCAGAAGCCCCCCCTGGGAAGCAAGGGCAACCCGGTGGTGATGGCGCTGGTTCCCTCCTCGGAGAGTGAGAAGCTGGTGAGCACCATAAAGCCCATCGCCGACTACCTGAGCCGGGAGAGCGGGGTGGAGGTGGTGGGCAAGGTGCTGCCCACCTACATGGCGGTGGTGGAGGCGATGGGCAGCGGCCAGGTCCAGATCGGATGGCTTCCTCCCCTGGCCTACGTGCTGGCAAGCGACCGCTACGGGGTAAAGGTGGTACTTAAGGCGGTGCGAAACGGCAAGGCTACCTACCAGGGCCAGATCCTGGTGTCGGAAGATAGCCAGATCCAAAAGCTTTCCGACCTCAAGGGGAAGCGCATCGCCTTCGTTGACCCCGGCTCCTCCAGCGGCTACCTATATCCCCGTGCCATGCTGATGAAGCAGGGGATTGACCCGGAGCGGGACATGCGGGTGGTCTTTGCCGGCAGCCACGATGCGGCGGTGCTCGCCCTCTACAACGGCTCGGTGGATGCCGCCGCCTGCTACGTGGATGTGCGCAAGCGGATGAGTGAGCGCTTCCCCGACATCTTTGACCGCACTAGGGTGCTTGCAGTAACCGACCCCATTCCGGCTGATTCGGTCTCGGTGGTGCCCGACCTTCCCCCTGAGATGGAGCAGAAGCTTATTGCCGCACTGGAGAAGCTTGCCCGCGATCCCGAGGGCAGGCGGCTGATCTATGAGCTCTATGAGATTGAGGATCTGGTGCCCGCCTCCGACCGGGACTTTGACCCGGTGAGGGAGATGGCGAGAACCCTGGGGCTGGACCTGGAGAGCCAGCTCAGGCAGAAGAATTAGCCCCGCCTGGGGGCGGGCCTTCTAGAATTCCCCCGGGAGGAGGAAGGAAATGCTTATCGTGCTTCTGGCAGGTGGGCTGGAGGAATTGCTGGGTAAGATCTCATCTTTCCTCTGGGGCTGGCCTCTCATCCTGCTTCTGCTTGTCGCCGGCCTCTACTTCACCCTGCTTACCCGCTTCGTCCAGCTGAGGAAGTTCTTCTACGGCTGGAAGGTTTTCCTCGGCCACTACGACCGGGAGCTCTCTGAGCGGGAGGGGGCAGGTGGGGTGCTCAGCCACTTCAAGGCCCTCTCCACCGCCCTTTCTGCCACCATCGGCACCGGCAACATCGTCGGGGTGGCCACCGCCATCATCCTGGGCGGGATCGGCGCACCGGTCTGGATGCTGGTCTCCGGCTTTCTTGGCATGGCCACCAAGTTCGTCACCTGCACCCTCTCCAACCGCTACCGGGAGGTGGACGAGGAGGGCAACGTCTACGGTGGCCCCATGTATGTCATCGTCAAGGCCCTGCCCAAAAGCTGGCACTGGCTGGCCTGGCTGTTTGCCATCTCCCTCTCCATCGCCGCCTTCGGCATCGGCAACCTGGTCCAGGCCAACGCCGTCTCCCAGCGCTTCACCAGCCTGCTCATAGACCGCTTCCAGCTGGTGGCCGAGCCGGGCTTCCTCCAGGCGGTAATCGGCTTTCTGCTGGCCGCGCTGGTCTTTCTGGTCATCATCGGCGGCATCCGCTCCATCGGCACCGCCGCCGGCATCCTGGTTCCGGTGATGGCCCTCGGCTACCTGGCGGGCGGGCTGGTCATCCTCCTCTTCAACCTGGACAAGCTGGGAGCCGCCCTGGGGAGCATGTTTGCCGCCTCGGTCAGCCTCAAGGCGGGCTTTGGCGGGCTGATGGGAACTGCGGTGCGCTACGGCTTTGCCCGCGGCCTCTTCTCCAACGAGGCGGGGCTGGGTTCCGCTCCCATTGCCCACGCCGCCGCCCGCACCCGCGAGCCGGTGCGGGAGGGCTATGTGGCCATGATCGGCCCCTTCATTGACACCATCGTCATCTGCATGATGACCGCCACGGTGATCATCGTCACCATGGGGGATAAGCTTTCTTCCTACGGGGAGGGCCGGGCGGCCGACCTTACCGCCCACGCCTTTGAGCTGGGCCTGGGGGCGGTCTTCCCCCCCAGCGCAGGGGCGGTCTTCGTCTCCCTTGCCCTGGCCATCTTCGCCTTTACCACCATCCTGGGCTGGTCCTACTACGGGGAGCAGGGAATCGCCTTTCTGCTTGGCAAGGGAGCCATCCTCCCCTACCGGCTGGTATGGGTGGCGGTGGTGTTTGTGGGCTCTGTTTCCCAGCTCTCCCTGGTCTGGACCCTCTCGGACATCTTCAACGCCCTGATGGCCATTCCCAACCTGCTTGCTGCATTTGCCCTTGCCCACCTGGTGGCCCGCTGGGAGCGAGACTACAGCCGGGGGAAGCGGATGAACATCACCGAGGAACAGCTCCGCCGGGAATCGGTAAGGCTTCGTCCCCAGCCCGAGGGAAGCTAGCCCTGACGCCTACTGAGTGACCACCTGGGCGTTGCGGATGGCGTCCATGATCACCTGGTCATCGTTGCTTCCCGCTGCCGCCGTGTCAATGATCAGCGCCTGCCCGCCACCCGCGATGACTACTACACGCTTATAGATGGTGATCCCCTGGGCGTTGGCCTGCCAGTTGCCCATTACCGCCCTGATCCCGCCCGGCAGGGTGAGCTCCTCCTGGCCGGTAAAGGAGATGGGGAAGGGAAACTTGCTGGCCTGCTTCTCCACCTCCTGCTTGATTTGTTCAAAGACGGTCTTGGCATTCACGAACGGAGGTATCTCCAGGCGCTTCACCTGCAGGATGGGGGCGAAGTTTGAGCCCTTGCGGGTGTAGGTCTTGATGATGGTCATGTTCTCAATGGTGGGGATCATCGCCTGGGTGAGGTAGGAGCGCACCGACCAGCTCTCCTCCCAGGTGGGGGGAAGGGAAAACTGTATGTCCAACGGTTTCTTCCCGCAGCCGGCAAAAAGCAGGGTGACCAGGCTGGCAACAAGCCATACAAGCTTCCCTCTCATGGTGGGTGAATTATTCCAGAGCGGACCTCTACCTAAACCACCCTTAGGGCCAGCTCCCGATCGGTGGGCACCCCCAGCCGCTTGACCAGCCTAATGAGCTCGCTCAGGGTAAGGGTGGCAAGGATAAGTTCCATTCTTTCTTCCGCGTCATATTCAGCTAGCCTATCGTCTAGCCCGGGGTTGTCTGCCGGTTCTTCCGCCAGGCTCAACATGACCTCAACCACTGGACGCTCCTCAACAGGGAGCAGCTCTAGCGCCTCCACAAGCTTCCCCTGCCAGACCAGATGAAGCAGGTTGGGGTCAGCCCCGTAGAGGAAGAGAAGGTGGCCAAATAGCCTTCTCATATATTCGCACTCCTCCTGGCGGGCCAGTGCCAGTCCGGCGGTGAGCTTGGCCAGGATGGGGAATCGCCCCGCCAGAAGGTGGCTCTTGAAGCGCTGCCAGGTGGCCCTGAGTTCCTCAGGGTTGAGGGCCAGGGTGCGAAAGAGGTTGGGCACCCCGCTAAGCCCCAGTTCCTCTCCGATCTCGTCAAAGGTCTTTGCCACCAGGGGGTCCTCGCCGGTTAGGGCATCAATCTCGGCCAGGGTTAGCCCCAGCCCCTCAACCAGCTGATCCCCTGGGCCGCTCTGTGCCAGGGGGGAAAAGCAGGCTGACACCCCGACTAGCTCCTCTCCCACCATATCGTCTGCCAATGATTTTAGCTGAGCTGGAGGCCGCTTCTAGCTAGCCATGCTTCCACGCCGGCTTCTTTTGCCTGAGCCTCCTGTCCAGCTCCTTCTCAGCCGCATATAGTCGGTCGCGAAGCAGGGCCGCTTTCTCATACTCCAGCTCCTGGGCGAGTAGCTCCATCCTCTGCTCAAGCTCAACGATGAGAAGCTGTAGCTCCCCCAGGTCCAGCTTGGCCATCCCCTCAGCGGGATCAAAGCCGGTCGCCTTGGGAGTGATCAGCGCCAGGCGCACCTCCTCCGGGTCGCTGGGCACCCGGCCCACTCCCTTCCTGCCCTTGCCCTTGCCCCGCTTGCTCACCACCTTGGCCAGGCCAGCCTGCTCCAGCTCGTCGGTGATGGCCCTGACCGGCTTTCTGATGGAGCGCGGGGTGATGCCGTGGTGGCGGTTGTAGTCCAGCTGCTTCTCCCGCCGGCGGTTGGTCTCAGTGATGGCCCGCTCCATGGCGGGGGTGAGGCGGTCGGCATAGAGCAGCACCTTTCCCTCTAGGTTTCTTGCCGCCCGCCCGATGATCTGGACCAGGCTCTTGTCGCTTCTGAGAAAGCCCTCCTTGTCAGCGTCCAGGATGGCCACCAGCGCCACCTCGGGCAGGTCCAGCCCCTCCCTGAGCAGGTTTACCCCCACCACCACATCGTGCACCCCGGCCCTGAGGTCCCTAAGGATCCTTATCCGTTCAACCGTGTCAATGTCCGAGTGGAGGTAGTTCACCTTAAACCCATACTCCTGCAGGTGGTCGGAGAGCTTCTCGGCCATCTTCTTGGTCAGGGTGGTGACCAGGGCGCGCTGCTTTCTTTTCACCACCTCCCTCAGCTCCCCGATCAGGTGGTCAATCTGGTTTTCGGTGGGGTGGACCTCAATCTTGGGGTCAACCAGGCCGGTCGGCCGGATCACCGCCTCGGCCACCTGCTCCGCCCGGGCAAGCTCCCAGTCCCCCGGGGTGGCAGACATGTAGAGCACCCGTTTCATGTAGCGCTGGAACTCGTCAAACCGCAGGGGGCGGTTGTCCAGGGCGCTGGGCAGGCGGAAGCCGTACTCCACCAGGGTCTCCTTGCGGGAGCGGTCCCCGTTGTACATCCCCCTCACTTGGGGGATGGTCACGTGGGACTCGTCAATCACCAGGAAGAACTCCTCCGGGAAGTAGTCCAGCAGGTTGGAGGGGGGCTCGCCGGGGAGCTTGCCGGAAAAGTGGCGGCTGTAGTTCTCAATCCCGTTGCAATAGCCAAGCTCCCGAAGCATCTCCAGGTCGTAGTTGACCCTCTCGCGGAGCCGCTGTGCCTCAAGCAGCTTGCCTGCCGCCAGGAGCTTGGGCAGAAAGTCCTCCAGCTCCCACTCAATGGATTTCAGGGCCAGCTCCTTCTTCTCCGGAATGAGCACATAGTGGGTGGAGGGGTAGAGGAAGAGGTGGTCCAGCTCCTCTCTCACCCGGAAGGTGAGCGGGTCAATCACCAGGATGGCCTCCAGCTCGTCGTCAAACAGCTCCAGCCGGTAGATCTCCTCCTTGTCGGCGGGGAACACCTCCACCGTGTCCCCCCTTACCCGGAAGCAGCCCCGCTCCAGCTCCAGCTGGTTCCTGCGGTACTGCATGTCCACCAGCCGGCGGATCAGCCGCTCGCGGCCAATCACCATCCCCGGCACCAGGTGAAGGGAGAGGGCCTCGTAGTCCTCCGGCGATCCCAGGCCGTAGATGCAGGAGACCGAGGCCACCACGATCACATCACGGCGGGTAAGCAGCGCCTCGGTGGCGGCGTGGCGCAGGCGGTCAATCTCCTCGTTGATGTCGGCCTCCTTTTCAATGTAGGTGTTGGTCTGGGGGATGTAGGCCTCCGGCTGGTAGTAGTCGTAGTAACTTACGAAGTACTCCACCGCATTGTCGGGAAAGAAGGCCCGAAGCTCCGAGCAGAGCTGGGCGGCCAGGGTCTTGTTGTGGGCCAGGACCAGGGTGGGAAGCTGAAGCTTCTCAATCACCTTGGCCAGGATGAAGGTCTTGCCCACCCCGGTCACTCCCAGAAGCACCTGCTCCCGAGCTCCCCTCTGGTAGCCCTCCACCAGCTTTTCAATCGCCTCCGGCTGGTCGCCGGTGGGCTCAAAGTCGGCCACCACCCGGAAAGGGCGGGAGGGGACGAAGTCCCGCGGCAGGCCGCTTACCGCCTCCCGGTAGCGACTCTGGTCAATCTCCCGCACCTTCTCGGCGATCTCCGCCTGGCGGCTGAGGTAGTCGCTGGAAAGGGGAAACTGCCCCGCCATGAGCTCCCCATAGCGCTCCGGGTCCAGGTTGAACCAGCTTGCCGGGTAGGCCAGCGGCTCGGGGCAGTAGTTTCTGATGGCGGGAAGCACCGCCAGCTCCACCGCCGCCTGCTCCCAGTCGGCCCGCTCCCGAAGGTCACGCACCACCGCCTCCCCGTGCCAGAAGCGCTGGGGATCGCGCCGGAGTACCTCGGGACTGATGCCAAACTCGGCCTCCAGCCCCTCGCTCACCCCAAGGGCCGCCCTGGCCACCGCCGCCTTGAGCTTGCCCAGGACGAAGCGCAGGGTGTAGGGCCTTCCACTTCCGGGGTTTTCTCCCAGCGCCAGACATAGCCCCAGCTCGGTGGGAGTGATCACGAAGGGGCCAAGCTGAAAGTATCTCTCGCTAAGCCTGTTTAGCTCCTTCACCACCGCCCTTAGGGCCTCGGGGGTGGCGAAGTGGGGGACGCTTCCCCGGGTCTGCAGGCGGATGAGGTGACAGGGGATGCCCTCCGGGAAGGGGGGGGTTAGGGATACCACCTCATCCCGGATCTTCCTCGCCTCCTCGGCCAGCCTGCCCCGGAGGGCCAGGTCTTCCCCCTGGAGGACGCTTAGCTGGGCCGGCGGCCTTCCCTTGTGCTTACCCATTCTTCCTCCATACTACCCTGCCTGTCTGCTTGCTCCTGCCATCCCCGCTCAGCTAGAATGGGGCAAACCCGTCCGAGGAGGCTCCCCATGGTGAGGGCAAAGGCGTTCTCTTTCCTCCTGGTGCTGGTCTTGCTTGCTTCGGCCTGCAACTCGGAAGCAAGCCCCTCCCTTGGGCTGGAGCTTTCCCCGCCCCGGGATGGCTCCATCCCCCTGCCCAGCGAATTGGATCAGGGCATGCGCACCCTTAGCTTCACCACCACCATCACCAGCGCCAATCTGGTCCAGGATCTGTCCCGCGGGACGATGGAGATTGAGGGAGATGTTGTCAACTTCACCGCTCCCGCCGGTGACATCTCCTACGGCGTATTTGCGGTGGGCGGCCTG
>Ga0256839_1004977_pt1 | contig 12575 bp, 12 predicted proteins | sample 354166metaG_FD_185968 | JGI IMG/M metagenome (GOLD analysis project Ga0256839, IMG submission 185968) | Hydrothermal vent microbial communities from Mid Atlantic Ridge, Atlantic Ocean - 354-166 | ecosystem: Environmental > Aquatic > Marine > Hydrothermal vents | place: Atlantic Ocean: Mid...
GGGGGTAAGCTTCGAGGAGGCGGCGGCCGTCGCCCTGGTCGGGATCACCGCCCACCTCGGCCTCTTCCGTTGTGCCGGCCTCCGTTCCGGGGAAGTCCTCTACGTCAACGGCGGCACTGGCGGTGTCGGCTCCATGGTCGTCCAGATGGGCAAGATCGTGGGAGCTCAAGTCATTACAACCGTTGGCACCGACGAAAAAGCCCAAATCTGCCGCCGCTGGGGGGCAGACCTGGTGCTGAACTACAAGACGGCCGACATCGAGAAAGAGGTGCTCAATTTCACCGATAACCAGGGGGTACATGTCTGGTACGAAACCCAACGCGATCCCCTGTTCGACCGCATCGTGCACTGTACCCGCCTGAGGGGGCGAATCGTCCTCATGGCCGGACGAGAAGCACGCCCACCCTTCCCCGTCGGCCCCTTCTACGTGAAAGACCTCACCATGTACGGGTTCGCCATGTTCAATGCTTCCCCCGAGGAACAGAGAATCTGCGCCGAAGACATCAACCGCTGGCTGTCTGAAAAGAAGCTGGAAGTCCTGATCGGCCGCGTCTTCCCGCTGGAACAAGCAGTAGAAGCACACCAGTTGCAAGAGGATAACACCCTCCGCAGGACCGGAACCCTCATGGGCAAGATCGTGGTCAAGGTCGCCCCATAAGCCGTAAAGCGAACCGAGGAAAAAAAGAGCCTGAACTACCCAGCGGCTACCCCGGCGCGTGCGCCGCAAAAGCAACCGGACACGCGTACCCCCAGCCTACGGACGTACCGATCGGCGGTCCGAACGCGAACCGACCGGTTGGGCGCCCACAGCGAAAAGCCGCTGCGACCCACTTGTCCCGGCACTCAAAACGCCGCGCCCGACCAGAGCGCCGCGGCGCCCAGCCACAGCCGGCCAGCGCGGCAGCCACTCGTGCACTTCGGCCAACGCGACCTCGCCCCGCGAAAAGCCAGCGTAGAACTCATCGCTCGGTCGTCCGCCCACGGGTCTCCTTGACGGCAATTCCGCCGGGTTCCTATAGTTTTGAGTCCTGTTCGGAGATCCAAAGACGGCCGAAAAAAGCTGACGCGGAGAAGGAGGCGATGGTTCGAAAGAGATCCAGCGGCAGGGGACGAAATCGCTGCCGGTTCTGCACTCCCCAGGGCTGTCCCAGGCCTGCCTACGTCGATTACAAGAACGTCGCGCTGCTCAAGAAGATGTGCACGGCCCAAGCTCGCTTGCTGCCGCGGAGCCGCACGGGCAACTGCGCCGCATTCCAGCGAGCAGTCGCGCGCGCCGTCAAGCGGGCCCGCTTCATGGGCCTCCTCCCCTACGTGCCCGAGTAAGCTCCAGTCACCTAGCTCCGAAGGGCACGTAGCCGACTCCTGCGCAAGCACGTACCCTCACTATGCGCGGCAAGCGCAACCGGTTGCAGATTACCGTGGACCGCTCCGCCTACGGCCGCCGCCACAAGCTACCGCCTCGCAGCATACGGTCCGGCGGTTCACCTGGGGTGCCCGGGCGTCGGGTGTGACACAGCTCGGGTTTTGGGACGTGCCGGCTTGGACAAAGGGTCCCTGTGCACCCACCGCGTAATCAGGCGCCAGCGAACCTTACTCGGAGCTTACGCGTTCGACGAACTCCTTGGTCGCCGTGTCGATCCGGACCACCTCGCCCGGCTTCATGTAAGGCGGCACCTGTACCTTCAGTCCCGTCTCCAAGACGGCTTCCTTGTACTGAGCAGTGACCGTTGCCCCCTTCAAAGGAGGGGGCGTCTCCACGATCTTCAGGTCAACGGTTCTGGGCGGCTCCACCGCCACCGGACGGCCATCGCAGTAGATGACCTTCACTTCCGTGTTCGGTTTGAGGAACGGTAAAACGTCTTCGATCATGGCCGTGGGGAATGAGATCTGGTCGTAAGTTTCGGTGTCCATAAACCAGTGTTCATCGCCGGCCGAGTAGAGATACTCCATCGGGCGGGCTTCGACATAGACCGTCTCCACGTCTTCCGTGCTGCGAAACCGGCGCTCCGTCGTCACGCCGGTGTCCAGGTTCTTTAGCTTCGTCTGCATGCACGGCACCCCTTTGCCAGGAGTGACGTGTACGGCCTCGGTGACGATGTAGATCTGTCCGTCAACCCGGATAACCTGCCCTTTCCTCAGCTGTGTTGCGCGCATGATCGACTCCGCCTTGCGCCTGCGATTCCTCCCAGCCGTTCCGGCACGCGGCTTCCTACCGCGGCTTGTGCGCGGGAGGATAACCATCACCACGATCGCACTAAATCTTACGGTGATCCCACCACCGACTGACCACGGGACGACCCGTCCATGTGGTGCTCTTCGTGCGTCTCTAACGGTTCCACATGCGTGGTCACCACGGCAGGACCACCGGCCAAATCATGGAGTTCCCGTTCGAGTTTCGTCGCGATCCGGTGCGCCTCCTCGAGGGTCGTCGCGCCCGGCAGGAGCAGATGCACTTCGATCCAGGTCGTCCGTCCGCTTCTGCGATGGCGCAGCTCGTGGTACTGACCACCGGTTCGGTCGGCCCACGCGTCCAGGTGCGCCCGAAGCCGGGCATCGAGCTCCGGTGAGCTTTCGTCCATCAGTCCCCCAAGTGACGTACGCACCATCTCATAGCCGGACTTGGCCAGATACAAAGCGATGGCCACGCCCACCATGGGGTCCAGTAGGTACCAGCCGGAGAACTTCACCAGCGTCAGGGCGACCAGCACGCCACCGCTGGTGATCGCGTCGCTGGCAACGTGCCTGCCATGGGCGACGAGAATCAGGCTGCCTGTGAGCCGTCCGATTCGCTGGATCCACCACCCCACCATGCCGTTCACCACCGCGACCAGAGCTGCCAGCACGATGCCCACGGTAAGTTTCTCCGGGACGTACCCTTCGATCAGGTGGCGGACAGCAGTGATGAACACCGCCGCCCCGGCAAATGCCACAAGCATCCCTTCGGCGCCGGCAGCGAAAAAGGTGATCTTGTCATGCCCGTAGAGATGGCCTCGGTCAGCAGGTTTCTGCGCATACTTCAGGCTCCACGCAGCGAATGCGACCGCTGCCACGTGCACCACACTCTCGGCTGCGTCCGACAGGACGGCCACCGACCCGGTCAGTGCATACGCTGCCCATTTCGTGGCAAGAAGGAGCACGCTCACGGTGAACGAGGTCGTCATGGCGACCCGCTCGGACCGTGAGACTTTGCTCAGCTCCACCGGCGATGCGGCTATGCTCGACATGCCCTCCACTCGTCCGCGCCCCTGCCAGGCTTCCTTCGCATCTCCTCATGGTACCTGGTTGGAAAGTCCGCTCATTCACCCTGCCACGTCCTGCGTTGTCCGAGCTCGTCCACAAGCGTCCCCGGCCCGCAGAAGCGGCGGGCACGGCCGCACCACGACCGACTGCAAACGCGCTTGCCGACGCGGCCCTGCCCGCAATGGCCGTGCCCCCGCCTGGACAGCATGTGCAGCCACCCCGCAAGCGACCAATACCGGCCGCCCGGCACTGATGCTCCAGTCGGAATTTTCAGCCCCCTTAGAACGCCGCCATTGACGGCTGCTGTAACTTCCGTTAGGACGGACCCTGGCTTTGACGGATGAGATACACCACAATGGCTTCCGTTCCAACCACACTGCCACAGCCGGGGACTGAATCGAAGCAGCGGCGTGCTCAAGTGTGGCTGCTCTGCGCATGCGTGGCCGCCGTGCTGGTTGTCGCCGCTGTTCTATACCTGCGCAAGGCTGCCGACGATCGATCTGCTTTCATCCGCTGGATCAACCTGGTGCAGGCCCTGGTGCACGGGCGAAACGTCTATGTGGAGGCAGCCTACCCCAACCCGCCCCTTATGGCACTGATCCTCTACCCCCTCACTCTGCTACCACCGTTGACGGGCGCTATGACGTGGTTCGCGCTGAAGGTCGCCATGGCCAGTGTTTCCCTTTTCCTGGCCGTCCACCTGGCCACTGCCGGGCGAGGTCGCCTGACAGCCCTGGGCTGGGGGGCCCTTCTGCTGCTGTCGGCCCGCCCCCTGCTCGGAGACCTCCACCACGGAAACGTGAACATTCTGATCCTTTTTGTCGTGATGGTGAGCTTGTGTGCCTACCGCTACGGGTTCGATCGCTTGTGCGGTCTGGGTATCGCACTGGGCACGACGTTGAAAGTAACTCCAGGGCTGTTCATTCCGTATTTCGCCTGGAAGCGGGAGTGGCGAGTAGTCTGGTGGTCGGCCGTTGGCCTGGTGCTCTGGTTCTTTGTCGTCCCCGGGGCTGTTCTGGGCTTCCGTCACAATCTCATGCTCGTCCGATCATGGACGGCGTTGATGATCGAGCCGTACGTCGTGCGGGGGGAAGTCGAAACTCTGCAGGTAAATCAATCATTGCCCGGTGTCCTCTACCGACTGGTTACCAACAGTCCTGGAATCGAATTCGAGCATGATCACGTGGTTCCGGCAAACCTGGTCGCCCTGCCCAGGGATTACGCTTGGTGGCTCCTCCGCATCGCCTGTGCCGCTGTTGTCGCCTGGATGGCGTACGTGTGCCGCACCCCAACTGTGCGGAGAACCGATTGGCGCCTCGCTGCTGAATTTGGCATTGTCGTGCTGGGAATGTTGTTCCTCTCAGAGCGGTCCTGGAAGCACCACTATGTCACGATCTGTCTGCCTGTGGCCGTGTTGCTTGCCGCTGCCCGGTTCGAGTACGCGTGCAATCCGCCGATTCGTCGCCTGATCGCTGCAGCGCTGGGGGCTGTTTTCCTCCTGATGGCTTTAACCAGCCCGGAGCTGGCGGGCTGGATCGGCCCCGGCGGATATGGGCACAAGTACATGCAGGCGGGGGGCGCTTTCTTCTGGGCGGGGGTCGTTCTCCTCTGCGCGCTTTCCGCCTTGCTGATCGCTCATCGCGACGACGAGGGCTCGGGGTTGATCGTCCGGGAGTCGGTCGAGCAGGGCCACCCGGTCAGGCTCCGTACGGCTGCCTGAACGGTTGGGCCGGGCGATTGTGCCGCGATCATGTCTGCGGCGCCCCCCCGTGCTCGCTGCGAGCAATTCGGCCGGTGGGCCTTGTGCCTACAATCGACCGGACGCGGTGTGGCACGACCACGCATCCCTGATGCGGTCGAGGGTGCCTTTGCGTGGGAATATTGCCGTCGGTCCTCTGCCTGTCGCAACGGTTCCACTTGTGGCAACCACAGGAGCGTCTGATTTGCGGACAATCTGGAGCACCGTCCATGCTGGGAGCCAAACTGAACGCTGCCGAGTATCTCAAGCGAGCAGCCGAAGAGCTGACCCGCGTTTCCCCGGGCGAGCTGGAGGCGCTTGCAGAGGAGATCTACCGTTGCTATCGTCAGAACAGGTTCGTGTTCATATGCGGTAACGGGGGGAGCGGGGCGAATGCCTCGCACTTCTGTGAGGACCTGGGCAAGAGCACGATTGACCGGGAAGATTTCGACAACGATGCGAAACGCCGCCTTCGGGTGCTCAGCTTGACCGACAATACCCCCTACATCCTTGCCTGGGCCAACGACGAAGGCTACGACAGGATCTTTGTCGAACAGCTCAAGAACCTGGCGTCACCGGGCGACCTGCTGATCGCCATCAGCGGTTCGGGTAACAGCCCGAACGTGCTGAAAGCGGTGGAATGGGCAAACAACCACGGGCTTCGCACATTTGGCGTGACAGGCTACGACGGCGGGAAGCTCAAGAATCTTGCCCACCGTTGCCTGCACGTCCGGCTGGATGACATGGGACTGGTGGAGTCGATCCACCTGGTGGCGTTCCACTGGGTGTTGGGGGAGGTTTATCGGCGGATCCGGGAGGAAGACGGAAAGGGGACGCCGCAGCATGAGCGGGCAGCGTAGAGGGGTGCGGGGTGGCGGGCCATGTATCTGGCCGCGGTGGAAATCGGCGGCACCAAACTTCAAGCCGGCGTTGGCAGTGCGGAAGGCCGCCTTCTGAGGGTGGAGCGAGCGCGGGTCGAACCGGGCTGGGACGCGGGCGACGTCCGATCGACCGTCGCCCTGCTCCTGCACCGGGCCGTGCAAGAGTCCGGTTTATCGAGGACGGACTTGGCGGCGATTGGCATCGGCTTCGGCGGTCCGGTGGATGCCCAGAACGGACGGACGATCAAGAGCCACCACGTTCGCGGCTGGGACGATTTCCCCCTGGTGCAGTGGTTCGAAACGGAGTTCGACGTTCCCGCGGTTCTGCACAACGATGCCGATACCGCCGGCCTGGGGGAGGCGACCTATGGGGCGGGCAAAGGCTTCGACCCCCTCTTCTACATCACTCTCGGAACCGGCGTTGGGGGTGGATTGATCGTTGGGGGCGAGATCTACCGGGGCTGTGGGCTGGGGGCAGCGGAGATCGGCCATCTGAAAGTGCTGCCGATGGAGCCGCCCGATCCGCGCGGGCGGTGGTACATCACAGAGGACCTCGCCAGCGGCCGCGGCATCGCGGAGCAGGCACGCAGTCGGGCCGGTCGAGAACCGGGGTGTTGCCGGCTTTTGCTTGACGAGTGTGGAGGGGATCCGGCCCAGATCCGAGGGGAACACGTGGCGCGGGCCGCGGCCAAGGGGGACCCAGTGGCACGCGACGTGATCGAACTCGCCGTCGAAGCTCTCGCCCGCGCCATCTGCCACGTTGTGGCCCTGCTTTGCCCGGCACGGATCGTAATCGGTGGCGGTGCCTCAGAAATGGGCGAAGACCTGCTCTTCCGTCCGCTTCGCCGACGCGTTAGCGAGCTCGTATTTCCCCCTTTCGCGCACTGCTTCGAGATCGTCCCCGCCGCCCTCGGCCGCGACGTCGTGCTGTACGGTGCTCTGGAACTCGCACGCCGCGCCGCGCAAACGTCGCCTTAAACCCACACCCTTTCGAGACAGGGACATCACCCAGCAGCCTCTTAAGCAGTAGAACCATCGTCTCCGCGGGGAATGCGCACCAGGTACAGCAGCGTGATCCCTGCCACCAGAAACCCCGCCTGCGAGACCATCGCAATCCGTGGACCGAACCAATCGTTGACCACTCCAAACACCGTGCTCCCGATCACCGAAAGCTTCGTCGTGATCCCGTACAGTCCGAAATATTCCCCCACTTTTTCCGGAGGACTGAGCACGAGGAGCACTTTTCGGCCGGCCGTCCAGATACCCGCCAATCCAACGGCGCCGAACAGCACGAGGGTGCCTATGAAGCCTTCGGCGCTTCTGCCTCCGGTCAAAGCCCCTCCAACCAACGCAATCGCCAGGCACCAGGCCGAGGCTCGCATCGGCCGCAACCCGTTCCCACGGTTCGACCAGATTCCAATCAAGATTCCAAAGACAATCGCACACACCGTGAGGATTAGACCCACGTGTTGGAGAAAGCTGTTCAGCCCTGCCTCGCCCTGCTGATAAAGCATGCCGAACAGCCGCAGTTGGCCTGCAGCGGCCGCAGCGCGGAAAAGCTGCTTGGTCACATCGCCAAAGTACAGAATGGCGGTGTTCAAGGTGTCGACAAGAAGGAAATTCCCGAGCAGGAAGAACAAGAGGGGCCGATGATGGGGTAGCTCCTTCAGAGTCCTCACCAGACCGGCCCACGCTTGCTTGGCCACGATCGAGGCCGACTCTGCCACGTACATCCCTTCCCGATGATCTGGTACAAACAGCAGGCACGGCAAGCCGAAGGCGAAGAACAAACCGGCGAAAACAACCAGCGACTGCTGTTCTCCCAACCACTGGCCAAGGGGGACAAAGAGCGCAAGCGTGACGATGTTCCCAAAATAGCCGAGCGCCACGCCGAGCCCACTCACCAACCCGACCCGATCCGGACCGGCCGCTGACGGAAGGAGCGCGTTGTAGTACACGAGGGAGACCTGATAGCCGACGTTGGCAAGGAAAAGCATGACCAGCAACGGCACCATTCCCCGCACCAGCCCCATGGCCGCAAAGCACCCGATCGTCACCAGAGTCGCCACCGCCAGATATCGGCGCGCGTTGCCGGTACGGTCCGCGATCGCGCCCAAGAAGGGCACCGCCAGTCCGCTGAGGACCATAGAGGTCGTCTGGGTAACCCCGACTGGCGTGCGGACACCAAACACGTTGCCGAAGAAGGGCACAAAAACGTACGTGAGGCTCGCCGCATAGATCGTATTCGCCAGATCGTAAAGAACCCAGGCGGCAGCGACCAGTACGCCCGGTATCCTACGGCCAGCCGCTTCTTTGTTCATCTAGGCCTCCTGAGATCGGGGGAATCCTTCGTGACTAGCCATTATGCAGCATCCCACGCTCCATTGTGCAAGGGGTCCGAGCGGTGCGCCACGTGCCCGGCCTCTGGCTTACCCCGGCTGCCTTTCCCTCCTACGCGGCTGCGCTGCCCGGAGTGAACCGAACCGGTGCACGCAACAGCGTCGTCACACGCACAAACCCCTCCGCGTATCCCGTCCCTTCCTACGCCGCTCGCAACCGTCCATTCGGTGGTGGGTACAATAGCTGACCTGTCCGCCCAACGGTCTCACGCGATGGCGAAAAAACGGACTCAGGCTCGCAAACGGGCTGGCGCCAACAAGAAAGCTCGAGCTCAACGGAAGAGCACGGCGCGCAAGGCGACCCAGGCAAAGACGAGACGACAGCGTGTTGCGGGGGTCGCGGCGCTTCCGGCCAAGGAGCTCGAGCAACGGCGTGCGCGCGCCCTGGAGATCGCCACGCGTCTGAAACGCCTCTATCCGGACGCACGACCGGAACTTAACTTTTCGAATCCCCTCGAACTACTGGTGGCGACCGTTCTGTCCGCCCAATGCACCGACGAGCGGGTCAACCAGGTGACGGCTTATCTGTTTCAGAAGTACCGTACCGCTGCCGACTACATGAAGGCGCCCCGACAACAGCTCGAAGACGAAATCCGCCCGACCGGTTTCTACCGTCGCAAGGCGGAACTGATCCAGCAGATGGCCCGGGCGCTAGTGGAAAAGTTCGGGGGCGAAGTGCCCCGTTCCATGGAGGAGTTGACCCAGTTGCCGGGGGTGGGGAGGAAAACGGCAAACGTCGTGCTCGGTGCCGCGATGGGAATTCCCAGCGGCATCGTCGTCGATACCCACGTCCAACGGGTCGCCCGACGGCTCGGTCTGACCGAGCAGAAGAACCCGGACAAGATCGAGCAGGATCTCATGCAGTTGCTGCCACAGGAAGAATGGATCGGCTTTGGCATGCGGTTGATCCTCCATGGACGGCGGGTTTGTACGGCCAGGAAGCCGAAGTGCGAGGCATGCGCTTTAGAAGACCTGTGCCCCAAGATAGGCGTTGCTACGGCGAAGAAACAAACTGCGACACGACCGAGACGCCGGTAGCGGGGGTTGGAATACGCCCATGATTCTGACGGCTGCCGAGATACGCAAACACCTGGGAACGCGGATCATCATCGAACCGTTCGAGGAGTCCCTGCTCAACCCGAACAGCTACAATCTGCGGCTCCACGACGAACTCCTCGTCTACGAAGAGGTCGTCCTGGACATGCGCAAGCCCAACCGCGTGCGTAGGATCAAAATCCCCCCAGAGGGACTCGTCCTGACGCCGAACCAGCTTTACCTGGGCCGTACCCTGGAGCGGACCGAGACGCACGGCTTCGTGCCGATGATCGAAGGACGCTCCTCCGTCGGCCGACTGGGCCTGTTCGTTCACGTTACCGCAGGGTTCGGAGACGTGGGCTTTCGGGGTTACTGGACGCTGGAAATGTTCGCGATCCACCCGGTGCGGATCTATCCGTTCGTACCCGTGTGTCAGATCTACTACCACACCGTTGTGGGGGAAATCAGCGAATACTCGAGCGACAAGTATCAGGACAGTGGCGACATCCAGCCGTCCCTACTCTACAAGGAGCTCGGGCCTCGCCGTGATCCCCAACGCCCCCTTCCCTTCGAAACGGCCGAACGCGACTGTCCTCAGGAGGAGGTGGCGTCCGGCGAGTAGCGGAACGGGGCTGCCGCAGTTGAGGGGGCAGCCGTTCGCGACATGCACCGCTCCGCTCTCCGAGGCACACCCCTGCTAGCCCGGCTCTCGCAGTGCACGGCAACCCATCACCCCCGTGGCTCTTGCTCGCGCACCGCACCGACCGGCCCGCTCGTGTATAGCTAGAACCGGTGACGGGAGTCGGTCCGGTCGAAGGCGCAGCAAGGCCGACGGCGAGGCGGACGTTCTCTCGGGGGGGCATCCTACCCCCGGGCTATGCTCTGGCCACGGGGACCCCGCCTCTGAACGCCCCGTGCCGGGACGCGACGGGACCGGACGAGCCAAGAAAGACGCGGCAAAGTGTCTTGCGCACCGAGTCAAACACCAGGGGCACGCCCCGAGACCGGTTCACGGGGTTGTCCCCCCGAGATGAATCCGGAGCCGGCGGAGGTGGTGGGGCCTCCTTCGCCGGTTACACTTCCTTCTCCCCACCGGCCGCCCACGATAACATGGGACCGGACGAGAATGTGCAACCTCGCCTGGATTATGGGCGCACCAGGTTTCAGGTGAGCCGTGTTCCCGGGAGAATGGCTATGGCCTGGATACGGTGGATCGAAGATGAGGAAGCTGAAGGGGCGGTTCGCGAGGTCTACGAGGCATGGAAGGCGGCGAACCCGGAGCGGAAGCGGATGCCGGACATCCTCAAGGCACTCAGCCTGCGACCGGAACTCCTCAAACACATCATAGCTCTCACCTACCCGGTCCACTTCGCCGACGGTTACCTCGACCGGCAGACCAAGGAAGCAATCGCCACGTTCGTGTCCGCCCTGAATCGCTGCAAGTACTGAACGGGTGCCCACGCATTCTTCCTGCAGTTGCAGGGAGCCAACGAGAGCACCGTCGAACAGGTCCGCTCCGGTCGGGTACCGCAAGACGCCGCACCAGACAAGCAGGAGCTGTTCCGTTTCGTGGAGAAACTGACGGTGAAGCCGGGCGACATCGAACAGCGTGACATCGAAGAGCTACGTAGCGTTGGCTGGAACGACGAGGCCATCGCCGAGGCCACCTACATCACGGCCCTCTTTGCTTTCTTCAACCGGGTTGCGTCTGCCTTTGGACTCGAAGACCCTCGCTATGCCGAAAAGCTGGCCAAAGGGGACGGCGATGTGCCCGCCGCGCATCAAAAGCCAGTGGAGCTCGACTAGCCCCGCCAATTTCGGGAGCGCTCTTCGGGTTGTCGGGGCGCCGCCTCCTTGCAATGCAGGATCCGTCCATGCCCGAGTCCAGAAGCCGCCCCCTTCCGCTCGATCCATCAGGCACCGTCTTCGAATCGACGCCCGGGCGTGCTCCTGGTGTCGGCATGGTTGATCGCTCGTAGGGGGCCGCGATGGTTGCGATGGCCCCATCGCCCTGGGGCGCCGGGCAGGCGCCGATCCCGTTGGTCGCGGCGTCCGTGCGTAGCAAATGCTCCGGTTCTTCGGTTTGATCGACGAGCCGCCCCACGCACCAGCGCGTACGAATAAGTACGGGGCGGCTCTGCGCCCGGCGGCGGGCGTGGCCGTCTCCTGCGGTGGCGACATGCCGGCCGAAAGGGCTGCGGCTTGCTGATGGGCACGACTTGCCATCGCTTCCAGCAAGGTCGTCATCGAGCCGCATGGCCCACAGCGAGGTGGTTCGGCTTCGTTCCACGGGACGGCCGCAGGTTCCGTAGGCCGCCATGGAGCGGTCCCGCCAGAGCTAAACGAAAACCAAGCTTGCTTTCATGAGCCACGATCCGACATATCTCAGCAAGGTCATTAAACAACTCGCTCGTGAACTTGGCTTCCACGAGGTCGGTATCGCTCCGGCTATATCCCCCCCTCACCACGACGCCTATCTCCGGTGGCTCGAACACGGCTATGCAGGACAGATGCGCTACCTGTACCGGCATGCAGCGGCGCGTCGGTTGCCGCAGCACGTGTTCTCGGAAGCTAAGAGCGTGGTGGTGACGCTCCTGTCCTACAAACCGGCGACGGATCACTCCCCCAGCGGAGCAGCTCGAATCAGCAATTACGCCACCAGACGCGACTACCACGGCGTGATCCGCCGTCGCCTGTACACACTGCTCGATCGATTCCGCGAATATGCTCCAGATGTGAAGGGGAGGGCCGTCGTCGATACAGCTCCCCTGCTCGAGCGTGACTTCGCCTGGCTCGCCGGGCTCGGATGGATCGGCAAGAACACGATGCTTCTGAACAAACGGTTGGGAAGCTACACGTTCATAGGATCGCTGCTGCTTTCGATCGAGCTCGCTTACGACGAACCCCACCGACCTCACCACTGTGGCACATGCACACGTTGCCTCGATGCCTGCCCCACGTCTGCCTTCGTCGCTCCGTACGTACTGGACGCTACCCGGTGTATCAGCTACCTGACCATTGAACTGCACGATCATCTACCTGCCGGGATGCGGGACCAATTGCACGGATGGCTGTTCGGTTGTGACATCTGTCAGGAGGTGTGTCCCTGGAACAGGAAGGCGCCCCCCTCGGAGGATCCGGAACTCGACATGCTTCCTGAGATCGCGCAGCTTTCCGATCCCGTCCGCGTGCTTCGCATGACGGACGCTCAGCTTCGGGAAGCAATCCGTGACACGCCGTTGGAGCGGGCCGGGCCTGCTGTGCTGAAAAGAACGGCCGCCC
>Ga0256839_1004978_pt1 | contig 12575 bp, 11 predicted proteins | sample 354166metaG_FD_185968 | JGI IMG/M metagenome (GOLD analysis project Ga0256839, IMG submission 185968) | Hydrothermal vent microbial communities from Mid Atlantic Ridge, Atlantic Ocean - 354-166 | ecosystem: Environmental > Aquatic > Marine > Hydrothermal vents | place: Atlantic Ocean: Mid...
AACCAGTACGAAAAAGTGCGCGGGAGCCAAATTCGATCTCGGTAAATTTCCGGCGGCGAAATTCGGAAACCTCAACCACATTGCTACCTGTCAAAGGGTCTGGTGTACGAACAGCGCCATCATGCACAACAAGACCAAACCCCAAATCTGCATAATAATTGTTTTGAAAATCATATCGCCACAATAGCCCGGCTCCGCCAAAGCTCGTCTTCCCGCCTAAATTGAGCGAGCCACCAATATATGGCTTCGGCTTATATGCCCAAGACAGCCAATCCGGACTATCCAAAACATATTCAGCCGTCACAGATATGCTCTGCTCCTTGCCGTGACGCCCCCCAAGCACACCATCAAAAAACTGGGCATCATGCAACATGACACCCAGACGTATTTCTTCTGCCTGTGCCGCCACCGCACCAAAGCCAGCCAGGCTACAGGTCAGCGCAGTATTAAATATTATGTTTTGCATAGATACCCCGTGCAATCTATGGAATTTTCTAACATACTAATTAGGCTTTGTGCGAACAAAATTTCAAAATTAGAAATTAAGGGATTTGGCGAATTTTACTTGGCCAATACCGCGCACTTCTTGTTCGATTTCTGCGTTGACGGGCTCATCGACGGATACCAGACAGATTGCCCGCCCGCCTTGTTCATCACGGCCTAGGAAAAACGTGGCTATATTCACACCCGATTCGCCGAGCAGACCGCCCAGCGCACCGATAAAGCCCGGCTTATCTTCATTGCGCACATACAGCATATGACCCGCAAAACCTGCGTCCATTTTGACACCAAACAAGTTTTGCAAACGCGGCTCGCCGCCGTATAGCGTCCCCGAAACTTCGAGAGTTTTGTCCTTAAGATGAATAATAAGCTTGACCAAATTATCATGGTTTTCCGCATCGTCGCGGGTGGATTCCTTGACATCGATCCCCCGGTCAGCGGCAATAGCAGGCGCGGAGACCATATTCACCTCGCTCATCATTGGCGACAATAGACCCGCCAAGGCGGCGGCGGTCATGGGTTTGGTGTTTAACTTAGCCACATCACCCATATAGCAAAACTCGACAGCTTCGATCGGGTCTTCCAGCAGCTGGCCTGTCATGGCGCCGAGCTTCTCGGCCAAGTCCACAAATGGTTTCAGGCGCGGGGCTTCTTCGGCGCTAATGGACGGCATGTTCAGGGCATTGGTAACAGCACCTGAGAGGAGATAATCCGCCATTTGCTCCGCCACCTGCACGGCGACATTTTCTTGGGCCTCCAAGGTGGACGCGCCCAAATGCGGGGTGGCGATAAAGTTTTTGGTGCCAAATAATGGATTGTCTTTGGCCGGTTCCACTTCGAACACATCCAAAGCGGCGGCACGGATATGACCACTATCTAGGAACTCTTTCAAAGCCACTTCGTCCACCAAAGCCCCCCGCGCCGCATTGACGAGTATAAGACCAGGCTTCGTACTTGCGAGGGCTTCGCGGCTCACAATACCGCGCGTGCCGTCAGTGAGCGGCGTATGCAGAGTAATGGCGTCGGCGCGTTTGAACAAATCCTCAAGCTCGACTTTCTCGACGCCCAAATCAACGGCGCGTTCTGGCGTTAGGTAGGGATCAAACGCAATGACTTTCATCTTGAGCGCCAAGGCGCGTTCAGCCACCAATGCGCCGATATTGCCGCAGCCAATAATGCCGAGCGTCTTATTATACAGCTCGATACCCTTAAAATCTGCCTTTGGCCACTCGCCTGCCTGCGTGCGGTTGGAGGCTGCCGGAATTTGCCGCGCACACGATAACAGCAAAGCAATCGCGTGTTCCGCAGTGGTAATCGCATTGCCAAACGGCGTGTTCATGACAACGACGCCGCGCGCGGTGGCGGCTTTTTTGTCTATATTATCCGTGCCGATGCCCGCCCGGCCAATAACCTTTAAATTGGTTGCGGCGGCAATAATATCTGCGTCGGGGCGGGTCGATGACCGCACTGCCAGCCCGTCATATTCGGGGATAATTTTGATGAGTTCATCTTTGGATAGTCCGGTGATGACATCCACATCAACACCGCGATTTTTAAATATACGTCTAGCTTCATCTGACATTTTGTCAGCAATAAGGACTCGTACCATGGGAGCCTCCTTTATAAAATTTATGTTTGGTTTTCTCTTTTTGCCATCCCGGCCAAGCCGCACTAGCGGTGCAGAGCCGGAACCTCGTACTTTAGCTAACCGCCGAGGTTCCGGGTGACCACAGGGAATGCCTATTATGCAAACCCGGGATGACAGCTAAGTTTAATTAAAAGTTGCTGCGCACTGGGTTGCAAAACCCCATTCCAGCCACGGGATCAGGTCTTCTATGTCCTGCTTGTTAATCAAGCCAGATGCCCAAACCCGAAAGCCCGGAGGCGCAGTGCGGTAAGAACCAAAATCATAGGCAACACCTTGGTCGCTGATCATTTTGACAATACCGCTCGCGAATGCCGATTGCTCTTCTGGCGACAAAGCCTGAAAGCGCGGGTCAACGATTTTCATACAGACGCCCGTGTTTGAGCGCTGTTCAGGCACCGCACACAGGTTTTCAATCCAAGGCGTTTTATCCATCCAGTCTTGCAAAAGCGCAAAATTTTCGTCCGCACGGTCATGCATCCATTTCAAACCACCTTGTTCGCGCACCCATTTTAAGCTTTCAATATGATCTTCGGCGCACATTAAGGACGGCGTGTTTAAGGTTGAGCCTTGGAATAAAGCTTCGTTCAATTTGCCGTTTTTGGTCATGCGGAATATCTTGGGCAGAGGCCAAGGCGGCGTATAACTCTCTAGGCGCTCTACGGCGCGCGGCGACAAAATCAGCATACCATGACCAGCTTCCCCGCCCATATTTTTCTGCCAAGAATAGGTGACAACATCCAATTTATCCCAAGGCAGTTCTTGGGCGAAAGCCGCAGATGTGGCATCACAAATGGTGATACCTTCACGGTCGGCGGGAATAAAATCACCGTTGGGCACCCGTGCGCCGCCCGTAGTGCCGTTCCAGGTGAACACCAAATCCCGGTCGCCCGTATACTGGGATAAATCAGGTAATTCGCCGTAATCAGCTTTAAAAATCCGCAAGTCTTTCAGGGGCAATTGGCTCTGCGCGTCGGTAATCCAAGCATAGCCAAAGTTCTCCCAGGCTGCCACATCAACGCCGCGCGGCCCCAGCATAGACCACATAGCCATTTCAACCGCACCCGTATCGGACGCTGGTACGATGGCAATGCGGTGGGTGTCTGGCACCTCAAGCACTTCGCGGGATAGATCAATAACTTCTTTGAGCACCTGCTTACCCAGAGGGCTACGGTGAGAGCGCCCTAGCGCCGCAGTTTTAAGAAAATCCGGTGTCCAGCCAGGCCGCTTACGAGAAGGACCAGGCGAAAACCGCCCATCAACCGGTTTAACGGTCGGCATTTGTAGTTTAGTCATGTGTGTCTCCGTGTGAGCGTTTTTGTACTCACATAAAACTGTACCTTGGTGGGAAGGCACGACCCGGGTGCGTTATGGGAGATTCGCCTGGGTCGGTCAAGTGGGGGAGACTTAAAAAATTATCCCTTGAGCATTTCCCAATAATCATAATCACTCATCAGACCCTTGTCCCAGACTATGCGTCCGGTTTTATCGACGGCCCATAAAGTTGGGGCATTGCGCAAGCTCAGGTCTTTGATGAAATTGCCTGCTGGATCCAACAGAACAGATATAGGATATCCGGCGGCAATGAGTTTTTCTTCTTGTTCATACCATGAAGACGGGTCTTTGCGCTGTTTATCTTTGTTGGTAATCACAAGCATTTGGTGGAGACTATCTTTGTGATAGGCATAGATAGCATGAAAAACTTTTAAAGCCTCATTATAGGCATTACTGCCCCTGCACATGGGCATAAAGCAAAGCAGGGTGATTTTTTGGGGCGGAATGGCCGCTATAAGCGTCGACATATTTATGTCCCCTGCACCACCGCATAAATAGGTAAATTCATAATGCAGTGGCAAGCTTCGGCTTAACATACTCTGCGGCTCAGTGATGTCACAACCTGCCGCCATAGCCCCTCTCTTGATGCGCTCTGACAGTGGACGGAATTTATAGGCCGCCAATATATATTCTTGATAGAGGGCAATATCCCGTTCGTCCTGCGCCTGCCGGGCAATATAGAAATATAACAAGGCTTGCATATCCGGGGCAAATTCCCGCACGCGTACTTTGCTCAGTAACGCGCCAAGCCCTTCCCTGTCCTCGTGCATTTCAAAGTCACATATAGCGCAGAATACTTCCAGCGCTGGTAAGCTGTGCGAAGCTCTTACTAGTCTTTGCATAAATGACAAGGCGGTGGGTTTTCTATAGGCCGCAGATATGGCCTCTCTTAACCCCACATAATCTTCTCGCTCCCATAAAGCATGGAAGCCCTCATTGCCATAATAGCCTTGGGCGGCATAAGCCTCAATAATAGTGTCACTATTGGGCAATAAATCTAAGCCAAGCGGCATACAATCCGTTTCCACTTCCAAGAAAGCATCGCTCTGTGCTTGGTAAAACAAATATCTGACCCCAAAGTGAGAGCCGTCTTGGAGCGCAAGTAAAGCGTCCGTCAAACTGGTCAATATGGGTTGACCATTAAAGGCTAAAAGGCAATCCCCAGGCAGTAAACCCAGTTTTTGGGCAGGCGATCCATCTGCAACTTTGTAAATAAAATGTGCTGACGAAAGATCGACTTTTTGTTGAGATCGTGGATCTCGACAGATTTGCATGACATTAGGGTCAAAAGCCCCATGGAGTGGCGTGCGCATAAATACTCATCCCGTGCCCCCATGCCACAGATTCGCGAATAAAATAATCTGTAATTGATAAAAATGCCTTTAGCAATATATTCAATTTTCCCTTAATAACTCCCAATAGAGCGACTTGCGCACACTCCCGTCTGGGCGCACGCTGTCCATTTCGCCCATTTGGGTGAAGTTTAGGCCGCGTAGGAGTTTGTGGCTGCGTATGTTTTGCGGTGAGGTAGTCATGACCAAAAGGCGTATGCCAAGTTGTTTGAACACCCAATCACAGAGATGCGCCATGCCTTTGGTTCCAACCGATTGGCTTTGCAGGTGGGCGGCTATGACACCACCAAATTCACAGGCAGAATATTCTGGCCAGAATTGGAAATCCGTGAGGGTAATAATTTGACCCCTCTCGTCTTCGGTGACCATAAGCAGACCTCGTCCGTCTTTGGCCTGTTGTGTGTGGTCTCGTATCCAAGCGCTTATACTGTTCAAAGAAAAAGGCCGGGGCAAAGTATAGACATCCCCCGACACGCGCGCGTCGCTCAGCAGTTTGAGCAAGCCGGGCGCATCAGCCTGTACGGCACGGCGCGACACACCTAAATCACCGCTAATCGTCTGCACGGCGCGCACGCGCGCACGGATTCTCTGCGCTTCCTCTTTGCTGATATTCAGTTTTGTTTTTGGTTCCATACCGCGCCTAGTGATGAATTTTTGTGCAAGCCATAAAAATGGCGGTTAAATTTTAGGCAAAATTCAACTTTTCTCCTGATTTTGCGGCAATATCGTCCCGTCATCTTGCCCCTCATTATTATTCAAAGCTAGCCAATGTGCCAACTGATAACTGGAGTTAGTGATGAAAAAAATTGAAGCAATAATCAAACCATTCAAATTGGATGAAGTCAAAGAGGCGCTGCAAGACCTCGGCATTACCGGCATGACCGTGTTAGAGGCCAAAGGTTTTGGCCGCCAAAAAGGCCATACGGAAATGTATAGGGGCGCGGAATATGTGGTCGATTTCCTGCCCAAATTAAAAATAGAGCTGGTCGTGCCCGGTGACCAAATCGAAGCCATTATCGACGCCATCAAAACCGTGGCGGGCACAGGCAAAATCGGCGACGGCAAAATCTTTGTTGTCGATGTGGAACAAGCCGTGCGCATTCGCACAGGCGAAACTGGCACCTCAGCCCTTTAATTATAACACCCCATTCATTCGGAGATACAAAAATGTCATATCTAAGAAAATCAATCAAATTCCTACCGCTGCTTATACTCGCCACCCCTGCCCTAACAGCCCACGCAGATGAACTGGCAGACCTGACGGCTAAATTAGAGGCTAGCGATGCACAAAATGCCTATATCTTTAACACGCTTTTATTCCTAATCGGCGGCTTTCTGGTCATGTGGATGGCGGCGGGCTTTGCCATGTTGGAGGCCGGACTGGTACGCACCAAAAACGTCTCCATGCAGTGCCTGAAAAACATTTCGCTCTATGCAGTGGCAGGCATTATGTTCTGGCTTATCGGCTATAGTTTTGCTTATGGTATCACCGAAGGCGCCTATATATCGACCAATTTAGGTTGGCAGAGCTTTGGCGCGTCGGCGGATAATTCTTCTGGCTATTCTGCCGCATCTGATTGGTTCTTCCAAATGGTGTTTTGTGCGACCACAGCGTCAATCGTCTCTGGTACCTTGGCTGAGCGGATTAAATTCTGGCCGTTCTTGTTATTTACGGCGCTTTTGACTGGCTTTATCTATCCCATCGTTGCCTCATGGGAATGGGGTACAGGCTGGCTCGACGCCCTAGGTTTCGCTGATTTCGCCGGCTCTACACTCGTGCATTCTACGGGCGGCTGGGCGGCCTTGGCAGGGGCGATTATCCTGGGCGCCCGTGCCGGGAAATACGGCGCAAATGGCCAAATTAACCCAATTCCCGGTTCCAATATGACTTTGGCCACGCTTGGTGTATTTATTCTCTGGCTCGGTTGGTTCGGCTTTAACGGCGCTTCACAACTGGCCATGGGTACGATTAGCGATGTGACCGATGTGTCCAAGATTTTCGTCAATACCAATATGGCTGCCTGTGCAGGCGTGGTTGTAGCGGTTTTTTACACACAGTTTCGCTACAAAAAAATCGATCTGACCATGGCGCTTAATGGGGCGTTGGCAGGTCTGGTGGCCATCACCGCAGAACCCTTAACCCCTAGCGTCCCCGCAGCCATGTTGGTCGGTGCTATTGGTTCTCTCCTCGCTATGCTTACGGTTCCCTTGCTGGATAAGCTTAAAATCGACGATGTTGTCGGTGCTATCCCTGTGCATTTGGTTGCAGGTATCTTCGGCACGCTGGCCGTTGCCTTCACCAATCCGGATGTCAAATTCATGCCGCAGCTTATTGGTGTCGTCGCCGTCGGTGTGTTCGTCTTCAGTATCAGCGCCGTCCTCTGGTTTGCTTTGAAGAAAACCATCGGTATCCGGGTCTCTGAAGAAGAAGAATATGTCGGTCTCGACCAAGCAGAACTTGGCGTCGCCGCTTATCCGGAATTTGTCTCTTAACTTAAACACAACCTTAAAAAACAGGAAAATATCATGAAGAAATTAGCCCTTAGATTGGCTCTAATGCCCCTTGCCTTGCCCTTAATACTCCTCAGTTCAACCTATGCCTTAGCCGGAGAAGATGTATCCGTTAGCGTCAGTACTGACTATGTCACGAAATATGTGTTTCGCGGCACCACACTAGCGGGCGAAGCTTTCCAGCCAGGTGCAGAAATTTCCTTCGGGAATTTCAGCGCCGGGGTCTGGGCATCGCTCGCCAGCGGCAAAGAAAGTATTGCCTTTGCCGATGAGATAGACATTTACGCTGGATACGGCTTTGATCTCAGCGAAACAATTTCTGCCAGTGTTGGTGCGACCTTGTACCACTACCCACAATTGGGCGGCGTGTTTGATCTTGGCACGGGCGCAGGCGATGCCAGCACGGTGGAAGTCTATGGTGGTCTTAGTTTTGACGCCCCCCTCGCCCCCAGCGTCACCGCCTATTATGATCTCAATTTGAAAGCTTTCACCCTAGAAGGCGGCGCAGAATACTCCGTACCCGTTGGCGAAAAAACCAGTTTTGACATAGGCGCAAGTGCTGGCCTGGTCACAGTCAAGGGCGGCGGGGATTATCAATATGGTTCCCTATCCGGCGCACTGACATACGGCTTTAACGACAACACATCCGTATATGCGGGTATCAATGGCGGATTAAGTTCGCAAAATACATTCGCGGACACCAATTTCGACATCACAGACCCCAGCACCATTTCCGCACCCAAAAAGTCCGGCATCTGGTTCGGCGTCGGTATATCGAGCGGATTTTAATCATACTCCTTTGCTTGGGCGATCATCTGCCAATAGGCATAATCATCGTCCAAGCTTCCGCTCCAAACCACGCGCCCAGATTTGTTCAGGGCATGAAATGATGGCGCGCCGCGCAAGCCTAAATCTTCGCCAAAGCTGGCACTGGCTTCATGTAAGACCAAAAGCGGCAGTTTACGTTTAAAGGCCGCATCCTCATTCTCAAAATAATCAGCGCGGTCTTTTCTGCGCACCTCATTATCGGTCAAAACCACAAGCGGGTGTATGTGGTTTTTGATATGGTCATAAATACTTACATAAGCTTGCAAGCTGGCATTATATGGGCCATTGCCCCGGTAAAAAGGCATCAGGCATAAAGGCAAAATCTGCCCCTCTTGCATATCAGCCAGCAAGACTGGAAGCGTGACCGCTCCCTTACCACCGCGCAAATATGTCAGGTCATAATTAAGATTAAGCACCCGCCCCACCAAACTTTCATTATCAATCACCTGAATATCTAATTGCTCAGCCGTGGCGATTACGCGATCTGATTCCAAGCTGGTGTTGAGGGCTTGATTGACCAATTCTTTGGCGCGGGGCATATCGTTAAACCGCAGCGCATTCAATCCGCGATAATAGTACATCAATCCATGAAAATCCGTAGTCCAATCATACATAACCTGCGCAAATTCATCTAAGGCCGTAAACCCTGCCTCTATATTGCCAGCTTCAATATCTGCTATGCCAACCATAAGCTCCGCAGGCGGAAAATCTGCTTTTTTACCAAATAATTTTCCAACCAATGACGGCTTATTACAAGCTTGCGCAGCAATGCGTAGTTTCTCATGCTCGCCCCGCTCCCAAAGCGTGAACCAGCCTTCTGTACCGCAAAACCCTTTTTTCAAATATTGCTCTACAATACCCTCAGAACTAGGGGTGGTGCGCATGCCGAGCGGCAAGCTTTGAGTTTTGACCTGCAAAAGCTCAGATGACTTGGGCATATAAAAGCTATACTCAACAACCTTGCCAGCAAATAACACTTTCCCAATATCGACAATCAACGCAGAATGGCCATTCACTGTCAGTAAAATATCGCCGGCTTGCAATCCTAAACTGGCGGCGGGGGAGCCTGGGGCGACTTTCTCGACATATACACCTTGGCACAAAGATGGTTGATTGGTTATTGGCTGTTTCTTGCTGCTGAGAAACCAGTTTGGATTAACTTTTTCAGGGGGCATATAAAAACCTTTTCACTCGACTTAATGCTTGCAACGACCCCGATTTTTCCCTAGCCGTATAGCTCTAAGTTCACAAACTTACAAAGGTTTTATGCGCTGATGGACAAGCAAAAAAACAAAGTTGCCCTTTTATATGTCTATGTGGCCGCCATTGTTCTGATTTGGGCGACGGCGTATAATCTGATGTATTATACGGTGTATTCTGGCGGTTTTCCGGCGGAATGGATACCTGCGGCGCGGACGGTTTTGCCCGCGCTGGGCATTACCTTATTCGTTTATATACGCGGCATGAAACTACCGCCCTTGTCCGACAAACGCTGGTTTTGGTATGGTCTTATGGGGTTTCTGGGCATGACTGCGCCGTTTTATTTACTGGCCAAAGGCAATGAATATGGGGTGGAAAGCGGGATTTCGTCTATTCTAACCAACGGTGTCACCCCGCTCATGACAATTTTGCTGGCGCATTTTCTTGTGAAATCAGAACGCTTGACCTTGCGCAAATCCATAGGGTTTATCATCGGTTTTATCGGGGTGGTGTTTTTGTTCATTCCCGAAAACCTGTCCCTAGAGCTGATCCAAAACTGGCATGCGCAGATTTTTATCTTAATGGTCGCGCTCAGCTATGCCCTCGCGGCCATCGTCGCCAAACGCGCACCTGACACAACGGCCAGTGTGGGTGCCGCTGTTATGTTGATAACCGCAGCCATAACCGCCATTATTTTTGCCATCCCGTCTGGAATGCCGGGCGGCGAATATTCCCACGGCGTGTTATTGGCCTTGTTCATTTTGACTATTTTCTCTACAGGCCTGTCTGACATTTTATACCTAAAAGTCATCAAAATGTCTGGCCCCAGTATGATTGCAAAAATCAATTATCTGGTGCCCGTATTTGCGTTAGTATTCGGCATTATATTCCTCAAAGAGCAATTTAGCTGGCGCTCCGTCGCAGCTATGATGATTATCATAACCGGGTTACTCATAGCCCGTATTGAAGATAAATCTTCCTAATGCGTAGGTCTATACTCTCCAATTTATGGCTTTTAGTCCCCGCCACCCTGCTCCTCTGGGGCACGGAATATACATTGGTCGGCACGATTGACGCCGCCATTATTAGCGAAGCCTGGCAAGTCGCCATTCGCATGGTTTTTGCAGCCGCGCTCATGGTTGGGTTCGTTTACCTAAGCGGTCATAAACTCCCCCGCTTGAACAACAAAAGCTGGTTATTTTTTGGTACTATGGGTTTCATTGGCATGACCATCCCGTTTTATCTGATTGCGCGGGGCTATAATGCCGGTGTTGATTCAGGTTTGATTTCGATCCTCATCGGCGTGACCCCGTTGTTCACGGTTATTCTCGCACATTTTTTCGTGAAATCCGAACCCCTTACCAAGCTCAAATCCCTCGGATTTATTATCGGATTTCTTGGGGTTTGTGTCCTGTTCCTACCCACAGAACTCAGTTGGTCTTTGGTGGATAATTGGCAAGCCCAAGCCCTGATTATCCTCGCCGCATTCGGCTATGCTATGACCTCTATATTGGGCAAATGTGCCCCAGAGCAACCCGCCAGCGTCGGCGCGTCTCTGATGCTCATAGGCGGCGCGGTCAGTGCCGTGCTGGGTGCCTATATACTGGCTAGGTCTGAAATGCCCACCACAATACCACCCGCCAAAATCATCGGCGCTCTCGCCGCCCTAACGATTGGGGCGACATTTTTCGGTAATCTGCTCTATCTGCGCCTGTTACAAATCTCTGGCCCCAGCTTAATTGCCAAGATAAATTATATCGTCCCCATCGTCGCCATCATCTCTGGCATGGTATTTTTACAAGAAAGCTTGCATTCACGCTATATTATTGCTCTTGTGATCATTCTCATAGGGCTAGCCATCGCACGTATGGGCGAAAAATAAAAAACAAACTTAAAATCAATCAGGAATAATTATGCAAGACCGCAAATCACTATTTTATGCGGCCTGTATAGCCATAGTAATCTTTTGGGGTACGGCATATACGCTTATCGGTTATATCGTGGATACTATCTCACCCGCTTGGTTAGTGGCGGTACGCACAAGCATTGCTGCCTTTGTACTCATTGCTTATGCTTTGTGGCGCGGACATAGATTCCCCCCTTTGCGCGATTCACGTTGGCGGTGGTATTCGCTTATGGGCGTTATCGGCATGGCCTTGCCGTTTTATTTTACGGCCCAAGGCCAGAAGGTTATTGATAGCGGATTGACCTCTATTCTCGCAGGCGTCATGCCGCTATTTACCATCGTGCTTGCGCATTTTTTTATCAAAGACGAACGGCTCACCTGGCGCAAAACTATCGGGTTTTTGATAGGCTTTGCCGGCCTGATATTTCTATTTGTCCCTATCCCTTTTGAATTAGAACTTGTCGGAGAATGGCGCGCCCAGGGTCTAATCTTGTTGACGGCATTTTGTTATGCAGTGCTGACCATTATCGCCAAACGCGCCCCCGACACACCTGCTAGTCTTGGCGCTGCCATGATGCTCATCGCCGCTGCTTCAACATCGCTCTTATTCGCATTATCCACGGGATTACCGCGCACCATGCCCCCAAATTCTGCCCTCATAGCGCTTTTTGTGCTGGCGGTGGGCGCAACAGGGATTGCCCAAATCCTCTATCTGCGGCTCGTGCAAATAAGCGGGCCGAGCCTGATTGCGCGTCTGGTTTATTTGGTGCCCGTATGTTCTATTATTGCAGGCATTGTTTTCCTCGGCGAAGCCTTTTCCTGGCGCACCGTAATCGCCATGGTGATTATCACGGCAGGCATGTATATCGCCAGGGCAAGAGAGAAGCCGCAAATTTAATGCCTCCATTTTTCATAGGAAGAAGAATTTTATATATCTTTTAAGACAGCAAATGGGTTGTTTGCATCCGATTTTTCCTGGCTTTCCACCTGCCCCAATCCGTGATTTAAAGGGCCATTGCCTTGGCCGAGTTTTGGGGCGGTGCGGATGGCTTCGAATACAAATTCCCGCGCCTCGCGCACGGCGATTTCTAGGGGCGCACCTTGGGCTAGCATGGCGGCGACGGCACTGGCCAATGTGCAGCCCGTGCCGTGGGTATGGCGGGAATGGATACGCGGGGCGCTCATGATATGATTACCGTCCGGGGCGACCAAAACATCGGTGATGCTTTTGCCGTCAAGGTGCCCACCTTTCATTAGCGCCGCATAAGCCCCCATTTCCGACAACCGTTCTCCGGCC
>Ga0256839_1004979_pt1 | contig 12573 bp, 7 predicted proteins | sample 354166metaG_FD_185968 | JGI IMG/M metagenome (GOLD analysis project Ga0256839, IMG submission 185968) | Hydrothermal vent microbial communities from Mid Atlantic Ridge, Atlantic Ocean - 354-166 | ecosystem: Environmental > Aquatic > Marine > Hydrothermal vents | place: Atlantic Ocean: Mid...
CGCCAGCAAGGTCAGGTCAACGCGAGGTTTGCTCGCCCACATCTTTGGCCGCCTCTGTGCCGCCTTCATCCTCCTGGTCGGTTGGGATACCTTGAAAAACCACATCGCACGCGCTTAATTCGCATTTAAGTGGATGGGTTGAAAGTCTTTTTGGAACGAACCAGCTGATAGCCGGGCCGCAGCAAGTAATAGACGGGCGCCGACAGCATGTGGACCAGCCGGGTGAAGGGAAACACCAGGAAAATCGTCAGCCCCAGGAAAATATGCAGCTTGAAGATCGGGGCGGCATCGGTTACATACGTCCATGCTTGCTTGTCGAAGGTGAAGATACCCAGCGCCCAGGCCATGAACTTGACCATCTCGCCGCCGTCCAGATGCCCCAGAGAAGCCGGAATGGTGAGTAACCCCAGGATCAGTTGCAGGGTCAACAGCACCAAAACAGCCAGATCGGCGAAGTGCGTGGTGGCGCGGATACGCGGGTCGGTGAGGCGGCGGTGTAGCAGGAGTCCCGCACCGGTCAATGAAACCACCCCGGCAATCCCCCCGACCACGATGGCCATGAGCTGCTTGGTGCCCGCCCCGATACCGATCCAGTGAAACACCTGGATGGGCGTCAACATGCCCACCAGATGGCCGAAGAAGACGATCAGAACACCCGCATGGAACAGTACCGATCCCCATATCAATTGTTTTCGCCGCAGCAACTGGCTGGAGCCGGCGCGCCAGCTGTAGGGGGCGCATTCATAGCGTAGCACCGAGCCAATGAACAGCACCGTCAAGGCGATGTAGGGATAGACGCCAAACAGCCAGTAATTGAATACGTCAGTCATGATGCACCTTTATGAATCAGTCATTCGTTATGTTGGTGACGAAGTGGCAAGAAAATCGTTATGTTTGTCGCGATCCCAATATTCACGGAAATAATTAAGCAGGATCCGTGCCTATTTTCTTTTCGCGGCGAGGGGCCGTTCCATGTGCTTCCCCGGCTCACAACCCGGCCCGAAGCTGACAGGGGCTTCCTCCCATTCTTGGTCCAGGGTTTCGGGGGCGGCATCGGGCAGATTTCGCAGTCCCGCGACCGCCCGGGGGTCGGGTTGGGTATCCGCCAGCTTCACCAGGGCCGTCAGAACGGCGGCGTATTCGCTGCCACGCTCGGTGAGCCGTGTTTCCAGGGCGGTGAGGATGTGGACCGTTTCGGCCAGCAGCGTTTGCGCCTCGTCTCCAGGGAGGGTGGAAAGAAACTCCAGAAACAGGGGCAGGTAGTCCGGCAGCTCCCGGGTATCGAGTTCGAGGCCGTGTCTGCGATAGAGCCGGTGCAGGTCCACCATCGCCCGGCCACGCTCGCGGCTGTCGCCGTGGATGTGTTCGAACAGGTACAGTGACAACCGGGGGGTGCGGTCGAACAGATCCACGTAATCGGCCTGAAGTTCAAACAGATCGATTTCCCGCAGACGGCTCAGCAGGGGCGCCAGCGTGTCTGTCGGCACCTGTCTTTCTTCAGTGAGAACCCGGCGGATATCGCCGACCGCTTCCTGGAGTTCGGCGCTTGGATAATTCAGCAGGGCTGAAAGGGCTTTGAATGTTTTCATCCTTCTTTCCTGTTTTCACCGCAGAGATGGCAGAGTTTTTTGAAAATATTTCTTTCTGTGCCCTCTGCGTCTTCGCGGTGAATATTTCATGTCCCGAACAGGCTGCAGCCGCTGAAGGAGAAGCCACAGGCGTTTTTGAGTTCGTAAGCGTTTTCCACCGTTTCCCGGTGACTGGTGGGAATGACGAAGCGGTCCTCGTAGTTGGCGATGGCCATGACGCGATACATCTCCTCGATTTGCGCCACCGTCAGACCGGCCTGGTCCGCAATCTCTTTCCGGTCATGACCTTCGACGGTGCTGGCGCGCATGAAGGCTCTGAGCGCCAGCATCCGGGTCAGACCCCGGACGATGGGCGCCTCCGCGCCGGCGGTGAGCAGGTTGGCCAGGTATTTGACCGGAATCCGCAGGTCTTTCACATCCGGAATTTCGCCGTCGTTGCCGATCAATCCCAGTCCCTTGGCGGTACCCTGCACCGGTGACAGGGGTGGCACGTACCAGACCATCGGCAGGGTGCGGTATTCGGGATGGAGGGGAAAGGCGACTTTCCAGTCCATCGCCATCTTGTAGACCGGCGAGTTCCGCGCCGCTTCCAGCCAGCTTTCTGGGATGCCCTGGGCGCGGGCCGCCGCGATCACTTCGGGGTCGTGGGGGTCGAGGAAAAGGTCGAGCTGGGCCTGGTACAGAGCCTGTTCGTCCGCCACTTTCGCGGCTTCGCCGATGCGGTCGGCATCGTAGAGCAGCACCCCCAGATAGCGGATGCGGCCGACACAGGTTTCCGAGCAGATCGTCGGTTCGCCCGCCTCGATGCGGGGAAAACAGAACACGCACTTTTCCGACTTGCCCGATTTCCAGTTGAAATAGATCTTCTTGTAGGGACAGCCGGAGATGCACATCCGCCACCCCCGGCAGCGGTCCTGGTCGATCAGCACGATTCCGTCCTCCTCGCGCTTGTAGATCGCCCCCGACGGGCACGAGGCGACGCAGGTGGGATTCAGGCAGTGTTCGCACAGCCGCGGCAGATACATCATGAAAGTGTTTTCGTAAGCGGCCAGCATGCCTTTTTCCATCCCTTCGAAATTGGCGTCGCGGCCGCGTTTGGCGAATTCGCCGCCGGCGTCGTCCTCCCAGTTGGGCCCCCACTCGATCTTGTCCATCTTTTTTCCGGTGATCTTCGACACCGGCCGGGCGGTGGGATGGGCCTTGAGCTCGCCTGATTTTTGCAGGTGTTCGTAGTCGTAGTCGAAGGGGTCGTAGTAATCGTCGATCTCCGGCAGGTGGGGATTGGCGAAGATTTTGGCCAGAAGATGGCCCTTGCCCCCCTGCAGGGGTTTGAGTTTGCCGTTTTTCAGGTTCCATCCGCCTTTCCACCGCTGCTGGTTCTCCCATTCCCTGGGGTAACCGATCCCGGGCTTGCTCTCGACGTTGTTGAACCAGGCGTACTCCATCCCCTCGCGGCTGGTCCAGACGTTCTTGCAGGTGACCGAGCAAGTATGGCAGCCGATACATTTGTCCAGGTTGAGGACCATCCCGATCTGGGCTTTGATGCGCATTGTTTATTCCTCCATCCAGTCGGCTTCGGTTTTCCTGGCGATGACGAATTCATCGCGATTGGAGCCGACCGTGCCGTAGTAATTGAATCCATAGGACAGCTGGGCATAGCCGCCGATCATATGGGTGGGTTTGAGCACCGCCCGGGTCACCGAGTTGTGGATGCCGCCGCGATGGCCGGTGACCTTGGAACCGGGGGTGTTGATGATCTTCTCCTGCGCGTGGTACATGTAGACCGTGCCCGGCTTGATTCTTTGCGACACGATCGCCCTGGCCACCAGGGCGCCGTTGGCGTTGAACACCTCCACCCAGTCGTTGTCGGCGATGCCGCCTTGCCGGGCGTCCTCCTCGTTGAGCCAGACGATGGGCCCGCCCCGGGCCAGGGTCAACATGACGAGGTTGTCGGTGTAGGTGGAATGGATGCCCCATTTCTGGTGCGGGGTGATGAAGTTGAGCACCAGATGCGGCGCCTTGCCGTGTTCGGCCAGCATGGGCTGAATGGTCTTGGTGTCGATGGGCGGCTTGTAGAGGCACAGGGCTTCGCCGAACGCCAGCATCCAGGGATGGTCCTGATAGAGCTGCTGGCGGCCCGACAGGGTGCGCCAGGGGATGCGTTCGTGGACGTTGGTGTAACCGGCGTTGTAACACACTTCTTCCGAATCGATCCCCGACCACACCGGAGAGGTGATGATCTTGCGCGGTTGGGCGACGAGATCGCGGAAGCGGATCTTTTCCTCCTCGCGCGGCTTGGCGAGATGGGTGTGATCGCGGCCGGTGACCTGGGAGAGTTTCGACCAAGCCTTGACCGCCACCTGGCCATTGGTTTCCGGAGCCAGGGTGAGGATCATTTCCGTGGCCTGGATGTCCGATTCGATCTTCGGCCGGCCTTCGGCGTCGGTGCCGTTGAGGTGACGCAGGAACTCGATTTCCTCGTCCGTGTCCCAGGCGATCCCCTTGCAGGCGTTGCCGGCCTTTTCCATCAGTGGGCCGATGGAAGTGAAGCGCCGGTAAACATTGGGATAGTCCCGTTCCACCAGGGCGACACCGGGCATGGTTTTTCCCGGCACCGGCTCGCATTCTCCCTTTTTCCAGTCCCGCACTTCCGGCTGGGCCAGTTCGCCGGGGCTGTCGTGGAGCAGGGGCACCAGCACCACGTCCTTTTCCACTCCGAGACCGGCCTGGGGCGCCAACCCGGAGAACTTGCGGGCGATTCCCTTGTAGATCTCCCAGTCGCTGCGGGACTCGAACACCGGGTCTACCGCCGCCGTCAAGGGGTGGATGAAAGGATGCATGTCGGAGGTGTTGAGATCGTGTTTCTCGTACCAGGTGGCGGTGGGAAGCACGATGTCGGAATAGAGGCAGGTGGTGGACATGCGGAAGTCCAGCGTCACCAGCAAGTCCAGCTTTCCTTCGGGTGCCTGCTCGTGCCAGACCACTTCCCGGGGCTGTTTGGCGGTGACCATTTCGTCGCGCATGCCGCCCAGTTCTTTCCCCTTGACGCCGTGATGGGTGCCGAGCAGATGGCGAAGAAAATATTCGTGTCCCTTGCTCGATGATCCCAGCAGGTTGGAGCGCCACACGAACAGGTTGCGCGGCCAGTTGTCGGGGTGGTCGGGATCTTCCCAGGCGAGCTTCACTTCCCCGGATTTCAGCCGGCCGGCGACATAGTCTCCCGCCGCCTCACCGCCGGCGGCCGCGGCCTTGCCCACTTCCAGCGGGTTGGCCTGCAGCTGCGGCGCCGAGGGCAGCCAGCCCATGCGTACCGCGCGGAGGTTATAGTCCACCATCGCCAGGTTCTTCCAGTCCCCCTCGGGCGCGGTGGGGGAAAGGATTTCGAAAGCCGCCAGGGTTTCGTAGCGCCATTGATCGGTGTGCAGATACCAGAAGCTGGTGCTGTTTTGATGTCTCGGTGGGCGGTTCCAGTCGAGGGCGAAGGCCAGCGGCAGCCAGCCGGGTTGCGGGCGCAGCTTTTCCTGGCCCACGTAATGGGACCAGCCGCCCCCTTCCTGCCCGATACAGCCGCACAGCACCAGCAAGTTGATGATGGCGCGGTAATGCATGTCCATGTGATACCAGTGATTGATCCCGGCGCCCAGGATCACCATGGACTTGCCGTGGGTCTTTTCGGCATTGTCGGCGAAGGCCCGGGCCACGGCGATAATGCGGTCTTGCGATACCCCCGTGATCTTTTCCGCCCAGGCCGGGGTGTAGGGCTGCAGGTCGTCGTAGGCGTGGGCCACGTGCTCGCCGCCCAGGCCGGTATCGAGTCCGTGGTTGGCGACCAGCAGATCGAACACCGTTGCCGCCAGCGCTTCTTCTCCATCCCTGAGTTTGATCTTGCGTACCGGCACCTTGCGTATCAGGACTTCGGGGTGATCGGTGCCCTCGAAGAAATCGTGGGTTTTGCCGCCGAAATAGGGCAGGGCGACCTCGGCGATCGCATCGTGCTGACCGAGATTGCTCAAACGCAACTGGAGGTCGTTGCCGGCACTGTCCTTGTCCTCCAGGTTCCATTTTCCTTTTTCCCCCCAGCGGAAGCCGATGCTGCCGCGGGGCACGGTGATGTCGCCGCTGCGGTCGTCGATGGCGACGGTTTTCCACTCGGGGTTGTTTTCCTCGCCCAGGTTGGCGTCGAAATCGGCGCAGCGCAGCTGCCTTTCCGGAATCAGGCGGCCGTCCTGCTCCACCAGCCGCACCAGCATCGGCAGATCGGTGTAACGGCGGGCGTAGGTCTGGAAGTAGCCGGCTTTTCTGTCGAGATAGAATTCCTTGAGGATCACATGGGCCATCGCCAGCCCCAGCGCGGCATCGGTGCCCTGTTTCAGGTTGAGCCAGACATCGGCGAACTTGCAGGCCTCGCTGTAATCCGGGCTGACCACCGCCACCTGGGTGCCGCGGTAGCGGGCCTCGGTCATGAAGTGGGCGTCGGGGGTGCGGGTCTGGGGGACGTTGGAACCCCACAGCATCAGGAAGGAAGCGTTGTACCAGTCGGCGCTCTCCGGCACGTCGGTCTGCTCGCCCCAGGTTTGGGGGGAGGCGGGGGGCAGATCGCAGTACCAGTCGTAGAACGACAGGCACACCCCGCCCAGCAGTGACAGATAGCGGGTGCCGGCGGCGTAGGAAACCATCGACATGGCCGGGATCGGCGAGAAACCGGCGATGCGGTCGGGGCCGTGCTTTCTGACCGTGTAGGCATTGGCGGCGGCGATGATTTCGGTGACTTCCTCCCAGTCGGCGCGCACGAACCCGCCGTGTCCCCGTTTGGCGGTGTAGGCGCGGCGTTTTTCGGCATCCTCAACAATGCTGGCCCAGGCTTCGACCGGGTTCCTGTTCTGTCTGGCCTCGCGCCACAGCTCCAGCAGCCGCGCCCGGATCAGCGGATGCTTGACCCTTTGGGCCGAATACAGATACCAGCTGTAACTGGCGCCCCGGGGGCAGCCGCGGGGCTCGTGGTTGGGCAGTTCAGGCCGGGTGCGGGGATAGTCGGTCTGTTGGGTCTCCCAGGTGACGATGCCGCCCTTGACGTAGATCTTCCACGAACACGAGCCGGTACAGTTGACCCCGTGGGTGGATCGCACCACTTTGTCGTGGGCCCAGCGTTTACGGTACCCCTCTTCCCAGTCGCGTGACTCGTCGGTGGTGACGCCATGGCCGTGGGCGAAGGTTTCGAACCGGCCTTTTTTGGCCTTGACGAAGAAATCGAGGCGGTCGAGCAATCGGCTCATTGGAATTCTCCTGAATCGAATTTTTGAACTGCGGAGACGCGGAGAAAAACTTTATTTTTCAAACCCTGCATCTCCGCGGTGAGTGCTCAAGGGTTTTTGTGGTAAGCGTCTTTCCGCAGATAGAACCACCAATTGATCCCGATGCAGGCGGTATAGAAGATGGCGAAGCCGATCAGGGCGTTCTCGGGGGTGCCGGCCTTGATCTGCTCGCCGAACACCTGGGGAATGTAAAACGCACCGTAGGCCGCCACCGCCGAGGTCCAGCCCAGTACCGGCCCGCGTTGTTCCTTGTCGAACACCATGGCGATGGTGCGGAAGGTGGAGCCGTTGCCGATGCCAGTGGCGGTGAACATGACCAGAAACAGAATCAGGAAAGGCCAGAAGTATTCCTGGGGGGTCGCCGAAGCATAGGCCTGCTTCATCAGCCAGGCGAGGGCGAAGGCGGCGGCCACCATGACCACGGAGATGATCTGGGTCACCTTGGCGCCGCCGACGCGATCGGCGATCCAGCCGCCCACGGGGCGGATGAGGGCGCCGATGAAAGGTCCCATCCAGGCGTAGGTGAGTGCGCTGGGCCCGTCGGGATTGGGAAGGTGTTGCCACACACCGTCCACCAGCTCGTGTTTGAAGCCGAAGATCACCTTGATGGCCAGCCCGAGCCCTGCGGCATAACCGATGAAGGAGCCGAAGGTCATGGTGTAGATGACGGTCATGGCCCAGGTGTGTTTGTCCTCGAAGATCCGGTATTGACGGTTGAGGTTTTCCCGCAGGTTGGGAAGGGTCCTGAGGCCGAAAACCGTCAGAATGATCACGATGGCGAGGACGATCAGCTTGGGCACCCCGAAGCCGGAGCCGCCTACCGATTTGGGCAGGAACAGCCACAGCCCCAGGGTGGCGGTGACCAGCCCCACCCCCAGCATCAGCAGTATCTTGGCGAATGCGCCGAGCGGTGATCCAAGCCCCGGCGAAACGTGCTCGTCGGTGATGTTGTTCATCCCCAGCCAGGCGGCGAGGGTGGCGGGAATCAGCAACGCCACCCAGATGTAGCCCGCGTTATGGAGATAGGTGGGGGTGCCGGCGGGAATCTTGCCCAGCAGGGTGCCGGAATCCAGTTGCAGCACCATGGCCGAGCCGCCGAAGAGGCCCAAGGTCATCACCAGGGGAATCACCACCTGCATGGTGGTAACGCCGAAGTTTCCCAGTCCCGCGTTCATCCCCAGCGCGAATCCCTGCACCTTGCGGGGAAAGAAGAAGCTGATGTTGGACATGGAGGAGGCGAAGTTGCCGCCCCCGACACCCGACAACAAGGCCAGAAGCTGGAATTTCCACAGGGGGGTGTGGATGTCTTGCAGGTAGTAGCCGGCGCCCGCGGCGGGCAGAATCAAAAGCGCGGTGGTCAGGAAGATGGTGTTGCGCCCGCCGGCGATGCGGATCAGAAACGTTTCCGGGATTCTCAGGGTGGCCCCGGACAGACCGGCGATGGCGGTGAGGGTGAAAAGATCCGAACGTTCGAAGGGAAAGCCGACGTTGAGCATCTGTACCGCGATCATCCCCCACATCAGCCACACCGCGAAGGCGAGCAGCAAACAGGGGATCGAAATCCACAGGTTGCGGTTGGCGATACGTTTGCCTTCGGCTTCCCATTGCGCCGGGTCTTCCGGATTCCAGGTTTTCAGGTCTTTGGCCATGTTGGTGCTTCCTTTTGGTTGAGAAACGATCAGGGATAGCGTTCCTGTTTTCCCTCGTCGGGTGTGATTTTGAGATGGTGCATCGCCGCCATTTCCGGCAACTCCGGCAATTTCTTCAGTTCTTCCGCCATCGCCGCCATTTCCATCCGGCGGATCGCCAGGTGCATCCAGATCAGGGAGATGGCGGTGATGCCGAACAGCACCATGAAACAACTGGTCCACACCCCGATCAGGTCGTTGGAAGCGCCGAAGACGATGGGCAGGAAGAAGCCGCCGAGTCCCCCTATCATCCCCACCAGGCCGCCAACGGCGCCCACGTGGCCGGGGTAATAGACAGGGATATGCTTGTAGACGGCCGCTTTCCCCAGGGACATGAAGAAGCCCAGCGCCACGGTCAGGGTCACGCACAGCCACAATGGCGTGGCCAGGGTGAAGTGGATCGGCCCCCGGACGCCGTGGACGACGTAGTCGGTCTTGGGATAGCTGAGGAAGAACAGGCACACGAGCGAGCCTATGAAGGTCCAGTACATCACCTTGCGGGCGCCGAACTTGTCCGACAGCCATCCCCCCAGGGCGCGGAAGATGCTGCCCGGCAGGGCATAGGCGGCCGCCAGCATCCCCGCGGTCTTGATGTCGAGGCCGTAGGAGCCCTGGTAGAAGCGGGGCAGCCACAAGGCCAGGGCGACGAAGCCGCCGAAGACGAAGAAATAGTAGAGGGCGAAACGCCACACCTGGAGTTTCTTCAGCGGCTCCAGCTGCATGAAAGCGGCGGGGGCTTTCTTGCCTTCGCGTTTGCGGGCCGCCGTGACCGGATCTTCCTCGGTGAGAAACCAGAAGACCAGCGCGGTGACGAACAGAATCACCGAATAGGCCTTGGCGGTGTCTTCCCACCCCAGCGCCACCACCAGATAAGGGGCGCCGAAGTTGGTGACCGCCGCCCCCACGTTGCCCATGCCGAAGATCCCCAGGGCGGTGCCTTGCTGCCTGGCGTCGTACCAGCGCGAGACGAAGGCGATGCCGACGGCGAAAGATCCCCCCGCCAGCCCCACCCCAAGCGCCGCAACCAGAAACCAGGGGTAGGATTCCACGCTCGCCAGCAGCCACACCGCCACCGAGGTGGCCAGCATGACTAAGGTAAATACCAAGCGGCCGCCATACTGGTCGGTCCAGATCCCCAGGAAAATCCGGCTCAGGGAACCGGTCAGCACCGGGGTGGCGATGAGGATGCCGAATTCGGTATCGTTGAGGCCCAGTTCCTGTTTGATCTTGAGGCCGATAATGGAGAAGATGGTCCAGACGGCGAAGCACACGGTGAAGGCGAAGGTGCTCATGCCGAGGATGCGGGTTTGTTTTTTGCGGGTTTCCGGCGTTATGGGTTGCATGGCCTGTCCTTGTGGTTTGGAGGAAAAACGTTCATGACTGAAGTCATTGTAGGAAGGTATGGCCGACCGGCCTTGACCTGAATCAAACATTCGCCCTGAATGGCGGGCGGAACCAATCCGTTTACCCATGGGAAATACAGGCGGCGCATCCCCCCTTTTCGTATCGATGTTTGAAAGGTCATTGGATTGACAGGGCGATCGCCCTGGTTTAGTGGATTTGCAGGAGGTCATGATGGCACAAGGTTACCGTTTCATCCGTTTTTTCGAGGAACTGGGCATCGATGCCGTGCCCTTGGTGGGGGGCAAGAACGCCTCCCTGGGAGAGATGTACCGGGCGCTGACTTCCAAAGGCGTCAAGGTTCCCAATGGTTTTGCCATCACCGCCGAGGCGTATCGGTACGTGCTCGACCGGGCCGGTGCCTGGCCGGCATTGCACGAGGCCCTGGATGGGCTGGATCCGGAAAATATCGAGGATCTCGGGCGCCGGGGGTATCTGGCGAGGAAGGTCGTCTACGAGGCCGGCATTCCGGACGATCTGAGGGGGGAAATCCTGGCCGCCTACCGGGAACTGGAACGGCAATACGGCCCGGATCTCAGTGTGGCGGTACGATCGTCCGCCACCGCCGAAGACCTGCCCACCGCCAGTTTCGCCGGCCAGCAGGAAACCTACCTCAATATCCGGGGAGGGGAAGGGCTGATCGATGCGGTGCAACGATGTTTCGCCAGCCTGTTCACCGACCGGGCGATTCACTACCGCATCGATCAGGGATTCGATCACTTCAAGGTTTTCCTTTCGGTGGGCGTGCAGAAGATGGTGCGCTCGGACCTTGCCGCCAGCGGCGTGATGTTCTCCATCGACACCGAGACCGGTTTTCGCGAGGCGGTCTTCATCACTGCCGCCTACGGTCTGGGCGAGACTGTGGTCCAGGGGGCGGTGGATCCGGACGAGTTCTATGTCTTCAAACCGGTTTTCAGACAAGGGTATCGGTCGGTATTGCGCCGCCGGCTGGGGTCGAAGAAGATCCGGATGGTCTATGCCCGGGGGGGCGACCGCGAAACCACCCGCATCGTTCCCACCCCCAAGGCCGATCAGCAACGCTTTTGCATTGGTGACGAAGACGTGCTGACGTTGGCCGGCTATGCCATCGCGGTGGAAGATCATTACGGCAAGCCCATGGACATGGAATGGGCCAAGGATGGGATCGACGGGCAGCTTTATCTGGTCCAGGCGCGGCCGGAAACCGTGACTTCACAGAAGAATGTGAACGTTCTGGAAGAATATCGCCTGACCGGCAGTGGTGCGGTATTGGTGGAAGGTCGGGCGGTGGGAACCCGAATCGCCGCAGGCCTGGTGCGAACGATCCTGCATCCGCAGCAACTGTCCCGGTTCCGTCCCGGCGAGGTGCTGGTGGCCGACATGACCACCCCGGACTGGGAACCGGTGATGAAGACCGCCGCGGCCATCGTCACCAACCGCGGCGGGAGAACCTGTCACGCTGCCATCGTCGCCCGTGAGCTGGGCATTCCGGCGGTGGTGGGGACGGGGAACGCCACCGAAGTGCTCGAGGACGGCCGGAGCGTCACCGTGTCCTGCGCCGAGGGCGAGGTGGGACGGGTCTACGAGGGGGAGATCCCCTTCGAGGTGGAGAAGATCGACCTGTCCCGGCTGCCCAAGCCCCGGACCGAGATCATGATCAATCTGGGCAATCCCGAGATCGCCTTCCAGACCGCGTTCCTGCCCGCCGACGGGGTGGGCCTGGCGCGCATGGAATTCATCATCAACGAGTACATCAAAGTCCATCCCATGGCCCTGGTGCACCCGGAGAAGGTGGCGGACGGGGACGAGCGCCGCGCCATCGAAAAGCTCACCCGCGGTTACGACGACCCGAAGGCATTCTTCGTCCGCACCCTGGCCGAGGGCGTCGGCACCATCGCCGCGGCCTTCTATCCCAAGCCGGTGGTGGTGCGAATGTCCGACTTCAAGACCAACGAGTACGCTTCCCTGCTCGGCGGGCGGTGGTTCGAGCCGGTCGAGGCCAATCCCATGCTCGGCTTCCGCGGCGCCGCCCGCTACGCCCATCCCGCCTACGCCGAGGGTTTCGCCCTGGAATGCGCGGCGATGAAGCGGGTGCGCGAGGTCATGGGGCTGACCAACGTGATCCTGATGCTGCCCTTCGTGCGCCGGGTGGACGAGGCCGAGCGGGTGCTGGCCAAGATGGCGGAACTGGGACTCAAGCGGGGGGAAAACGGCCTACAGGTCTATTGCATGTGCGAAATTCCCAACAACGTGATCCTGATCGACCGCTTCGCCGAGCACTTCGACGGTTTTTCCATCGGCTCCAACGATCTCACCCAGTTGACCCTGGGGGTGGACCGGGATTCGGAACGGGTGGCGTTCGATTACGACGAGCGCGACGAGGGGGTCAAAGCCATGATGCGTCTCGCCGTCGAAGGTTGTCGCCGCAACGGGGTCCATTCCGGCATCTGCGGCCAGGCGCCGTCGGACTATGCGGAGATCGCCGAATTTCTGGTGGAATGTGGCATCGATGCCATGAGCCTCAATCCCGACTCGGTGCTCGAGACGCTGAGGCTGGTGGTGGAAGTGGAAAAACGGCTGGGACGGCTGCCGGCCGACTGAAAC
>Ga0256839_1004980_pt1 | contig 12572 bp, 12 predicted proteins | sample 354166metaG_FD_185968 | JGI IMG/M metagenome (GOLD analysis project Ga0256839, IMG submission 185968) | Hydrothermal vent microbial communities from Mid Atlantic Ridge, Atlantic Ocean - 354-166 | ecosystem: Environmental > Aquatic > Marine > Hydrothermal vents | place: Atlantic Ocean: Mid...
TGAGGTTGTCAGTTGAAGTTTCCCTATTTTGTTGACTGAAAACTGGGAGGATGGCTAACAGTGAGCACCTTTGCCCTTTGAGTCCGTGAGGGGCCTTGTCTCGTTACTACACAGGTCATAGAGTTGACCGCACTGAATACATCCATCTGGTAGCGTGCGTCGAAGAGGCACTGGAAGTAGATGAGACGCATCGTCTTCCTGAACACGACAAGTGTGAAAAGTCCTTACACTGGAGGACGGTGCATTCCTATAGCACGCGCGTTGGCGAAGCGTGGCTATGAAGTCCACATCGTCACACTTCACCATGCCTTTACAAGGAGAACTTCCCGATCATATCCTGGTGGAATCACTGTCCATCATGTTGGTCAGATGCACGTGTACAAGTCGGCGCACACGACACAGTATTTCTCTTTGGCACGGTTGATTCGTGTGGTGCTTTGGGGAACTTGGGCGATTTTTAAGACAGGCTTGGCGCTAGAGGGAGACATATATCACATCGGTAAGCCCCATCCTCAGAATAGTATAAGTGGGTTGCTTATCAGGGGTATTGCTAAGCGCTCATCGCGCCTTTTTTTGGACTATGATGATATTGAAAGCGCCTCAAATGTGACGAGGTCGCCTTGGCAGCGATGGGGGTTACATGCTTTTGAAACTTATGTGCCACGCTATGTAGACGGTATTACTTACCATTCCACCTATTTGGGGAGTAGACTCAGTCAACGTGGAATACCGGCGCACCAATGTTTCCGGCTTCCCTCGATTGTAGAGAGTCGACGATTTCAGTGCGTGCAAGAGGGCACGGTAAAACGTTGGCGTCGCCGGCTTGGGCTATTGCCCACAGAATCTGTGGTTATGTACGTTGGTACCATTTCCTTAGCAAATCATCCGGTTGATATGCTTATAGATGCTTTTGTGTTGCTGCGCTCCAAGGGAGTGCGAGCCCGCCTCGTGGTGGCAGGCGGAGGACCTGACCTTGAATGGCTTCGTCACTATGCTGTTGAACGGGGCGTTATAGAACAGACCACCTTTGTGGGCCGGGTACCATTTTCAGATGTGCCGGCCCTCCTTCAGCTCGCAACCGTAACGGTGGATCCGGTCCATGACGATGTGGTGGCCCGGGCTCGTTGGCCATTGAAAATAGCAGAAAGTTTGGTCGCCGGTGTTCCGGTAGTTACTGGTGACGTGGGTGATCGACACGAGATGTTGGGTAGAGGAGCGGCTGGTATTTTGGTTTCCCCAGGGGATGAAAGGGCTTTGGCTGATGGAATAGCGAGTGTGCTGAATGATCCAGGGCGATTAGCCCAGCTACGAAAAGGAGCGAAGGAGGTTGGAGAACGTTTTCTCAGTGACGAAGTGATCGATCATCTGATCGGCTTCTATAGAGGGGAGTTATAATGCAAAGGCCGAATATTCTGCTTATCATATTAGATGCAACTCGATACGATTATTGTTCTTGTTATGGTTTTGAGAGGTTGACAACTCCGGCACTTGATCAGCTAGCTGCCGAAGGCACCCTGTATGAGTATGCCATTTCACCAGCACCATGGACGCTACCTGCAATTGCTTCGCTCTTCACCGGACTTTTCCCCAGCCAGACAGGCATTTATGCAACTCGACATCTGGACTCTCGTTTTGAAACGTTGGCCAGAATTTTAGGATATCATGGTTACTCCACGTTCCTTATTACTAGCAACAGTTGGCTTTCAACTGATTTCGGCCTCGCGCGTGATTTCATGGCTGTGCATAAACTCTGGCAGCTGTGGCAGGCTTCAGAGGATGTCATAGTACATCATGATGGCTCAAAGTTCAACGTGTACTTGTCTGCGATTAAGAAATATATCACCAAACCCGCTGCACCAAGAAATATCATTAACTATTTGTATCACCGTGTTACGCGGCGTATTGATACAGGGGCCTCCCGTACGTTGAGACCACTTATGAAGTGGATCAAGGCCCAGCAAGCTCCTTGGTTTGCCGTCGTCCATTTTATGGAGGCTCATTTACCCTATCGTCCTCCCCTCAAATGGCTCCACCGCTTTGCCCGCCGACCAGAGTTGGCCAAACAGCTTCGAAGGGCTGATCAGAATCGCCTGTTCTGGCGACACAATGCTGGGGTTGAGTTGCTTTCCCCTGAGCAGCTTGAAGCATGGCGTGACCTGTATGCCGCTGAACTGGCGTATCAGGATTTTTACCTCGGACAGCTTCTCGAATGGTTAAACTATCAGGGAATAAAGGAGTCAACATGTATTGTTGTTGTAGGTGATCATGGTGAAAACCTTGGTGAACATAATTTGTTAAATCATCAATACTGTTTGTATGAAACGTTGATTCGAGTCCCATTAGTGATCTCATATCCCCCATTCTTCGAACCAGGTAAGCGGGTCCAGCATCTTGTTTCCACATTGGACATCTTTCCTACTATTCTTCGGGTTGCCGGAATTGACACACCATTATGCTCAGGGTGTTATCACCTCCTGCCCGATTCCCCCGTACGTCCCTATGTCATTAGCGAGTATGGGAAACCGAATGTGCCACCTGTTACGGTGCTTGCAAAATTTGGCCTGAGGCCGGAACATTTTAAGCGGTTTGCTCGTGGATTAACAGCCTTGCGCACAGACAGATACAAGATTATAGTTGGTACTGATAATTTTCAAGAGTTGTATGATCTTAGATCTGATCCCCGGGAGGTAGATAACCTCATAGGTAAAAAGCCTGAGATTGCTCAGCAGCTTCTCTCCCTGTTACATACATGGTGGCAGAAGTACGATTCTGGTCCTGTTGACCAAACAGTATCTTTGGAAGGAAGAGCACGCTCTTCCGTTGTAGAGCGCTTACAAGCACTGGGGTATCTGGATTAGCAGAGTGAGGGAACACGATCAGAGCACACGGACACTCCTGACAAACATCTTGGCTTTGTTAGGAGGATCTTTCATCTCAAGGGCTTTCTCAGCGTTGGCCCTTGTCCTTCTTGCACGACACCTACAAGTGAGAATATTTGGCCAATATATTGCCGTGTGGGCATTGCTTCGGATATTTTCTGTTTTTCTCTCATTGGGGCTTGATTCTTGGCTTTTGTACGCTTGTGGGGGCATACGAAAGCACGATCAACCTAAATTGGTTGTGGCTTGGACAACGGCCGTGTGTGTGAAAGGGGGAATGGGTATCCTGTGGTTGGCTGCTGTTTGGGGTGTAAGCCTGATGTGGGCACACGATATATTTACTCCTCAGGTGATGGTGTGGGGGGCGTTAGCCCTTTGGTTTGAAGAGCTCTTAAATTTGGCGTGGACATTTTTCAAAGCTACATTTAGAAATCATGTGACGTTCTTGACCATGACAGGCTTTCATGTGGCTATTCTGAGCACTTATTTGGGAGCTATCTGGCAAGGTGTGCAAACGGCTGAAGCCTTTTTCTTTATGAGAGCGAGTACCGCAGGAATAGTTGCCCTGCTGTTGTTGGCTTGGATCGCGTATCAGGAGGGACTTCACTTAGTCCCTGAAGCAATTTGGCCCTCGGTATGCTCTGCGTTGCCCTTTGGACTTTCGATGTTCCTCTCATTGATCTACGGACGTGCTGATGTCACAATTGTAGCAACCCTTTTGGGCCGTGAGGCTGCCGGCTTATACGGGCCGGCGGTTTCTCTTTTAGCAACTCTTCTCCTTGTACCTATGTCCGTATACAGTGTCACCATGCCTTTTCTAAGCGGGGTCTACAGAGAAACTCCGGGTGGTTTTAGTGGAAAGGTCCTGAAAAGTTTGTGGTGGTATGGTGCATTGGGTGTGAGCATGATGGTCGTAACTGTATGGATTGCCCAACCATTAGCCCAACTTGTCTATGGCCAAAGCTACCAACTTGCTGGTTGGCTTCTTCGCTTGTTAAGCCCGATTTTCTTCTTCCGTTCTCTGACACTGGCATTGTCTTCTGCATTAGTTGCAGTCGGCTATCAGAAGTTGCGCGTGCGGGTACAATTTCTTGTGGCATTTTTGAATGTGCTCGGCAATTTCTTGGTAATTCCACGCTTTCATCTAGTGGGTGTTGCCTTGGTTTATGTTATTTCTGAAGCATTGCTGGTTGCAGGATATGCGGTCTTGCTATTGCAGTGGTATGCTCTTAGACCTCATGCGTTTGGGGCCAAAGCGACATGAACATCGTTATTATAGGGCTCCATTCGGCCCACAATGAAGGTGATCGTTACCTGCTCGATCGTTCTCTCACACTCTTGCAAGAGGTGTTTCCCCATGCACATATTACCCTCGTTGCTAATGATCCGGAAAGTTTTCATTCTTTTGGCAACGTGATCCCATCCTTGACGTGGTGCTTAAAACGTTCCTCCCCGTCTAGGCCGTCCACATGGGTGTGGGAGGCCTTGGTGCGAGCTCCGGTGTGGATGAGCCGTATGATATTGGGGCTACGTCAAAAGCAAATACCGGTTCATCTTCCCCCCCCTTTAAAAAACCTTGTGCGGATTTTCCTTCATGCTAATCTCGTGATCGCTGCTCCGGGGAATTATCTCTACAGTAGTGGGCGTACAGGCATTGTTTTCTTCTTGACTGCTTTCCACCTGTGGATGGCTACTATAGCCGAAAAACCCCTCTATCTTTTACCACAGTCAATAGGACCACTTCGCCATGCGAGGGAGCGTGTCTTTCTGCAATATATACTCTCCAAAGCACGCCTCATCTTTTTACGTGATGAGCTTTCTGCACGCTTAGTTGCTTCACTTGGAAAACGGTCGAAGTCCTTTCGAGCTGTGGTAGTACCCGATTTGGCTTTTACTCTAGATGTTCTGTCGACAGATCAAGGTCGTGAACTCTTATCCCCATTTCGCTTTTCTGAACTGAAAGGCCCAAAGTTGGGTGTAACCGTTTTAGATTGGCAGCGTTTGAACCCGGCCTTTCAAGGACAAGAAAGATACGAGCGAGCTGTAGCATCAGCTCTTGATTTCTTCATCAGCCAGTATCGGGGATATGCTTTTTTGTTTCCTCAAGTTCGTGGCCCATCACTGGCAGAAAATGATTTAATACCGGCCAAGCGTGTCTACACATATGCGAATCAGCAGGATCGAATATTCATCGTAGAACATGTTGGCTCGAAGGAGCAGCTGCTTTCAGCATATGGTCTGATGGATATGTTGTTAGGCACGAGACTGCATTCGGTAATCTTTGCGTTCACTCAAGGAGTGCCTGTGTTGGCCATAGCGTATCAGCCAAAGACAATTGGAGTCCTCCGTACAGTTGGCCTTGAGCAGTGGGTCATAAATATAGAAGAAGTCACCGGTACTCGACTCATTCAGCTACTGACGCAACTGTGGAACCAACGGGACTCTGTGTCTGCCCATATCGCACATCTTCATCAGCACATTCGGACACAGATGGCTTGGATTGGGGAAACTATACGGCGTGATTATGAGAACGTTGCTGCAAAGTGAGGACAGGGCGCATCATGGGCGTTACTCCGTTACGGGTGCTTCACATTGTGGCAGGGTTAGCCATTTCTCGTCTAGGGGGTATCGAGCGATTTGGTGTTCAACTCGTTCAAGCCTTTGATCAAAGACGGGTGATTCCTATTCTCTGCGGGTTGTGGAGTTTCGATATTGAAGATGAGCGTCGTTGGATAAGAACCTTGGCTGGGCGTGGCGTGAAGGCCTTTGTGGCGACCAAATGGCGGCCAACTCATCCATATAAGAACTTCTGGAATGCTGTGAATGGCATTGTTCGACATATCGGGGCTCCTGTGGATATTGTGCACAGTCACCAGGAGTTCGGTGACATAGCTGCCGTGCTTTTGAAACGGCGGCTCCGGGCTCAGGCTCTATTGCGCACGGTCCACAATGAACGTGAGTGGCCACGTCGGTTCTGGCGCCGCTGGCTGTTGACTCATTTTTTATGGGTTTTCCTTTTCGATCATGAATTTGGTGTGTCCCGTCAAGTTGTCTCGAATCTCAACGCCCGCCCAATAGCACGGCTTATCTCTAAACAGAGCACAATAGCCTATAATGCTCTAGACTTCACGAGGTTTGTAACGAGCACACCGTACACCCGTCATCAGATAGCTGCTATGTGGCAACTTCCTCCTCATGGAACGTGGTTAATCAGTGTTGGACGGTTCACCGAACAAAAGGGTTATCACGTTTTGTTGGATGCTTTGAAACATGTTGTTGTCCGTCATAACAATGTGTATCTTGTATTGATAGGGAGTGGTCCTCTGGAAGACAGGTTACAAACACAGGTTAGGCAAATGGGGCTTTCATCTGTTGTTTATTTTTTGGGGAATCGCTGTGATGTCGAAAGGTTGTTACCCTCTTTTGATTTGTTTGTCTCTTCTTCTTTGTGGGAGGGTTTGCCCACAGTTATTCTCGAAGCTGCTGCTGCTAAGGTCCCCATTGTGGCTACTACGGTATCTGGAACTGTGGAGATTCTTGAACATGGCCGCTCTGGTTTTCTCGTCCCACCTGGAGATTCCTCAAAACTGGCGGAGGCTATTCTGTACATGCTCTCCCACCCACTTGAAGCACAGCGAATGGCAACACGGGCACATCAGCATGTCAAGGCCCGGTTCTCTGTCGAGCGAGTGGCACGGGAATATGAGCAGTTCTATGAAGAATTTCTATAATCCCTTGCTTCTGAATTTCTCAGGGGAATTCTTTACTCCACACGGCGAATGAAAAGTTGAGATTTCTTCTGGAACACAAAGCCCGATTTTCCCTCGAAAAACTCATCGACAGCCCTCCGGCAGCCTTCCCAATGGTCATAATCATCAACAACAAGGACACCTTGGGGCGGCATGAACGGGACAATGCGCTCCAAACATGTTCTCACCGACTCGTACCAATCACTGTCCACATGGGCAAAAGCAATAGGGTAATGAAGGTTCATGGTCTCTTGGAAGAGTCCCGGAATGAAAGTGATATTGTGAGAAGCCGGATCTAAGCCAAAATGTACAAAGCGCTCCTGGACTTCAGTGAGTAAATTGGACTTGTACCCATAGTAGACTGTGTTCCCGGGACCACGAGCAAGGCCTTGAACAATTTCTTGATACCGTTTGTGGGCATCTACACCATCCTTTTCTGAAGGTGGTGGGATCATTTCAAAGGTATCAAAGATCAAAAAGGGACGCTTCCTGGACTTTGCTGTGGCAATCACAAGTGCAGATCCCCCTAACGCACATCCTGCTTCAACGAAGACCCCATGCACATTGCGATGTTCGATCTCCTGGACCACGTTGTAAAGGTCAAGAAGGGCCGATATGCTGAGAAAGGTTAAGTGTTTGCGTTTGATACGTACAATTGTTTGGAGTGCACGCCGATCCTGCAATCCCAACCGGGCCAGTTTTACAAGAGGGCTTACAGGTGGAATCTGTGTCATTGTGCTACCTCCCTGTAGATGTGAAAAAGGGGAACCCATAGGGTTCCCCTCAGAACTACAATCCTGATAGGGCTACGGAAGTGGAATTCCGTTGTAGTCTTCGGCAACTACACCCGAGCCTACTTTAGAGGAAATGCGCACCACAGCTACTAACTTGCTCCCGGAAGGTCCTTCAACAATAACCGAACCACCGTATCCACCTCCGGGATTTGCATCGGGGGTTCCGAATTCATCCAGTTCTGCCTGAGTGTGGCCTGCCTGGAGTGTCGCGTCGATGGCCTTCGAGTTCGCCTTAGCCCCTGGGGCAATGCTGCTAATTGTGTGGATGCCAACCACCTCACCGTTCTTGTTCATGTACTTCACTTGCACGTTATTCACAGTGCTCGTCCCTATGTTTTGGATGGCGATAAAGGCGCGTTGACGCGTGCCCGCGTTGTAGTTCGTGTCACTGGTCCATCGCACATAGGGAAGGGCGAGCCTAGAGGCCCCACCCGTCTCGCCTAAGAACGCCGTGTATCGCCCCGCGCCGCCGACTTTACCAATGGCGACGATTTGGGCTCCAGTGCTCGTAATTGTGGCGGCTCCGCTGAACCCAGCCGAGTTCTTGTCGCACGCATTGAAGCTCGCTTTCTGGCCAGGGCCAATGGACTTTGTGTCTGTGTTGCCATTGCTGTAGGTGACTGTCACATTTGCCGTATTGGCGTCGTCAATATTTTGGATGGCATAGTATGTGGTTGTTCCGTAGAAATTGCACAGCGCAGTCGGCATGTACACGGTTGTGGCACCGCCTGTCACACCTTCAAAGGCACGGGCCCCTACGCTCGTAATTTGCAGCTCGAGAGCAGAAGCCACAATGTTGGCAGGGGTTGTCGTGCCACTCTGCACCGCTTTCACGATAGCTGAGCCGTTGAAACTCGATCCCAATTGGGAAAGAGCACCGGCATCGAAATACTTTGCTGCCCCGGGGGGAATGTTGGTTTCAGTCACAGTAATAGGCGTGCTGCTGCCAGTGGGATAGAATTCCACAGTAATGTCTATGTTCGTGGTGTCCACATTTTGAACTGAAAACTTGGTGTTCGTGTTGAAGGTGTTCTTCAGCACAGTAGCAATGAGCACTTGAGAAGCGCCCGCTGAGAAACCGTTAGAAAGCGGCCGGTTCTTCACGGTAGATGACTGTGGAAGTTGAACCAAGGTCGCTACCAACGGTTGATCAGATGACATAACGGCTGATCCTTGAAAGCCCGACGTGATTCCGGACACATTTCCTACATAAAGAGACGACCCTGCACCTGCCGGCAACGTGACATTATAGGTAATGGGCGTGCCGCTGGCTTCATTGTAAAAGCTAAACGTGACGTTGGCATCCGCTGTGCCTACGTTTTGGTAGGTGATTGAAGTGACGAAGGAGGTTGTATAAGCTTGACCGGAGACAGCGGTCACAGCTACAAGGACCAGAAGTACAGCTAGAAGTAGTGAAATTCGATAACGTGTCATGGACTTCCTCCTCTAGACTACTACTTCACGTGCCAGCACAATTTTGAGCCTACTCAGTGATACTCTCGCCTCCAGTGTACACCCACACACTTCATCATACAATAGCCTCTTCTGGTAGAATGTGTGAGCTAGAATCTTGGATACTCCCTTCGGAGTATTCTCGCAGAACACGTGTGAGGCTGCTTGACCTCTCATGTCTCTCTCTGTATACTCTAACTCAGGCTGGTTTCAGTGTTGGAGCCGGAGCCAAGCACTTCTTCATGAGGAATTTTCATGAAACTCAGGAACGCTTCTCAGATTTCCTCAGCATTAGTTGTTACCCTGTTGGTGATCACTTTTCTGCTCTTGACTGCCTGTGCACAGAATGTCAAAGTACGGCTCCCTTTTACATCTTCTTCTCCGAGCTCAATGGTCGACGTACCCCAGCCTGAGGCTGGAAAGGCTGTTGTTGTAGGACGGCTTTTTTCAACTACTAACGGTGAACCTCTTGCTAACGTTGTAGTTCGTCTCGCAGAAGTGTATTATCCTGAAGATGCTCCTGGCGATAAGGAAAAAGGAGTTTATATTTTAGACAACGCCTTCAGCCCTTCTGCAACGACGAATGAACAGGGAATTTTTGTTTTCATCAATGTCGAACCGCGTGATTATGTGATCTTTGTTGGTGACTTGGCGATAAAATATGCTATTGTCCTGGGATCAGAGGGAACACCCCAAATATGGACAATTCAGCCGGATGAGGTCAATGACTTAGGCAACGTTCGAGTAGATTATTAGCCCATGTCCCCCACAGGCATCCTTGACTTCGGCCTCTACATCCCCTACCACCGCCTCTCGCGGCAGGCCATAGGCGAGGCGTGGCAGATGGAACAGGCCCGCGCGTTGCTCGTCGGCGAGCGGGCGGTGGCTGGGTTCGACGAGGACACCATCACCATGGCCGTCGAGGCCACACTGGAGGCGTTGGGGCCACGCGCGAACGCGGACGTGGAGGCTCTTCTCTTCGCCTCCACCACACCCCCCTTCGGGGAGAAGTCGAGCGCTGCCGTGGTGGCCGCTGTGTGCCACCTGCCCGTGCGCAGGAGCTTGGACGCGAGCGGCTCCCTGCGGGCGAGCACGTCGGCCTTGGGGGTAGCCCTCGACCTGGTGCGCGCCGGCGCCGTGCAGCGGGCCGTCGTGGCCGCCGCGGACATGCGCGCGCCCGAGCCCGGCACTCTGGCCGAAGCTGTCGTGGGCGACGGCGCCGCTGCCCTAATCGTTGGCCAAGGGGATGAGGTAGTGGCCGTGGTCGAGGGAGCCGTCCACCTTTGCGAGCCCACCCTCGACGTGTGGCGCTATGGCGACAGCCGCTACCTGCACACCGACGACGAGGCCTTCGCCCATCAGGTGGGCTACTTCGCCCTCGTGCGCCAAGCTGTGGCCGAGCTCCTCCAACAGGCCGCCGTTGCCCCGGAAGACCTCTCCGGCGCGGCCCTCTACGTCCCCGACGGGCGCACTTACATGCGCCTGGCCCGACAGGCACCTCTCGCCCCTGTGCTGGTCCGCATGGGCCCCCAAGGGCCGGCACCTTCTCTCCTCATGCGCGCCGGCAACTTGGGCACTGCTTTCCCCCTGGCCCAGCTCGTACTCCTCCTGGAACAGGCTCGGCCGGACGATCTCCTCCTCCTCGTCGGCTACGGCGACGGCGCTGACGCCTACCTCCTGCGCGTTACCCAAGCCATCACCGCGCGCCCACCCCGCCGGCCGGTGGATTTCTGGCTCGACACGGCCGGACCCATCACCTATGCTCAGGCTCTCTTCTTCCGCGGCCACATCCGCGAAAAGCCCCTTTTCCCCCCTGGTGCCGAACCGTGGACCTCCCTGCCCCTCCTCCACCGTGAACGAGAGGCCTTGTTGAGCCTTTCTGCCCGGCGCTGCACAGCCTGTGGTGCTGTCTGGTGGCCCCCTCGGCCGGCCTGTTACGAGTGCGGCGCGCAGGATGCCTTTGAACCCATCCGCCTGAGCCGGCGTGGTACTGTGGCCACCTTCGAGGTCGAGTGGGCTTTGCCCTTCCCCAGGCTCCCCGTTGGTATGGTGACCGTGGACACGCCGGAAGGAGCGCGCCTGACGACCCAGAGCACCGACGGCGATCCGCGCGCTCTGAGCATCGGGCAGCACGTGGAACTGGCGCCACGCCTCTTCCACACGGCCAAGACCATACCCCACTACTCCTGGAAAGTGCGCGTGCGCGGTTGAGCAAGGTGGCTCCCGCTCTTTAGATCTCGAAGGCTGACACGGGGCGTCACAAGGATTTGCCAGAAGCGTCGGGGGGCGATACAATTGGCTCCTGGTACGAGGCGAGCACGCATTCGCCCTCAAGACAACCACGCTCACCCCATAAGGAGACTGGAGTAGGGTCATGGTCCCATTCTTGTCCGCTGCCGTGACAACAACGCATGAGTTCGATGCCGGTTCGACTGTGGGCGCGATTTTCCTCCAAGTGATCTCCCCTCTCCAATTTCTGAGCTTAGCACTGGGGTTGTTGGTCTTGGGCGCTCTTCTCGCCGCGCTCCTCATGCTCTTCATCCTCTGGGGCATTGGCGTGGAAGTGCCCGGGCTGAGCCACGCCCTGAAGCGCATCTCCGGCCGTCGGCCCACGGGCCCGTGGATCTCCGACGTGTTTGGCGGGGCCACGCCGCTGGCCTTCGTGTTTGTCGGCATGGTCGTGCTCTGGGTCGCCCTGGCCGTCGGGTTCTGGGCGTACACCCGTATCGGCGCTGCCCCCGCCGTGGCCGAAGCTCCCGCGCCGGCCGCCCCACCCCCGCCCTCCCCCACGCCGCCCGCGCCGGCCGCTGAACCCACACCCACCCCGGCGCCGGCCGCCGCGGCACCGGAGCCGAGCAAAATTGTGGAAGACATCCTGATCAACTACGGCTGTGCCGGCTGCCACACCCTCCAGGGCGTTTCCGGCATGACCGGAGCTGTGGGACCCGACCTGACGCGCATGGGCGCCGTGGCTGCCGAGCGCATTCAGGACCCCAACTACACCGGCTCGGCCACCACGCCGGAGGAGTACATCCGTGAGTCCATCGTCAACCCCGGCGCGTATGTGGTTGAGGGGTTTCCACCCGTCATGCCGGCCGATTTTGCCACCCTTCTCTCCCAAGAAGAACTCGACCTCCTCGTGGAATACTTGTCCTCTTTAGAGTAATCGCGGTCACAACGTGGTGGGGCCCTTCAAGGGTTCGCCCTGGCAGTGATAGGACACGGGTGAGGGATATCCTCCAGAAACATGAGGATGTTCACTGGTCAGGGGTAGCTTCACACGGCTACATAGTATGTGTATTTCTCGGAAAGGGGGAGGCCTTATGAAGCTCCACATCTCGCCGCTCTGGTTCAGCGTCGTCCTCTTTCTGGCCTTGCTACAAATCGGCGTCAGCATCACACTGGCCTTTTTCCTGGCCGCCGACCTGTTGGCGCGGTATTGGGCCTTGATCCTTGGCGTTGTGGCCGTCCAGCTCATTGTGGCCGTTGATCTCTTCATGCTCTACTGGCTGATCCAAGCTGTGCAGCGGTGGGCAGCAGCGGACGAGTAAGTGTCGAGAAGGAGGTTCTGGTTTTTTAGGAAAGGAGGAGAAAACGTGAACACCCCTGAGCGACCTGATGACCGCCATCCCCCCGAGCCTGAGTTCGAGCCCCGTGGCACCCTGGCCCTCGGCGTGATCTACGTGGCCCTCCTCGTC
>Ga0256839_1004981_pt1 | contig 12569 bp, 9 predicted proteins | sample 354166metaG_FD_185968 | JGI IMG/M metagenome (GOLD analysis project Ga0256839, IMG submission 185968) | Hydrothermal vent microbial communities from Mid Atlantic Ridge, Atlantic Ocean - 354-166 | ecosystem: Environmental > Aquatic > Marine > Hydrothermal vents | place: Atlantic Ocean: Mid...
GGCTGCATACGATGGGCAGCGATGATGCGCTGCTTAAACTGCACCATATCGGCTCCGTTTAAGGTCTCCCACAATGCCGGCTGCCCTAGTAGAAAAATCTGCAGTAACGCCCGCTCACCGCGCTGAAAATTACTGAGCATGCGCAGCTCTTCGAGCGTACCGTGGTTCAAACAGTGCGCCTCATCCACCGCAAGGATGACGCGCTTGTTTTCATCCGCTGAGGCCAGCAGGTATTTTTCTAGGCGATTCAGTTGTTCAGCTTTACTACAAGCGGCATCTAGGCCAAAACAGGTGAGCACTGCACGCACCAGCTCATCAGCTGACAACACTGGCGACATCAGCATTCGAACAATCACTTCATCGGCAGAGATACCTTCCAACAGGCTACGCATCAGGAATGATTTCCCTGTGCCAGCCTCACCGCTCACCACGATGATCCCCTCGCCTTTCTCAATGCCGTAGCCGAGATATGCAATGCCGCGCTTATAGGTGGCGCTAGAAAAAAGAAAGCTGGGATCCGGCACCAGACAAAAAGGCTTTCTTTTCAGTCCATAATAGTTTTCGTACATTTCAGGGGCGTGTCTTCTAGTCTGGATCCAGTATTGATTTCCCTTTCAAGTACTGCAATAACGGATAATAGCGCTGAGCGCCATTACATTATGCGCCAATCCCTAACGCCTCACAAACACTATTATCACAAAAACAACAAGGGAATTAAATGAGGGAAAACTGAACCCATCACGCTAGGTCAATCAATCAACCAAGCCCAGCACGGGTACCGACAGCTCCAACAGAAGTTTTCCGCGGCGTACTTCTACGGACGAGAGCACGCTTTTCGCCATCATCTGCTTCATGTCACTCTCTTGTAACTTGTAGACGAGAATCACCGGCAGTGACTGGCGCATCAACTGCTGTAGCGCAAGCTGCACTGTCGCGGTGATTTCAGCAGGCATGTCGTAAAGTTCGAGCCGCTTTATTTTTGGGTCTCGTAGATAGAACTCCCCCGTCTGCTGGCGGTATTCAAGATCACCATCAATGAAGCCGCGCCCCTCTCCTGTCAAAATACCCGGCACGTTCGCCAAGACAGAGAATTCTAGTCCAATCCGCCCATCCTTTTGCGCCAATGAAACTTTTGGATTGTGCGCAGTCAACATCACAAATGGAGTGATGTGTTTAACGGGGAAGTAGCCTGCGAATGCCTCCTGTACCTCCTCTTTAGAGAGCTCGACGGTGTAAGCTGCGGCTACCACCGGTTGCAGTAAAAAAAGAGAGATTATCATTAAAAAACAGCGCAAATCTGGGTAATGCTTCATGGTTACTTCCGCTAAGTCATCATTGACGTTCCATTATGGCCCGGCGCTTTCAAATCTGCCAGCGATTAACAACCGCCCACTCATTGATTTATTGGCGCCAACGATTTGCATCAAGCTGCTTTCTCTTGCCGATAATCACTTAATATTGCCTCTTGAGATGATGGTTTTTATCAAGCCATTATGTGGTACGCTGTTTTGAGAACGATGCACTTTCCCCTTGTTTTCTAGTGGTTATTTTGCAATGGGACTTTAAAAGCAGTGTCCGTAAAAGAGAGCGCCACTAACTTTTTCTCAGGGATCAGCAGACAAGATGAGTAGCGAACAACGAGCAGATAGCGCAATAGATGCAACGCCACCGGAAATAGCAGAGCAATCTGTAGCCACCAAGCCAAGCTTGGATAAAGCCGCGCTGGTCACTCAACTGCAAGCGATTGTCGCCACCGATGCTGTGCTCTATGACGAAGAGGATCTGCGCCCTTACGAATGTGATGCACTCTCGGCCTATCGCAAACTGCCGATGGTCGTGGTGCTGCCGAGCACTGTTGCGGAGGTGCAGGCGATCATGCGCCTCTGCTATCAACACCACCTGCCGGTGATCGCACGCGGCGCAGGCACCGGCCTATCAGGGGGGGCAACCCCGGTGGGTGATGGTGTGGTGTTGAGTCTTGCCAAGTTTATGTCGATCCTCAATATTGACCCATCGGCTCGCACCGCTGTCGTACAACCGGGGGTGCGTAATCTCGCCATCTCTCAGGCTGTCGTGCAGCATCGTCTTTATTATGCACCCGACCCTTCATCGCAGATCGCCTGCACTATCGGTGGCAATGTTGCCGAAAACTCCGGGGGTGTCCACTGCCTCAAATATGGCCTTACCGTGCACAATGTGTGCAAGGCCAAGATCGTTACCATGGCAGGTGAACTCATCACACTCGGTAGTGATGCACTCGACAGCAGCGGCTACGACTTGCTCGCACTGATCAACGGCTCCGAAGGGATGCTTGGGGTCGTGGTGGAAGTGACCGTGAAGCTTACCCCAATGCCGGATCGGGCGCAGGTTGCCCTAGCAGCATTCGATGATGTGGTGAAAGCAGGCAATGCGGTCGGTGCAGTGATCGCCGCTGGCATTATTCCGGGCGGGCTGGAGATGATGGATAAACTGGCGATACAAGCGGCGGAAGACTTTGCAAAGGTTGGCTACCCCACCGATGCAGAGGCGATTCTGCTGTGCGAACTCGACGGCTCCCATGAAGAGGTTGCGGAGCAGATGGTCATGGTGAGAGAAATTATGCAACAGTGCGGTGCCACAGAGGTTCGCACTGCCCGTGACGAGGCCGAGCGCGAGGCGTTTTGGCGCGGACGCAAGGCGGCCTTTCCCGCCGTTGGACGCTTGGCACCCGATTACTACTGCATGGACGGCACCATTCCGCGCAAACATCTGCCCTATATTTTGCGCCGTATGGGTGAGCTCTCAATCGAGTATGACCTGCGCGTGGCTAACGTCTTCCACGCGGGCGATGGCAACCTCCACCCGCTTATTCTTTACGATGCCAACATCCCCGGCGAGCTAGCGCGCACCGAGGCCTTTGGCGGCAAAATACTGGAGCTCTGTATCGAAGTGGGCGGCACCATTACTGGTGAGCACGGCGTCGGCATCGAAAAGCTCGACCAGATGCACCTGCAATTTAGCCGAGAAGAACTAATACAATTCCATGCTGTGAAACACGCTTTTGATCCACAGGGGCTACTTAATCCGGGCAAGGCAGTGCCGACACCCAAACGCTGCTCTGAATACCGTCAACTGCCTGCACAAGGCGAAACGAACAAACACGCTTTGGCATCACAAAAGAGTGGCCAACCATCATGAATCAGGAGATCAGCCAACAGCTGCAACAGCAGGTCATCGAGGCTGCCCACAACCGCGAATCGCTTCAGCTCGTCGGTAGCAACAGCAAAAAATTTCTCGGCGCTATTGCTGATGTCACCCCGCTTGAGGCCAGTGGCCACCGCGGCATTGTCAGTTATGACCCGGTAGAGCTGGTAGTCACTGCACGCGCTGGCACTCCCTTGCATGAACTGGAACAGGTGCTCGCTGAGGCCAATCAAATGTTGCCCTTTGAGCCGCCGCACTTTGGCCCAAATGCAACACTAGGGGGGACTATCGCCTGCGGTCTCTCCGGCCCCAGCCGCCCCTTTTCAGGTGCTGCTCGCGACTATGTGCTCGGCGTAAAACTGATTAATGGCCGTGGCGAAATACTCAATTTCGGCGGGCAGGTGATGAAAAATGTTGCCGGTTATGACTGCTCTCGGCTAATGGCCGGCGCGATGGGCACACTTGGGCTACTGTTGGAGATCAGCCTAAAAGTGCTACCCAAACAGGCCACCGAAATCACACTCATCCACCCTGCCCCGGTGACTGAGGCGCTTGAAATCATGAACCACTGGTCAGGAAAGTCACTGCCCCTCAGCGCCGCCTGTCATGATGGTGAGAATTTATACTTGAGACTCAGCGGTGCGAAAACAGCTGTGGCCAGTGCTCATCAACTCATGGGGTATGCACCGCAACCCGACAGCCCGCTTTTCTGGCAAGATTTGAAAGAGCAGCGCCTTCCCTTTTTTCAATCCACACTGCCACTATGGCGCTTATCGCTGCCGGGCGCATCGGCTCACCTCAATATTTCCGGCCAGTGGCTGATCGACTGGTGCGGTGCCCAGCGCTGGCTATTGTGTGATAGCCCCCCCGCGCTCATTCGCGAGCAGGCACAAGCCGCCGGAGGACATGCGACCCTCTTCCGGCGCGGTGCAGATGAGATCGACATTTTTCATCCCCCAGAAAAAGGGGTGATGTTGCTGCACCGCAACCTTAAGCAGGCATTTGACCCGCTTGGAATTTTCAACCCCGGCCGCCTCTACCCCGGCCTCTAAAACAGTTTTTTAATTCAAATCTACGCGGATTAATTGATGCAGACCCAACTTGCAGACGACATCAAAAGCACCCGGATTGGCGAAGAAGCCGATGCGATTTTACGCAGCTGCGTCCACTGCGGTTTTTGCACCGCCACCTGCCCCACTTACCAAGCCACTGGTGACGAGCTGGAGAGCCCGCGCGGGCGCATCTACCTCATCAAACAGATGCTGGAAGGAAACCCAGTCTCGCACCGAACACAACGCCACCTCGACCGCTGCCTTACCTGCCGTGCCTGCGAAACCACCTGCCCTTCCGGGGTTAAATATGGTCGACTGGTGGAGATTGGGCGCGCATATGTCGATAAAAAAGTGGGGCGCACGCTGCCCGATATTGTCATCCGCAAAGCGTTGCGCACGCTGCTCCCCTACCCACGTCGGCTGGCACCACTACTGAAAGTTGCACAGTTACTTAAACCCCTGCTGCCAAAATCGCTAAAACAGAAAGTCCCTGCTGTGCAAAGTGTGCCTGCCTCTGCCGCTACTCATCACTCGCGAAAAATGGTGGCGTTGGCTGGCTGTGTACAATCAGCTATCAAACCCGGCACTCATCGTGCTGCACTCAAAATATTTGACCGGCTCGGCATCACCCTCACCACGCCACCCGCAGCAGGCTGTTGCGGTGCGGTCAGCTACCACCTGACCCAGCATGAAGAGGGTGCCAATTTTATGCGGCACAACATCGACGCTTGGTGGCCGCTCATCGACCCCGCCTCAGCCTCACCCCACGAGGCAATTTTAATCACTGCCAGTGGGTGCGGCACGATGGTGAAAGAGTATGGCGCAATCCTTAAAGATGACCCCGCCTATGCGGACAAAGCCGCGCTGGTTTCAGCACTCGCCAAAGACCCGTGTGAAGTTGTCGCCAATGAAGATTTATCACGGCTTAAACTTAACCCGCCCGCTCAAAAGATCGCCTTTCAATCCCCCTGCTCGCTACAACACGCCCAGCAACTAAACGGGCGAGTGGAGGCGACCTTGAAGCAGCTCGGCTTTAAGCTCACCCCGGTGCCCGACGGCCACCTCTGCTGCGGCTCGGCCGGCACCTACTCTGTACTGCAACCTGAAATGGCGCAGTCACTACTCAACAACAAACTGGCCGCTTTGATGAGTGGCGCGCCTGATATCATTGCCACCGCTAACATCGGCTGCCAACTACAGCTTGAGTGCAAATCCACCCGTCCGGTAAAGCATTGGCTGGAACTGGTTGCGGAGGCGATGGTGTAGTGCGTTTTTGCAAAAAAAAGGCCACCCAAAAGGTAGCCTTAAATCACTAAGAACGGTTTTTAGCTTACGACTTCACCACCACCTCGACCCGGTCTACGCGCTGAAAACCTCGCGGCAGTTTGTTACCACGGCGGCCGCGCTCTCCCGTGTAAGCGGCAAGCTCTTTCGCTTTTAAGTTCAGGTGGCGCTGCCCCGAATAAACAACCAGTGTCGCTTGTGCAGGTACGATGGTCATTGCAATCACGTACTCTTCACGTTCGGCAACACGCTTCGTGGGAATGCCAATCACCTTGACCCCCTTCCCCTTAGAGAGTTCAGGCAGCTCGCCCACTGGGTTAACCAACATGCGCCCTTCCGTGGTAATCGCTACCACTAAGTCAGTCGCCAGATTATACAGTGGTGCCGGAGGCAATACTTGCGCTCCCTTGGGCAGTGATAGCAACGCTTTACCCGCTTTGTTTTTTGTGAATATGGTATTGAGTTTAGAGATGAAGGCGTAGCCTGCATCGGAGGCGATCAGGTACTGGTCGTCCACACTCCCCATCATCACCCCTTTAAAACTAGCACCATCAGGGGGGTTCAAGCGACCGCTAAGGGGTTCACCATGGCCACGAGCCGAAGGCAAAGTGTGCGCCAACAGCGCGTAACAGCGCCCGGTACTATCGATAAAAATCGCTGATTGGTTGCTTCGCCCGCGCGCTGCCGAAGCAAAACTATCGCCTGATTTATAGGTAATTGAAGCGGGGTCCATCTCGTGTCCTTTGGCAGAACGCACCCAACCTTTCTCGGAAAGGATCACCGTCACTGGCTCTGCTGGCGTCAGCGCAGTTTCATCCATTGCTGCGGCGGCATCTCGCACGACGATCGGTGAGCGGCGCACATCGCCATAGCTTTCTGCATCGGCAATCAACTCTTTTCGAATTAATGTTTTTAAGCGCGCTTTGGAAGCGAGAGTCTTCTCCAGCTGGTCACGCTCTTTTGCCAGCGCCTCCTGCTCGGCGCGAATTTTCATCTCTTCCAAGCGCGCCAACTGACGAAGCTTGGTGTCGAGGATGTAATCGGCCTGTTCATCCGTTAACTCAAAGCGCTTCATCAACACTTGCTTCGGTTTATCTTCGCTGCGAATGATCTTAATCACTTCATCCATATTAAGGAAAGCGACTAACAGGCCATCCAGCAAGTGCAAGCGGCGATTCACTTTATCAAGACGATATTGTAGACGTTTACGCACGGTCTCGGTTCTAAATACCAACCACTCTTTCAACATCGAAAGCAGATTTTTTACCTGCGGTTTTCCATCGATACCGATAATATTGAAGTTGGCGCGATAGGTACGCTCAAGATCCGTAGTCGCAAAAAGGTGCGACATCAGCGCATCGATATCGACACGATTCGAACGCGGTGTAATCACCAAGCGTGTGGGGTTTTCATGGTCTGATTCGTCGCGAAGGTCTTCCACCATCGGCAGTTTCTTCGCTGTCATCTGATTCGCAATCTGTTCCAGTACCTTGGCACCTGATACATGATGCGGCAGTGCAGTGACGATGATGTCACCATCCTCCTGCTCATAAATCGCGCGCATTCGCACACTGCCGTTACCCGTTTCGTACATTTTAAGGATATCCGCCTTCGGCATGATGATCTCAGCATCGGTGGGAAAGTCAGGGCCTTTGATATGTTCACACAGCGCAGCAAGATCCGCTTTTGGCTCATCTAATAAACGCACACAGGCACTAACCACTTCACGCATGTTGTGTGGTGGAATATCCGTGGCCATACCCACGGCAATGCCCGTGGTACCGTTCAATAACACATTCGGCACGCGCGCAGGCAAGACAGTAGGCTCATCAATGGTGCCATCAAAATTAGGTGCCCACTCAACAGTGCCCAAGCCGACCTCTGAGAGCATTAGCTCAGAGTAGCGCGTCATGCGTGATTCGGTATAACGCATTGCCGCAAATGATTTCGGGTCATCAGTCGAGCCCCAGTTGCCTTGCCCATCAATAAAGGGATAGCGGGTTGAGAACGGCTGCGCCATCAGCACCATCGCTTCGTAGCAAGCGGAATCACCATGCGGGTGAAATTTACCCAGCACATCACCCACAGTACGCGCTGATTTCTTAAATTTTGCCGTCGCTGAAAGCCCCAGCTCCGACATTGCATAAACAATGCGCCGCTGCACCGGCTTCATCCCGTCACCAATATTGGGCAGCGCACGGTCAAGAATCACGTACATCGAATAGTTGAGGTAAGACTCCTCAGTAAATGTTTTGAGCGGCATGCGCTCAATGCCGTCATCTTGGCGTTTCTGAATATCGCTCATCTAATCCTGCTTTTCTCACTCAAACTCAAAATTGGAACCTATTATACGCAATAAACAGCACCCTCTTCTCTTATTATTCGCACATTGAACAGCAACGGTGAATCACGTATATTCCATGTTTTAACCATTTACATGATCAATACAACATATAATACGGAACAAAAATATGCCTTTTAAAAAACAGCTCATCACCTGCACCGTGCTCGCGGCACTCACCCCCACCCTTGCCAATGCTGCCAGCACGTGGAATGGCGAAGCTGAGCTAGGCGTCGTGAGCACGACAGGCAACACCGAGACCAACACTTTCAACCTCAATACCAAGCTGGAAAATAATCGTGAGCAGTGGAAGCACCTGTTTCTATTCAACACCCTCCACAGCAATAATGGAGATGTTAGCACCGCTGAACGCTATGTGTTGATTGCTAAATCCGATTATAAAATTGATGCGAATAGCTACGCCTTTGGCCGTTTCAGCTTTGAAGATGACCGCTTCAGTGGTTTTGATTATCAGGTAACAGAGACCCTCGGCTACGGCCGCAGCCTCATTAAAGATGCGACGTTCAAACTCGATGTTGAAGGTGGCCCAGGTATGCGCCAGAGCAAGCCTGACAACGGCTCGAGTGATAACGAGGCGATTCTCTATCTCGCTGGCAACCTCAAATGGGACATCAGCAAAAATGCAGTTTTCACTGAAGATCTATTCACTGAGATTGGTGAAGATATCACCATCACAAAATCGGTCACCGGACTGAAGACACAGATCAACGGTGACCTTGCAATGAAAGTCACCTTCACTGCGAAGCACACCTCAAAGGTACCTGTACTGAAAAAGAAGGTTGACACTGAGACTGCCATATCGCTGGTTTACAGCTTCTAAACAGCCTTAAAACGTAGTGAAAAAGGCGACCTTCTGCGGTCGCCTTTTTTATTGTACTTCGGCGAGATTGCCTTTGCGCTCTAACCAGCTACGTCGGTCTGCAGCACGCTTTTTAGCCAGCAACATATCCATGATTTGATAAGTGTCATCGCCACTATCCAGCACTAACTGCACAAGGCGGCGAGTATCCGGGTCGATCGTCGTTTCACGTAACTGTAACGGGTTCATTTCACCCAGCCCTTTAAAGCGCTGCACGTTAACCTTGCCCTTGAGTTTTTCGGCTTCGATGCGACTCAGCACACCGCGCTGTTCATCATCGTCCAAAGCATAAAAAACATGCTTACCAACATCAATGCGGTAGAGCGGCGGCATCGCAACATAGATATGCCCCGCCTCAACCAGCGGGCGAAAGTGCCTTAAAAATAGCGCGCAAAGCAAGGTGGCAATATGCAGTCCGTCGGAATCGGCATCGGCCAGAATACAGATTTTACCGTACCGTAACCCTTTAAGATCGGTTGAGCCGGGCTCGACCCCCATCGCCACCGAAACATCATGCACCTCTTGCGAGCCCAACACTTCGGCAGAGTCAACTTCCCAGGTGTTTAGGATTTTTCCACGCAGTGGCATGATCGCCTGAAAGCTGCGGTCGCGCGCCTGCTTGGCTGAACCACCCGCTGAGTCACCTTCCACTAAAAACAGTTCGGTGCGCTCAAGGTCTTGCGAGCTGCAATCCGCCAGCTTGCCCGGCAGTGCTGGCCCTGTGGTCACCTTTTTTCGCACCACTTTTTTACCGGCTCGCATGCGTGATTGGGCGTTGCTGATCGCCAACATTGCGATCTGCTCACCCGCATCGGTGTGTTGGTTGAGCCATAAACTAAAAGCGTCTTTCACCACACCAGATACAAAGGCGGCACATTCACGGGATGACAAACGCTCTTTGGTCTGCCCACTAAACTGCGGATCTTCCAGTTTGACTGAGAGCACATAGGCACAACGCTCCCACACATCATCCGGCGCAAGTTTAAGCCCGCGCGGCAGTAAATTACGATACTCACAAAACTCACGGATCGCGTCAGTCAAGCCAGTGCGCAGCCCATTCACATGGGTGCCGCCCTGCCCGGTGGGAATCAGGTTAACGTAGCTTTCTGTCACCAGCTCACCCCCTTCCGGCAGCCACACCACCGCCCAATCAGCCGCTTCTCGTTCCGAAGCGACACTGCCAATCAACAGCTCATCCGGCAGCAGGGTAAAACCCTTTACAGCATCATTGAGATAGTCACGCAGGCCATCTTCAAAATACCACTCTTCACTGGTGTTAGATTTTTCATCAAAAAATGAGACGTGAAGACCGGGGCATAATACCGCTTTGGCTCTCAACACATGACGCAGGCGTGAGACCGAGGTCTTTGCTGAGTCAAAATATTTTCCGTCAGGCCAGAAACGAATCGAGGTACCGGTGTTTTTTTTGCCTACTGAGCCGAGCGTCTTCAGCGCTTCGACTTTATCGCCACTTTCAAAGGCCATCGAAAATTCTTGACCACCACGCTTAATCTTGACTTCAAGACGCTTCGAAAGCGCATTCACAACAGAAACACCCACCCCATGCAGGCCGCCAGAAAATTGATAATTTTTGTTCGAGAACTTACCCCCCGCATGCAGCTTGGTCATGATCACCTCGACACCAGGCACCTGCTCTACCGGATGCATATCGACCGGCATACCTCGGCCATCATCCTCAACTTCAAGCGAGCCATCTTTATAGAGTGTCACCGAGAGTGTTTTTGCATGGCCAGCGACGGCTTCATCGACACTGTTATCGATCACCTCTTGTGCCAGATGGTTGGGGCGCGTGGTGTCGGTGTACATCCCGGGGCGTTTGCGCACCGGTTCCAGGCCGGTTAATACCTCAATCGACGAGGCATCATAATCTCTACTCATTTACCATTCCTGTTGCTGTTTATTCGGCGTATTTACAAGGGTTACCGACGGGCATGGAGTCTAGCACCATGCTGGCGGCGAATACAAAGCCCCTTGCACTCACCATGTCGGCCGTCAATTTTTATAGTAGAATCCAGCCCCAAGATAAAATACCGCAGATATAGCACGGAGCCCGCCTTGGTCAAAAAGAAGCGCAGCAAAAAAGATTCTCCACTCGATTTCGAAGCCGCCCTCGAAGAGCTCGAAGCGCTGGTGGAACAGATGGAAGCAGGCGAAATTACCCTCGAAGAGTCGCTACAACATTTTGAGCGTGGCATTTTACTCACCCGCACCTGTCAGGAAGCGCTGAAAGCGGCCGAGCAGAAGGTTGAAGTTCTGCTGAGAAACAGCGCTGACGCCGACACTCAACCTTTTGATACCAACCGTGACTAACGCTGCCACCGAAAATAGCGCGGCATTTAAATGGCTGCTGTCACAGTGCAAAACAGAGGTGCAACACGCACTTAACCTCTGGCTGCCCAAAGTCACCGCGCAACCTACAACACTGCACAAGGCGATGCGCTATTCGGCACTCTCCGGTGGCAAATATGTGCGCCCGCTGCTGGTCTATGCCACCGGCAGAGCGCTGGGAATCACCCCCCGCGCGCTCGACGGCCCCGCCTGCGCGATCGAGCTGATTCACAGCTATTCGCTGGTGCATGACGACCTGCCAGCGATGGATGACGATGACCTGCGCCGCGGCAAACCCACTTGCCATAAAGCCTTTGATGAAGCGACCGCCGTGCTGGTGGGCGACGCGCTCCAGACACTGGCATTCCACGTGCTTGCGAGCGACCCGTCAATACTGGTCTCGGCTGCGCAGCGCCTGCGGATGGTCGAAACATTAGCGCACGCCAGTGGTTCCCTCGGCATGGCAGGCGGACAGGCAATCGACCTTGAGGCAGACGGCAAGGGCACCGATTTCACCCTTGAATCACTGCAACAGATGCACTCGCAAAAGACCGGTGCACTGATCCGCGCGAGCGTGCGCCTCGGTGCGCTCTGTGATGAATCGGTTGATGAAGCGATGCTTGCCCGCCTTGACCAATATGCCAGCGACATCGGGCTCGCCTTCCAGATCCGCGATGATATCCTCGATATTGAAGCATCTACCGACATTTTAGGAAAAAACCAAGGGGCAGACATCGCCCGAAACAAACCGACTTACCCCGCCCTGCTCGGCATGGCGGGTGCAAAAGAGAAAGCACAACAGCTACACGCTTCAGCACTGGAGAACCTCGCCACATTGGGTAATGAAGCTGACCCTCTGCGCTGGATCTCAGAATACATTGTGCAGCGCCCCAGTTAGCCCGCCATCTAGAGGCTACTCCGCCCCAAAAGGTTGTTCTCGGCATCAGCCACAGTGCTTTCTATGGTATATTGCGCGATTGTTAAAAAACGACCGATATAAAGCGCGATGACCACCACAGAAAACCGATACCCGCTGCTACACAAAATCGACTCCCCTGCGGATCTCCGTCAGCTTTCTGCTACCGAGCTGGGGCCGCTAGCACGTGAGCTGCGCGACTTCCTAGTTCAGTCGGTGGCCAAAACGGGTGGCCATCTCTCGTCGAGCCTAGGGACGGTTGAGCTGACCATCGCCCTCCATTATGTCTACAACACCCCGGATGATCGCTTGGTGTGGGATGTGGGCCATCAGGCCTACCCCCACAAGATCCTCACTGGTCGCCGCGAGCGCATGAACACCCTACGTAAAAAAGATGGGCTTTGCGGATTTATCAAACGGGAAGAGAGTGAATATGATACCTTTGGCGTGGGGCACTCCAGCACCTCGATCAGCGCGGCACTCGGCATGGCGATCGCCGCCGCAAAGCAGGGTAGCCAACGCAAAGCGGTCGCCATCATCGGTGACGGCGCACTCACGGCAGGG
>Ga0256839_1004982_pt1 | contig 12567 bp, 9 predicted proteins | sample 354166metaG_FD_185968 | JGI IMG/M metagenome (GOLD analysis project Ga0256839, IMG submission 185968) | Hydrothermal vent microbial communities from Mid Atlantic Ridge, Atlantic Ocean - 354-166 | ecosystem: Environmental > Aquatic > Marine > Hydrothermal vents | place: Atlantic Ocean: Mid...
CGTTTGGAGAGTGCAGACCTGTTGTGCAATCCGTTCGACGAGGCGGTCGACGGCGGCATCGACGACCGGCGAGAGAGGCTCGCCGAGTTCGAACGATGCGCCTTCGACGAGGTAGACGGTGACACGGCGGGGGTAGTCGTCCTTGAGAAGCCATCGCCCGAACGCCAGCGCGTGGTCCCAGCGGAACGAGTGCAAGTTGAGTCCTTTGAGGGGAGGAAGCTGCTCGACATCCTCGCCGGAAAGCTGGAACAGCGTCCCCGGCGGTTCGCCGCTGCGGCAAGCATCGACCACGACGACGTGCGGGACGCCGCGCATCTGGAACGCGACATCCATTCCCCCGGTACCACCGTCGGCACACCGAACCGATTCGGGAAGCTCTCGTTCCCACAATCGCCGGATGAGGACAGGACCGACTGCGTCATCTCCCCGCAGAATGTTGCCGCACCCGATGATCAACGTCTCGGTGCTCATCCCATTTCCCCGATCTGGAATCGAGAGAGTTCGCGTCCCGTCTTGCCGTCGTAGGCATGCACGGTACAGACGAGGCACGAATCGTACGAGCGCGCGACATGTCCCATTTCGACCGGGTCGGTCGGATCCTTGATTTCGGTTCCGATGAAGGATTGCTCCATCGGTCCGTGCACCTCGTTGCCATCTTGCGGCCCAATATTCCACGCCGTGGGAGTGATCACCTGATAGTTCTCGATCTTGCCGTCTTCGATCACGATCCAATCGGCGAGCGCACCGCGAGCGGCCTCGGTGGCGCCGAATCCCTTCCCCGAGGCGTGTTCCACCGGTTTGCAATAGAAGTCCTCGTTGAGGTCGATCGCATGGAGCCACTTCTGAGCCAGCATGTAGTATTTGCAGGCTTCATGCATACGGGCCATGACTCGGACGAGGACGCTCGGCCCGGCCGTACGGATCGCATCGAGAAAGAGGGGATCGTGGTCCTGATGCGGCGCCGCGTCGGGGCGGCCGGCGATGACCTGGCGTGCGAGAGGGCCGGCCTCGAGCGGGAGCGGGCCTCGGCCGGGCAGTTCATACCGGGGCGACTTGGCCCAACTGTATTTCCCCTGCGCCTCGCCCTCCTTCGGGTCGATCGGCTCCGTCTTGCCTTCCCACGGATGCAGATAGGTGTCGCCCCTGTAGAAGGAATGCGCCGTCGATTCCCGGACCGCGAGATGGTCGAAGTCGTGGAAGGTCTCGCCGTCGTAGACCCCGGCCCGATTGATCAACGCCCCGTTGCGCTCCTCGATCGTAGGATGCTCATAGAGTTCCGGTTCGAAGTAGGTTCCGGTGGCGAGGAACGTGCCGCAACCTTTCCCGTACTGGTCGAGTCCGGCGGCTTTGCCGAACCGCAGGAAGAGCCCGCAGTCGGAGTTCGCCTGCGACTCGTTCTCTTCGGCCCACGCCCAGACGTCGTCCCAAGTCTTGTTTTCCATCCAGCGTTCGATCGAACAGCCGAGCCACGTCTGCTCCAGCCATTCCCGCTTCCAGTGGTCGAGGATGGCGATCGAGCGGGTGATGTCGGCCAAGGTGGGCGCACACATCACGCCTCCCGGCACCATGAAGCTCGAATGAGGCCATTGGCCTCCGAAGATGGCATAGACCTCGACCGGCCTTCCGGAGAGCGTGACGCCTTTTTCGTAGCTCGTTCCGACGAACGGAGCGAAACGGCGGACCACTTCGTCGTACTCGGGGAGTTGTTCGTAGTTCTTGTGCGTCAGATCGATCGCGAAGAGGGCATAGAACCAGCGCGGGATCGACTGCAGCGTTTCGCAGGCCTGGCCGATGTTGCGTACCAGTGTGGCGTTGGCGGGGACGCGGGTCGCCCAAGCGGTATCGAGCGCGTAGACCGCCTTGTAAAGGTGGCTTCCGCCGCAGATACCGCAGATGCGGGGCGTCACGATCAGCCCCGCCTGCGGATCTTTTCCCCGCAGGATGATCTCGAAGCCGCGGAACATGCTGGCTTGGGTCCAGGCGTCGGTAACGAAACCGTTTTCGATTTTGATCTTCAGATCGAGATCGCCTTCGACACGGCCCAGCGGACTGATCCGTTTTTCTTCAACTGCCACGGTTGCCATGAGTGTGCGCCTCCTGGGGAAACATGGGCGACGCTCGGGTCGCCCGGTGGTTTGTCATGGATCGAACGGGCTGGTCTGCCGTCTGCGACGGGGTCAGACGACAAAAATGTCCTCCTTGGACCATTCGGGAGCCGCCACACGCGCGGCGGCAGCGTGCGCCATATAAGTCACATGGTCGGTACCCTCGGGGATGTCCTTGGGAATGACGCCGCTGATTTTTTGCGTCTTGAAGACCGTTCCGGGCATCAGGTCGTAGAAAGGGAATTCGGGCTCGGTGCATCCCAAGCAGGGCATTCCGGCGCGCGTCTTGGACGATTGGCGGTTCCACAAGATGCGGTTGCAGGGGGAATGCGTCATCGGCCCGCGACACCCGAACTCGTAGAAGAGGCAGCCTTTGCGGGTGCCCTGTCCGAATTCCTCCGTGGACTGCTTGTATTCGAAAAACTGCACACGTGTGCAACCGGTCTGCGTGAACGTCTTGAAAAACGTCTGCGGACGCTGAAGATCGTCGAGAGCGATATCGGCGGCGCGCCCCGTGGCGATCGCCACGAGGATCTGCGTCACCCAGTCCGGATGTGCCGGACAGCCGGGAATGTTGATCACGGGAAGGCCCCATTTGGAGCGGAAGTCCGGCCCGAGGAACCCACCGCGATCCCGCTTCAAGAATTGCAATCCGACATTGTCGACCGGATTGGGGGCGGCTGCCGGGATTCCGCCCCAGCACGCACAATCGCCCAGCGCGACGACGGCGTTCGCCTGAGCCGCCAGTTCGGCCACCCACTCCTTCATCGGGCGATCGGCGAACATGTTGAACCGGCCCGTGCCGTTGGGCCCCTGGATCACGGTTCCCTCGAAGACGAAGATGTCGAGAGGCCGTTCGCCCGACGCACAGGCCTTGAAGATCGCCTGCGCCTGTTCCCCCATCTCCATCCCCAGCGACGGATGCCACAGGACATCGATGCCGAAATCGGTCACCAGATCGCAGGCACTCGGCTCTTCCGCGTTGAGGAACGACATCGTGTTGCCGCTGCAGGCACCGCCTTGGAGCCATAAGAGAGAGGCCATCGGAAACTCCTTGAGTGTCGAAGGACCGACGTGCGGCACGGACCGGAAAAGGGCGAATCCCGCGCCGCCAGTCTCGTTACACGCTTAAGAATGCCCCGTGGACCGGTTTCTGCCAATAGCATGAACATGGTATTTTCGAGCCGGGCCGATGGAGAGGCGGCTCTATCGAGAGGGAGGTAGAACGATCAGCCCGCGCTGTACGCCGACGCGAATCAAGTCGACGCGGTTGTGGACATTGAGTTTGCGCATGAGATTGGCACGATGGCGCGTCGCCGTGTGCGGGCTGATCGCCAATTCGCGTGCAAGATCGGTTGTCGTCAAGCCTTCCGCAATCAACTGCAAGACCTGCCGCTCTCTCCGCGTCAAGTCGGACTCTTCGATCCGGAACTGCAATACAGCGGCTTCATCGATCGCTGCGCCGAGATACGCTTCTCCGGCGAGGACGCGTTCGATCGCGGTGAAGAGTTCGTCGTCCATGGCTTGTTTGAGAAGATAGCCGTTGGCGCCTGCCTGAATGGCCCGAGCTACGAACTGTGCGTCGTCATACATCGAGAGGACGAGCAGTTTGAATCGGACGCGCTTGCGACGGAGGCGGGCGATGACGTCGAGTCCGCCGAGTTTGGGCATCGCCACATCGACGATCATCAGGTCGGCGTCGGCGGCATGAGTCAATCCGAGCGTCAAGGCTTCTTCGCCGTCGGTCGCCTGGCCGACGATTTCGTAACGACCGCTTTGCACGAGCAGGGCCGCCATCCCTTGCCGGACGATGTTATGGTCGTCCGCGAGGAGGATCCTGGGTTTGCGCATGGTAAGGGATCCTTGCAGTCACACGAGTACCTCGGCCGAGCTTCGATGATATATCGATTCGTCCGCCGAGCATCTTCACGCGTTCTTTCATTCCGAGGAGCCCCAAGCCTTCCGGCGGCGACGAAGTGTCGAATCCGCGTCCCTGGTCTTCGATCGTCAAGACGGCATCTTCGTCGACCCGGAAGATGACCCGGCAGGCATCGACTCCCGCGTGTTTGGAGACGTTGGTGAGCGCTTCCTGGACAATGCGATAGAGCGACGTGGCGAGACCGCTCGGGAGATCGGCGTGCGATTCGAACTGGAGTGCGATGTCGAGGCCGAGTCGTTCGCGGCAGTCGACGGCCAGTTGGCGGATGGCGGCTTCGAACCCGAGTTCATCGAGAGCGGGGGGGCGCAGGCGCGTGGCAAGGTCCTTGATGCGTGCCGCCGATTCGTTGAGCTGTGCACGGAGTTGTTGCAGATAGTGATGCGCTTCGTCCGCACCGGTCGGCAGGAGTGCCGACAAGACTTGGATGCCGAGTTTGAGGCCGATCAAGGCCTGGCCCGCTTCGTCATGCAGCTCGCGGGAGATATGCCGCCGTTCCTCTTCCAAACGCTGTACATGTTCGGCGGAAAGCCGTTTGATCTCCCGGTTGCGCGCTTCGAGCGACTTGAGAAGCCGTGCGTTCTCGATCGCCACCGCCGCCGTATTTCCCAGCGATTCGAGGAACGCGGCATCCTGCCAGGTGAAATCGAGGTCATCCGCGTCACGATGCAATTCGAAAAACCCGAGCACTTGTTCCCGCGCATTCTTGATCGGTACGCAAAGGCTGCGGGCGACGCCGTGCGACTCGACCAGTTCCACGTCCGCCAACGGATCGTTGGCGTAGTCGGCGGCGAAATAGGGGAATTCGCTCACCAGGACGAATCCCGGAATGCCCTCCTTCGCCTTCCACTGTCTCGGCCAGTCCGACCACTCCCCGCGGAGCCACCTCCCTTCACATTGCATTCGTACCGTTCCATCCTCGGGGACGTCGACGGCGAGCCCCACGACGCCCCCCTCCGCCTTGAGGAACCGGATCGCGTTCTCCAGCAGTTGGCGCACGAGTTTCCGCGGCTCCAGTCGCCGATTGACGGCCGCATTGAAGCTGAGCAGCATTTCGAGGGATTGAGACCACTCGTGCAGATGTCCGAAGAGGCGAGCACGATCGATGGCGGTCGAAGCGATGCGGGCCAGGCAAACTGCGGCCGCCGCGTCGTCCGGCTCAAAGAAGGGAGTGATCTTCCGGTTGACCCATTCGATCGTACCGATCACACGGCGGTGCAGCCCGTGGATCGGCACGACAAGCACCGCGCACAAGCCGTCGTGCACGCTCGGATCGCCGATCCGGTCCACCTGCGGGCGATGCTCGGCGCGGGCGCGCTGCACGAGCCGCTCCACCAACGGCCACGTTTCGACCGGCGACGGGGTCCGGCCGCGGCTCGCGGCTCGAACGTCCGTGCGTTGCAACGCATACAACCGCACACATGCATAGTCGGCGTCGAGAAGCTCGCAGGCGTGCCGAGCGATACAAGAAGCGAGTCGTTCGAGGTCGCGTTCCGCGGCGAACGCGTCGGCCGCCAAGGAAAGACGTTCGGTGCGCAACGATGCACGTCGCAAGTCGCGTTCGGTCGTCACCGGATCGGCAGACGGCTGCGGCACTTCGGCTACCGCCTGCCGGATGGTCTCGAGATAGCCCGGCGAACCTTCGGCGACCCGGTCGACTCGCCTCAAGGAGCAGGAACCGCTCCCGCCGTCCCCTTCAGAAACTCGCCGCGCCGAGTGCAAAGCAGGTCGATCCACGCCGCAATTCCCATTCCCGTCTTGGCGGACGTTTCCAGGACCGGCATTCCCGGCCGAACCGACTCCAGATTCCGCCGCGCCGCCGGAATCCGGAACTCGCATGCCTCGGCCAAATCGGTCTTCGTGATGACGGCTACATCCGACGTGTTGAACAGGCCGGGATACTTGAGCGGCTTGTCTTCTCCTTCCGTTACGGAAAGCAGCGCCACACGCAGCGACTCGCCCAAGTCCCAACTGGCCGGACACACCAGATTACCAATATTCTCGATGAAAAGGAAGTCGAGGGCGGCAAGATCCCAGCCCTCGAGGTGCCGGCGGACCATGTCGGCTTCGAGGTGGCAGCATCCGTGCGTTTCGATCTGCCGGACCGGAACGCCGCTCTCGGCAAGCCGCTTCGCGTCGTTGTCGGTCTCCAGGTCGCCCACGATGGCGGCGGAGGAGCGGCCCGTCTCGCGCAGCAACGTGAGCGTCGTCTGCAGGAGCCGCGTCTTGCCCGTCCCGGGACTCGACACGAGATTGACCACGAACAGGCCGGCCGCCGTGAACTCGTCGCGCATGGCACGAGCGAGGGAATCGTTCTTCTTGAGAATCTTCGTACGGACCTGAAGGATACGAGGAGGCATCAGCGCGACTCCAATGAGGAAAACTCCGAGCCGCTCGACGTGCTCGAATCGGATTCCGGCCCATCGATTTCGATACGGTCGAGTTCCAACTCCTTGCCGCGGCGGATGTCGGCCGTCGGTGAACCGCACCGCGGGCAGCGGAATTTCTGGATCGACGGGAGTGGCGAAACCGCATCGCACGAGGCGCAGTAGACTTCGACCGGGACTTCGGTGATCTCGAGTTGGGCACCCTCCAACATCGTGTCTTGCGCGACGAGTTCGAAGCAAAACTCAAGGGCCTGACGCTGGACGCAGGACAGCGCGCCGAGCCGCAGATGGAGTGCCGTGATCCGTGTCGCGTTCGCTTCGCGAGCCGTCTCGGTGGCCACTTCCACCAGATGGTGAGCAATCGACAGTTCATGCATGGGAGCAACTCCTGCGGAGATGTTTTACCGTCCCGGAATGCTTCGCGATCCATCGCCCGACAAGACGTGCCGCTTCACAATACCTTCCGCGAAAACGCCTTGGCGACCGTCAAACCGAAACCGATCAGTTTCTGGATCTCGGGATCCTTCATCGCTCGGAGAAGTCCCCACAGGCCGACCGGCTGGAATGACCCCTCGCGTGCTTCGTGGAAGCTGTCGACCGCCGCTTTGCCGAGTTCCCCCAGCGTCCGCACGACCTCCTGGTCGAGCATTCCGGCGTCGATCATTCCCATGCCGGCCTCCACCACCTTGGGAAGCCCCTGGTCCAACACTCCCGAATCGATCCACTCCGCGCCGGTCTCCACGATTTGGGGGAGAACTTCCGCCAAACGCCGCAGGGCGGCCAGATCGACTTGCGTTCCGCCGTTTCGCAGATCGTTGACACTCTCCGCTACGGAGTCGGCGATCGTATCGCCCCGCCGGATGAACTCGTCCAGCGCCTCCACAACGAGTGCGATGAGGGGCAGGAAGTCGAGGAGCCGGTTGAGCGTGTTGAGTGTGGCGGGATCGGTGAGCCGTTCGACGATACCCGATGTCGCCACCGATTCGAGGTCGGCATGGGAAGCCGTCTCGGCCAGCCGCCGACCGGTTCGTGCGAGCCGTGGAACCTCCTCGAGAAACTCCGTAACCTGCGAATCGGGCCCCGCTTCCGTACGAACCTCCGCCACCGCCTCTGCGACGTTGTCCGCGATCACGTCGCCTCGCCGGAACAGCTCGTCAAGTGCCTGCGCGCAGAAGGCGATCGTGTCGAGATGTTCGAGAAGCTGGCGGACAGCCGCCCTCGTCCGGGGATCGGAGACCAACCGGGTGAACTCTTCTGAACTCGGTGACATCGTGGAAACCGGACTGGCGTCGGCAGACATACGCAGATTCCTCTCCATCGCCGGTGGCCGTGAACGGGAGTTGCTCGATTCCACTTTCCAAGGTGGCCCTATTGTCGACAAAAGACAATGGCATGAACATGCTATTTCAGGCCATGCGGCCGTGCGGCACAATCACTGACGGCAACGTCACTTTCCCCGGAAAGCTGCACCGTGACTTCCGATACGTTGACACTTACCGCGGCCACGGTCACGATCGGCGTGGTCCACACGGCCCTGGAACGGGACCTCTATCCGCGGCTCACCGAGCTGCCGCCGTATCGTAGGTTCGGGTTTCGTCGGCTCCGACGGCGAAGCGTGAGCGGGCGATTTGGTAGAGACGCTCGCCCGCCGGCGTGGGATAGTTGCCGGTAATGCAGGCTTGGCAGAGCTGCTCGCCCGGCTTCTGGATGGCTCGAGCCACGGCGGAGACCGGCAGATAACGCAAGGACTCGCAGCCGAGTGCCGTGGCCATCTCCTGTTGAATTTCGTCGGTCAGCTCGCCGTCGATTCCGAACTTCGGCGCGAACAACTCACTGATCCGCGACATGTCGATCCCATAGAAGCAGGGAGCGATGATCGGCGGGCAGGCGACGCGGACGTGGATTTCGCGAGCTCCCCCCAGTTCCCGAATGCGTTCCAACAGCACCTTCATCGTGGTGGACCGGACGATCGAGTCTTCTACCAGGAAGACTCGTTTTCCTTCCAGCACTTCGCGCAAGGGCGTGTATTTGGTCTGAGCTTTCTTGCGGCGGCCGCTGGAACCTTCGATAAAAGTGCGGCCCGCGTAGCGGTTGCGGATCAGGCCTTCGCGCGACGGTATCCCCAACTCGTAGGCCATGGCGTCGGCTGCCGCCTTGCTGGTGTCGGGGACGGGGACCACGATCGTGTCGCCGTCCAGGGGAACCCGGCCGTCTTCCGCCTCGAGTCGCGCGAGTTCCACGCCCAGGGCCGTCCGGGACAAATAGACGCTGCGGCGGTCGAGCGTGCTGGCCACATTGGCGAAGTAGATCCATTCGAAGAAGCAGTAGGCTCGCCGAGGGCTGGGAGCGAATCGTTGAACGCTGAATTCGCCGTTGACGATGGAGATGATCTCACCCGGCTCGAGTGGTTGGATGCTCTCGGGACGGAATCCCAGGTTGAGCAATGCCACACTCTCGCTGGCGGCGGCGAACAGCGGGCCTTCTTTGGCATAGCACATCGGTTTGATGCCCAAGGGGTCTCGAGCTACGAACATATCGCCCGAGGCGTTGAGATAGGCGAGGCTGTAAGCGCCGTCGAGTCGCTCGGAGAGGGAGGCCATCATCTCGACGAACGAGGGCCGCCGATCGCCCGATACCAGGCGGCTCAGTTCGTGCATGATGATCTCGGTATCGGTTTCTCGAGCCAAATGGTAGTCGTCGTCTCGCAGCAAGGAATCCCGCAGTTCCTGGTAGTTGGCCAATTGTCCGTTGAACGCGAAGCTGAACCACTTCCGTCGTTGCAGGTGGTGGCGCTCGAACGGCTGCGCATAGCTGCGGTCGTCTTGTCCGCAGGTGGCGTAACGCACATGGCCGATCGCGGCGCAACCCGCATATTCCCTCATCAGGCTTTCACTTTTGCCTTGGTGCGACAGCCGGAAGACCTCGGCGACCGAGCCGATTTCCTTGTGCGTGTCGATCAGTTGGTTGCGATGAGGGTTGTAGGTGGTCATGCCGGCCGCGAGCTGGCCCCGGTTTTGGATGTCCAGCAACATGCGAGGCATCAACCGCGAGACTTCGGCGGGGCCCTGTTCGGGCGCCAAAGGACTGATCGGTTCGCCGGGAAGGTGGTAAATGGCGGCGACGCCGCATTCGTGATGAAGTTGGCTCATGGATATTCACAGCGGTGCGACGCGGGGGCGCCGAGGCAGGTGCGGGGATCAGCGACAGCAGCGGTAGATCGCTCGGTCGCCGGTTCCTTGATTCTATTTGCCGGCAGGCGACCTCACAAGCAAGCCACCAACGAGAGGGCGGTCAAACGGCACCATCGCTGTCGTTTGCCCCGTCTCGCAGGTTTACCCCGGGCGCGACTATCCTGCTGAAATGACCGACCTGGAGCGAAAACGCATTACCGACGCGGCCGACACCCTGGTGGTGAAGGTGGGGACGCGAGTCCTCACCGGGGAAGGCGGTACGCTTGATCGCAGCCGGATTGCCTCGTTGGCCGGCCAAGTGGCGAGGATTGTGGCAGGTGGAAAGCGTGTGGTATTGGTGAGTTCCGGTGCCGTGGGGGCGGGGATGGCTCGACTGAGGTTGACTCGCCGTCCTCACGACATCGCTCAATTGCAGGCCATTGCCGCACTCGGACAGACGCAATTGATCGAGACTTACGAACAGGTTTTCCGTCAGTCGGGGCTGCACGCGGCCCAGGTTCTGCTGACAGCCGGCGACTTGGAAAACCGGGCTCGCTATCTGAATGTCCACAATACGCTTCGAGCCCTGTTGGAGTATCGGGCGGTTCCGGTGATCAACGAGAATGACACGGTGGCGGTGGACGAGTTGCAGGCGACGTTTGGGGACAACGATCGCTTGGCGGCGCTGGTGACCAATCTGTTGCGAGCTCCATTGCTGGTGATCTTATCGCATGTGGAAGGGTTGTTCGACGGCCCGCCCGACGATCCCTCGCACCGAGTCGTGGCGCAGGTGAGCCGGTTGGACGAATCGGTGTGGCAGTGGGTGAGCGACGGCGGCTCGGAGCTGTCCAAGGGGGGGATGGCCAGCAAGTTGGCCGCGGCTCAGATGGTGACGCGAGCTGGCGAGTCGGTGATCATCGCCGGAGGGCACGTTCCCGACGTGTTGCCTCGGATCCTGGCGGGCGAGACATTGGGTACGCTGATTGCGGGGCAGGGAGCGTCGATCCCGTCGCGCAAACGGTGGATCGGTTTTTCGGCGCCGCCGATGGGGCATTTGACGGTCGATGCCGGAGCGGCGCGGGCGCTACACCAGGACGGGCGCAGCCTGTTGGCGATCGGAGTCACGGCGGTGGAGGGTGAATTCGAGAAAGGGGACGTGGTGGCCGTGGTGGGGCCCAGCGGCGAGGAGCTGGCTCGAGGTCTGTGCAACTACTCCAGCTTCGACCTGCAGCGCATCCGCGGCTTGCATTCCGACCGGATCGCTCAAGTGCTCGGGCACTGCCCTTATCAGGAAGTGATCCACCGGGACAATCTCACGGTGCTGCTCTGATTTCGGTGAAGATGGCTGTCCTCGTGGTGCGGCGCACTGTACGCCTCCGACAGTACCATTGCGACCCTCGGGCGTCGCGGTCATTCAGGCGGCAGCCGGATGAGACGCGTGGCGAGAGATTAAGAGCCTGTAACAAAACCCGCCGCGCCGGTTCCTGGCCTCGGATGTGTTGCTTGCGGCATGGAGTTTTGTGACAGCCCCTAACAGGTCGCCTCTCGAAGCACTCGTTGGCGTCGGCCTACCGGCATCAGCAAGCCGATCCACGCGGCATCACGCGATATCTCTTCGGAAGAAAGGGGAGCGAATCAGCAAACCCCTCCGAGATACCCCTGCCGTCAATCATGGTGCCGCTGGACGCATGCCATTTCAGGGAAACGAGGATCGCGATGAGTGCGCAAGTAACTTGAGTGAATCGCGATTGGCTTCTGCCCACTGGATAAGCTGAGATTGGTCACGGCACTTGGCGGCAAGCTGACATCGTGCGAGATGCGTGCGGACGGTGTTGGCAGAGATTCCGAAGTGATCAGCGATTTGCCGGGGGGTCAGTCCTCGGAGCAGCCCCAGGAGAACTTGGCGCTGTCGAGGTGAGAGTATTTCGCACTCCTGCGGAACGGCCTCCCACGTCCACACGATCGCTCTCCGGGACGCCGTGCCGTTCCGCCCGCTGTCCGACAACGCTTCCAGGTAGCCGATCCATCGTCGCTGCGCCACGTTGCAACGAAACAAGAAACGGGCATGCCCTTGTTGGCCGGTCTTGCACAACGCTTTCTGGAATCGCGGCCGATCTGCCCGGTGAATCAAATCATGCGCATGGGCTCCCACACCGACTTGATGGTCCTTCCAGAATTCGATCGAAGCATGGACAATCGTGTCGTTGATCAGTAATACTGTGCGCGTGTTCATTTTCCCTGGGGTCATCGACGAAGTTGAGGTTGTCAATTCAATTCACCGACGTGGTTGACGAGGGGGGCTCCTGAGCTTTCCGCCAAATCGCGACAGCTTCCGCTCTATATTGACTCTGCGAAGAATTCTTCGAACGGCGACAGGAATTCTGCACCGATTTTGGAGAGAAGGTCGGCGCTCGTCGTCGAGAGGTTGTGATGAGTCGAGAGTGGAGGCCATTGCCTTGAGAGGCTCGGCGAGTGGCCTGAGTAGCGAGTGGCCTGAGTATTGTCCGTCTCTGCCGGAAAGCTCGGGTAGGTTGTCGTGGCGGCCGGTGGCAGAGGGGTCAGGTCCTGCAGCATTGCGGTGATCGGCCGTACGACGAAGGTGCCGGGGAGAGGGCCATCACCGTACGTGGCAAAAAGCGACCGCACGAACGAAATCGACGTGTCTTACGAGACGGCGCCGCACGCCATCGAGTTGCTGTCGAGCCGTATTTTCGGCGTTGACGACATCGGTTGGTGTGCCGAAGTCCCGAGTTGCCTGGAGCGAGGTCACTTCGCGATTGCCGACTTCGAGGACGGTGTCTTCGGGCAAACTGGGGAGAGGCGAATTCGGTTCCGAAAAACAGGTCAGAAAGTCTTCCCGCAGCCATGGGCGTTGTTTCGACACGCACAACCATACGACTTCGGTACCTGGTGGGCCGGTCAGCGGAACCGCGGTTCCGCTGCTTGCGGGAAAACGCACGACGACAGGT
>Ga0256839_1004983_pt1 | contig 12564 bp, 12 predicted proteins | sample 354166metaG_FD_185968 | JGI IMG/M metagenome (GOLD analysis project Ga0256839, IMG submission 185968) | Hydrothermal vent microbial communities from Mid Atlantic Ridge, Atlantic Ocean - 354-166 | ecosystem: Environmental > Aquatic > Marine > Hydrothermal vents | place: Atlantic Ocean: Mid...
ACCTCATGGTTTGTTTGAGAAACTGACACATTAACTGGTTATGAAAATAAAGGGAAATGATGAGGTTACACTTTATTCTGCGACCAAGCCTGCTTTTTCTCCGCGATAGCGGCTTCGTCCAACAAGGTTATGGGCTGATTTGATTTGCCCGGATTTGCACCCCCAAAGTCATATTTATTTCTTGTTGTTTTCTTCGCTTGATTAACAGATTAATAGAAACAGGCATAAGTTTTGCTTGGTCCTTTTAGATAGAAGTTTCGGTTTGGGTGGCTTTTATCACCTAATGTTGTTCTAAAAGTTTTCGAACGATTTTAAATGCAGAAGACGGATAAAAAGACAAGCCGGTAGTTCGAATTATTTCTAGCGCGTTTCTTAGTAACCTATCAACAAAAATTATCAGGCACAAATAAATAATGAAAGAAAAATTGGTACTTATCGGTAACGGTATGGCTGGAATGAGAACTGTAGATGAACTGTTGAAGTTGTCTCCGGATAAATTTGAAATTACTGTTTTTGGCGCAGAACCTCATGGAAACTATAACCGGATTATGTTATCTCCTGTTCTGGCGGGGGATAAAAAGCTTAGTGAAATCATTATTCATGATTTGCAATGGTATGAAGATAACAACATAAATTTATATATTGGTAAAACGATTACAAAAATAGATCATGCCAGACATAGGGTTCTTGCAGATGATGGAACTATTGCCGAGTTTGACCGGTTAATTATAGCGACAGGGTCTGTGCCGGTAATGCTGGATATTTCGGGTAAAGACCTGGAGGGAGTTATCAGTTTTAGACATATTAATGATGTCAAAGTTATGATCGAAACAGCAAAAACTCACAAGAATGCCGTGGTGATTGGTGGTGGTTTGCTGGGTTTGGAAGCGGCAAATGGTTTGATTAAACAAGGGATGAATGTATCCGTTGTGCACAGAAATAATGTCTTGATGAGTCAGCAGTTGGATCAAGAAGCTGCTGGCCTGCTGCGATCAAAATTAGAGGAAAGCGGCATGAATTTTTTGCTGGATCACCATGCTGAAGCATTGCTAGGCAAGAAAAGAGTAGAAAAAGTGCGGTTTAGAGATGGTTCCGTGGTTAAGGCGGATCTTGTGGTAATGGCTGTTGGTGTCCGACCAAATATTTCATTGGCTCAAGTGTCTGGTATTCAATGTGATCGTGGAATTTTGGTTGATGATAGTTTACAAACGATGACTCCAAAGATATATGCGGTTGGGGAATGTGTGCAGCATCGTGATAAAACTTTCGGTTTGGTAGCCCCTCTATTTGAGCAAGCAAAAGTACTAGCGAATCATCTGGTTAATAATGACGTTATTAGCTATAAAAGTGGAGCAACATCCACACAGCTGAAGGTGACAGGAATCAATTTATTTTCAGCAGGAAATTTTATAGGGGATAGGTCAACAGAATCCATGGTTTACAAGGATTTTGCCCGGCATATTTATAAAAAGTTGGTGATTAAAAATAATAAAATTATAGGTATTGTACTCTATGGTGATACCAACGATGGGCTATGGTACTTTTCTTTACTAAAAGATCGGCAGGATATTTCTGATATGCGTGAAAATATTTTATTTGGTCAGCACCATATTGAAACAGAAATGCAAATAACATGAATGATTTAAATACAGTTTTAACAACTTGTCCGTACTGCGGTGTAGGTTGCGGTGTAGAAGTAACGAAGTTAGAAAATGGCTTAGTGAGTGTTCAGGGCAATAAGTCACACCCTGCAAATTTTGGACGATTGTGTTCTAAAGGGTCTGCGCTTGCAGATACAATAGGATTAGAGGATCGTTTACTTCATCCAATGGTTGATGGCAAACAGACATCTTGGGAAACTGCATTAGACGCTGTTACTGAAAGGTTAAAAAAAGTTATATCGAAACATGGGCCTGATGCAATCGCATTTTATGTCTCTGGGCAATTATTAACTGAAGATTATTACGTTGCCAATAAGCTGATGAAGGGGTTTATCGGCAGTGCAAATATTGATACCAATTCGCGGTTATGCATGTCGTCAGCTGTTGCCGGTTATAAGCGTGCTTTTGGAAGTGACTCTGTGCCATGTTGCTATGAGGATCTTGAATTGGCAGATTTGATTGTCATTGAGGGTTCCAATACAGCCTGGTGTCACCCGATTGTTTTTCAAAGGATTGTTAAAGCCAAAAAACAGCGACCAGAGTTAAAAATTGTCGTCATTGACCCTCGTAAAACAGCAACTTGTGATATTGCTGATGTACATTTGTCGATTAGACCGGGTACTGATGCGACCTTGTTTAATGGTTTGCTGACTGCTTTAAATCAGCACAATAAGGTAGATTGGAATTTTGTTAATCAGCACACCGAAGGCTTAGTTGATACTTTGAAGGCTGCTGAACAGACAGCGCCTGATGTTGCCAGGGTTGCGCAGGTTTGTGAATTGAATGAGCAGGTTGTTAGTCAGTTTTATCAGTTATTCATCAATACTGAAAAAGTGGTGACACTGTATTCTCAAGGTATAAATCAATCCTCATCAGGAACAGATAAATCTAATGCCATTATCAATTGTCATTTACTTACTGGTAGAATCGGCAAGCCTGCAGCGGGCCCCTTTTCAATTACAGGCCAGCCGAATGCAATGGGTGGCCGGGAAGTGGGTGCTTTAAGCAATCAGCTGACTGCTCATATGGAATTGGAAACCCCTGAGCATCACGATTTAGTCTCGCGTTTTTGGCAAACTGATAACCTCGCAGCTACTGCGGGGCTGAAAGCAGTTGATATGTTCGAGGCAATAGCCGAAGGTAAAATCAAAGCTATTTGGGTAATTGCGACCAACCCGGTTGTGACTTTACCCAATGCGGATAAAGTGCGAAAAGCAATAGAAGATTGTGAGTTAGTGATTGTTTCGGAATGTGAACTTAACACGGGGACTGCAGCACGAGCCGATATTTTATTACCGGCGTTGGCCTGGGGTGAAAAAACTGGTACGGTGACAAATTCAGAGCGCAGAATTTCCCGTCAACATAGTTTTTTACCCCACCCTGGTGAGGCCGAAGAAGATTGGTGGATTTTATCAGAGGTTGCCAAGCGTATGGGTTTTGGTGATGCCTTTAATTATCAATCCTCGGCAGATATTTTTAGAGAACACGCCGCATTGTCTGGCTTTGAAAATAATGGAAAACGTGATTTTGATATCAGTGGATTAGCAGGAATTAGTGATCAACAATATGACACTCTGTTGCCTGTACAATGGCCGGTGACGCTGAAAAATCCAGCTGGAACAAAGCGTCTATTTGAAGACAAGTATTTTTTTACCAGAACAGGGAAAGCGCAACTGATTCCAGTTATTCCGCGAATGCCTCAAAACCCGGTGACAGTGGAATACCCCTTGTCACTTAATACCGGCCGTGTACGTGACCAATGGCATACGATGACCAGAACCTCGCGTTCGCCACGATTGAACACACATATTTCTGAGCCGATAGTACAAATCCACCCAGTCGATGCCAGCCATTATCAATTAAAAAATGGTGGTCTAGCCAGGTTGGAGAGTAAGTGGGGGAATATGTTGGCACGGGTTGTTGTTACGGAGGAGCAACGTATTGGTAGCGTCTTTGTGCCGATGCATTGGAATGATTTTCTTGCTTCTAAAGGCCGGGTTAATTCACTGGTTAATCCGGTGGTAGATTCAATATCGGGTCAGCCCGAATCAAAGCATACGCCGGTTAGAATAATGCCATATGGTCCTGTTTGGTATGGTTTTTTATTTTCAAGAAAGGCCATAAAGTCAATCGATTCTGAATATTGGGTAAAAATAAAAGGCCAGCAATTTTATCGTTATGAATTAGCTGGGGAAAAAACTATTGAAAACCCTTCTGACTGGGCTAAAAACCAATTAGGCAAGAATGGCGAATGGATTGAATTTATTGACCAGGGTATTAACCGGTTTCGTGCAGCCAGAATAGTGGAAAATCAGTTGGAGAGTGTTGTTTTTATTGCTTCGGAATTCGATTTGCCGACGAGATCCTGGCTAAGCCAGCTATTTTCTGAAACAACAATCAGCGATGAAGTGCGCATGAGTTTGTTAGCAGGTAAGCCGGGGTCAGGTTTGGCTGACTGTGGACCTATGGTTTGTGCCTGTTTTGGTGTGGGTGAAAATACCATTAAAGATGCCGTCAAAACTGGTTCCGTCAAAACAGTTGAAGAAATTGGAGACTTACTAAAAGCCGGAACAAATTGTGGCTCATGTATACCAGAATTGCAAAAGATTATTTCTGGTTAGTTTTTTGATGCGAGCTGTCATTTGCTTTCTAAAGCCATAATTTTTGTATTGAAATTATTTCTTATGTGATAAAATTACATTATTCTAATGTTATTGCAAAAAGGAGAAATGAGCATGTTTGGCGAGCATCACGATCTTCACCATGAATTTCCCGAGTATTCTGATCGAATTCATCAATTGAAAGTACAAAATAATCGCTTTGCTAAATTATTTGATGAATATCATGCTGTTGACAGAGAGGTGCGTCGAATTGAGCAGGGTTTGGAAACACCGTCAGATGAATATATTGAGGGTCTCAAGAAAAAACGTTTGGCTTTAAAAGATCAGCTTTTTGGTATGTTAGTACCGGCTTGATTTTTTAAAAATGATTTATTTAGCACAGTAAGACGGCTCGCGTTTTATTAGCCTGTTCTTGGATGGGGGTTGTTATTACTGCTTAAATTAAGTTGATCAGAGGCGCTCGTTTTGCCGGTGTCTTTTTGGGTTACCATCTTGATTAATCCCAGATTCCCACGGCTGCGTGCAATTTGCATTGCCGTCCTCCCGGCGTTATTTTTTAAATGAGCATTCGCACCCCAGTCCAATAGAATATGGGCGGTTTGCAAGTGGTTGTTATAAGCTGCAAACATCAATGCCGTCCAGCCATTTTTATCCTTAAGGTTGGCCTTAGCGCCATTTGACAGCAAAAAGTCAACAGTGTCAGCATGGCCACTTTCCGCAGCTATCATGAGTGCTGTTCGGCCTTTGAAGTTTTTAAGATTTACTGAGGCGCCGGATTTTAAAACCAGCAGCTTGATGATGTCGTTATGGCCATGACCGGCTGCTATTGCAAGCGCTGTGAATCCCCGGGTTTGTTCTTGAATATCTGCAGGAACCCCTCCAGTTAACAGTAATTCCATGGTTTTATTATCGCCACTGGCTGCAGCGGCCATTAATGATTCAATTCCAAAACTAATACCGGATTGATGTAATTTTAAACGGGCCTCTGATCTTTGTTTTGCCAATCGTTCTCTTTTGTCAAGATTATGAGCCAGTTCACGCTTAGCTGATTGGTTTTTTTTAGCGATCTTGGGCTGCGTACTGCTTTTTGCAGTTTTTGGTAATTCTGTTGAGTTTTCAAGTTGTAATTTTGGCTTATTTAAAGAAGTGGGGGCAATCAAGGATGGACTTTGTTTTGTTGGCTTAGTTATTAAAGTGTCGAGATTTGCAAGATTACTTTGATCTTCGGTTAGTAGAGTTTTTGAAGTTGATTCTTCAGTTTTGAGTGATTCTGAAGCAGCTTTGTCGCCTGCTAGTTGAGTTTCTGCTTTACTAGTATCTTTTTCTGTTTGTAAAACTTGGTTTTTTTGCACTTGACCCGCAGAAAACGTAAGTAAAGTATTTTCCTCGTCTAATTTTGGTTGAATAGTGGTATTTAAGTTGGTAACAATTGCGGGTTTTTTCTCTGGTTTAATGTTCAGTAAGATTACCGCTCCAAATGTTAGTAAGGCTATTGCGGCTAAAGAAAGACTGACTAATCGACCCAGTGCAACCGGCTGGTTTTTAATTTTTTTCGGTCGTTCTAGTTGAGTGGGTTGTTGAGAAACAATATTGGATATTTCAAAGTTGTGATTATTTTGGTCGTGAGTTGAAAAAAGGTGCTTGGCAGCATAAGCAATCGTTTTTTCATTGATGATATGTTCGCCATCAATGGCGGCTTGTTGTAACGCCTCTCTGCAAAGTTTAATAATCAATCGCGGGATGCCTTTGGACCGGGTAGCAATTGTACGCACAGCACTGTTGCTAAAGAGGTCTTCATGAGTACAGCCTGCTTGTCTTAAGCGGAAATTGATAAAGTCGCGCACCTCAGCGAGTGTCAGTATATTAAGATGATATAGTCGGGAAATTGACGGTTTGTATGTTAGCAGGGAGGGGGTGTCAAAACGCGCCGGGAATGTTGGGTCCGCCGCTAAGATTAATTGCAGGAGAGGCCGTTGTTGTTCACATAGTTGCTTTGAAAGTTGCAGTACTGGTTCTAGACTGGCGTCAGTTAATAATTGGGCATCATCTACAATGAGAATCGGGCTGATTCCTTGTTGATGCAGCTTTGTTAACTGTTTAATTAGTTGTTCAGTTTTATTTGTATCAGGACTGTTAGCAGTTGGTATTATTTCACTGTAAAGAACGTCAGTTAAATCATGCCCTGGAATGGCTTGAATATACATGACCCGCAGTTGGAACGGGTCTAAACCAATTAGTTGCTGCAAGAAAGCAGTTTTTCCAACGCCTTGTTCGGCAATTAACAAGGTTAAGTTGACGCCCCGATAGATATCCGGTAATAACTCTTGATATCGCTTTTTATTCGCCTCATTGAGAAAAAAAAAGTTTATATCATATGTTTCCGAAAATGGATTCTCATTGAAGCCAAAATAATCGTTGAAATTCTGTGAATTATTGTTTTTCAGAGCGTTTTTCACATCAAAGGTCTATCTAATCCGTTGGATTTTCAACGATTATTTCAACCCGACGATTTTTTTTTCTTCCTTCAGGGTTGTCGCTGCCATCAGCATTGGTGTTTGGGGCAATTGGATATTTCTCTCCATATCCAACTGTAGTAATACGTTCGGGTGCTACATTGTTTTCGGTCAATTCATGCGTCACTGTTTTTGCCCGTTGCGTGGAGAGCATTAAATTATAATTCTCGTCGCCAATTGAATCAGTATGTCCTTCAACGGCTAATTTTCTGTCAAGAGCGCGTGAATCATTAACGATGGTTGAAATTAAGGAAATTTTTTCCTCGGCTGTTGGAGTTAGGTCATATTTCCCGAATTCAAAAAATACCTCGGGTAAAAAAACCACTACTCCCCGGTCAGTTTCTTCAGTAACTAGGCCTTCCGCATTAAATAACTCAACAAAGTCGCGATTCGTATATGAAGTACACCCAGAGATTATAAAAAGTAGTAATAAAGGTAACAGTAGTTTTGATATATTCATTTAGTGTTTTTCTCAGACAAAAATTAATTTTTTTAAGATACCAATTAGTGAATGATTCTACCTAGAGTTCTTGCTGTTAGCAATGTTAGCAAGGTCATGATTGTAACGAGTAGGGTGTAGTATTGACCCCAGATTCTAAACAGAGTCAGCTGAATAGTGTCTGAATGGTTTCGGATTTTCGTCCCAGGCCAATGAAATAATTCGATAAGGCAGATTATGGTATTCTTTTAGAAAAATTGACCTTTTAGATTTTTGAACGCGGGAAAATTTTTGGTCGAACGAGAAAGGTATAATCAGTGCAAGTTAAAATTTACCCTGAAGATTTTGATCCGTTTCTAGAAATTCAGAGCTATCAGAAACAACTGTCTGATATTGCAGGAAGCTATGGTGCAACCAGCATATTTATCGGGACTATGCGTGATTTCAGTGATGGACAACATGTTGAAGCAATGACCCTGGAATATTACCCAGGGATGACAGAAAAACAATTGCAGAAATTTATTGTCGAAGCACAGCAGCGCTGGCAGATTTTTGATGCTTTGGTTGTGCACAGGGTTGGCCTGATTGCCCCGGATCAAACCATCGTGTTGGTAGCTGTCTGGGCATCTCACCGAGGAGATGCTTTTGATGCTAGTCGTTACATAATTGAGGCGCTCAAGTCCAAAGCGCCGTTTTGGAAAAAGGAAACACTTGCTACTAATGAAGAGCGCTGGATTACTGAAAACACCAATGGATACTTGCAGAAAAAGGACTAATTTGCTAACTAAAATACTCAGTTTTTTTATTTCCAGAAGTAGAATCATTCTGATTTTTATCTTTGCATGGAATACGCTGGCATGGTCTCAAGTGCCGTTGATCTATATGCCACTACCATCTTTAACCAATAAAGATTTAGCTGTTATTGTTAATGATGCAGATCCACTCAGTGTGAAAATTGGACGGTATTATCAAAAACGAAGGAACATACCCAATAACCAAATAATCCATATTAGCTTTAATCCCGGTCAAAAAACGATATCTAAAGATCAGTTTAAAGGGATAAAAAAGTTGGTGGATATGCAAACTCCAGCGCATGTTCAAGCTTATGCATTGACCTGGATGTTGCCTTATCGAGTTGGCTGTATGTCTATTACTACCGCTTTTGCCGCTGGTTACAATGAGTCATTTTGTGCCAAAGGCTGCAAACCAACATTAAGTAGTCCGTATTTTAACTCTATGACAGACAAGCCATTCACCAAGTTAAATTGGCGGCCAACCATGATGCTGGCTGGAAAAAGTTTTGCTGAAGTCAAGGCATTAATTGATCGCGGTATTGCTTCTGATTTTACCAATCCAGAAGGGAGCGCTTATTTATTGGTGACATCGGACAAAAATCGGAGCAGCCGGGGAAAGATTTTTTTTAAAACAGCATTGATGTTTAAGGGGCTTTGGCCGGTTTATTATCTGGAGCAGGACTTTATTGAAAATAAAACGGACGTGATGTTTTATTTTACCGGTTTAACACATGTACCCAAAATTGCAACCAATACCTTTTTACCCGGAGCTGTTGCTGACCATTTAACCTCGACGGGCGGGGTGTTGTCTGGAGGCAAGCAAATGAGTATTCTGGAGTGGCTGAAAGCAGGAGCGACAGGCAGTTATGGTACGGTGGTAGAGCCTTGTAATTTTGTGCAGAAATTTTCAAATCCAGCCGTGCTGATGCATTTTTATCTGAGAGGAAATTCCTTGATTGAAGCCTACTGGAAAAGTGTCGCCTGGCCTGGTCAAGGGGTTTTTATTGGCGAGCCCTTGGCCAGGCCTTTTGCTTTTCAGTAGCCTTGGATTTTTAAAACTGGGGTTTTGTTTCAAGAGCCTCATAACGGGCAATACTTTCAAGAATTTCGTCCTTGGCTTCTTTGGGACCTTTCCAGCCTTCAACTTTTACCCATTTGCCTTCTTCCAGGTCTTTATAGTGCTCAAAAAAATGCACAATTCGGGCCAGCCGATCTTCGGCAATGTCGCGATATGTTTGTACTCTATTGAAAAATGGCGTTAACTTGTTCACCGGCACGGCCAGTATTTTTGGGTCAGGTCCAGACTCATCAACCATTTTTAAAAGCCCGATAGGGCGGCAGCGCACTACTGCCCTGCTCAAAATAGGGGAAGAGGATATGACTAACACATCAACAGGGTCGCCGTCTTCAGAGAGGCTGTGAGGCAGATACCCGTAATTGGTCGGATACTGCATCGATGTTCCCATAAACCGGTCTACAAACAAAGCGCCTGTGTCTTTGTCAATTTCATATTTAACTGGATCACTGTAAGCAGGGATTTCAATAACGACATTTATATCTTCGGGGACTGCTATACCCGGGCTGACATCCATTAAAGGCATCTGGTTCCTCTTTTGTGCAAAATCATGATTCGTGACATTATAGCTTCTTTTTGAATTTATTTTATGACAGTTATGCAGGGTCAATTAAGAAAAATGCAGGTATCACTGGGCTCGCCAGTAACATATAAGTTACCTTTATCGGATCAGCTGGTCGATTTAAACCCTGTAATAGGGAAAGCCATTAAGTTGAAATACACCGGAAATATTTATTGTATTTACTGTGGAAGAAAAACCAGTAAAAGCTTTAATCAGGGCTACTGCTATCCTTGTTTTATTTCTTTAGCTCGCTGCGATATGTGTATCGTCAGGCCGGAGCGATGCCATTATCACAAAGGAACTTGCAGAGAGCCGGAATGGGGGTTGGAGCAATGTTTTCAGCCTCATTATGTGTATTTGGCTAATTCTTCAGGGATCAAAGTGGGGATTACTCGAGAATCGCAAATTCCTACCCGTTGGATTGATCAGGGAGCCGTCCAGGCATTGCCAATCATGAAGGTTCAATCACGATTAATTTCGGGTTTGGTGGAAATTGAATTAGCCAAGCATGTCAGTGATAAAACCAGTTGGCAAAAAATGTTAAAAAACATCCAGATCGATGTTGATTTGTCAGTCAAAAGAGATGAATTATTAAATGAATGCAGTGGGGAAATTGCTGCAATCAGTGAGAAATTTGGCGATTCGGCGATTGAAATTTTGCGGGATGAGTCAATGGTTGAAATTGAATATCCAGTTCATGCCTATCCGAAAAAAGTTAAATCATTCAATCTTGATAAAATTGATGAAGTCTCAGGAGTGTTGGAAGGGATTAAGGGCCAATATTTACTACTCGATTCCGGAGTTATTAATATTCGCAAGTTTGCCGGTTATGAAGTGGAAGTATCAGTATAACGATTCGCATATATTGACCGCAAAAATTTGAAGCCAATGGATTTTGATAATAATTGAATTTTCCAGCCGCCACAACCGCTAAAAAATCCACGGCGCTTTTTGCGGGTCAATTTGATGCGCTTGTTATGTTTATTGCCTAACATTATAATGTGTAAATATGAACAAAATTATACACAAGGGTACTCCCATGAGAACAAATATTGTAATTGATGATGATTTAATGACTGATGTACTTCAAGTTACCGGACTAAAAACAAAAAGAGAAGCCGTTGAATTAGCACTCAAAACTCTAATTAGATTAAAAAAACAGGAAGAAATTAAACAATTTAAAGGTAAGTTAAAATGGGATGATGATTTAGATAGAATGAGAACTGACTAGTGATAATGGTAGATTCGAGTGTTTGGATTGACTATTTCAATGGGAGAGAATGCTCTGAGATAGTTTACCTTGATACTATTTTGGGCATAAAGCCTGTTGTGATTGGGGATAATATTCTGACAGAAGTTCTTCAAGGTTTTAGAGGCGATAATGAGTATAAAATAGCAAAACAGTTATTAACTGCTTTGCCACTGTTTCAGCTCTCAAATAAAGTTCTTGCCGTTAAAAGCGCAGACAATTATCGTGCGCTTAGAAAAAAAGGCATAACAGTAAGAAAAACTATCGATACAATTATTGCCACTTATTGTATTGAACAGAATATTCAGCTTTTATTTACTGATAGGGACTTCTTACCTTTTGTTGAATTCTTGGGTTTAAAATCGGCTATTTGAACATAACGTTGTTCTTCTCGGTAATAATCTTGAAAACCAACCGCTTTGGTGAGTTCGTCAAAGCCAAGTACGGGGCTGGGTTTTTCGCTATTTTTTAAGGCGCTAAGCGCTGTTTGCATAGCGAGGATCGAAACATTGAGCAAAGTTAAGGGGTAAACTGCAATTTTATAACCCATTTCAGCGAGCTGATCATGTGAAACAAGGGGGGTTTTGCCGTGTTCAATGAGATTGGCAAATTTGTAACCGGGTACGGAATTACAGTATTGGTGCATTTCCTCCATACTTTCCGGGGCTTCGAGAAAGGTAATATCCGCACCAATTTCATGAAAAACATTGGCTCGATAAATGGCTTCTTCGAGACTATGCGTGGCTCTGGCGTCAGTTCGTGCCATAACCAGAATGTCGGCGCCTTCATTTCGTGCATCAACAGCGGCCTGAATACGAAGGAAGGCCTCCTCTCGTTCTACAACGGATTTTCCTTTAGTGTGGCCGCAACGTTTGGGGGCCGATTGATCTTCCAACATAATGCAAGCAAAACCAGCTTGCGCGTACCCTTGTACTGTGCGCTTTATGTTAATTGCATTGCCAAATCCTGTGTCGCCGTCCCCCCAAATGGGAATTGAAACGGCGCTGCAAATATTTCTGCCTTGATCAAGTAGTTCTGCATAGGAAATCAGTCCGGTATCTGGTTGAGCCAGAAGGGAAGCCGAGACAGCAAAGCCGCTCATAAAGGCGCTATCAAAGCCAGCCTGTTCGCAGAGTTTTGCTGAAATTGCATCATGACAACCTGGGAAAACTAAAAGTCCAGGCTGTTCAAGCAGCTTTTTTAATTTTGTTGCCGGTGAAAGATCATGCATGGATTGGTAATTTCATGATAAATAATGTGCGCTTATAAAGCCTGAGTAAGTATTTTCCAATTAACTTCTATATGACGCCTCTTGTCAACAGGTAAAATAACTTAGATTCAACTTGTAAGTGCAATTCATTTTTTTGGGATTGTAAAGAGTCAGCTGGTATAGTGACGTGGTTACTATGCTGTCTGCTGACTCCTGTTTAATCACCTGATCGGTTGTCCGGAAAAGTGACGACATATCACATCCTTTTTACAATCCCTCACGAAGTTGCAATTACCATCGGTTAGTAGTTATACAGGGCAAACGCATTAAAATATATTAATTAAAAGTAAGTTATGAGATATTTCTAATTTTAAATATAAGGAATGCCTCATGAGTGAAAGTATAATTGAATGTTTTTCAAACATAAAAGACCCGCGCAT
>Ga0256839_1004984_pt1 | contig 12557 bp, 13 predicted proteins | sample 354166metaG_FD_185968 | JGI IMG/M metagenome (GOLD analysis project Ga0256839, IMG submission 185968) | Hydrothermal vent microbial communities from Mid Atlantic Ridge, Atlantic Ocean - 354-166 | ecosystem: Environmental > Aquatic > Marine > Hydrothermal vents | place: Atlantic Ocean: Mid...
AGACTAAAGTGGAAGCTAAAGTAGAAACATCTACTACAGAAGTGAAAACAGAAGCTCCCGCAGCCGTGGAGGTACCTACACCTGTTGAGACCCCTCAAACAGTACCTAGTCAAGTCGTCCAACCTACTGTGCAAGAACCTACATCAAAAGAATCTATATCAAATGAATCTGCACCAATGGAAACGACAAGTATAGAAGAAACAGTTGTCACTCCTACTCCAGCATCAGTCCAAACGATACAAAGTGTGGAAAAAGCTGTAGCTACACCTGCTGAAGAAGTGATACCCACGCCTCAATAATCCTTAGGACCCGCCATCCCCTGCGGGTTCATACTCTATATCGTATCTATCATCAGGTATCAATGTTTTTAGCTTAGAAAGGTATTTTGCCATCTCTATGGTTTGATTTTCATCTAAGGCTTTTGCAAACGATATCATAATAGCCCCATTTGCAGAACGTGCCTTACCTTGTTGTAAATCTTTGAGACGACGCAACAAAATATGTTCTTTTACCCCTTGCAAGCGAGGACTCGCACCCATACCCTCCCCATACATACCGTGACAGGAGTTGCAGGCATTTTTTAAGTAGAGTTGCTCCATGTCTGAGTTAGAAGCGTAGAGGAGTGTTGTCATCAAAAGTAGTGAGATAAGTTTCATAAGTTATTTCCTTCCATATAGAGTACTCTTGCTAAGTAAAGCCCTTGAGGGGGAGCGAGTGAAGTGGTATGTCTTTTTTTTAAATCTAGCTGTTCTTGCAGTGTCATGATGGATAGTTTACCTTGTGCAACCAACATAGCTGTGTCTATCATCATACGTACTTGAGAACGTAAAAAACCATTGGCAGTAAAATAGATGAAATGGTAGGCACCTCTTTTTTTATAGCTAGCCGAATAGATATTTCGTACACTTGTATGGGTCTGTGAGCCAGTCTTTCTAAAATAATTGAAGTCATGTTCTCCTACAAAACATTGCAAGGCTTGTGAAAGTACTTTGTCATTAAAGTTAGCATAGTAAGAGATGTACTTTTGTTCAAAGACAGAAGGTGTAGATGTTTTAAATACATAACGGTAGACTCTTTTTTTTGCCCAAAATCGTGCATGAAAATCATCAGGCACAGGAGAGATGTGTTTGACAGATATATCAAGAAGCTTTCTGTTGAGGTTTAGTTTTAACTTTTCTAGGTCATGCCAGTAGGGAGGGATATCAAAATGTATCACCTGACCTGAAGCATGTACGCCTGCATCTGTTCTGCCACTACCAACTATGGGTGTGGGTATCTGTAAGTCTTGTAAGGCAGTTTCTAGTGCATGGGTGACGGTTTGTTTGGTTGAGGTTTGTCTTTGAAAGCCAAGATAGGCACTACCGTCATAAGATATGGTTGCTTTTACTCGCATAACTAAGCTTTAGAAGTAGCGTGCGACACGTTTGTTGAAAAGCCAAATACCAAGAAAGCCTGTGATGAGAATACTGAAAAACAAGAGGTAAGGTGTCCCCCATTTTTCCAAAGAAGAAGCAATCATATAAAGCGTAAAGGTGATGGTAGATATAACCAAAAATGAACGGTTTGCTTGATATCTCGGATTTATCATGGTAAAGGCTGCAACCAGATAGACCGAAAGAAGAGGGATGAGTGAGACAAAGACAAAAAAGAGTACTCTGTGCATCATTTTTTCCTCTGTAGCGGCTCTGCTCCAGTGGGCGATAATGTCTTCAAATTCATAGGTTTTTTTCTTTATGCTGTCATAGACTTCTAAGGTCTTATACTGTGCTTGTTGTAGTTTTTCTTCAGAATAGGTGTAGCCATATCCGTCGTAGAGTAAAAGTGATGTAGTATCTGGCGTGTTGTTTAGTCTTCCTGTTTGTGCTGAGAAAAATTGTTCATTTTCCTTACTCTCACGATTGTAAATAACCATGTTTGTATAAAGTTCATCATTTTTTTCTTTGACGTAGATGTAGTACTCACCAAATTTCTGTCCTAGTTCTCCAGGGATGATGTTAAGTTTTGCTTCTGATTTTTTTTCTTCTATAAAAGATTTGTTGAGTTGTTTTGCAAGTGGCATGGCTAAAAAAGAGATGCTCGCCAATAAAACAGAAAAGAGAACACCTAAGACTATAGGACTACGTAGTATTTTTTGTGCATTTAGCCCTAGAGCATAGAGTGCTATGAGTTCATTATCTTGAGAAAGTCGTACCAAAACATTGGCAAGTGCAGTGATAAAAGAAAGAGGGAGCGTGTAAAATATAATATCTGGTATGGAGTAGCTGTAAAGTTGCAAAAGTTCTAAAATGGAGAGTTGTATTTTAGAGGTAAGACCTGCAATTTTGACTAAAAATACCAAAGATATAATAAGAAAAAAAGGCAGAAATATAGTCAAAAATGACTTCACAAAATTGTGTGAGATATATCTAGGGACTTTAACCATAAATAATTGTATCCAAAAGTGCTAATGCTTGCGTGTCGTAAAGATAAACTATAAATGTGGCTAAAGCCAAAAATGGTACAAAAGGCACCCCTTTTTCTCTCCAGATAAGTGCAGGTATCATAGCCAGTATGGCTGAAAGAAAAAGTGCCATGAAGAAGTTGGGAAAGCCTAGTAATGCACCCATTGTTCCTGCTACTATAACATCTGCTCCTCCCATGGCCTCACGTCTAGCTATGAAAGATGAAAAAAGACCGATGAGATACAAACCTCCTGCGGCTATGGCTCCATACATCATAGCATCTAAAAAGTTTGGTTGTATGAGAGCTAGAAGTAGGGCTGCAAAATTGACATTGTCAGGGACGGCCATGTATTTAAAGTCTATCATGACCAATGCTAGTAGTGCTGCAAAGGAAGCTGCTACAAAAGGTAAATACCATACAAGCCCAAGTTTGACATAAAGCAGTGCAAAGATGATACCTGTAAGAAGTTCTACAATAGGGTACTGTTTAGAGATACTCACCGCACAAAAACCACACTTTCCACGAAGAAACAACCACGAAAAGATGGGTATGTTGTGGTACCACTTAAGAGAAGTTTGGCAGTTCTGACACTTAGAGGAAGGAAAGATTATGCTCTCACCATTTGGGATACGATAGATGACAACATTTAAAAATGAGCCAATGAGCGTACCAAAAATAAACACCGCTATGGCTACTTCAATCATAAAATTTTCTTGCATTATAGACCTCCAAATCGTCTGTTGCGTTGGGTAAAGCTTTTGAGTATGCTATCCAGCTCTTCTGAGTTAAAGTCTGGCCAAAGTGTTTTTGTAAAATAAAATTCTGCATAAGAGAGTTGCCAGAGTAAAAAGTTACTTAAACGCTCTTCTCCTGAAGTGCGGATGAGTACATCTATGTCTGTGTAAGGTGTTTGCAGTGCTTTAGATATCTCTTTCTCGGTCACTTCACTTTTGCCTTGTTTGATGAGCTTATTGACTGCCATAGTTATCTCAGCACGTCCACCGTAGTTAAGGGCTAGTATTTGCGTGAGGTTTGTGTTCTCTTTTGTAAGCTCTTGGGTTTGTTGAATGCGTTTTTGCAAAGGTTTTGAAAAAGCCGATATATCCCCAATAGCTTGAAAACGTATGCCATGTTCTTGGTAGGTCTTTAGCTCATTTTTTAAGTACTTCTCAAGCAGTTTCATAAGAAATTCCACTTCTAACTTTGGGCGTTTCCAGTTTTCTGTAGAAAAGGCATAAAAGGTTGCTGTTTCTATAGTCTTATGAGCAGCACAATAGCTTGTGATATCACGTATGCTCTCAGCACCTGCTTCATGCCCTTTTGTGCGTTTGAGTCCACGCTCTTTTGCCCAACGTCCATTGCCATCCATGATGATAGCTAGATGCCTTAGTGTGTTAGAACTCACTTGTTGTTTCCTTGTGTTTGACTCAGTAGCCTAGATGCTTCGACTATCTTTTCTGAGAGTAAAAGTTTTTCTGCCCGACCCAAAGCGATTTGCTCATTTTGGGTGATGAAAGTAATCTCATTTTCATTGCCCCCAAAACTGCTGGCATCTTTGAGTAGGTTATAACACACAGCATCTACAGATTTTTGAGAAAGAAGGTTTACTGCATGGTTTAGACCCTCTTTAGAGTCCATTTCTGCTTTAAATGCGATGGTTTTTACTTTGTCTCTTTTAAGAGAGGTGAGTATGTCTGGGTTTTGTGTGAGTTCTATGTTCCATGTCTCACCCAAAGAAGATTTTTTGACTTTTCCTTTTTGTGTGACTTTAGGTTTGAAGTCCGCCACAGCTGCCACCATGAACAAGTAGGGCTCTTTTTTCTCTAAAGTAGCACTGTCCAATGCTCTTTGTGTGAGTGTCAAAAGTGTCTTGGCATCTTCAAAGGGTTCAGTGCTGATGTTTAGTGGTAATCCCTCTGCTCCCATGGAAGTAAGGTAATGCACTCTTGCTCCTTTGAGGTAAAGAGCCAGACAAAGTGACTTTGCCATTTTCCCTGAGGAGAAGTTGCTTATGTAGCGTACTTCGTCTATCTTCTCTCTGCTTCCTCCTCCGGTGACTACCACAGGTCTGTTCTCCCAAAAGGCATCTTTAAGTAAGACTTTTGCAGTCTCAAAAAAGATTTCTTCAGGCTCCGCCAATGCTCCAGAGCCTACATCTCCACAAGCAAGAAGTTTTTCTTGGGGTGTGACTATGCTGTAGTGTTGTGCTTCTAAATGTTTTAAACTCTCTTTGGTAAAACTGTTTTCAAGCATGTTGGTGTTGGCTGCAGGTGCAAGGACTATATCTTTGTTAAAAGCAAGTATGGTTTGAGTCAAGATGTTGTCTGCTAGTCCTTGGCTTAGTTTGTTTACTGTGTTTGCTGTAGCAGGAGCTACGATGCAGACATCACATTTTTTACCGATGTCTATGTGGTTGAGTTCAGAACTCCAAGACTCACTAGACTCTGTAAGCACAGCATTGCGTGTGAGTGCTTCAAAAGTAAGCGAAGAGACAAAACGTTCAGCTGATGGGGTCATCACCACATGTACTTGGGCTCCAGATTTTACAAAAAGACGTGCCAAATCACAGGCTTTATACACAGAGATACTCCCTGTGATGGCTAGTAGTACAGACTTATGCGTTAAATCAACCTGCATCTATTGCTCTTTCCCAAAAAACTTATAAAAGAAGTTTTTGATGCTTTTTTGAGCTGTGCGTGAGAGTACAAGCTCTCCAGAGTGTGCATCTTTGGTCACGGTTGTACCTGCGGCTATCATCACATCATCTGCTATGGTAACGGGAGCTACGAGTTGTGAGTCGGAGCCTATAAAGACATTTTTACCTATGGTAGTTTGAAACTTGTTTTTCCCATCATAGTTACAGGTAATTACACCTGCACCAATGTTAGAACCCTCATCGATGCTTGCATCACCTATGTAGGCTAAGTGTCCTGCTTTCACACCTGTAAGTGTAGACTTTTTGACTTCTACAAAGTTACCTATGTGTGTGTCTTTAAGTACGGACTTTGGTCTCACTCTTCCCATAGGACCCACGTCCGAGTTTTCTATATGTGAGTCTTCTATGACAGAGTGTGTTTTGATGTGAGAATTTACGATATGCGATGCCCCTTGGATACTCACACCATTTTCCAACAGACATTCGCCCTCAAAGGTTGCACGCGAATCGATATAGATAGTCTCAGGTAAACGCATGGTCACACCAGCGTTCATCCATGCTGTTTTGATGCGTTGTTGGTGTATCTCCTCAGCGTGAGCAAGGTCAAGTTTTGAGTTTACCCCTTTAAACTCTTCAACATCTACCATAACAGGATGCACGCTTTTATGCTCCTCTACCGCCATTTTTACGATGTCAGTTAGGTAGTACTCCCGTTGTGCATTGTAGTTGTTTAGTACAGGGATGTAGCGTTCTAGTATCTCTTTTTTTACACAGTAGACACCAGCATTGACTGTTTGTATCTCTTTTTGTGCAGGGATACAGTCTTTCTCTTCTACTATCTCTTGGACATTGCCATTAAAGATGACGACACGTCCATAGCCTGTAGGGTTGTTTAGGGTAATGACGGACATGTTTATATCTGCATCTTCCTTCGTGAGTGCTGTGAGTGCATCCATGGTGACAAGTGGCATATCACCGTTGAGTATGAGGGCTTTTTCATGGGCAACACTCACACCTTTCATAGCCCCTCCCGTACCTGGGAATTTCTCTACATCTTGCATGTGAAAGTGTATGCCTGTGTAGTGGGCTTCTATCTCTTCTTGTATCCGCTTAGCTTGGTGGTAGAGTACAACAGTGATGTCATCGCTTATCTCTTGTGCCGCATCTATGGCATGAAAGAGCATAGACTTACCAGAAATTTCGTGTAATACTTTAGGTGTAGCAGACTTCATGCGAGTACCTTTACCCGCAGCTAAAATGACGACAGAGAGTGACATGGTGTACCTTTGTAGTTATAGATATAGTATTGTGATTATATCTAATTCAATTTAAAGGTCTAGGGTTTAAAAGAGTTAATGTGTTAGAATGAAAATAATATCATGCAAAACAAAATAAGTAAAAACCTCTCACTCATCATCATCGGACTCTTTTTCATAGGTTTTGTCTACCTTACTGTGAAAGTCATAGAGATTTCAAGCAAGACACAAATAGGTGTGAAAGATGGCATATATACAAACAAGGTGAGCTCTTCTGAACAGATAGCCAAAAAGGCATATGAGCTTACTAAAAACTGTGAAGATAAGCTTTGTAAAGTACAAACTATCTTAGACTATGTAACACACATACCATATAAAATCAATCACTTTAGAGCCCACTCTCCACAACGTACTATTCAAAATAACTTTGGTGACTGTGATGACAAAAGTAATCTACTCATCTCTATGTTGCATGCTTTAGGAGAAGAAGCTTATTTTGTGTTAGTGCCTAAACACATTTTTGTCATCATACCCATAGAAGATGCAAGGCTAGATCAGACTAAGGGACTTTGGTTAGATGAAAAGAAGTACTATATCTTAGAGAGTACAGCTAAAGGTTCAGGGGTAGGGTATCCACTGCGTTATAAGCTAGATGAGATTGAAGCGATTATAGAGCCATTTACAAATAAGAAGATATCTTATGAAGCTATTGTGTACAAATAATTAATACATGTATTTAATCTATATAAAAGACAATATATAGTATAATCTTCTTTATGAAAAAGAAAGAACAAATAAAACAGATTTTGCGTGATTTTCACCTGCGAAGTGATTTTGATGTGAAGTCTCGTAGTTTACAACCGCCATTTGATACAGGGAAGATAATTACACTGATGGGTGTGCGTCGTTGTGGTAAGACGTCTATACTGTATGAGATGATAAACAAACTCAGTGCCAAAATAGACAAAACAAAGATACTTTTTTTAAACTTTGAAGACGAAAGGTTGGATCTAAGTGTAGATGAATTAGATTTGGTGCTGCAAGGCTTTAGAGAGTTGTACCCTGAACAGGAACTAGAAAAATGTTACTTTTTCTTTGATGAGATACAAAATGTCCAAGGCTGGGAAAAGTTTATACGTCGCGTGCATGACAATATCAGTAAAAACATTTTTATCACTGGGTCAAACTCAAAGATGTTAAGTACAGAGATAGCAACGTCACTTAGAGGAAGAACAGTCAGTTATGAAGTATTTCCACTCTCTTTTTATGAATATTTGTCTTTTAAAGAGATAAAGGTAGACCTGTATGCTTCACAAAGTTTGGCATACATCAAAAGTGAGCAGGAGAAGTTTTTAAAAGTAGGAGGATTTCCAGAGACGTTATTTTTAGAGAAACAGTATGTAAACCAAACCCTACAAGAATATTTCAACGTCCTACTCTATAAAGACTTAGCAGAACGATATAGCATAACAAATACCGTAGCTTTGAAGTTTTTCTTAAAGCGTATCATTGCTTCGGCTACAAAACAAATATCTATCAACAAAATATACAATGAGTTAAAGTCTTCAGGCATTAAGATAGGTAAAAATAGTCTTTATGATTTTTTAGAGTATGTAGAAAACATATATTTAGCTCTTCCTCTCTCACGGTATGACACCTCTTTGGTTAAGAAAGAGTTGGGAGAAAAAAAGATATATAGCATAGACATAGGATTGAACAATGCCACAGAATTTAAGTTTTCTGATGACATAGGTAAATCTCTAGAAAACGCTGTTTATTTAGAACTAAGAAGGGTAGGTAGTGAGATGTATTATCATCGTGATAGTAGTAGCGAATGTGATTTTCTTATTTATGAGAAACAGCAAGTGACACAGGTCATACAAGTGACGTATGACATGAGTCAAGAGGAGACAAAACAAAGAGAGATAAAAGGGCTACTACATGCTTGTAAAAAGTTTGCTCTGAGTGAAGGCATCATAGTCACCTATGATGAAGAAGATGAGTGGATAGAAGAAGATATAAACATAAGACTTGTTCCTTTTTATAAGTGGACACATCAAGGAAATAATAATGACATGTAAACATTTTGGAAGCTGTGGCTCTTGTGGTCTCCATGCACTAAGCTACGAAGAACAACTGAAACAAAAAGAGACAAGAGTGAGTGACTTGCTTGCTCCCTTTTATACTGAAAAACTAGAAGTCTTTGAGTCTACTTCTTCACACTACAGAGCAAGATCAGAGTTTCGCATTTGGCATGAGGGTGACAGATGTGACTATGCGATGGGCAATGCTACAAAAGATGGAGCTATAAACATAGAAGAGTGTCCCAAGGTCATAGAACCCATAGAAAAGCGTATGTGGACATTGCTCGATAAAATAAACGCATCCAAAGAGGTACTTAAAAAGAAGCTCTTTGCCGTAGAGTTTTTGGCTACAACTACCGATGAGTGTCTCATCACCATGTTGTATCATAGAAAGTTAGATGATGTGTGGAGAGCAGAAGCAAAGTTGCTCGAGTCAGAACTAAACTGTAAAGTCATGGGGCGTAGCCGTAAACAAAAGGTGATACTCTCTGATGAATTTGTCACTGAAAAGCTTACTATCGATGGTAAGACAGTTACCTATGTACAGTACGAGTCTGGCTTTACGCAACCAAATCCTGTGGTAAATGTTAAGATGATAGAGTGGGCAATTGCACAAGCTAAAACAGTAAAACATGGTGATTTTTTAGAAGCCTATTGTGGACTAGGTAACTTTACTTTACCACTTTCACATTATTTTGATGAAGTTTTGGCTACGGAGATAAGCAAAGGCTCCATAAAAGCAGCACTGGAAAACTGTGAGTTAAATGGCATTACAAATATCACGTTTGCAAGGCTAGCCTCAGAAGAGATGACAGAAGCTTTAAATGGGGTACGCATCTTCAATAGACTCCAGCACATTGACCTTGAGTCATACGATTTTTCTACTGTCTTAGTAGACCCTCCCCGTGCAGGTTTAGATACTGGAACGATAGAACTTATAGCGAACATAGAACACATCATATACATTTCATGTAACCCTGAAACACTTGCACGAGACTTGGAAACACTCACAAAAACACATAGAGTAGTAGAGGCTGCGATGTATGACCAGTTCCCTCATACGACACATGTCGAGTCTGGGGTATTTTTACGTAAAATTAGTTAAATAAAGCTCTATGCTCTACCATCGCACAGTAGTTTTGTACGACATTGATACCTGCATCTTTCACACGCTCGGCTGCATCGTTGTTTATGAGTTCTAGTTGTGTCCAGTAGGTTTTTACATCACCACGTGCGATGACAGCGTCCGCTATGGCGTCAAGGGCTGCTGGTTTTCTAAAGACTACTACCATGTCTACAGGACCGTCAATGTCTGCTAGACTTCTGTAGACTTTTTGTCCTAAAATTTCATCACCTTTTGGGTAGATAGGTATCATTTTATAACCAACATCTCTTAGATACTCAGCCACATGGTGTGACGCTTTACTTGGGTCTGGAGAGGCACCAACGATTGCAATGGTTTTTGCTTCTTCAAAATATTTTTTCATCTCTTCAGAGTTTGAATTTATGCGTGGGAGTTCACATTCCATTCTTTACATCCTTTGGGTATAATTCTGCAATATAATATCTAGGAAAGATAATGTTAGACTTAAACATGGTAAAACAAGCAGAACAAAGACTTGAAGAAGTTGTCTATAAAACACCTTTGACCTTTGCTCCCATACTTAGTGAAATTTCAGGGTATCAGGTTTATTTGAAAAAAGAGAACCTTCAGCATACAGGGGCATTTAAACTTAGAGGGGCATTTAATAAAATAGCATCACTTGTAGAGCAAGAGACAAACATCTCTGTGGTAGCAGCAAGTGCGGGAAATCATGCTCAAGGTGTGGCATATGCAGCCAAGTACTTTAGTATTGATGCTACTATTGTGATGCCACAATCAACACCACTTACTAAAGTGCAGGGTGTCAAAAAGCTAGGAGCAAGCGTCATACTTCACGGTGAAAATTATGATGAAGCGTATGCCTATGCTGTAGACTTTTCTCAACGTAACAATCACACTTTTGTACACCCGTTCACAGATGATGAAGTCATAGCTGGACAAGGGACAGTTGCTTTGGAGATGTTTGATGCACTCGATGTTATCGATGCACTCATTGTACCAGTAGGAGGAGGAGGACTTATCTCTGGTATCTCTTTGGTTGCTAAAGAAATGAGCCCAATGACACAAGTGATTGCTGTCTCAGCTGCAGGAGCTCCAGCGATGAAAGAGTCTTATGATGCTTCTAAAGCCATAGACAGTCTCTCTGTTCGTACCATTGCAGATGGTATTGCGGTGCGTGATACCTCTGAAAAAACCTTAGAGTATATCTTGGACAATGTAGATAGTTTTGAGACAGTGTGTGAAGATGAGATAGCTTCAGCCATACTCTTTTTACTAGAGAAACAAAAAGTTTTGGTAGAGGGAGCAGGAGCAGTAGGAGTAGCAGCACTTATGCATGGTAAGATAGATTTACCTAAAGGTTCTAAGGTTGTTGTTGTACTTAGTGGAGGAAACATAGATGTCACCATGCTCTCACTCATCATAGAAAAAGGACTCATGAAGTCAGCCCGCAAGATGAAACTGCAAGTACTTCTTGTAGATAGAGCAGGGTCTTTACAAGAGTTTACAGGCATACTTACAAACATCGGAGCCAACATCGTCCAGATAGGCTACGACAGAACCTCCACAGATTTAGAGTTTGGTGATGCCCATGTCTCTGTCTCACTAGAAACTAAAGGCGTGGAACATCAAGAGCTTATACGTCAAAAGCTCACAGAAGGTGGCTTTTCTTTTTCTGAGGGACATTGATGATAGCCATAGACCTAGGTTCAAACACAGTACGTGTTTTAGCATATGACTGCAAGAGTGAAAAACAACTCTATGGCTATGAAAAGGTAGTAAAAACTGCTGATGGTTTAGCAGAATTTGGCACCATCAATGATGCAGCAGTACAAAGAGTGATAGATGCACTCAAGGTTGCACAGTCGCAGCTAGACTTTTCAAAACATGACATAAGAGCAGTGACAACAGAAGCAGTACGAAGATCCTCTAACGCTGCGGATGTACTTAGCAAGATAAAAAAAGCCACAGGTGTAGACTTTGAAATCATCACAGGTGAGGAAGAAGCAAGACTTACACTCCTTGCTGTACAAAACAGGCTCAAAAAGTTACACTACGCTTCAGACACCTTTGTGTTAGTAGACATTGGTGGAGGATCAACAGAGCTTATCTTTCACTATGGTGAGGAGACGGTGAGTAAAAGTTTTCAAGTAGGCATTGTGACCATTGCTCAAAGTTACGAAAATTTAAAAAACATAGAAGAAGCGTTGCCTCGTGAAATGTTAGATATGCAAATGTTTTGTGCTGAAATCTATGCCACAAAAGGCAAGCCAAGCTCTTTTGTAGCTACTGCAGGCACACCCACAACAGTTGTAGCCATGAAGCTAGGGTTTAACTACGAAACCTACGATGCACACAAAATAAACGGTACAGCACTAATCAAAGATGAACTAGATTTTTACTTAAAAAAACTTCTTGATATGCCTTTTGATGAGAGAGAAATAGCTGTGGGAACAGGACGTTCTGACTTGATAGCCGCAGGGATACTTATCTATAAACAGCTCTACACTTTGTTAGAGTTTAACAAATGTGTGGTGGTGGATGATGGCTTACGTGAAGGTGTTGCTTTAGATATGTGTCATAAAATATAGAACCCTCTGAATAACCTAGACATTCACAATGGGTTTTGCAAATGTAAGATTGTGCAAAAGATTTATAAGTCCTAGCCTTAGCTAAGACGCAGTAAATATTTTGTGCAAAATTGCGTTTGCAAAGCCCACCTTCGGGCATCACTAGCTTTCGCCTATGAGTTGTTACTCTTTTTCGACTTAGCTAAGGCTAGGTCTTCAAAAGAGTGCCTAGCCTAGACAAAAGCTAGAGATGTTGTGAACATCTAGGTTATTCAGAGGATTCTATAATCTAATTTCGCTATAATCAAAAAAAATATAATAATGGAGTGCGTAATGGGACAAATGTCTGGTGCACAAATGGTATGTGAAGCAATCATCGCTGAAGGCGTAACCACAGTATTTGGTTACCCTGGTGGGGCTATCATGCACGTTTATGATGAAATATAT
>Ga0256839_1004985_pt1 | contig 12553 bp, 7 predicted proteins | sample 354166metaG_FD_185968 | JGI IMG/M metagenome (GOLD analysis project Ga0256839, IMG submission 185968) | Hydrothermal vent microbial communities from Mid Atlantic Ridge, Atlantic Ocean - 354-166 | ecosystem: Environmental > Aquatic > Marine > Hydrothermal vents | place: Atlantic Ocean: Mid...
CTGGGTGGGGCCAGAGGGGCAGGAGGCGATGGTGTACCAGATCCAGGGGAAACCGGTGGCCTTTTCCAACGTGTGCCCACATCTGGGCTGCCACGTGCATTACCAACCAAGCAAACAGAGGTTCTTCTGTCCGTGTCACAATGGCGTGTTTGACCTGGAAGGACGCCCGATCAGCGGACCACCGGCGGACGAGAACCTGCCTCTGAAGCGGTACAACCTGGTCGTACGGGGCAACGCCGTGTTCGTGGAATTGATCGAGGAGGCGTGATATGGCAGGTTGGTGGCGGAAGCATGTGCCGATCAACGATGAAGCGATTCGGCACTTCACCAGCGAGCCGGTTCCCTACCACCTGCGCCGCTGGTGGTGGTGCTTGGGCGGAACGCCCGCCTACCTGTTCCTGGTCATGGCAACGACCGGGATCCTGCTGACCTTCTATTACGTGCCGCGGCCCCCGGATGCCTACTACAGTGTGCAGCGCATCACACAGGAAATCCCCTTTGGCTGGTTCATCCGCAGCGTGCATCGGTGGGCGGCGAACCTGATGATCGTTACGGTCATCCTGCACATGATGCGCGTTTATTTCACCGGGGCGTACCGGTGTCCCCGTGAATTGAACTGGATGGTCGGCACGGGGCTGCTGGCCACCACCCTGATCTTCGGCTTCACCGGCTATTCGCTGATTTACGAGCAGTTGTCCTATTGGGGAGTGACCGTGGCGGCCAATCTCACCGAACACGTCCCCGTTCTGGGGGAGTGGCTGGCGCGGTTCCTGCGAGGGGGTACCCAAGTCGGCCCTACCACCTGGACACGGCTCTACGTGCTCCACATCGGCGTGCTTCCCACACTGATGACGATCCTACTCTTGCTTCACTTTACCTTCATTCGTTTGCACGGAGTCACGCCCTATCGGTTTCCAGACGAGCCGGAGGGGAAAACTTACCCCTTCTTCCCCGACCACTTCCTGACCGAAATGGCCATTGGAGTCTTCCTGATGTTCCTGTTGACCTGCCTGGCGATCATCTTTCCTGCCCGGCTCGGCCCAATGGCCGATCCGCTTGTAACCCCTGAGCATATCAAGCCTGAGTGGTACTTCTACTTCACCTTCCGACTGCTCAAGTTGATGGGGTTGACCTGGGCTGTGCTGACCCTGGGCTTTCTATTCTTCGTCTGCCTGCTCTGGCCATTCATCGATGCGGCCATTCGAAAGTACTGGCCGGAAAGCGAACTGAGCGTCTACGTTGGCGTCGTTGCGGTCGTTGCTCTGTGTGGCTTGACCGTCTGGGAAGCTGTGGCGGGCTGAGAAGCGAACAACCTGGAGAGGAACTGCAAAATGAGCCTGAGGATGAAGCAGATCATCGTCGCGGTGCTGAGCCTGTTCTTCCTGGGATCGCTGTTGATCGTGGCCTGGATCGAGGCGCACAAACACGTGCCTGGTGGGCGTCCCCCGGCAGTGGTGACCGGGGTGAATAAGCAGTGTGTGAGCTGTCACGAGGACAAGACGCCCGTGATCGTGGCTCAGTGGCGGGACAGCGTCCATGCCCAAAAGGCCATCGGCTGTTACGAATGCCATCAAGCGGAAGAGGGGGAGCCAGATGCGTTCCGCCATGAAGGACACCTCATCGCCACCATCGTTTCCCCCAAGGATTGCTCTCGTTGCCACGAGAAGGAAGCCAGCGAGTTTCTGGCCAGTCACCATGCGAAGGCAGCCCAGTTCGTCGGGTCGCTGGACAACTTCCTGGGCGAGATTGTCGAAGGTCCGCTGGCCGCCCAGAACGGATGCTGGCAGTGCCACGGGAGCCCGGTGCGGTTCCTCACGGATGCCGCGGGCAACGTGCTCCGGGACGAAACCGGCAAGCCGCGGTTCGATCCCGCCACGTGGCCGAACACTGGCATCGGCCGGATGAACCCGGACGGATCGAACGGATCGTGCACGGCGTGTCACTCGCGGCACGTCTTTTCCAAGGCCATGGCTCGCCAGCCTGAGGTATGCGGCAAGTGCCACATGGGACCCGACCATCCTCAGATCGAGATCTATAACGAGTCGAAGCACGGCATCGCGTTCCGCACGCGGATCCACGAGATGAACCTCGACTCACCCACCTGGGTGCTGGGTGAGGATTACACGGCGGCTCCCACCTGCGCCACCTGTCATATGAGCGCCACCAGGAATCAGCCGGTTACCCACGACGTGGGCGCGAGAATTAGCTGGACGCTTCGACCGGTCGTGTCCACCAAGCTCGAGAACTGGGAGAAACGCCGGGAGGCCATGAAGGATGTCTGCAACCACTGCCACGGCCCGGACTTCGTGAACGCCTTTTATGAGCAGTTCGACAAGAGCATAGAGCTGTACAACGAAAAGTTCGCCAAACCTGCCCAGCGCATTATGAATGTGCTCCGTGAGAAGGGCAAAATCACGCCCACGCCGTTTGACGACGAGATCGAATGGACCTTCTTCTTGCTCTGGCACCACGAAGGCCGCCGCGCACGCATGGGCGTCTCGATGCAAGGCCCGGATTACACGCAGTGGCACGGCTTCTTCGAGCTCGCCCACCGCTTCTACTTTGAGCTCATCCCACAAGCGAAGGAACTGGCCGAGGGCGATGAGGATGTCCTGGCGGTGATTGAGGAGATCAGCCAGATGCCCGAACACCAGTGGAAATGGAAAGGGGTCAGTAAGGAGGAAATCCAAAAGATCCAGCAGTTCTACAAAGAACGCTACGGTCAATAGGCACTCGCTTCGACAAGGCTTGGGGGGCAGCATGCGCTGCCCCCCGGTTTTTGTGGCGTAGAGCGGCCACCTGAGTTCGCCGCCGGCAACCCTTCACTGCCGGAGCAAAGCGAGCGCCTCGCGATACATCTGTTCTTCTTCGTCGGTGGGGAGGACCAGCACGCGTCGTTCCGAAGCACGCCCGGTTATGTCACGCTCGTTGCGCCGGTTTAACATCGGGTCAATCGCGATACCCAGGTGGGCGATGCCGACGCACACGCGTTCCCGGATGAATGGACTGTTTTCCCCGATACCGCCGGAGAACACGAGCAGGTCGCAGCGGGGCAGGGCGGCCAGGTAAGCACCGACGTACTTGCGGATCCGATAAACGAACACGTCAACTGCGCGAGCGCAGCGTTCATCCCCCTGGGCCGCCCGCTCGATCACGTCTTTTGCCGAGCTTCCGTCGCCAAGGCCAACGAGCCCGGATCGCTCGGTCAGGAGGACTGCCACGTCGTCTGGATTCATCCCTTGCCGCAACAGGTAGAGTACCAGCCCGGGATCAATATCGCCGGATCGGGAGGACATCACCAGGCCTTCGAGCGGTGTAAGTCCCATAGATGTATCCACAGACTTCCCCTCGTAGACGGCGCATGCACTTGCGCCTCCACCAAGATGGAGGAAGATTCCGTTCACCTGGTCGGTGCCGCAGCCCAGGTAGTCCGCCGCTGCCTGCACCAGGTACTGGAACGAGATGCCGTGGAAACCATAGCGGTGCAATCCCCGCTCGTAGAACTGGCCAGGCAATGCATAGGCGCGGGCATGGAACGGGATGGTGGTATGGAACGCCGTGTCGAACACGGCGATCTGCGCGAGGCCGCGCGCTTCAACGGCGCGGATCCCCGCGAGCGCTCGGCGGTTGTGGATCGGGCTGAACGCTGCCGCTGCTTCGATCTCACGCAGCACCGCGGGATCGATCCGACAAGTTGCCGTCAGCCGCCCCCCGTGTACAACTCGATGCACAACGGCGTCCAGCTTGCCCCGCGGCTCCAGTTCATCAAGTACGCCGTGCACGACCTCGGGTAGCTCGGTCGGATGGTGGAGGTCGAGTCGGCCGGTCTGACTCCGCCCCTTGCCTTCCTGGAACAGGGCCCACTTCAGGTTGGTGCTACCGTAATTGAGCGTCAGGATCCGCATAAGGGTCTTCACTCAAGCCGGGAAGGTCAACACCGTGTTCGTACGCATAGCGAAGGCATTCAATCTGCATGTCGCGTAGGCGTTCCTTTTGATACGTGGCCGACGGTCCCAGTTTCTCGACCCGATCAATCACGTCCATCGCCAAGCTGAACCGATCGACTTGATTGATGATTGCTAGCTGCAGGGGCGTTGTGATACCGCCTCTACCCTTCAGGAAGGGGGTCAGCCAGGTGGCATCGATCCCGATCTTCCGATTCTCTCGATAGCCGCGCACGTGGAGGTTCCGATGGTTCCGCCTCCGGTAGGTCAATCGGTGGATCAACCAGGGGTATCCGTGGAAGTTGAAGATGATGGGGACATGGGTGGTGAAATACGCGTCGAACTCGCGATCCGTCAACCCATCGGGGTGTTCCGAGTTCGGCGTGATCGTGAACAGGTTGCAGACATTCACGAACCGGATGGCGAGATCAGGGAAGAACTTCTTCAGCAGGGTGACTGCGCCAATTGCTTCCTTGGTGGGGATATCGCCGCAGGCGGCAATCACGACGTCAGGTTCCCGTTCCGGGTGGGCGGAGGCGAAATCCCAAATCCCGATCCCTTTCGCCACGTGTCGAGCGGCGGCGGTTGCGTCCAGATACTGGGGGTGGTACTGCTTGTCCGCCACGATGATGTTCACGCGGTCCGTGCTCTGGAGGCAAAGCCGCACCGTGTGGAGCAGGCAGTTTGCGTCGGGGGGGAAGTAGACCCGAACCACCTGCGGCCACTTGTCCACAATCGCGGTGATGAAGCCGGGGTCCTGGTGGGTGAACCCATTGTGGTCCTGACGCCAGACGACGGAGCTCAGCAGCACGTTGAGCGACGAAATCGGCATACGCCAGGGGACATCACTCGAAATGTCCAGCCACTTGCCGAACTGATTGACCATTGAGGCCAGGATCGGGGCGAAGCCTTCGTAGGTGTTGATGATACCGTGTCGGCCGGTCAGCAAGTATCCTTCGAGCCATCCCTCCACCGTGTGCTCGGAAAGATACTCCATGACCCGGCCAGTGGGGCTGAGAAAGCCTTCGTCCTCATCCTCAGGCAACACACGCGCCACCCACGCTTTGCCGTGCCGAAACGTGGCCTGCAACCGGTTCGACCGGGTTTCGTCGGGTCCGAAGACGCGGAATATCCCTGGGTTGCGATCCATAATTCGAGCCAGATATTCCCCCAGAGGATGCGTGTTTTCCACCAGGGTACGGCCGGGTTCCTTGACGGGCACGGCCACCTCGTCGATGGGGGGCAAGACAAGCGGTTTTCGCAGCGTACCACCGTTGGCGTAAGGTGTCGCGCTCAGGCGATTCTCACCGGTGGGCAACGCGGCCTTCAGGTCGCTCCGCAGTTGACCGGCTTCGGTGAACAGTTCTTCTGGCCGGTAACTGCGCAGCCAGTGCTCAAGGGCGCGCAGTTGCTCGGGGTCCTTGGCGACTTTCGTCAGCGGCACCTGGTGTGCCCGCCAGTAGTTCTCGAGGAAGTGCCCTTCGATCTGCCGCGGTGCCGTCCATCCTTTGGGAACGCGCAAGATGATCATGGGGTACCGCGGCCGCTCGGATCGGCCCTCTTTCCTCGACTGGGCCCGAATCTCGCGAAGCATCGCCATCGACCGGTCCAGCGCATCTGCCATCGCCACATGGACACTCGCCGGATCGGCCCCCTCTACCAAGAAGGGCGTATATCCGTAGCCCCGGAACAGGTCGAGGAGTTCGTCCGTTTCGATCCTCGCCAATACGGTGGGGTTGTTGATCTTGTAGCCGTTGAGGGAGAGCACGGGCAGCACGAACCCGTCCCGTGCCGGGTTGAGGAACTTGTTCGAATGCCAGGCGGTGGCAAGAGGGCCGGTCTCCGCTTCGCCGTCGCCAACAACGGTAACCGCGACGAGATCGGGATGGTCGAACACGGCACCGTAGGCGTGGGACAGGCAATAGCCCAGCTCGCCGCCCTCCTGGATCGAGCCTGGAACTTCTGGCGTACAGTGGCTCCCGAAGCCGCCCGGCGCAGAAAAGGCTCGAAACAGGCGGCGTAAGCCTTCCTCGTCCTCAGAGAACTCGGGATAAAGCTCGCTGATTCGGCCTTCCAGGTACGCAGGGGCGATAACTCCCGGGGCGCCGTGTCCCGGGCCGGCGATGTAGAGGAACCTAAACGGCTCCCGTTCGATGACCCGCGATACGTGTAAGTAAACGAAGCTGAGGATCGGGCTGGCGCCCCAGTGGCCCAGTAGCCGCGGCTTGATGTGCTCCGGCTGCAGTGGCTCACGGAGCAGGGGGTTGTCTCGCAGGAAAATCATCCCGGCGGCTACGTAGTTTGCCGCGCGCCACAGTTGGTCGAGCTGCTCGATAGTCATCCTCGATCCCTGTCGTACCCTGCTGGCTTCCACGCTCATCGTGCTCCCCCGGATGCTCATTGGAAACTTCGCCTTCGGAAGTTCAAGCTTAGCCGAAGATAGGATCTGTTGACGGCTCCTATCTTCGTTGGTGCACAGCAATCTTCGTTCCGTGCGTAGGCCACCGCTTGGAGTACGGGCTGCCGTTCGTCAGCGGAACGCTTCTCCGAGCGTATCCTTCCGTCAAGCGAGACGCAGAGGGGGGGAATTGCTGGGAGCGATTCTCGGGAAATCCGCCGCACGATCGCGGAATACGCCGCCTTCCGCAGGCGAGCGGATCCGTTCGTCGTGGTGCAGAACCCCGGCCGCGGGGTCTGGCGATTGGAGCGTCAGGGCGCTAACGCGGAGTGCGTTAGTGTGCCGAAAAGAGAAGCAGAAGTGCCAGAGTGTTCCACAACGTGACACCGGATACAAAGCGAACCGGGGTGCCATGCGATTCCTGTACAGGTCTGTGTTGGTACGAATCGGAACTGGGTTTGCCGCTGGACTGGCTCTATGCGCGACCGCAGTAGCGGCCGGCCCGAGTCCTGCCCAGATCCTCGCCGTTCGGCCCATGCACGCGGACGTCGAGATCGATACGCCGACGGGGGCAGAAGTTGCCCACCTCGTTGTTGCCCCCTATCGCTCGGGACGGATAAGCGGCTGGATGCTCCGCCGGCCAAACGGTACCATGCTCCGCTTCTTCCTGGATACCAACGGCGATAACGTGCTCGACCAGTGGCGGTTCTACAGAGATGGGGTCGAGGTGTACCGCGACATCGATACGAACCGCAACGGCCGAGCAGACCAGCACTGCTGGTACAACATGGGGGGGACGAAGTGGGCAGTCGATCTGAACGAAGATGGCGTGATCGACCAGTATCGAGCACTGAGTCTCGAGGAGCTGCTGGGACTGTTGGGGAGGGCGATCGAGCGCCGGCAATTCTCGCTACTTAGACCAGCGGTAGCAACCAGGGCCGATCTGGCCGGCAAGCGGGTTCCGACCGACATGGCGCGCGCGCTGAGTGACATGACCCCACAAGCATTTGCGTCCATGGTGCAGAGCAGCCCTCAACTCAGCGGCGGGGCTGTGACGATCGAGCGGATCGACCATCGTCCCCCATTCCGGATCCCCGGTCCGGCCGTAGACGGCTCGACGGACCTTCTGGCATACCGCGACTTGCAAGTGCTCGTGCGAGTTGGCCAGCAAACCGCACTGATGACTATTCCATGGGTGATCAAGGCAGGGGGCGCATGGAAACTCGCATCGATACCGGTGCATGGGCAGCGGGAACGGGCAGAGTCCGGCTCAGACGGCGATGTCGCCCACGCCGATGCGGAGCGACTCCAACCGTTACTCGATCAGCTCCAGGCCCTGGACCGCAAGATCACGGCAACGGCCCAGACCAGTCCCCAGTTCGCTCGACTTCATCTCCAGCGCGCTCGGCTCCTGCGGGAAATCGCGAAACTGCAGCCCGCTAACGAAGAAGGCGAGATCTGGTGGAAGCAGCTCGTGGACAGTTGCCTCCTTGCTGCGGATGCCGGCGCACCGGGCGCCCGAGAGTTCCTGGCGACGGTCGAGCGCGAGTTGCAGCAGCGACCCGATGCGCGTGCCGTCCTGAGTTACCTCGAGTTCCACCGCATCATGGGCGATTTCGCACGACGGTTCGCTCAACCTTCGACGGACTTTATGGCACTCCAGAAGGAGTTCGTCGCTGCGCTCACCAAGTTCGTCACACAGTACCCGCGGTCGTCCGAAGCAGCGGAGGCGCTCATCCAGATCGGGATCTCCCAGGAGCTGATGGGGCAACCGGAACAGGCGCGCGCGGCCTACACGCAGGTGCGCGATCGGTTCGCCAGGTCCGCGGCGGCTCGCAAGGCTGCCGGTGCACTGCGACGACTGGACGCGGTAGGGAAACCGTTCGAATGGTCATTGCTCGGGCTGTCCCCAAGCCGGCAGCGGCAACTGAGAGGGAAACACGTGGTGGTCTATTTCTGGGCCCCTTGGTGTGAACCGTGCAAGCAGGAGCTCGCCACGATTGCGGAGCTGCAGCGCAGCTTCGGCCGCCAACGTTTTGCTGTGGTGGCCGTGTTGCTTGACGAGAACTCGGCTGAGGCCCAGCAGCTTCTGCGGAACCTGAAGGTCACCGACTGGATCACTGTGGGGGACGCGGCAGGTCTCGACGGTCGGTACGCGGAGGCGTTCGGAATATTCTCGCTCCCGACCGCGTTTCTCGTCGGACCGGATGGGACCGTGCTGGACCGGAATATGTCCGCCTCTGAGCTGCGCGCCGCGCTCGAAAGAGCTTCTGCCAGACGGTGAGGCTGCAGCCCCCGCATAGCGGATCTGCCGGCACGACCAGGGGGGTAAGACCAACGCCCGTGCGCTTCGTGCCGCAAAAAAAGGCGCCGCCGATGAGGCGGCGCCTGCCTAAAGGTGGCCGGTTCCTCAATAACCTCGGAGGTGCCGCCACAGCAGTCCCTGCCGTGGCGGCCACGTGTGCACACCGCAACGGCGTTGGTGGACAACGGACCGTCCGTGCCCGGCCTGAACTTCCCGGGTGCCTCCATCGGCTTGACCGGGTGGCACCCTGTTCCAATAACCGAAGCGATCCCTCTAGTCGTCTACCTCCACTTCGCTCTCGATGTCCCCCCTTACAAAGTAGAACGTCCCCGACAGATCACCTACGGTGATCGCCGCGCCGGGACGGAAGTTGGGCAGCAGCGACGGATCCAGGTTACCGTACGCTTCGAACGAGTCCTCCATTTCGTGCTCGTCTTGGTCCTCGTAGTCATCGTCGTCGGTCCAGGTCGCCGATGATTCCGAGTCGAACGATTGCTCCATTTTGAACCAGAAGTTGGCCCATCCAATACCGAACAGGTTCGTGGTCACCGTGCCGACATATTGCCCGTCGACGGTCACGTCGTACGTGGAAAGAGGATCTCCACCGATGACAATGACCTTCAGATGGGCTTTCAGCTCCAACTCCTCGCCGTCCTGCTCGAGCTTGAATCGATAGCGAACCTTGGCCCACGTGTTCGATGTGTCGGACAGCAGAATTGCAGCGAGTTCGTACCTGATTTCCTGCTCGTATTCGACCCCCACAACCCTGCCGTCATAAGGGTCAGCGTCAGTCATGTCCTTACCGGCGCCACCGCGCAGGATATCCCTACCCAGTCCGCCGAGTAGAAGGTCGTGACCACCATTACCGAATAGCCGGTCGTTTCCCTCCTGTCCGAACAGGGTATCACTCCCCCGCAGGCCCCAGAGCAGGTCGAAGCCGAGCCCTCCGTCCAGTGCGTCATCACCAGGGCCACCCTTCAGGCGGTCTCGGCCCTCTTCACCGAAGACGTCGTCGTCGCCACGACCGGCGTGGATCCAATCGTTGCCTGCTCCACCGTGGATCTCGTCATCTCCGGAGCCGCTCCTGATTCGGTCCCTTCCGTCGCCTCCATCAACCCACGCGTCCTCCTTGAAACCACCGGCAATGCGGACGAGGTCATTCCCGCTTCCGGTGTCGATTTGAAGCACGAATCCCTCCGATGGATCGAGCCAGTCGTCCACATCACCCGCGATTACCACCCGATCGTTTCCACCCAGCGTCCGAATGTCGATCGCACGGACCACTTCCTCCGCCGGGAGCTCAACGAGCTCCACGCCGTTCGGAGTTTCCAGGCGGACGCGGAGGGAGTCGGTGTCGTCATCCACAGTGACGATTACCTTGTCGGATCCGTCCGTACCCACAATGTTCAGGAGCCCGCTATTCAGGGTCACGCTCAATAGCTCGCGCGACTCCAGGCATTCCAACGGTGTTACGGCTAAATTAGGCTGGCGACGTGTGCGTCTCGTGCGCATGTCTCTCCCCCGGTGCGTTCTCTGTGATGTGTTACAACGGCACTTAACCTAAAAAACTGCGGTCCGGACCGCCTGATCGCCACTGAGAACCCGTCGGCAGCCTGGCGATCTCCCGTGCGGGAGACCCATGGCTTTGCGTCCCGGCCTCGCGACCGGTTTGCCCTTATCGACGGATCCCCATCAGGGGAGGGCAACACATGACGGGCTCTCGCCAGCAATCGCTCTACCTGTATATAGCACACCGTGCACTGTGGTCAAAAACGTGTTGCAGCCGGCCAGGACAGGACCCCCCGTGCCTATGCATCGGTCGTTGGAGGCCTGCCCCCCGGTGCACGCCGGCGCAGGCCAGCAATTGTCCGGTGGCACCGAGGTGTCATCTCGGTAGGTACCAGCTCGCCAGAAAGGCGAAACACCTGCACAGAAAAAAACCCGTTTCGAGCGGCCAGCTAGGGGGGTATAACCGAACCCTGCGCGTTCTTCGTGGTCGCGCGAGTCGGCGGCAGAATCGACCGATCGGGGGGCAAACGGGTTACGGTGCACACGTGCCCGCAATGCACAAAGCGGGGTTTTGCCCCGCGGCAGGACAGATCGTACCACCCTGCAGGCTAAGCTACGGCTTACCGTGCTCGGCTTTCCGCGGCACGGTGAGCCCGTTGTGCTAGCCCCTCAGCTCAGGATCTCGTGGACAACGCGCGCTGGTTCTTGGACACCCACGATCGTCTGTTCCAGGCCCTGGAAGAAGTAGGTCAGCCTGTACGCGTCGAGGCCAAGCAGGTGCAAGATCGTGGCGTGTAGATCGTGAACCGTGACCCTTCCCTCGACCACGTTAAACCCGATCTCGTCCGTTTCGCCGTAGGAAATGCCTCCTTTCACTCCAGCCCCCGCCATCCAGATCGTGAACGCGTCAATATGATGGTCCCGACCGGGACTGGTTGCCTTCACACCCCCTCTGTTCTCCTGCATCGGCGTGCGGCCAAATTCGCCACCCCAGATCACGAGGGTCTCGTCCAGCAGCCCCCGTTGATGGAGATCCTTCAACAGGGCAGCAATGGCCTGATCAATCTGCTTGCACTTCTTGGGAAGCTGGGTGTCGAGGCCACTATGGTGGTCCCAGCCCCAATCAAAGAGCTGAACGTACCGGACCCCCCGCTCCACAAGTCGCCTGGCCAGCAAGCAGTTGTTGGCAAAGCTTTCCTGACCAGGCTTCGTACCATACATCTTGTGGATGTAATCGGGTTCCCGGGAGAGATCCATAGCCTCGGTGGCCGAAATCTGCATGCGGAAGGCCATCTCGTACTGGGAAATTCGGGTGAGGATCTCGCGGTCGCCGAGCTGTCGATAGGTGCGTTCGTTGATGGCACGGATGGCCTCGATTGTCTTGCCCCGCAACTTACGATTGATCCCCGGCGGATTCGAGAGGAACAGTACCGGATCGCCTTTGCTCCGGCACTGCACTCCCTGGTAGATGCTGGGCAGGAATCCGCTTCCCCACGCAGCTTTACCTGCATCCGGATTCTGTCCGCCCGATAGCAGCACAACATAGCCGGGCAGATCTTCGTTCTCGCTGCCAAGGCCGTAAAGCGTCCACGATCCGATGCTCGGATACCCCAGGTTCGTGTTGCCCGTTAGCACAAGGAGCTGGGCGGGCGCATGGTTGAACTGGTTGCTCACCATCGACTTGATGATGCAAACCTTGTCAAGTTGCGTCTCGAAATGCGGCAGCAGATCCGAAATCCAGATACCCGTTTCACGATTTTGGTGGAATGGGAACAGAGGACCGAGCAGTTGAGGTGTCCCTGTGATGAACGCGAAGCGTTTGCCCTTCAAATACTCCTTAGGACAGTCCTGACCGTTGTACTTGACCAGCGCCGGCTTGTAGTCGAACAGTTCGAGGTGGCTCGGTGCTCCGGTCATGTGAAGGTGGATTACGTGGCGCGCACGGGGGGCGAAGTGCGGCGCGCGAGGGGCCAGGGGACGGCGTGGGTCGCGCGGTTGTTCCTTCGATGCCCCACGAGCCAATTCCTCAGCCAGCCACAGCCCTCCCAAACAGGCAAGACCACTTTGCAAAAAGTGCCGTCGCGTCTGAAGCGCCAGATATTCACGCACTTCGCCATGCAGACGGTCTACATGTGCCATGGCGTGCGCCCCTTTCCGTCATACCGGTTCGTACGTTTACCGATTGAGCACTTCGTCGAGGTTGAGGATCGTGTTGGCCACGAGGGCGAAGGCCGCTCGTTTCGGATCGCCCGCCAGTGCCCTGGCCAGGTCCGGATGCGCCGTGTACTCTCGCAGCCCCTCCTCGTACACGCTCCTCAACACCGCAAGCGTCTCCTTATCCGGACTCCGACCCGTCGCACAACGGTATCCATACGCGAGCTTCTCCTCCACACTACC
>Ga0256839_1004986_pt1 | contig 12552 bp, 9 predicted proteins | sample 354166metaG_FD_185968 | JGI IMG/M metagenome (GOLD analysis project Ga0256839, IMG submission 185968) | Hydrothermal vent microbial communities from Mid Atlantic Ridge, Atlantic Ocean - 354-166 | ecosystem: Environmental > Aquatic > Marine > Hydrothermal vents | place: Atlantic Ocean: Mid...
ACTACCCCGATTCTCCGTGGTGTGATAAAGCCCTCTTTTCCATCGGATACCTGTACTTCCTGAACCAGGACTATACCCAGGCTATTGCTCACTTTGAGCAACTTATCAAGGAGTACCCTCGTAGCCCGCTGGCTCCTCGTGCACTGTACAGCATCGGGGATGCGCTCTACAATGCAGGTCAATTTGAGCAGGCCATTGCCACCTACAAACGCGTGCTGGATGAATTTCCCGAAAGCTCTTTTGTACTTGACGCCATCGCAGGTATCCAGTATGCCCTTGTAGCTCTTAACCGTGAAGAAGAAATCGGGAGCGTAGTCGACTCCTTTATTCAGCAGCATCCCGATTCTCCACTTCTGGATGACGTGCGCTTTCGAGATGCCGAGGTGAAGTTCCAGAACGGGGATTTTGAGGAAGCCATTGCAGCCTTCCAGCGCTTTATACGCACAGCACAGAACCCCCGCCTGTTAGCAGCAGCTTACCTCTACCTGGGTAAAGCATACGCGGAATTAGGACGCTACGAAGAGGCCGAGGCTTACCTCAAACAGCTTATTGTCCGCTACCCGAACCGTGAGGAAAGCCTGGAAGCCGGCATGCGTCTTGGAGAACTATATCTTGAACAGGAGCGGTATCAGGAAGCCCTTGAGCTGTACCGTGAGCTCGAAACCCGTTCTCGAAACCCCGAAGTACGGGCGACCATCCGGTACCATCAGGGGATATCCCTCCTGTCCCTCGGTAAACCGGAAGAAGCTGCACGGATTCTGGAGGACATCGTACAGGAGGCCCCTGCCAGCTCCCCGCTGTATCATCAGGCTACCCTGGCTCTTGCCCGGGTGTATGAGGAGCAAGGTGATCGCACAAAAGCACTGGAGCTGTACCGAAAGGTGGCCGGAGCAAGCTCGGATGAAAACGGCGCCGAAGCACTCTACCGTATGGCTGAAATCCTTCATCAACAGGGAAAGGATGCAGAGGCACTTAACGAGCTCAAGCGTATCCCGGTCCTTTTCCCGGGATTCTCGGACTGGGTTGCCCGAAGCTATCTGCTGCAGGCACAGATCTACCGCCAGTCGGGTAACGTGGGCGTAGCAGAACAACTATATGAGCGTGTCATCCGTGAATTTCCCAACACACCATTTGCCCAGATCGCTGCAAATGAAAAAGCTCACTGATATGCGCACTCCTGGTCTGATTCTCCTCCTTGTACTCTATGGCTCTATCGGAAAGGTTGCTGCCCAACAGGCAACCGAGGAGAAACCCACTCTGCCGGAGATTGCCCCTCGGGAAGTAGAAATACGCGGTGAGCTTATTATCTCCTTTCCCAGTCTGGAGCGTCAGCCACTTATTGGATTCAATCCGCCACCCCGTATCTATCAGATACCTCCCGACCGCAAGCCAATTATCCTCCCCTACAAGCAGGAAGTTGCCTCGCTTCCTCCCCTGAAACTCCGCAAGCCGCCTGAGTTAGCTCCCACCATTGCACCCGTGCATCCAGCCTATGGCCTGCTGGAATTAAAAGGAGGAACCTACCTTGAACGAGCGGCCACACTTGCCCTTGATTATCCTCTCTCCTCCTCGCTACGCTTTCTTCTGGAGGCACGTTATCGGGGGAGTAATGGTCACCGACCTTTCAGCACCAACCCGGACTCTCTCTACCGGACTGTCCGCGCACCCTTTAACCTGTTCAATGGGGAAACAGGACTTGAATTCTCAGAACGCACCCTATCAGGCCAGTGGACGCTACAGAACTACGCGCGCTTTCACCCCATCTGGGGAGCCTTACCCAACGCAGAGGGCAGACAACCCGAGCGAAGTTTTTACCAGCTGGGCACCGCATTTAACCTTCGTTTCCACCCTTCTTCATGGATACGGGCTCACAGCATACTGGCCTATTACACGGGAGATACCGAGTTGAGCTTTCCGGCTCCATCAACCTCACTGACGGATGTCTTCCAACATGCCCGGGGGGAGCTAACCTTGAACGCCGGTCATACGATGGAATTAAACGGCTCCCTGCACGTATTTACGCAACGGCAGGAGCAGGATATGAAAACAATGCTCCGTACCTACTCCGCTGGAATGCATGTCAACATACGCTCGGGAATCCAGATAGGAGCTACCCTCCTGGGTTTCTCGGCGCGTCAGCCCGATAAAAGCTCTCAAATGCTTATGTACCTGAGCCCCTCCTTCCTTATACGTAAGCAGGTGGCTTCCTGGACAATCACGCTGACAAATACGCCTCACGTAGAAGCCTTTGACCTGGCAGAACTCATGCGTGTAAATCCCTATCTCCATCTGGGCTCGACGGCTCGGACTGCTCCCTACCGTGAGAGCATCATCTTCCCCTGGAATACACACCTCCAGCTTCAGCTCCAGGCAGGGTACCTCCGCATCAGTCCGGAAATAGGCTATCGCTATACCCCCAACTGGCGCATCTGGCAGCAGGCAGATACGCCCGGCTTCTTTACGTTCACGTATGCCCCTGCCCACCAATACACCGCAGGAGCTACTCTTATCTGGGTGACAGCCACCCGTAGGCAGCTTACGCTTTCTGCCCATTATCATATCAACAAGTTAACGGAACAGGAAGACAGTCGCTCCATACCCTATGAACCCGGCTTTGAGCTAAAGGGAAACGTGTACCTTCCCCTCTTCAAGAATCGCCTGATTTACCGCGCAGAGCTCCGCATACTGGCCAACCGGTTTGCCGATGCAGCAGCCACCCGACCGCTTAAGAATATCGGAGAGCTTTCGTCGACCATTCTCTATCACATAAGCCGTAATGCAGGTGTATCCTTCGCTGCCGAGCATATCTCCATTACTGCCCGGGAATACTGGAAGGGATATCCGGAGGCAAGAAATTTGCTGAAACTTGGAGCGTTTCTTAACTGGTAATCGTATTCTTATTTTAAAGCAAACAAGGCAAAGCCTGTACCTGTATGAGTCTCTCTTTTATATATGACGAAAGGACACTTAAAGAAGCTTTAAGCGACGCCATTCAGCGTGTATTGCTTCTGAAGGGTGTCCTTACCATCCCTTCGCTGGGCACCTTTGAGCGTAAGCATGAACCGGCTCGGGTAGTTGAACTGCCGGACGGTTCGGTTGAGCTTACACCTCCCACCGATACGGTACGCTTTGATCCGTCTCAAAAAGGCACCACACAGACTTTTCCGCAGGAACTTGTGGAAGAGCTGGCCGACATCTTGAGCTTGAGCCATATCGAAATCCAGAAAACCTATCGCGAACTTATTGACAAGATCCGGGAAGAGCTGGAAGCGGGGAAAGCGGCTACCCTCCCGGGCCTGGGTACGCTGCGATCGGGAGACCAACCCTTCGAACCCGATCCTTCCCTGTCCATTCTCTGGGGAGAATTCCCCCCGGCAGGAGCTTCTACCGAAAAGAAGGCTGAACAGGAGACGCGATCGTTTCCCTCCTTTTTCAGTCCATCCGATGAAGAAGAAAGCATCGAGATTGACACCGAAGCCCTTGCTGATGACGTGTGGCTACCGTCAGACACTACGGAACCTCACCCCCTTGGTGTTGAACCACCGTCAACGGCAGAAGAAGCTTCTTTTACCGTTGAAAAACATCCTTCAGACTCGGAAGAATCCCCTGCGTCCACCAAGGAAGAATCAACAGAAGAAACCATGTCCGATGCACAACCATCCGGTCTCTCGTTGACACCACCCGAACACCCTGATCCCTCGGCAGCTGTAACGGCTTCGGCCTTCTACAACATGTTCCGCGCCCACCCGGACAGTCCCCAGGCCGCCGAGGCGCTGTTCTGGGCTGCGGAGAACTATATTAAAGCCGGACAGATCGAGCGTGCAAAAGCTGTTTTTCTGGAATTTCTCAACTACTTCCCCACGCATCCTCGAGCAGAAGAAATCCGGCAGGCGCTGAACCTTCCTCCCGGTCCTCCTCCCGAGGAAGAGCAACCTGCACCTGTTGCCACGCAGGAGACTCCCGAAGCGGCTGTGCCATCAATTCCTCAGGAAGAGGAGCCATCCCCCCCTCCCCCTGAGGAAGAAACGCAGAAGGAATGGAAACCCCTTGCAGAAGCGCTGGAGGAGAACCCTCCTGCTCCGCAGAAAACGATTAAACCTCCTCCACCTCCCGTTCAGCGTAAACGCCGTCCGACTCCGCTTCTGTACGTTATTCTTTCAGGAGGTCTGCTGGTTATTCTGCTACTTGTCTTCTTCCTCAACAGGGGACAGGCGCCCGAGTCAACCATGGAGCAACCCCCGACGATGGAAGAAACCACTCCACCGCCGGTGTCCGAACAGCCACCCGAGGAAACACCTGCATCGCCTGCACCCGAAACAACGACCCCTGAGCAGACAACACCTGCTACAACCTCGTTTGATCCGCTCCGAGGTCCGGCGGGAATTATTCGGGAACGTGGAGGCTATACATGGGTGGTAGCTTCGGTAGCCAGTAGAGAAAAAGCCGAAGAAATAGCTGCTCGTTATCGAGCACAGGGCTATCGTACGGGTGTGCTGGAAGGACGTGTGCAGGGAAGGCCGATTTACCGTGTGGGCATCGGGCAGTTTGCCTCCATCGAGGAGGCTCAGCAAGCCCGTAGAGAACTTCCACCGGATGCCCCACGGGATGCCTGGATTCTTCGTATACGTTAACATGAATATCGCATACTTGCCATGATATCCACGATGTTGTTGCTTCTTCAGGAAACCGCTCAGCAAGCGCTTGCCGAGTCTGCTGCACCTGCAGGTACCAGTATGTCCATCCTGGATATGCTGCTGAAAGGCGGATGGGTGATGGCTCCCATTGCCCTGCTCTCGGTACTGGCTCTCTACATCTTTGTGGAGCGCTGGCTTACGCTTCGCAAGGCTTCTTCCGACCCCGCAGCACTCATTGACCGCGTACGCAGCTATATCCTGAACGAAGATATACGTAGTGCCCTGCTGTACCTGGACACGGAAAACACCCCGATCAGTCGGATTCTCAAGAAGGGTCTGGAGCGGTTAGGACGTCCTATTACCGATATTCAGGAAGCCGTCCAGGCTGCTGGCAAACACGAAGCATTCGAGCTGGAGAAACGCACCGATATCCTGGCAAGTATTGCCAGCATTGCCCCCATGTTAGGTTTCCTGGGTACCGTAACAGGCATGATCAAAGCCTTCCAGCAGATTCAGAATCTACAGGGAAACGTAAACCCCAGTGTCCTGGCTGAAGGTATCTGGGAAGCCCTTATTACCACAGCAGCCGGGCTTGTCGTAGGTATCATCGCCACCTTCGCCTACAACTTCCTTATTAACCGCATCAACCGGCTTATCAACGATATGGAGCAGTCGGCAACCCAGTTTATAGACCTGCTTCAGGAACCCGTATCACCGACTACCTGACGCCATGCCACTGGATTTTTCTACCGGGAAGAAACCGCTGACCACGTTTAGTCTGGCAGGCCTGACGGATATCGTCCTGCTCTTACTCATTTTCTTCCTGCTTACATCCTCCTTCGTGGTGCAGTTTGGCATTCAGGTTAACGTTCCCCGTGCTGAGGCAAGCTCGATGGTTGAAGATCAGTACGTTAGCGTAACGATTACAGCAGACGGGCAATACTACGTAAACCAGAAAAAGGTACCCCCCGACGATTTGATGATAGCTATCCGTGAGGCACGTGGTAATAAACAGGTACTGGTACTTCGTGCTGATGAAGCCGCTACCATCAAACAGTTTGCCCGTGTGGCCAACATTGCTCGGGCTTTAAACATGCGCGTCCTGATGGCTACCGAACCGGAAGAGACCTCTTAATCTTCTTCAAGTAACTGCTTCCTTATACGCGCTTCCTTCTCCTGTTCCCACCGGAGCCAGTCCTTCCACCGTTGCAACTCTTCGACCACCCAGGAAGGATGCAGATCACCCAGACTGCCATAATGCACATAATGCTCGAGTATCTCCTCGGGTGAAGGCTTTCGCACCTGATCCGGTGCCTTACCTACCCGACGGTAGGCTTCCCGGAAGGGAACGCCTTCCTCAACAACCAGCCGCAGCGCCTCAGCAGTCGCAAACAACTCGGGCGGACAGGCATCGTAGCATCGCTCTGCATGGAACGTTACACCTGCAGCCACCCGACCTACTGCTTCACATATATCGTTGCCCTCATCCAGCACCCTTAAGAGAGCTTCTTTCGTAAGCTGCAGATCACGATGATAGCCGGAAGGCAAACCGGCAGGTATCCCCTCAAGTACCCGGAGCTCACCGGCCAGACGATGCACACGTGCACGTGTCAACTCCAGAACATCCGGATTACGCTTCTGAGGCATAATCGACGAGCCCGTACACAGTTCTTCAGGCAAACGAACGAACCCCAGCTCGGGCATATGAAAAAGAATGAGATCGGCGGCAAAACGGGAAGCTGTCAGTCCTAACAAGAGAATAGCATGTCCTACCGTACTTTCGATTTTTCCCCTGGATAACTGTACAGCGGCTACATGGACCTGAGGTCGTTCAAAACCCAGCCATGCAGCCACCTTCTGGCGAGGGAGGTTCAGATAGGGAACGCCATAGCCTGCCGCACTACCAAGCGGAGAACGATTATTCAACGTATAGGCACTTTCCAGAGCTGTCAGATCATCAAGAAAGCTCTCGGCATACGAAAGGGCCCATAATCCCGCCGAGGTAGGCATCGCCGGTTGCATATGCGTGTAGCCGGGCATGATGACTCCCCGATAGGTCAACGCCAGCTCCAGAAGAGCCTCCAGGGCACGAATGACTCTGGCTACAAGATGCTGAAGGGATTCCCGGGTATACAGGCGAAGAGCTGCCAGTACCTGATCGTTCCGTGAACGTCCGGTATGCACCTTCTTACCTATCTCCCCCAAATGCCGGGTCAGATATTGCTCGATGGCCGTATGTACATCTTCCTGCTCCACGGTAACCTGAAATTCCCCACGGTCATATGCCTGGAGCAATTCTCGAAGCGCTGTGCGAAGTGCCTGCCACTCATCTTCCCGGAGCAGACCGATATGAAGCAATCCCCTGGCGTGTGCAAGGGTTGCCAGAACATCATAGGGGACCAATCGCTGGTCCAGTTCAACATCGCGCCCGGCCGTGTAGCGCTCAACCCACTCAGAGGTATTTACAGATTGGTCCTTCTGCCAGAGTTTCATGCCTTCCTGAAGTTCAGTATCTTGCCACTGGTCTTACATTCTTCTGACGGTAGAGTTCATGATGTACGGTATTACAGGTAATCCGGAGAAAGAGAATCTGTGGGAACCCGTGGTGCAGTTTATTGCACTCCTCGAACGCAACAATCTCCCCTATCGCCTCCATCCCATTCTGGCCCGGGGCCTCATAGCCCGGGGCCTGCTCACTTCAGAACACGTGCAGGCTCATACAGCCAGCGACCTGGCCCGTGAGGTAGATATAGTCATCTCCTTTGGCGGTGATGGTACGCTCCTTCATACCGCTCACGAAATCGGTCCTCTGGAGACACCCATCCTAGGTATCAACATCGGACGTCTGGGCTTTCTGGCCGAAGTAGAACAGGAGCACATGGAGGAAGCCCTTCGGCGTCTGGAAGCCGGAGATTACCGTATCGAATCCCGTATCGTCCTTGAGGCCTCGCTGCAAAATGGCAAGCAATCCATCGTACAGTGGGCGCTTAACGAATTTGTTATCGACCGGACGGGGACCACAGCCATGATCCAGATTCACATGGAAGTCGATGGACGCTACCTGACCACATACTGGGCCGATGGTCTTATTATTGCCACCCCCACGGGTTCAACAGCCTACTCCCTGTCGGCAGGTGGACCCATCATCGTTCCGGAAGAAGCGTCGGTAGTCCTGACCCCTCTGGCCCCTCATACGCTTACCATGCGCCCTATCATATTAAGTGCAAACTCTGTCTTTGTAGCACGGGTATGCCCCCGGCGTGAACATCCGTATATCCTGGCCGGTGACGGTCAGAGCCTGACCCTGCACGAACCCAACCTGCCCATTACCATCCGGAAAGCCCGACATAGCGTCAGGCTTGTAAAGTTTCCGGATCAGGACTACTTCCAGATCCTCCGGCGCAAACTGATGTGGGGAGAACATGTACGCATGCAGAAGCCTGCCCGTCCTCATACCTGATCGGCAAGGGCCTCTGCTTGCTCAATCCATTCCTCGATAGCGGCCAACCCCTGGTGCCAGAACGCCGGATGATCCAGGTCAACTCCCAGGCGGGCAATGAGCCGGTGTGGCCAGTCCGACCCGCCTGCACGTAAAAGCTCCAGATAGCGCTCGACAAACGAGGCCCCCTCCTCCCGGTATTTCTGGTACAGAGCCAGAACCAGCAGCTCACCAAATGCATAGGCGTATACATAGCCCGGCGTATGGATAAAATGCGGGATGTAACTCCACCAGATACGATAGTGTGACCCCAGCTTCACACTTCCCTGGAACATATGCTCCTGGGTCTCCATCCAGAACTCATTAAACCGTTCAACGGGTAGCTCACCCATCGTCCGCCGGGCTGTATGTATGCGATCTTCAAACCGATTCATCGCTATCTGCCGGAACACTGTAGCAATGGTATCATCAATCTTGCCTACCAGCATACTCAAGCGGTTACGTGGCTCCTTCTCCTGAGCCATAAGCTTCTGGAAGACGAGCATCTCCCCGAAAACCGATGCCGTTTCAGCCGTCGTAAGGGGTGTATCCGCCTGCAAATAGCCCTGCTCACGTGAGAGATATTGATGGATACCATGCCCGAGTTCATGGGCAAGGGTCTGGACATCCCGGATCTTCCCCGTGTAACTCATCAGGATGTAGGGATGTACCGAAGGTACTGCACCATGACTGAACGCACCCCCCCGTTTACCTGTACTCAAAGCGGCATCAATCCATTTACGCTCGAAGAAAAGTGAAGCAATCCGTGCCATTTCAGGATGGAAGCTCTCATAGGCTTCCAGTACCAGATCGCGGGCTTCCTCCCACGTATAGGTCGTGGCTGCCTCCCCTATGGGAGCATACCGATCGTAATCGTACAGCACATCATACCCGAGCAGGCGGCGCTTCAGCGTATAAAAGCGGGCTACCAGGTCGTACCGACTTGTCACGGCATCGACGAGCGCCTGCACCGCTTCGTCGGTGATTTCATTGGCCATGTTCCGGCTTTCCAGCCAGTGACGATACTTGCGGATCCGATCATCGGTGGCTTTATCGGCAAGCACCGTGTTAAACACAAAGGTCAGGGTCCGGAGATGCTTCTCAAGTCCCTCGGTAAACCCGAGTGCGGCATCCCTGCGAACGTCCCGATCGGGATCATGCAGTTTGGCCAGAATTTCCTGTTCACTCAGCTCTTCTTCCCGAAATGGAAAACGGGCAGCTCCCAGCGTTTCATCAAAGAGCCGATTCCAGGCACTCCGGCCGGTAACGGCCTTTTCGGCCATAATCTTTTCCTCCGGCTCGGAAAGCACATGCGGACGATACCGACGCTGAAGCTCCAGATAATGACGATAGGCGGCAAGCTCCTGCCGGGATAACAGTGCTTCGGCCTGCTCATCAGGCAGAAGCACCCACTCAAGCTCGAAGAATAGCATCTGTTGCGTGATGGCCGTATAACGTTCGCGCACTTCCTGCAATAGAGCACCTCGTTGGGGATCGGTTGTATCCGTTGACCAGTATAGATACGCGTATGTGTAGGCACGTCCCAGTCGTTCATGAAGGGCCTCAAAGGCTTCCAGTGCCTCTCGCCATACGGCCGCCGTTGCCTGCTTCAGCGTCCCCCGATACTTCTGGGCAAAAGCCTCGGCTTCCCGTTCTACATGGGCCAGATCCTGGCGTAATTCATCAACATTTGAATAGAGATCGCTCAGATCCCAGCGTACTTTTTCCGCACCTGTGCGTTTTATCGTAATATCCTGTTGGCTCATCGGACATAACCTGTTGATACATCATCTGTGTAACCTAAACGACATTTAACCGCTGTGGATTCCATACATCCTTTAACCCGCATGGAAGACCTGGATGCTCTCTTTAAGGCCAGCGAAGAGCAACCTGTTATTATCTATAAGCATAGTAATGCCTGCGGGCTCAGCCTGATGGCAGAACGTGAGATAACGAAACTTGCCGAAAAACTGCCTTTCCCTGTATATCAGGTTACGGTACAGACCCACCGTTCCCTCTCAAATGAGATTGCAACACGCACCGGGGTCCGGCATGAAACCCCTCAGGTGATTATTCTTTATAAGGGAGAGGTCGTGTTTCATACCTCGCATAGCAAAGTACGAGCAGACTATATCACCAAAAAACTATCCTCACTTATGAGAACGCACCCTTCCGGAGAATCTCTCCTCAAGCGCCTGACTAATCTTTTTGCCATTGTTCTGCTACTCCTTATGGTAGCAACTACCGGTTGTCAATCCCAACAGGCCAGAGAACAATCCTCCGTTACACCACAGGCGCAGACGGAGCTCACCCAGGCCCCCGATTTTGAGCTTCCTACGCTCGAAGGAGAAACGTTTCGCCTATCGGATCACAGGGGCAAGGTGGTTCTTCTGAACTTCTGGGCTACCTGGTGTGCCCCCTGTCGGGCAGAAATTCCCGACTTCATCAAACTTCAGCAGAAACTCGGTGAAGATCAATTACTCATTGTAGGTATTTCCCTGGATGAAGAAGGGGAAGAGGTGGTTCGTCCCTTCGTGGAAAAGATGGGGATTAACTATCCTGTTGTTATTGATGACGGAAGTGTAGCCCGCCTGTACGGAGGCGTTTATGCTATACCTACAACGGTGATTGTCGATCCCTCGGGCAATATCTACCGTCGGTTCGAGGGAATGACCAACGAGCGGGCTCTTCTCAAGATTCTTGCTCCCCTCCTTCAGGAAGAAGTCCCGGATGTAGCTGAACCCGTTCATGTAACTCCCCAGGAGGCTTACCGCATTATTCAGCGTGGTGCTTTCTTTGTTGATGTCCGGAATCCCGAGGAATTGCCCGTTCAGGGAGCCCCTCTGGGCGCCGTGCTGGCTCCTCTTCCCACACTTGACAAGAGCAAGTTACCGGACGATCCCTCTCGTCCCATTGTGTTTATCTGCCGTTCAGGGCGGCGGTCGGCTATTGCCGCTGAAAAGGCACTCTCCTGGGGATACCAGAACGTATACACCATCGATGGTGGAATTATCGCCTGGAAACAAGCAGGGCTGCCTACCAAACAATAATCCACAACATGATGGAGCTTTTTAGGTATCAATTTGCCGGTAACGAACTCTGGCGTATAGGCCTTCTTGCATCCATCCTCCTTCTTGCCCTGTTTATCGGGAAGCTTGCCCGTTACTCCTTCCTTAAAGCTGCTCGGGAAGCGCGGGAGCGCCAGCGTCCTTACATCGAAGCAACCATGCAGGCCCTGGCACGCTCGGTGGTTTTCTTCACCACGGCTGTGGGTCTTGAGATCGGCCTGTCCGTACTCAATCTTGAGCATCTCAGCGAAGGCCTGCGGGGGCTCATCAGCGTAAGCGTTGATAGTCTTCTCGTTATCGCTATCGCCTATGTGCTGTACAGCCTTGTCGACGTTGTCCATGTAGCCTTCCGCGAATACGCCAGACGCACCGAGAGTACCCTCGACGATATGCTTGCCCCTATTGTCGGGCGTACGCTGCGTATTCTCATTATCGTTCTGGCTATCTTACAGATATTCCAGATGCTTTCCGATAAACCCCTCACCAGCATTCTTGCCAGTCTGGGGATCGGAGGTCTCGCCGTAGCTCTCGCCGCACAGGACACCCTCAAGAATTTCTTTGGCTCCCTTGTACTGATTACAACACGCCCCTTTGAAGTAGGTGATCGTGTCATGATCGGCGAACACGATGGACCAATCGAAGAAGTGGGGTTATGGTCTACACGTCTGCGCACCTTTGACGGCCATCTGGTTACGATTCCCAACAGCCAGCTCACCAATACCAGCATTCGAAACGTAGGCAAACGTCCTTATATCCGGCGCATTATGGATATTACCATCACCTACGATACTCCTCCCGAGAAGGTAGACCGTGCGCTGGAAATCCTGAAAGAACTGCTTGATCAGCACGAGGGTATGCATCCGGATTATCCACCCCGTGTCTTCTTTGCCGATTTTGGCGCTACAGCCCTTATCCTCCGGGTTATCTACTGGTATCACCCACCCGATTACTGGGCGTATATCGACTTCAGCGAGCGCCTTAATAAAGCCATCTTCCGCCGCTTCAATGAGGAGGGCATTGAGTTTGCCTTTCCCACGCAGACGGTCTTTCTGGCAGGCGATCCGAAACGCCCCCTCTATCAACCGCTACCGCTGGATGATCGGCGCCCACCTGCAGAAGCTTAACAGGAGGTATCTTCCTGCTTGAAGGAGCGTATGACTTCCAGGGCACGCTCTACGTGATCCTGTGCGGAGAACTGGGATTCAAAGATCAACCGGATGATCCCTTCCGGATCAATGACATAGGTTACCCGCCCCGGAAGTATTCCCATCGTGCGGGGTACCTCGAATGCTTTTCGAAGCCGGCCATCTTCATCGGATGCCAGCAGAAAAGGAAGGCGGTGACGCCGGGCAAACTCCTGATGTGATGACAG
>Ga0256839_1004987_pt1 | contig 12549 bp, 11 predicted proteins | sample 354166metaG_FD_185968 | JGI IMG/M metagenome (GOLD analysis project Ga0256839, IMG submission 185968) | Hydrothermal vent microbial communities from Mid Atlantic Ridge, Atlantic Ocean - 354-166 | ecosystem: Environmental > Aquatic > Marine > Hydrothermal vents | place: Atlantic Ocean: Mid...
ACGTATAAAATGGCAGAAGCGAACAAAGCATTTGCTCATTATAGATGGTAAGGAAGTAAGTTATGGCAAGAACGCACAAACTTAACGATGTAAGAAATATTGGTATTGCTGCACACATTGATGCAGGAAAAACAACAACAACAGAAAGAATTTTATTCTATACCGGTGTTGAGCATAAAATCGGTGAAGTACATGATGGTGCTGCAACGATGGACTGGATGGAACAAGAGCAAGAAAGAGGTATTACGATTACTTCTGCTGCGACTACTTGTGAGTGGAATAAAAAGCAAATTAATATTATAGATACTCCAGGTCACGTTGACTTTACGATTGAAGTTGAACGTTCTATGAGAGTACTTGATGGTGCTGTATCAGTATTTTGTGCTGTTGGTGGGGTTCAACCACAGTCTGAGACTGTATGGAGACAAAGAAACCGTTATGGTGTACCTTCTATTGTTTTTGTAAACAAATATGACAGAACAGGTTCTGACTTTTATGAAGTTGAGAGACAAATCATTGAGAGACTCAAAGGGAATCCTGTTCCAATTCAACTTCCTATTGGAGCTGAAGAAAACTTCCAAGGCGTTGTTGATTTAGTTAAAATGAAAGCAATCGTTTGGGACAAAGATGCAGAAATGGGTTCTAACTACCATGTAGAAGAAATTCCAGAAGACATGATTGAATTATCAGAGAAATACCGTGAAAAACTTATTGAAAGTATTTCTGAGGTTGATGGCAATGAAGAGCTTATGGAAAAATACATGGAAGGTGAAGACCTTACAGAAGAAGAGATTGTTGAAGGAATCAAAGCTGCTACTATTGGTATGCATATTGTTCCTATGACAGTTGGGTCTGCTTTTAAAAATAAAGGTGTTCAAACTTTACTTGACGCTGTTGTTGCATACCTCCCATCTCCTGTTGAAGCGCCTGCTATTAAAGGTACGATGATGGAAGATGAAAACCAAGAAGTAGTTGTACCATCAACAGATGATGGGGCATTTGCATCATTGGCATTTAAAATCATGACCGATCCTTTTGTTGGACAGTTAACGTTTATCCGTGTATATCGTGGTTCTTTAGAGTCTGGTTCATACGTACATAACTCTACAAAAGATAAAAAAGAAAGAATTGGTCGTATCATGAAAATGCATGCGATTAAACGTGAAGAAGTACAAGAAATTTACGCAGGTGAAATCGGTGCAGTTGTGGGACTTAAAAACACTACAACGGGTGATACGCTTTGTGATGCATCTGATAAAGTAGTTCTTGAAAGAATGGACTTCCCAGATCCAGTTATCTCTGTTGCGGTTGAGCCTAAAACAAAAGCCGATCAAGAAAAAATGGGTGTAGCTCTAGGTAAACTCGCAGCAGAAGACCCATCTTTTCGTGTCTCTTCAGATGAAGAAACGGGTCAAACTATTATTTCAGGGATGGGTGAACTTCACCTAGAAATCCTTGTAGATAGAATGAAAAGAGAATTCAACGTTGAAGCTGATGTTGGAGCGCCACAAGTTTCTTACCGTGAGACTATTAAAGAAGCAGTAGATCAAGAATACAAATATGCTAAACAATCTGGTGGACGTGGACAATTTGGTCATGTTTACCTCAAAATAGAGCCACAAGAGCCTGGTTTTGGTTACGAGTTTGTTGATGCTGTTAAAGGTGGGGTTATTCCAAAAGAATTTATCAAGCCTGTTGATAAAGGTATCCAAGAAGCCATGGCTAGAGGTATTCAAGCAGGTTATCCTGTTGAAGACGTTAAAGTTACAGTGTATGATGGTTCTTACCATGATGTCGATTCTTCTGAAATGGCGTTTAAACTAGCCGCTTCTATGGGATTCAGAGAAGGGTGTAGAAAAGCAAAACCAATCATCTTGGAACCATTGATGAAAGTTGAAGTTGAAGTACCTGAAGATTACATGGGAGACGTGATTGGTGATGTAGCCAAAAGACGTGGACAAGTTACAGGTATGGATGACAGAGCCGGTAACAAAATTGTGAACGCATTTGTACCACTATCAGAAATGTTCGGTTACTCAACTGACCTACGTTCAATGACGCAAGGTCGTGCAACGTATGCGATGGAGTTTGACCACTATGAAGAAGTGCCACAAAATGTAGCAAAAGAAATCATAGAAAAGAGAAATAGTTAATATTTCTTTCATTTGTACCCCTCTTTCGTTTTAACGACGGGGGTATCGTAATTTCGTGACAGACACTCAATTTTATGGGATGGGTGCAGTCACTTACCATATGTAAGCTCCTTTACTCAAACCCATAAATCTAAGTACAACTCAAAAAAATCTTTAACGATTTCTGCTACTACTTTGTAAATGTTATTCTATTTTAATTTTTTAATTAGCATACAATAGTATTTAAAGGAAAAATATGAAGTGTATCATAGACCTTATAGAAGATCTGCGTGAGCAGATAGGAAATAATGAAACGTATAGCGTAGTGGCTGGTTTGCTCAAAGAGGACAAAGCAGATAGCAATAGACTTGTCTATGCAGGAGAGGCAGAACTCAATAGCTTTTCTATAGATGAAAAGACGAGGACATTATGTTTTAAGATAGAAGATAATAAGACAAAAATAACGGTTAAAGAGCTTATCTCTACAGTCTTGATATTAGGACTTGATATGATGATGTATGAGCTTAAAATGGATGTGAATGCAGAGTATAAAGATATGGAGATAGTAGGTTTTGGTAAAAATGATGAGGGTAAGCGTTATATCTTATTTATTAAGATATAACGCCTGTTTGCTTATGCGTAGATAGATTCTTTTTTAAATTCTTTAGTTAAGAGTGCATAGAAAAGTGCTCTGTATTTGTTTCTGTTGGATGTTCCCATGGTTTCACATACTTTTTTAATGGCCTCATCGAGTGAAGCATTATCTTCTGTGAGCCCAAGTTTTTTCTGTAAAAAGTTTTTTCTTACAGTTTCAAGTTCTGATGTTTGACCACACGCAATAGTCTCAGAATCTTTTTTGTAAATGGATGGCCCAAGACCAACGGTTACTTTTTCGATTAAATCAGCAGATAGGTTAAGTCCTAATTTTTTAGCTTCAGCAATATATTGTGCTACTTTGTCATCTCTTTTTCCCATACTTTTTCCTTTTTTTAAATTTGTTACTCTTGATTATAGCTACAAATTTTATTTAGGTCAAATATTGAGGTTTTTGTTGCATAAGTAGCCAATTTAAACTCACTTTATGCTCTTTACAAAAAAAAGCTAAATGTTCATAGGGAATTTTTTTACGTTTTTTAATAACAGCAAAATATTGTGGTTTAAGCCCTAATGCGTTGGCAATATCCCTGTCAAGTATTTTCGTTTTGTTTGTTTGGGCGAAAAGTATTTTTTTTATTCTATGCATGACATCATGAAAGTCTATCATTATCATCCTTATTTTCATCTAGACATATCATAGTGAATTTATGAATAAAGGATTAAATATCTGTCAAATTGTAATATTTTTTAAGGCAGTATTAGTTGTTTTCACTATCTATTTCGATGACGGTATGGACATTTCCTCTAGGGTTAAAGTCTGCTACAAGTTTCATAGACTTTGGCTTGAGTCTGCTGCTTAGGGTATCATATATTTCATTGGCAGAGTTTTCGTGGGATATGTGTCTATACATAAAAGAATTAATATAAAGTTTGAGTGCTTTTAGCTCAATCACTTTTTCATGTGGTTCATAGGCAATTTTGATAGTAGCAAAGTCTGGATATCCAGAACGGGGGCACAGGCACATAAATTCCGGTAGTTCTATATTGATAGTATAGTTTTTTTTATGCTCATTTGGCCAAAAGTTTTCTGTATTGTTAATGTTAAATTCTTGAATTTCTTTTTCACCGTATTTCATATATTTCCCTTAATTGTATTTTTGAATTAGTTTTTGTTCATCGAGAGGTTTGCCAATACCATAGCCTTGTACGTAAGAGATTCCCAAGGTGGTTAATTCCTTTTTTTGTTCTTCTGTATCGACCCATTTTGCGACTGTAAGAATCTGTAAGTTTTTCGACATGGTTATGAGTGAGGATAACATTGCATGCGTTGTATGGTCATGAAGGTTGCTGACAAAATCTCTATCAAACTGTACCATGTCAAATTTAAAATGTTTCATATACTCCATAGAAGCATTAGAAGAACCAAAGTTGTCGATGCAGATACGTATACCTTTTGTGCGGAAAGTAGAAAGGGTTTGGAAATATCCAGAAAGGTCATGGTGTGTTTTACGTTCATAGAGTTGTATGATAAGACGTGATGCTTGGATATCATATGTTTCCAAAAGAGAAAAAAACTTTTCTTGAAAATGCTTATTTCGTAACGAAAAAGGGGAAAGATTGAATGTAAAAGATATTGTTTCATCTATAAGGGGCAATATTTTGATAATATGTTCAACAAGGGATATATCGTATTCTATCCCAAGTCCAAGTCGGTTTATAATAGGTAAATAGACTCTAGGTAAAATCTCTTGTTGTTCAGCACTCACGAGTTTAGAGACGAGTTCATACATTTCTGTCTTTTCCGTCTGTGTATTTTCTAAAGGTCGAAAAGAGATTTGAAATTGTTTTTTTTGTAATGCATCAATAATACTTTTTTCTGTTTTATCAAGTTCTTCTGCCGGCTTCACAATATTTTGTTTTGTTTTACTCTCTTCTTCAGAATTAAGTATATCTTTGAGTTGTGCCAGTACCTGTTCAATATTTTTCCCAGTATGTGTTGCTGCAGAAAAAATATAATCTACTTCAATGTCATTAATTATTTTATTTTCTGAGATAAATTTTTCAAAAATTTCTTTCACATCATGCCCTTCTCTGTCAAGAGCAATAAGAAATTCTGCACCATAACGTCTACCTATAAGAGGAGTATGTATCCCATATTGAGTGAGTGTTTCATTTAGTTTATGAATGATAGTATAAAGCAATACATCTACTTTTTCGGCACTGTAGTTATCATTAATTGTAAATAAATTGTTGACAACCAAAAGGATAAGTGTTTTTGGTTGATAGACATGCAATCGGTCTATAAAGGCTTTTTCATTAAAACTCTGTGTGGTGTTGTCGATGATTGTTTCTTTGACACTCATTTCTATCAAGAAGTAATTGAAGTAAATAGTAATGAAGACAATACCCGCTATGAGAAAACTGTTAGTTAGAGTGAACTCAAACGAGCCTTCTTGAACAAAGAGAGAATAAAAAACTAAAAATGTGAGCAATAAGACTGGTATACCTGCCCGAAGCGCCAGTTTAAAGCGTCGCTCTCTTTCATCCAGTTCAGATAACAGCATTAAACATCCAAATGTTTTACATCTTTTGCATGACTTTCAATATAGTTCCTTCTTGGCTCAACTTCATCCCCCATAAAGAGTACAAAAGTATCGGATGCTGATTCATCATCCCCAATTTTTACTTGTAAAAGCCTTCTATTCTCTGGTGTCATTGTGGTCTCCCAAAGTTGTTCAGGATTCATCTCACCTAGACCTTTGTAGCGTTGGATATAGGCACCTTTTTTAGCAGTTGATTCTACCTCTTCAAATAATGCCAGTAAGTCCTTATCTTTAAATTCATCTGTGATGTGGTCTTTGATTTTTTGGTGAATATGAATAGCTTCATTGTAATGAGGATTTGTGAAAAGTATCTCATCCACGATAAGTTCTTCAAGACCATCTTTTGTTTGCACAAAGAGGTGGATAGTATCATCAGTAATCGTTTTGTTTAAGATGTTATATCCCAGTTTGGCAATGTATGCTTCTATCGTTTTTGCCAGTTCTTTGTTGTTGGTACCAATAATGTCTGGATTTTCAATCATATAGCGTAGTACTTCAGGTAGTGCAAAACGTTTTTCTATCTCTTTAAGTGTCATACGATAATAGGCAACAAGTTTGAAAAGATCAACAAGGTCGGCTTCTCCCATCGTTGTACTTTCAATGACCGAAATACCATTCTCAATGAGGTAATCATTGAGTGACTTTTCATCTTTGAGATAAATTTCGTTTTTACCTTTTTTATAGCGGTAGAGTGGTGGCTGTGCAAGGTAAAGATATCCTTTTTCAATAATGGGTTTTAAAAATCTAAAGAAAAAAGTCATTAAGAGTGTTTGAATATGGCTACCATCGACATCAGCATCTGTCATGATAATGACTTTGTGGTAACGCAATTTTTCTTCGTTAAATTCTTCCCCAATACCACAACCAAGTGCTGTGATCATATTTTTGATTTCGTCTGACTTTAGTATTTTTTCCAAACGGGCTTTCTCAACATTTAAAATCTTACCTTTGAGGGGTAAAATGGCTTGGAAGACTCTGTCGCGTCCTTGTTTTGCAGAACCCCCAGCAGAGTCTCCTTCTACCAGGTAAATTTCTGAAAGTGCGGGGTCTTTACTTTGGCAGTCTGCCAGTTTTCCAGGCAGGGTACCAATGCTCATAGAATCTTTACGTTTGACTAAATCTTTTGCACGTTTTGCAGCATCTCTACCGCGAGCAGCTAAAAGTACTTGTGCCATGATAGCTTTGGCTTCAAGGGGATTTTCTTCAAGGTATTTGTTAAATCTTTCAGAGAAAAATTTTTGTACTAAAGGACGTACATAAGAAGAACCTAATTTTCCTTTGGTTTGACCTTCAAATTGTGGTTCAGGTACACGCACAGAGACTATGGCGATAAGACCTTCTTTACAGTCATCTCCTGTTATTTTGGTATTTTTCTCTTTTGCATTAGCATTTTTAGAAATGTAGCTTGACAAGGAACGTGTAAGTCCTGCTCTAAAACCAGCTTCATGTGTACCACCATCGGCTGTTTTAATATTGTTTACAAAAGAGAGTGATTTTTCTGAGTCTGCATCACAGTACATAAGGGCAATGTCAATTTCAATATCATCTGCTTTACCTTGGAAAAATTGTGCATTTGAAAGAGGTTCTTTTGTATTCATGTCTTCTACAAATTGCTTGATACCACCTGCAAAGTGAAATATTTCTTTTGTGCCATCCCGTTCATCTCTAAAATCTATGGTGATTTTTGGGTTCAAGTAACAAAGTTCCTTGAAGCGTTTCATCAAGATTTCTTTTTGAAAGTTTACAGATTCTGTAAATATAGAATCATCGGGAAAAAATTCTACTTTTGTACCATGCTTGTTGGTTCGGTCTCCTGTTATAAGTACATCTGTAGGGATACCTTCTTTAAAGCTTTGTGTATGCACTTCCTTGTCTTTAAAAACAGTAAGATGTAGGTCTTTTGAAAGTGCATTGACAACAGAAACCCCAACCCCATGGAGTCCACCAGATACTTTGTAGGTGTCTTTGTCAAATTTACCGCCCGCATGAAGTACCGTTAAAACGACTGTCGCAGCAGAAATTTTTTCAGTAGGGTGCTCAGTAACAGGAATACCACGACCATTATCTTCAATAATTGCTGAGCCCTCTTTTGTTAGGGTGACTTTGATCGTGTCACAAAACCCTGCCATCGCTTCATCAATAGAGTTGTCTACTACTTCATAAACAAGGTGATGAAGACCTTTTGTTGAAGTATCACCAATGTACATGCCTGGTCTTTTTCTTACTGCTTCTAGTCCTTTGAGGACTTTGATATTACTAGCACCGTATTCTGCCATATTAAGACTCCATTTTGTGGGGGTATAAGAGTAACTATTTTATCTAAATATAGCTTAGAAAAAGGGTCTGTTTCAGGGGCATTTTCGTTATTTACAAGCGCATGCCAGATTGCTGTTTTTTGGTGCTTACAATGTCAATTTCATTTGGGTCAATAAAGTGTTTTTTTTCATAGGCTTCAAGGGCATATCTTCCTATCATCGCAGCATTGTCAGAACAGTATTCTAAGGGTGCAACATGCAGGGTTTTTCCAAACTCTTGACAAAGTTTTTCATAGGCTTTGCGTATATATTGGTTAGCGGATGCTCCTCCTACTATGGCGAAGTCTTTTATCGGCTCTTTTGCAAATATCTTTTTACTTTTTTGAAGTAGATGAAGTTTGATGGCCTTTTGAAAAGAGGCTGAGAGGTCTGCTTTGTCTTGTTTAGACATATTTTCTTTCCCCCCACAGGCTTCTACCTTAAGGCGCACAGCATTTTTAAGCCCGGAGAGAGAAAAGGCTATGAGTGGAGAGTTTCGTAAAGGTATAGGCAAATCAAAACGATTTTCATTACCTTTGAGAGCCAATGCCTCTATGAGTGGACCACCGGGATAGCCAAGACCCATCATCTTGGCACATTTATCGAAGCTTTCTCCTACAGAGTCATCCATAGAAGTAGCCAGTATCTCCATACGTTCAAAACTTTCTACTCTAATCACTTGTGTGTGCCCTCCAGAGATAAGAAGTACCAGTAAGGGTAGGGTAGCTTCCTTCTCAATGAATAAAGAGTAAATATGCCCTTTTAAATGGTGAACAGGGATAAGTGGAATATCTTGTAATAGGGCTAATGTTTTTGCCATGGCTATGCCTTCAAGAAGGGTGACCCCCAGACCAGGCTGATTGGTGACGGCAATGGCTTTGAGTTTATCGAAGTAGGGTTTGGTCTCTTCTAATATTTCAGGGAGTGCGATGGCATGCAGTCGGGATGCCAGTTCAGGTACGACGCCACCATAACAAGAGTGCATTGCTTCTTGGGATATTTTTTTATGGTAAAGTATTTTTTTTGTGGCTATCTCTGTGATGGCAATAGAGCTGTCATCACAAGAACTTTCGATGCTTAGTATCATAGTGTATCATTCCTAGGAGTATGTAGTACAAGTTTTTCTATGAGCGGCCATTTCCCATAGCCAGACTCAGCGTTGATATGCCCAGCATTCTGGATGATGGTCAAGGTTGCATCATAGTGTGTAGCCATGGTTTGAGCTTCATACATATTGACCCAAGGATCATCGTCTGAGACTATGATATGGATATTTTGTGCATAAATATGCTTTGGCATGCTGCAGGGAAAAAAAGTTTTGATGGTTTTCTCTTTTGTAGTGAGGCTGGGAGGGGATACCATAAAAAGTTTTTTTACTGATGTCATTTCTATTTCTTCGCAGAGCCAAAACCAAAGTGTATTCGCCAGAGAGTGACAGACAACGGTATCTGGATTAAAGTCTTTGAGTATTTTTTTTACTTGTTTGACCCATCTGTTTTTAGAGGGAAAATGGCAGTTATCAAGCAGAGGGAAAGAGACTGTACCATAGTTTTTGGCTATGGTTGCAGCTAACTCTGCTTGCCAATGAGGGGTATCTGAACCACCCCAACCATGTAGGATAAGCACTTTCATACACAAAGCCTACCGTTTCTGAACATAGTGTCTCACTTCAGTATCTATCTCGATAACTTCCTGAATGTTTTTTGCTTTGACATCTTTAAATTTTTCATAAGCGTTGAGTACTATCTCACTCATGCCGAAAAATGAACATTTTTCTTTTTGAAAAGTATGTATGGCTATTTCATTGGCAGCATTGATAACTACCCCTAGGTGCGGGTGCTTTAAGATATGCTCTTTAATACTCCATATAGGGTAACGATTTGTTTCTATGGGCAAGAACTCCAAAGCACCAATAGTCAGTAAATCTATGGGAGGCAGTACCTCATCACTTACTTCTCCTCGCAGTGCAAAAGCAATAGGCAGTTTCATGTCTACTCCAGCAAAGTGTGCAGTTGTGGAGCCATCTTGAAACTCTGCAAGAGCATGGATGATGGACTTTTTTTCTATGATAGCATCAATGTTACTTGTGTTAAATAGCCATTTGGCTTCTAAAAGTTCAAAAAGTTTGTTGGTCATGGTGGCAGAGTCTATGGTGATTTTATCTCCCATAGACCAGTTGGGGTGTTTGAGTGCATCTGAAAACTTCGCATTTTTCATTTTGTCTATGTCCCAGTCTCTAAAGGCTCCACCAGATGCGGTGATATAAAGCTTGGAGACGGGTCTTTTGTTGAGTAGATACCACAGCCCAAAATGTTCAGAATCTATGACTGTAATGAGGGACATATCGATGAATGCTCCAGCAACGACAAGAGACTCTTTATTGGCAAGAGCCACACGTTTGCCTAGCTTTGTCGCTGTAAGGGTAGGAGCAAGACCTGTATAGCCAACAAGAGCATTGACTATAGTGGGACTTTGAGATTCTTCGATAAGAGTTAAAATAGACCTATTTCCGCAACGTACATCCGGGTGATTTACTTTGTGTTTGTCTTTTTCATTGGCGATGACAACGATTTTAGGTTGAAATTCCGCTATCTGTTGATTAAGTAAGTGAATGTTAGATCCAGCCACAAGCGCTTCTATAGCTATATTGTAACGTTTAGCAATAATGAGTGTATTCACACCGATGGAACCCGTAGAGCCTAGAAGAACAATGCTTGACATGTTTATAAAAAGGCTCTAAGTGCGATAATCATCATAGGGGCACCAAACAAATAGCCGTCTATTCTGTCTAAAATACCCCCATGCCCGGGCAAGATGTCCCCAGAATCTTTCACTCCTGCTTCACGTTTGAGATAGGACTCAAACAAATCACCAAACACAGAAGCAGTAGCTGTGAGCAGTGTAACAAGTAATGCTGTCCAAAAAGGTGCGATATAGAGACCAACAGAGGTGCCTAAAATAGTCGCGATAACAATCCCTCCAAATACACCTTCCAAGGTTTTATTGGGACTGGTATCTGAAAACTTGGTTTTCCCTATGGCTTTACCTGTGAAGAAGGCTCCTACATCTGTAAGTGCAACAGTGACAAGAAGCCAGAACATCGCTTGTATACCATAGTCTGAATAGAGAACAAGAAAGAAAAGAATACCACTTACAGGATAAAGAAAGGGGAGAATAAGTCTTTTGTCAAAGTTGTGAAAATAGGCTAGTGATGCTGCAAAAATAATGGCAATAAGAAAAAATAAATCATCAGGATTTGGATAAAAGTAAGCAAAAAACCATAAAAGCATAGCCCAAGCAAAGGCTCCTGAGGAGTTTAATTTAAAAAGTTTCATTGCCTCATAAAAGGCGAAAATATAGATAATACCCAAAAAGACCCACATCACAAAAAAATTGTCAATCCAGCCAATCAATCCTACAAGTATCAGAAGACCAGCACCTGTAAGAAATCGTTGTTGTAAAGAGCTTAGGTTGTCGAGCATAGTGATTTCCTAGTGATTTATTTAGAATGATTATATCATGCTTTGCGTTAAACTCTTATCTCAATACCTTCTTTGGTGATGCGTATTGTGTCATATTTATTATAGAGTACATTTGAACCTTCCTGTACTTTGACAAACTTGCGTTTGGTATAATCCACTTCATAATCACCAGGACTTTTTACAGAAAAATCAACACAGAGTTTTGCAGCAGACTTCAAAACAGAATCAGGTAGGTTCTGTTTATCTGTACGTATAATGACATGGCTTGAGGGGACATCCCTGATATGCATCCACAGGTCATTGGCTTTTGCCATTTCCAAGAGTTTTTGATTTTCATTAGCATTTCTTCCTACCAGTACCTTATATCCTTCTATCCAAAACAGTTCACCTTCTCTGAGTTTTTCCTTTTTTCGTAAAGATTTTGCACGTTTGGGCACAAGAAGTTCTAATTCATAGGGAGTACTTGCTTGTTCTAATGCATAATATATATTTTCATAAAAAGACTTTTTAGAAGAGAGGTTTTGCTGCTCTATATGCACATTCTTTGCTTTTGATTTTGCACGTTTAGAGAGGTTAAAATAGTAGTCAGGCATACGATTTACAGGGATATTCTTAGGTAAAGGAATACTTACTTCAATACCTTCAAAATTATAGGTTTTTAGTTTTATATCATAGGGTTTGATTTGGTACAAATTTGCTAGGATGAGGTTGGCTGTATTTTGATGCTCTTTGGCTTGGGTCTTTAGTCTTTCTTTGTTGGGTAGCTTATTAAGGAGTTGTTCAAATTTTTTTATTTTTTTAGCTACACTAGAGAGTTTTTGCTTTTTCATTTCATGTAGTTTTTGCGTTTGTATTTGTGTAAATTTATCTGAAAGATAAACATCTATGTCTTCTATACTTTGTCGCTTTTCTTTGTGTTCAAAAGGAGGAAGAGTAAGCAGTTGCATCCCTGGGCGTATAACACGAAAAGAACTATCTGCATCAATATGTCGTAGGGCTTCAATGATGACTTCGTTTTCATCAATAAGAATGGCATTGGTGTTTTTCCCTGTAAACTCCAGCTGTAAATAGACAATTTTGTCTTTATAGCTACTTTTGGGGGCAAGTGTGAAACGTAATATACGATCATCATTGGGCACATCTACGTTGATGAGTTTAGAGCCACTTAACAGAGAATGAAGTAAAGTGTCAAAGGGCGCATTATATCCTTGTAAGGGGCGTTGGCTGGGTGCTTTATAGACAAGACTATGCCCTCGTGTCATAGTAAAGAAATAGCTTTCAGATTTGTCAAACATAATCTCAATACTATTATTTTCTATACGTCTTGCACGGGAGATGAAAGTGAAGGTATTAAGGCGTTTGGCGATGGTTTTTAGTTCATAGAGTTTCATGGAGTGTCTTTTCTTGGTAAATAATGATGAAATTCTAGCATAATTTTTTT
>Ga0256839_1004988_pt1 | contig 12547 bp, 13 predicted proteins | sample 354166metaG_FD_185968 | JGI IMG/M metagenome (GOLD analysis project Ga0256839, IMG submission 185968) | Hydrothermal vent microbial communities from Mid Atlantic Ridge, Atlantic Ocean - 354-166 | ecosystem: Environmental > Aquatic > Marine > Hydrothermal vents | place: Atlantic Ocean: Mid...
ATAACCCATTTCATCCTTTTCGTTACGCACTAAAAGCAAACCAATATCGTGCGATTTAATCACTGCCCTATCATTAGCCGAGCCAGTGACGGCTATCTTAAATTTTCTAGGTAAAAATTGAAATTCTGGGTGATCGGTTGACCATTGGCGCAATAATTCTGAGCTTGGGCGGGGGTCTTCAATCTCATCAGCACAAGCGCCAGCAAAATGATCTGACGTTACATTTCTGACGCAATTTCCTGAACTTTGGATAGCGTGCATATTAACATCACTAAGCGCCTCAAGAATATCTGGCGCGTCTTTTAGTTTTGGCCAGTTAAATTGAATATTTTGCCGCGTGGTAAAATGCCCATAATTCTTATCCCATTTATCAGCAATATAGGCTAGTTGGTGCATTTGGGCAGAATTTAGCGTGCCGTAGGGAATATTAACCCGCAACATATAGGCATGCAATTGCAGATAAAGCCCGTTCATTAAGCGCAAAGGTCTAAATTCACTCTCATTAAGCGAGCCATCAAGCCTTCTTGCTACCTGATTGCGAAATTGGCGAACTCTCTCTTTGACAAAATCTTTGTCGAATTGATTATAAGTATACAATTATCTAGCCCTTAGTTAGATGTTGCCTGTTTGCCGTGAAAATAATTTGATGGTCCTTTAGAGCGGAAAATCTCGCGAAAATGTAATGGGACTATTGCTTCTGATTGTAAAATAACATCGACTAAATATGGCCCAACAATTATATTTTGCTGTTGTTCTGCTTGCGCTAAAAGCTCGTCTGCTTGTTGTCGCGAATAGCAAACAACAGCGTGTGAATGACTGCGTGACCAATCAGTGTTTTTAGTAAAATACACAACATCGCCTTCTTCCAAGTCATTCGCTGTTACAATTTTTGGTTTAAATTTCTTAGGCAATTTTTTAGCTCCACATATTTTGCACAATTAGAATTATTTTCTATAATAACTGATTGAATAGGAATGTCATGGCTCCATGTTCCAATTTGAAGCTCATTCATAGAAAATATTTCCTTCCTAAGGGAGGCAAAAGAAATATTTATTGTTGCGAGTATGAATATTCAAACTATTATTTAGAAAGCAAAATTCAACATTCTCTTTGTCATTCTGAACGAAGTGAAGAATCTTTCGTAGTTTCATAAGATCCTTCACTTCGTTCAGGATGACAGGGGAGGCTTCGTTCGGCATGACAGAGCAATAAGGAAATATTCAAACTGTTATTTGTTCACATTAGACAACAAAAATTCTTGTTTGCTCTGAAATATAGAATTCTGTTTCTTTAACAAAAGAGGCATCACCTCTATCCTATTAGGAGCTTAATAAAAGGTCTACCTAATGGAAATAGAAACTAAAATTTTACTGGCACAACAGCTTAATGAACAAATGGCTCCCCTTTCACTTGTGGGGCGCATTTCTTTGATTGGTGAAAAATTTCCAAAAGCTGTTTTTACTACCAGTTTGGGGCTAGAAGATCAGGTTGTGACTTGGGCGATTGCGGCAATCGCCCAGCAAACAAGATCGATAAGAATTGCCACTTTACGAACTGGAAGGCTTTTCCTAACAACAGTAAAATTGCTTGCTAAAACAAAAAAACATTTTGCTTTAGATATTATTGAATATGCTCCAGATGCTAATGAGCTAAAAGATTATCTCAAAAAATATTCTCTTAATGGTTTTTATGAAAGCAAACAGGCGCGGCTTGCTTGTTGTTTTGTGCGCAAAATTGCCCCACTAAAAAGAGCACTAAGCGGAGCAGATGCGTGGGTAACTGGTTTGCGCAAGGAGCAATCTGTTAATCGAAGCAATATAGTTTTTGCGCAATATGATAGTGAATATAATCTGATAAAGCTTAATCCACTGGCTGATTTATCGCTTGCAGAGCTTACAAAAATTATTAGCGAAAACAATATTCCTATCAATCCATTGCATAAGAAAAACTACCCATCAATCGGGTGTGAGCCTTGCACAAGAGCAATAAAACAGGGCGAAGACGAAAGAGCTGGTCGCTGGTGGTGGGAAAAAGACGATAAACGTGAATGCGGATTGCACCTACCACAATCTGCCCCCTCACCTATTTCAATACAACATAGTGAAACTTAAAATGAGTAATATAGAAACAATCCAAAAACCACCGCTTGATCCGCATCTAAAAGCGCTTGAAAATGAGGCTATCTTTATTTTTCGTGAAATAGCGGCGGAATTTGAAAACCCAGTAATGCTTTATTCGGTGGGTAAAGATTCATCTGTTCTTTTGCATCTGGCTCGTAAGGCATTTTATCCGGGTAAAATTCCTTTCCCATTACTGCACGTGAATACTGGCTGGAAATTTGCTGAAATGATTGAGTTTCGTGATAGGATAATCAAGGAATATGAGCTTGATTTAATATCATTCACCAACCCTCGTGGCCCGAACGAGAATATTACCCCCTTTACTCATGGCTCGTCTGTCTATACGGATATTATGAAAACTCAAGCCTTGCGCATGGCGCTTGATGCGGGAAAATATGATGCGGCATTTGGCGGCGCTCGCCGTGATGAAGAAGCTTCACGTGCCAAAGAGCGGATTTATTCTTTTAGAACGCCCGATCATCGCTGGGATCCACGCAATCAGCGCCCCGAACTTTGGTCAATCTATAATGGCATGATAAAAAAGGGCGAAAGCGTGCGTGCTTTCCCTATATCTAATTGGACTGAAGCCAATGTGTGGCGATATATTAGAGAAGAGAATATTCCCATCGTGCCGCTATATTTCGCTAAAAAACGCCCCGTAATTGAACGTGATGGCATGTTGATTTTGGCAGAAGATAAGCGCCTAGAAGTTGCTGCCAACGAGGATATTCAACATATCGATGTGCGTTTTCGCACGCTTGGCTGTTTCCCTCTAAGTGGCGCTATTCGCTCAACCGCTACAAATATTGATGAAGTGATAGAGGAAATTGATGTTGCCACCGTTTCTGAGCGGCAGGGGCGAGCAATTGATAAAGATCAGTCCTCTTCTATGGAAATGAAAAAACGTGAAGGGTATTTTTAATGACTGTTTCTAATTTAGCAAAAAAACGCTTAGTGACAAAGAGCAAACCTCAACAGCTAGCCCCTTTGCGCTTTATCACTTGTGGCTCTGTTGATGATGGTAAGTCCACCCTAATCGGACGTTTATTGTGGGACACAAAGGCGGTTAAACAAGACCAAGCCGAGCGATTGCATAAAGACAGCCAAAAGGGCAAAGGCGGCTTAAATCTGCCTGAATTTGCGCTTTTATTAGATGGTTTGCAAGCCGAGCGAGAGCAAGGCATCACCATTGATGTAGCTTATCGTTATTTCTCAACACCAAAACGCACCTTTATCGTAGCGGACACACCCGGCCATGAGCAATATACTAGAAACATGGCAACTGGTGCTTCAACTGCTGATCTTGCAGTGCTGTTAATTGACGCTCGTATTGGCATTTTGGAGCAGACAAAACGCCACGCCATGATCGCCTCAATGATGGGTATTTCTCAATTTATTTTAGCTATCAATAAAATCGATTTAACAGATTATGATCGGCAAAATTTTGAAAAAATCACCACTGAGTTCAACAAATTTGCCCTCTCGCTTGGCATAACGGACATTACCGCAATCCCACTTTGCGCCCTTAAAGGTGAAAATGTAGTTGAGAAAGCTAGCGACACAATGGGCTGGTATGATGGGCCAAGCCTGCTTGAAACACTTGAGCTGGCAACCGTGCGCTCAAAACAAAGCGTGGGCTTTCGTATGCCAGTGCAAAGAGTTTGCCGCCCCAATGAAAGCTTTCGTGGCTATCAGGGGTCTGTCGCTGGTGGCGCTGTAAAGCCGGGTGATAGCGTGGTGATTTTACCATCAGGTCGACCTGCTAACGTCACAAAAATTGTCACTTTTGATCTAGTGCGCAATGCCGCCGTTGCGGGCGATGCAATTACATTAGTGCTTGATCGCCATGTTGATGTTGGTCGTGGTGATGTGATTAGTTCGATTGAGGCAAGGCCTGCAACAGGTTTTCATTTTGATGCAAATGTGATTGCGCTATGCGAGAATGGTATAGAGTCTGGCAAAAGATATTGGCTGAAATCATCAAGCAGGCGACAACGTGTGATGGTTGAACCATTTAGCGCAATCGACCTTAAATCTGGGCAATGGCAAGATATTGGGAGTGATATTGATAGTTTAGCGCTAAATAATATTGGCAAAGTCAGGCTTAATTTTGAAGAAATAGCTATTTTTGATTCTTATCAAGAAAATCGAGATACAGGCTCTTTCATTCTCATTGATCCCGATAATAATAACACCATCGCTGGTGGCATGATTACTGGTCAAACTAAAGATGTTGTGAAAATTGGTGATTTTAACAAGGATGAAGAAGTTGTCGTGCTGGCTCTTTCTCCTAAACTGGCTAAGAAATTGCAAAATAGTGAGGTTTTTGCTGCAATTAAAGACGATGTTAAGCAGATAACAACCACCAGATCAAAGTTTAATAAACTGATTTAGATATAGCAGAATATGATAAAATACATCAGCATATAAATCCAACAAGACGTAACAGCAGGCATAGCTAGTGAGTATAGGCTATATCAATATGAATTAGTGCGATATTAGCATTACTTGACAAAGCCAGCTGTTTTCAGCTTTTTGAGATTTGATATAATAAAATCCATTTCACTTTTTGCACCCGCCTCCTGCAAAATTGCAAAGCCACGCACATAATCATATTTAACACATTTTTTACCCATCCATTTACCGCCTGCATAAAGTATTCCCAACCTGACTTTAGCGAAGTGATTTAACTTTGATGCTGCAATAATGTCATCGCACGTGACCTTTCTTAAGTCATTAGGTAGCCCTTTCCTTTTTACTCGAGCAATAAGTTAATGTTTCTTAGGCTCATTATATTCGAACGGAAAGCCAAAGCTGTAGAACATATTGGCTTGTGGAGCTGAAATAGCTGAACTAAAGATAATTAGAAAAGATATATTAAAAAAACAAATTTTCGCACAAATAACCCCTAAGCTAAATCATTAAAGTAACAAGCCATAGCAATTGCAACAATATATTCTTATTGCACACTATTATAATATTTTCTCTTTCAGCCATTAGATTAAACTCCCATGGCTAAGCAATGGGTATGGATAGAAGTTCGAGATAAGTATAAATGTTGGTGTTAATAAGAGGAAATGGAGCGGGTGATGAGAATCGAACTCACGTATTCAGCTTGGAAGGCTGCTGCTCTACCATTGAGCTACACCCGCTTTACCAATGGCAATATTAAATGATGGTGGAGGAGGCTGGATTCGAACCAGCGTACGCTAAGCGAACGGATTTACAGTCCGTCTCCTTTAACCACTCGGACACTCCTCCAAAATCATTTAAAAGCCATTTAGCTTTATTGAATATAATAAAACATTCAACTTGCGGTTTATGCTAGTCTATAGGCTTGTTTGTCAATATCAAAAATGACTAAAAGGTAACTCTTGTTACAAAAATATAAATTGAAAAGTTAAGAAGATTATGAGCAGAAATAAATTTCCTCCAAAAAACAAAAAAAATAACCCATATATTCCTCAGCATAAACGCCAAGATGGGCCATTATTTCTTTATGGAATTCACACCGTAAGAGCCGCACTAGACAATGAAAAACGTAAAAAAATACGCCTACTTGCAACCCCTAATGCACTTAAAAGGCTTGAAGAAAAAGGGCAGCTACCCAAAATTAAAATAGAGTCAACAAGCCCAAAACTCCTTGACCAATTGCTTGGGCAAGATGCCGTTCATCAAGGCGCTGTGCTTGAGGTTGAGCCTGTTGAGCGAGATCAGATTGATGATATTTTTGGCGCTAAACTAGTTCTAGTTCTCGATCAAATAACAGATCCGCATAATGTTGGGGCAATATTGCGCTCTGCCTGTGCGTTTGGCGCTGATGGCGTGATTACTACCGCAAGATATGCGCCCAATGAAACAGGCGTGCTAGCTAAATCAGCATCAGGTGCGCTTGACCTCATACCCTTTATTGAAGTGAGCAACCTATCCAAAACTCTTGAAAAGCTAAAAGATGGCGGAATGACAATATTAGGCTTAGATAGTGAAAGCGCCTCCCCTCTTTCAACAAAAATAAATTATGATTCGGTTGCGCTTATACTTGGCGCTGAGGGAAAAGGTCTTAGGCAAAAAACCAGGCTAACCTGTGATGAAATGGTGAAGCTAGATATGAAGGGAGAAATTAAGAGTTTAAACGTCTCCAACGCTGCCGCCATTGCTCTGTTTGCAATTACTGCAAATAATTAAATTCTCTTAATCAAGTAACAAATAAAAGCCCAACTGATAGAATGTCTTAACTTGCCTTGCTAAGCAAAAGAGAAGCGTTCCGTCAGTTGGGCTATTTTTTCTGATTCTTCACCAGCTACAAAGGAAGGAGAGTAGATGATAAAGATTTCAGAAAAATACTAGTTAGCTTTTGATTTCGATATTTTGTAATTTTTAATCGTTATCGTTATCATCGTCATCATCATTATCATCGTCGTCATCATCATCGTCGTCATCATCATCGTCGTCATCATTATCATCATAATCATCATCGTCGTCATCATCATAATCATCGTCGTCGTCATCATTATCATCATAATCATCGTCGTGGTCATTATCATCATAATCATCATCACTTGATGAATTTGAATTAAAATATTCTGATTCACATTCGATGACACCTTTTATTACGGCACCGTCATTAAATGTAAATTGAACAGCATTTTTTGAGTTTTCAGCTTTATCAGCACAGAATTTAACTAAACTATTACGCGGTATTAGGTCATTGATAGAATCTGCAAATGCAGGACCAGATGCTGCAGCCAAGATGCCTATAAGGGCAATAGATGTTGCTAGTGACTTTTTCATAATTTTTTCCTTTTATTTCTTATTTTGCGCTGATTTGCGCCATGAATCACAATTAACACATCAATCCTGACCAAGCGGTGAGTAGATTGTCAGCGAAATGTCAGCTAAACCGTGCTATAGTATGCTTATGGATAGAAGATTATTTTTACATTATTTTACTGGGCTATTTCTTATGCCATCATTTTTAGCAACCGCATCTGCGTCTTTTGCTTCTGATGATGATGATGACGATGATGACGATGATGATGACGATGATGACGATGATGACGATGATGACGATGATGACGATGATGATCACGAAAACGCCCTAAGAGCTGTCAAATCAGAAGAAGCAATTTCTCTTAAACAAATGTTAAAAATATTTAGAAAAGAACATTCAGGGAAAATTATAGATATTGCTCTTTATGTGAGACGTAGAAAACTAACCTATCGCTTCAAATATCTTGATGACAACTCTTATGTGCGTAGACTATATTATGATGCTGCAACTGGCGAACAGGTGAAATAAATTATGCGCATTCTTTTGATTGAAGATGACGTAAGAATTGCCAAAAATATTATCTCAGCGCTTGAGTTAGCTGGTTTTGTTGTTGTGCATGAAAAAGATGGCGAAGAGGGCTGGTTTACTGGCTCTAGTGAAGCATTTGATGCAATTGTTCTTGATCTTGGTCTGCCAACTCTTGATGGGCTTACAATTCTTAAGCGCTGGCGCAAAGAGAATTGCATCACTCCTGTGCTAATTCTAACGGCTCGTGGAAATTGGGACGAGCGAGTTGAGGGAATAGATGCTGGGGCTGATGATTATTTGGCAAAACCATACCGCCCAGAAGAATTAGTTGCGCGCGTTAGATCGCTTGTTAGGCGTTCATCAGGTCACGCCTCCCCAACTATTCAAGTCGACAATATTATACTTGATACTAGGCAAATGCGTGTATCAAGAGATGGCCAACCAATTCCCCTCACCCCACAAGAGTATAGACTTGTTTCTTATTTAATGCATAAAAGAGATAGGGTTGTTGACCAAATGGAATTAACCGAACATCTTTATTCGCAAGATTTCGAACGTGATTCTAATTCAATAGAAGTTCTTGTTGGTAGGGCTCGTAGAAAATTGGGCAAGAATTCAATTAAAACAAGGCGTGGCTTTGGTTATATTATGGAAGAAAATGAAGAGAGTGGTGACAAGCCAGCTAGCAGGTAAATTGTGAAACCTACCTCTTTACGACTAAGGCTTTTTGCAGCCTCTGCTACATCTATAATCATAGCACTTTTTATTGCTGGATTAGCAATTTCTGCGCTTTTTGCAGCCCATGTTGAAAGCACATTAAAAGATAATCTCTCAAACCAATTTGATAGGCTTGTTGCACTAATTGACCCTGAAATAGAAACTCCAACCTTAAAGTCACCTCTTGCAGACCCTCGCTTTGCAATACCCTATGGCGAGGTATATTGGCAAATCACTGATGTTAAAACAGGCACACGTTCAAGATCACGCTCAATGTGGGACGAAGAATTTAACCTTGAAGATAAAAATCTATTTGATGGTAAATTACATATAACCAATATACTTGACCCAGAAGGCACGCTTGCCATTGCATATATTCAGCGTCTGCAATTTGAAAAAAACGATGGCTCTTTTAGAGAGTTAGATGTTATTTTAGCTGAAGATTTAAATCATTTTTATAAGGCAAATAAGAAATTTAGAGTTGATTTATTGCAATCCTTAGCAATCCTAGCTACTGCACTTTCGCTTGCTGCTTGGGCGCAAATTACACTGGGGCTATCACCCCTTTCTGCAATTAAACGAGATATAATTGCCATTCGCACTGGCTCTAAAAACAGAATGGCAAAAAACTATCCCCCAGAGGTAATGCCATTAGTTGATGAAGTTAATGAATTGCTCGACACGCAGGATAAATCCATTAGCTTTGCCAGAACAAGAGCTAGCAACTTAGCCCATGGCCTAAAAACAGCTCTTACCGTGCTTAATTCAGAAGTAGATAATATTGCAAAATCTGGCAATAAGGAAAGCGCTGAAACAGTTGCAAAAAGCACACAGGAAATGTCGGCAATAATAGATCATCAATTGCGCCTGTCACGCTTAAAAACCCGCTCAAGAGCCAATCATTTTAACACTCCCCTGCTTAAGCAAGTTAAAAGCGTCATAAACACTCTAAAGCGAACTCCTCAGGGCGCTGAAGTAAATTGGCATGTAGAAATAGATGAAAATTATAGCGTAGATATAGATAAGCCAGATTTGCTCGAATTGTTAGGAATAATAATTGAAAATGCTACTCAATGGGCAAAAAAGAATATTTACTTAAGTGCAAATATTAGTGGTGCTAATATTAGCCTTATTATTGAAGATGACGGCAATGGTCTTAGTAAAGAAAAAATTAAAATTCTTGGTCAGCGAGGTGTGCGTATCGATAGCAAGGGGTCAGGCACTGGCATTGGCCTCTCTATTGCCAATGAAATTGTTGCAATGAATAATGGAGAAATAAAATTCTCTCAATCACAAAAAAACGGCCTTAAAGTAGAAATTATACTGCCATTTTCTGCTTAAATAAAATATCGATAGTAAATTTGTTCGAGGAAATTTTGAATAATCTTAAAGTAGATTTCATTGGCGGCGCTATTGCGCATCGGTTTAAATTTGGTGGCGGGAGAAATCAGGCCTTACCAAAAGCAATCGGCATGAAAAGCAACAAAACCCCTCATGTAGTTGATGCAACGGCAGGGCTTGGGCGAGATGCGTTTTTATTGGCCTCATTGGGCGCAAAAGTCACGCTGATAGAGCGCTCATATCAAATGCATAAATTATTACAAGAGGGAATGCAACGCGCCCGTGAACATAGCGAAGAGCTAGGCGTAATTATTGATAAAATGACGCTTATCTATGGTGATGCAAAAGAAATATTGCCCACCTTAAAGCCAGAAATAGTGTTAATTGACCCGATGCACCCAGAACGTAAACAATCTGCCTTGGTGAAAATTGAACTACGTCAAATTCGCGAAATAGTTGGCACAGATGAAGATGCCAGTGAGTTAATGCAAATTGCATTAAAAACTGCCAGCAAGCGCGTGGTGCTAAAATGGCCGCAAAAAGCCAAACCTATGCTTGGCATTAAAACCCCATCACATCAAATTACCGGCAAAACTACCAGATATGATGTGTTTATAAAGTGAATTAGCAACACCCTCCCCTCTTTTTAGCTAAATTATTTACTTATTTAAAGCAATCATAGCGCAGGTGTATAAAGCCACAAACACTGCTAATGCTAGCGCCCCAAAGGCAAGCGCCCGCAGGAGAGCAGTTTGAAAATATAGACATTCGCATTCAGTTATAACCAATTCAGTTATAAGATAAATTATTCTTAAACGATGGGATTTTTTATATTGCAATAAAAATAAAACTCAGCTAACTAGCTCATATTAGAAAATGCTAATATAACTATTCTCTTCTATTAAAGGAATTTAAATATGAATAAAAGACTACCATGGCTGGCAGGTGGAGCGCTCTTAGGCGTTGTCACCTTGCTAGCTGTAATGATCGTAAAACCCGTGGGAGTTTCTACACAATTTGTAATTTTAGATGCTATAGTGTGGGATTTAATTTCACCTGATACAATTGTTGAGATGCCTGAAAATGCAAAAGGTTATGGCTCTGAAAATGCCTATCTTAACAATGGTGGCGGCAAATATGCAGCTAATGCAAAAAACCCATTAAATTATAGCTTTGTATTTGTAATTGCCATGATAGCTGGAGCTTGGCTTTCATCACTATTTGGTGGAGATAAAGCAACAGGCACACGCAAGGAAATGCCTGATGTGTGGAGAAAGCGTTTTGGCGACTCAAAAACCAAGAGGTATATTGCCACCTTTAGTGCTGGGTTTTTTGTTCTATTTGGCGCAAGGCTAGCTGGTGGTTGCACATCAGGGCACATGATGAGCGGCTTAATGCAAACATCGTTAAGTGGATATATATTCACCGTTGTAGCCTTTGCTGTTGGAGTTCCTGTTGCCATTCTTCTTTATCGTGGCGCTGGAAAAGGAGAATTATCATGAGTATCTTTTTAGCTATTATCATTGGCCTTGCATTCGGCTTTACATTAAATAGAATTGGTGCAACAAATCCACAAAACATCATCAACATGCTACGATTAACAGACTTACGCCTGTTCAAAGCCATTGCATTTGGCATAGGCTTATCTTCTGTTTTACTTTTTGGTGCCATGGCAATTGGCATAATAGATCCTGCCCATTTATCTGTTAAATCGGCCTATATTGGAGTTGCTCTAGGTGGAGCAATATTTGGGGCTGGCTTTGCTATTGGTGGCTACTGCCCTGGCACAAGCCTTGGTGGAGCAGCAGCAGGACGCAAAGACGCTTTGGTCTTCATTGTTGGCGGACTACTGGGTGCATTTGCCTACATGTTGAGCTATGGCTGGATTAAATCTACATTTTTGCTAGATAAAATTGCAGGTGGCAAAGTAACATTAGCTCTTACACCAAATGATAAATATGATGCAATTTTCTCTTCATTTTCAGGAACAATACTAGCAATTGTGCTGGGTGTAGCCTTTATGGTTTTTGCATTAGTGTTACCAAATACTCTTAGCAAGGGTGAATAAAGATTTATATTTGCTATATTAAACTAATTGAGGCTCTTTTAGAGCCTCTTTTTTTGTAATTATTTACACGCCCTTAATCCCATTTGCCAGCAATCTCCCTCCAAAGTCATTGTGTCCCTGACTTTCGTCAGGACAGGCTCCAGCCGCAATCCAGTGGAATTGTCGGCATTTACAAGTGTTAGTTTCTTACAATGATTTTAGTTGCAATCTTTTCTGGATTGCGGATCAAGTCCGCAATGACATTGCTTTTTTCAGCAAAATTGTTTTAGAAGATATCATCTGTAACATAAAAGAATAATACATTATATTCACGACACAATTATGGAATCGAATGCAACTATAAGCCTTTGTCAGGCAGGTTACTAAGAAAAGTCTAAACTTCTGCTTTGCGCCATTTCCATGCAGACCAAATAATTGCCAACATGCACGCCACTTCTATAGTTGCGATGAATATGTAGTGCGGCATTAGTGTTCCGCCGCCGACAACGAATATAATTGTTGTTATGCTTGCGATAATGTTTGCGAGGCGGTTTGCTTTATGTTTTAAGACTCTAGAGAGGAAAATCATGAAAATTGGGATTTGAATTTTTACTGCGCCAAATAGCATAAGGTAGGTTATTGGAATATCGCCTGCAAAACTTGCTAATTCCTCATGAATTCCCGGAACATATAATGACAGAATATCCGCAAAAGCCATATTTAGCATGACAATTATCCATAATAGCGAAAGCTTTACTCTTACATCCAATTTTTCCATTTTTCTTTCCTTTATTTTAAATCTATAAAATTATTTTCTACTTTTCTTCATACGAAAACACATCTTGCAACGGCACATTAAATGCCTTGGCGATCAAAAAAGCCAATTCTAGCGAAGGGGCATATTTGGCGTTTTCGATAGCGATAATCGTTTGGCGGGTTACGCCCACCTTTTCTGCCAGCTGTTTTTGTGTCATTTCATCATTGTCAAAGCGTAGGCGGCGAATATTATTGCTTACCTTGCTC
>Ga0256839_1004989_pt1 | contig 12544 bp, 10 predicted proteins | sample 354166metaG_FD_185968 | JGI IMG/M metagenome (GOLD analysis project Ga0256839, IMG submission 185968) | Hydrothermal vent microbial communities from Mid Atlantic Ridge, Atlantic Ocean - 354-166 | ecosystem: Environmental > Aquatic > Marine > Hydrothermal vents | place: Atlantic Ocean: Mid...
CCCACGCCCCACCCTCATGAGTCAGGCAAGCGACACACGCCACATGGCCCGCGCCCTGCAACTGGCGGCACGCGGCCTCTACACCACCGACCCCAATCCCCGCGTCGGCTGCGTGCTGGTGCGCGAGGGACTCGTAGTGGGCGATGGCTGGCACGAACGCGCCGGCGGGCCCCATGCCGAGATCCACGCCCTGCGTGAAGCCGGCCCGGCGGCCCGCGGCGCCACCGCCTATATCACGTTAGATCCCTGCGCCCACCACGGCCGCACCCCGCCCTGCGCCGAGGCGCTGATCGCCGCCGGCGTATCGCGGGTGGTTGCCGCCATGCAGGACCCCAACCCGCAAGTCGCCGGGCAGGGCCTGCGGATGCTGCGCGAGGCCGGCATCGCCACCGAATCCGGTCTCCTGCAAGGCCAGGCCGAGGCCCTGAACCCCGGCTTCATCAAGCGCATGCGCAGCGGCCGCCCCTGGGTACGCTGCAAGCTGGCCATGAGCCTCGACGGCCGCACCGCCATGGCCTCCGGCGAGAGCCAGTGGATCACCGGCCCCGCCGCGCGCGCCGACGTACACCGCCTGCGCGCGCGCAGCTCGGCCATGCTCACCGGCATCGGCACCGTCCTCGCCGACGACCCCGCGCTCAATGCCCGCCTGGACAACGACGAGCCCGTCGAACAACCCTTGCGCGTGGTGCTCGATAGCCGCCTGCGCCTGCCGCCCAACGCAAGACTGCTGGGCCTGCCCGGCCGCAGCGTGGTGTGCTGCGTCGAAGGCGCCGACCCCGCCAAGGCCGAGGCGCTCAGCGCCGCCGGCGCCGAAGTCATCGCCCTGCCGGCGGGAGAGGGCGGCCGGGTCTCGCCCGAGGCGGTGCTCGACTTCCTCGGCCGTGAAGGCATCAACGAAGTCATGGTCGAAGCCGGCGCCACTCTCAACGGTGCCTTGCTGCAGGCAGGGCTGATCGACGAAATCATCGTCTACCTCGCTCCCCTGCTGATGGGCGACGCCGCCCGCGGCCTGTTCCATCTGCCGGGGCTGGAGCGGATGGCCGACCGCATCCCGCTGGAAATAGACGACATCCGTGCGGTGGGTGACGACTGGCGCATCACGGCGCGACTGCCGAGTGCTGAGTGCTGAGTGCTGAGTGCTGAGTGCTGAGTGCTGAGGATGTCGCCGGGTTATGCGCAGCCCAGGCGGCTTGCGGGAAGAGAGTGGCCAGGCCGTGGCGGCGGCCTGACCGCCCTGCGCATCATATGCGGTCCCGCCAAACGTTGGCGCAGTGGCATCACGAAGTATAGCCTAGCCTGCAAGCCACTGGGATAACTGATATATTTGCCGACCTCCTATCTCATCGGTCCATCACAACGGAGACGGCGCAATCATGTTCACCGGCATCATCCAGGCCACCGGCGCGATCCGCGCCATCGAGCGGCGCGGCGGCGATGCCTGCCTTACCGTGACGGTGGGTGACCTGGACATGGGCGACGTGGCCCTGGGCGACTCCATCGCGGTCAACGGTGTGTGCCTGACCGCGGTGCGTTTCGACGCCCACAGCTTCGACGCCGACGTGTCCGGCGAGACCCTGGCCTGTACCACCCTGGGCGATCTGGCGCCGGGGGCGCGGGTGAATCTGGAAAAGGCCCTGACGCCCACCACGCGCCTCGGCGGGCACTTGGTGAGCGGCCATGTCGATGGCGTCGGCGAGGTGTTGCGGCGCTGGTCTGATGCGCGCTCGGAGCGTTTCCGCCTCCGCGCACCGAAGGCGCTGGCCAAGTACATCGCCGAAAAGGGCTCCATCTGCGTGGACGGCATCAGTCTCACGGTGAACCGGGTCGAGGGCGCCGAGTTCGAACTGAACATCGTGCCGCACACCCTGTCCGAGACCACCATGGGTGATTTCGGGGCGGGCCGGCGGGTGAACCTGGAGGTGGACGTGATTGCCCGCTATCTGGAGCGTCTGCTGCTGGGCGAACAGGCGGCGACCCCCGGCGGCGTCACCGAGGCGCTGCTGGCGGAGCATGGCTTCATCAAGCCGCGATAAGATTCACCACAGAGGCACGGAGGCCAGAGAGAATCCTGTTTCTCGCCAAGGCGAAAAGCGCGCAAAGAAAAGATTGCAATGATTTTTCCCTTGCGTCTTTTCGCCCTGGCGAGAGCATTCGCTTTCTCCGTGTGCGCCGTGCCTCTGTGGTGAAAACGCATTTTTTCAGTGTCCGGTTTCGCGGGCACGCCAGGAACGACTATGGAATTGAACAGCATCGAAGAAATCGTCAGCGACATGCGCGAGGGCAGGATGGTCATCCTCATGGATGACGAGGACCGCGAGAACGAGGGCGACCTGATCATGGCGGCGGCCAAGGTGCGCCCGGAGGACATCAACTTCATGGCCCGCCACGGCCGCGGCCTGATCTGCCTGACCCTGACCCGCGAGCGCTGCGAGCAGTTGCGCCTGCCGCTGATGGTCAACGACAACAACGCCGCCTATGCCACCAACTTCACCGTCTCGGTGGAGGCCGCCGAGGGCGTTACCACCGGCATCTCCGCGGCCGACCGCGCGGTGACCATCCAGACCGCGGTGGCCCCGGACGCGAAGCCCGAGGACCTGGTGCAGCCGGGCCACGTGTTCCCCATCATGGCCCAGCCGGGCGGGGTGCTGACGCGCGCCGGGCACACCGAGGCGGGCTGTGACCTGGCGCGTCTGGCGGGGCTGGAGCCGGCGGCGGTGATCGTCGAGATCCTCAACGAGGACGGCAGCATGGCGCGTCGTCCCGACCTGGAGAAGGTGGCGGCGGAATTCGGCCTCAAGATCGGCACCATCGCCGACCTGATCCGCTACCGGCTGGAAAACGAGCGCAGCGTGGAGCGGGTGGCCGAGTGCGCGATGCACAACGACATCGGCGAGTTCCGCCTGGTCACCTACCGCGACCGCATCAGCGGCCAGGTGCACTTCGCCCTGGTGAAGGGGCAGATCAAGCGCGATACGCCGACCCTGGTGCGCGTGCACATGCCGCACTATCTGGCCGACGTGCTGGGCATGAAACGCTCCGACGCCAGCTGGCCGCTGGAGGACGCCATGTCCTTCATCGAGGCCAAGGGCGAGGGGGTGATCGTGTTGCTGGGCCAGAGCGAGGGCGAGCAGGAGCTGATCCAGCGCGTCATGCACTATCAGCAAGAGGACGAAGGCCAGAGCGCCGGCAAGCGCGAGTCCAATCCCGACCTGCGCACCTATGGCCTGGGCGCGCAGATCCTCCTCGACCTCGGCGTGCGCAAGATGCGCGTGCTGTCGGCGCCGAAGAAGATGCACGGCCTGTCCGGCTTTGGTCTGGAAGTCGTGGAGTACATCGGCGGTGACGCCGCGGCGTCGGCGTGAGAAGATTGCCGCGGCCTGTTTTTTGATTGTGGGAGCGGCTTCAGCCGCGAATACGGCATCGGAAACCTTTCGCGGCTGAAGCCGCTCCCACAGGCAATCCTTGAGATTGTCCTGAATCCGTAGGTTCATGACGGCGAATCGCACAACGCATTGATACATCTCGCTATATGAAAAATCTCGGCAATAATCCCCGCTATTCCCTCGATTTTTCAGTACGCGATATGTATCAAGCCGTTGCACGCTTCATCCGCCCTGAACCTACGGACTCAGGAGTGTGTCAACAGGCGGATGTCGGGCGTTCCGCCCACCGCATGAACCAACGGATATACGGAAAACAATCATGAGCATCAAAACCATCGAAGGCGGCCTGACCCTGCACGGCAAACGCTTTGGCCTGATCGCCGCGCGCTTCAACAGCTTCATCGTCGACAGCCTGGTCAACGGCGCCATCGACACCCTCAAGCGTCACGGCGCGACGGACGGGGATCTCACCCTGGTGCGCGTGCCCGGCGCCTTCGAGATGCCCATCGTCGCCGCGCGCATGGCGGCCAGCGGCGATTACGACGTCATCATCGCCCTCGGCGCGGTGATCCGCGGCGGCACCCCGCACTTCGACTACGTGGCCGGCGAGTGCACCAAGGGTCTGGCGCAGGCCTCCCTGCAGCACGACGTGCCGGTGGCCTTCGGCGTGCTCACCGTGGACTCCATCGAGCAGGCCATCGAACGCGCCGGCACCAAGGCCGGCAACAAGGGCGCCGAGGCGGCCATGTCCGCCATCGAGATGGCCAACCTGCTGGAGAACCTCGGCTGATGGCCAACCCCCGCCAACTGGCCCGCCAGCGCGCGGTGCAGGCGCTGTATTCCTGGCAGCTGACCGACGGTGATCCGCTCGATATCGACGCCGCGTTCCGTATCGAAAACGACATGGAAGGCGTCGATGTCGATTATTTCCGCGAACTGCTGCGCGAGATCCCGCGCCTGCGTGAAGAGCTGGATGCCCATATCGTGCCCCTCCTGCCGCGCCCGCTGGACGAGGTGGACCCGGTGGAGCGCGCCATCCTGCGCCTCGGCGCCTATGAGCTGAAATGCCGCCTCGACGTGCCGTATCGCGTCGCCATCAACGAGGGCGTGGAGCTGGCCAAGCTGTTCGGCGCCGAGCAGGGGCATCGTTTCGTCAACGGCATCCTCGATGGCATGGCGCGCGCGCTGCGCGGCCCCGAGCAGGCCGCCGACAGCCGGCCGATCCCGGCCCCGGCCGCGCCCGCCGACGCCAGCGTGGGCAAGGGCAAGTACGGCCAGAAACGCGCGCCCATCATCCGCACGGCGAGCAAGAAGCGGGTCATCAAGAAACGCACCATCGAGAAGCCCGCTGCGACGGCGACGAAGACCACCGAGACGCACCGACGCAAGCCGGCCGCCGAGGCGTCCACCGCCAAGGGGGGCGCCGCGAAGAAAACGGCGGTAAGGAAAACGGCGGTAAAGAAGACCGCCGCAAGAAAGGCACCGGCAAAGAAGGCCTTTTCCGCCAAGCCCTCTATCAAGAAAGGGGCCGCGGCGAAGAAGAGCGGCGCCAGCCTATACGCGGGCAAGGGCGCCGGCAAAAAAACGCCGTCATCCTGAGTCCCTCCCAAGGTTTCCGTGAACGAGTTTGACCTCATCCGTCGCTACTTCGCCGAGCGGGGCGTGCGGCGCGCCGACGTGCCCCTGGGCATCGGCGACGACGCCGCCCTGCTCACGCCGCCGCCGGGCCAGTCGCTGGCGGTGAGTGTCGACACCCTGCACAGCGGCGTGCACTTCGCGCCCGACACCCCGCCCGCCGATCTCGGCCACAAGGCCCTCGCCGTCAACCTCAGCGACCTCGCCGCCATGGGCGCCGAACCGGCCTGGGCGACCCTGGCGCTGAGCCTGCCCGCCGCCGACGAGGCCTGGCTGTCGGCCTTCGCCGATGGCTTCTTTGCCCTCGCCGAGCGCCATGGCGTGCAACTGGTGGGCGGCGACACCACCCGTGGCCCGCTTTCCGTCACCGTACAGGTCCATGGCTTCGTGCCGCCGGCGCTGGCGCTACGGCGCCGTGGCGCGCGGCCCGGCGATCACATCTTCGTCACCGGCAGCCTGGGCGACGCCGGTGCCGGGCTGGCCATCGAGCAGGGGCGGCTGGCCCTCGCTGGCCCGCCGGCGGCGTTTCTCGTCGCGCGCCTGCACCGGCCCACGCCGCGCGTTGCCGCCGGCCTGGCCCTGCGCGGCCTGGCCAGCGCCGCCATCGATATCTCCGATGGCCTGTCCCAGGACCTCGGTCATATCCTCGCCGCCAGCGGCGTGGGGGCCGAACTGGAAATAGAGGCCCTGCCGCTGTCCGATGAGCTGCTGGCCTCGGGCATCGACCGGCCCTGGCGGCTGGCGGCCTCGGCGGGCGATGACTATGAGCTGTGCTTCACCGCCGCGGCCGATGCCGATCTCGGCGTGGGCGACGCCCTCGGCTGCGCCGTCACCCGCATCGGCCGCATCACCGCCGAGCCCGGCCTGCGCTGGCTGGATGCCGACGGGCAAGCCTGCGAGCCGCCGCCGCGCGGCTGGGATCACTTCGCGCGGGGCGAGGCGTGAGGCGCCGCAACAGCGCCCCGCCAAGCGTGTGGCGCAATCCGGTGCACTTCCTCGCCTTCGGTCTCGGTTCCGGCGCCGCGCCGCTGGCCCCTGGCACCTTCGGCACCCTCGCCGCCGTGCCCCTGTATCTGCTGCTGGCGCCGCTGCCCCTGTGGGGCTATCTGCTGGCGGTGGCGGCCGTGTCGCTCATGGGCATCTGGCTGTGCGACCGCACCAGCCGTGACCTTGGCGTGCACGACCACCCCGGCATCGTCTGGGACGAATTCGCCGGTTACCTGGTGACCATGATCGCTGCACCCTCGGGTTGGCCGTGGATCGTCGCCGGCTTCGTCCTGTTCCGATTCTTCGACATCCTCAAGCCCTGGCCCATCCGCTGGGTCGACCGGCAGGTGCACGGCGGCCTCGGCATCATGCTGGATGATCTGCTGGCGGGGGTATTCGCGGCGCTGGCCTTGCAGGCCATGGCCTGGGGGCTTGGCGGTTATCTGTAGAGGGGCTTGTTCACACAAGCATTGCATAAATTCGGGCGCAAGCAACGGGAAACACAAGAGGGTGAGTCGATCACGAGAATCAACGCAAAGAACGCCAAGGCGCAGAGGACGCAAGGAAAACCCTTTCAAAGAATCTTTGCGCCCTCTGCGCCTTTGCGACCTCTGCGTTTCACGCCATGGCCGGCGGCGAGCACGGATTTCACTTCGTCTTGTCAGGTCAATGCAGGACTGGATCGCACCATCAGTGAATACCTGCTGAAAGGGCACCACAGACGGCAGGGTCTGGAAATGCCGGGATGCCCGCGGTTTTTTACCTGTTTTTTGCAACCTGAAGCTATGGATTCAGGTGTAACTAATGCGTCCTCCGTGGTGAATGATATTTCCACCCTCTAACTAGAAATGTCCCGCGATGCTGAGCGTGCCCCAGTGCATGAAACGGTTGCCCCTGCCGTGGCGGATCTCCGAGGTCTGGCCGTGCCAGGCGTAGCCGAGGCGGATGTTGCCGGCCAGCATATAGTCCAGGCCGAGCCAGGCGGTGGCGATGAGGGGGGTCAGCTGCGCGGGTGAATAGTCCACGCTGCTGTCCTGGAATTGCCCCTGCAGCAGGGCGTTGTAGAGGCGGGCGCGCAGGAACAGTCCGCCCCACAGATAGAACTGGCGGCGCGATACGCCGCGCGTGGCGTGGGCGGTGCCGCGTTCGGCATATTCCTCCAGCAGCGGATTATGACTCCACCAGGGGCTGTCGATGCGGCCTATCCGGCCGCTGAGACCCCAGCCCGCATCGGTCAGATAGCCGAGGTTGCCCTTGAGGGTCGAACTGAGATCGTAGTCCATGCCGTGGGCGTTCTTACGCCGCAAGAGCAGTGTCTGCCGGCTGAGGCTGTAACGCAGCGTGGGCTCGCCACTGGCGGAAATCTGCTCGTCCCAGCCCTTCGCCGTCTCGATGCCGAACTGGCGATGCAGGGCGTTCTGCACGTCGGCGCTCAAGGCCAGGCCCAAGGCGCCGACGGTAAAGGTCTGGGTGATGGCCTGGCGGGCGTTGGCCGACAGGGACTGCCGGCTGCTGGCGAGAAACAGCAGGCTGGCATAGGGACGGTCGCCATAGACGGCGCCACGGCGCTGGGTGTCCTCCGGTGTGAACACGGACATGCCGGCCTCGGTGGCGTAAAAGGTGCGGCGGGGTGTCTCGCTTGGGCTGCCCAGGGTTCGGTCGATGAAGCCGATCACGGCATCGAGGCTGATCCGCGGTGGGCGGGACGGGCCCGTGGCGGGCGATGCGCTGGTGTAGGTGAGCGAGAAGCCGCCGGTGTAATCGTGATCCTCGTTGTGGGGGGCGATGGCATCGTTATCCATCGACAGGCGCCAGCCGGCGGGCGCGGGGGGTGTGGTGGCGGCCTGGGTGGTTGCCGTGATCAGTCCACAGAAAAGCATCAATAGTGGAAGGATTTTCCGCCGCGCGTCCGGCCTGGTGTCAGTGATGTTACGCATTGTGTACAGACAATAACCCAAGTCTCTCCCTGGCGATACGATGGCTAACAGTTTGAGCTCAAAGGCAAAAACTGTGGTTCGATTCACATTCTGTTGTGTTTGAAAACACTAGAATCCACAGAGATTCAAGGGATCAATCCTTACTAACTTACTAGGAAAGTGAGTCATGAAAAAGCAGATTGTTGCAGTTGCCGGTTTGAGCGTGGCCTTGTTGCTGGCGGGGTGTGGTGGCAGTACGGAAGATCCAGTGGATCAGAGCATGCCAGGTAATCCAGGTGGTGGCCCGGGTGGTTCGGGCATGACGAAGTCCGCGCTGGGCGCCATGTTGTACAAGGACACCAATCTGTCGAAGAATGGCAACCAGTCCTGCGAGAGCTGTCACAGCCTCGATTTGCTGACCGGCGGCAGCGGCACCACTGCCCGGGCCTTTGCCGATCCCGGCAGCAGCGTCAGCAACCCGGTTTCCGAGGGCTCCGACAATGGTGTATTTGGCGACCGCAACGCCCCCACGGCCGCCTATGCCATGTTCTCGCCGGATTTTCACTATGACACCACCACCGACCCCGCCAACCCGCGTTACATCGGCGGCCAGTTTCTCGATGGCCGCGCCGTTGATCTGGCGGAGCAGGCCAAGGGGCCCTTCCTGAATCCGAAAGAGATGAACATGGCGGATGAGGCGGCGGTGGTCGCCAAGGTGCGTGATGCGGGCTATGCGGCGATGTTCAGGCAGGTGTTCGGTGCCAGCAGTCTGGACGTCGGTAATGAGGCCACCGCCTACAACCAGATTGCCGAGGCCATCGCCGAGTTTGAACGCACGCCGATGTTCGCGCCGTTCAGCTCCAAGTTCGATGCCGTGCAGGCGGGCCTGGCGACGTTTACCAGCGAGGAGCAAAATGGCTTCGATCTGTTCCAGGTTGATGGCAAGGGCAAGTGCGCCGAATGCCACAAGCTGGAGAGGGCCGGGGGCTCGTCGGGTGTGTTGTTCACTGATTTCAGCTACTGGAATATCGGCGTGCCGCAGAACCCGAACAATCCGGCGGGTACGACGGCCACGGGATTCACCGATACCGGCCTGGCGGCGAATCCGCAGGTGATCGCCGACGGCCGGGCCGCCAGCGAGCGTGGCAAGTTCAAGGTGCCCACCCTGCGCAACGTGGAACTGACGGCGCCTTACATGCATAACGGCGTGTTGGAAACGTTGGAACAGGTGGTGAATTTCTACAATACCCGCGATACGAACAACTGCTGGAGCAATACGCAGACACCTTTCGTGGATTGCTGGCCTGACCCGGAAGTCAGCGATAATTTGGACGTTACCTTTAGCGGTGATCTGTTGCTGACAGCCCAGGAAGAATCCGACCTCGTCGCCTTCATGAAGACCCTCACCGATGGTTATTTCACACCCTGATTCCGGCGGCCTGGGATCGATCGCCGGGTAGCGGCATGACCGCAATGTCGTGGCCTGATTGTGGGAGCGGCTTCAGCCGCGAAGAAAGCTGGGTTTAACCTTCGCGGCTGAAGCCGCTCCCGCAACTATGCGTTGTTTCTCATAACCGCTCTTCGGTGAAACACAAAAAGCCGGTTTACGCTGCCGTGGGTGGTGTGGCGCTGAGAGCCACGAGCTGCTACGGAATTTTCTCTGTGCCCTCCGTGTCTCTGTGGTAGTTGTTTTACCACCGCAGGTCAAGATCTCGTGCAGGGAAGCACGGGGCCTCCCACAATCATCGCGTTTCGCCCTCGCGGGCATGGCCGTACCTCGTCGCCTGCAAATCCTCTGGCGCGCCTTGGGGACACCTAAAGCCCGCCACTCCCCCGGCCGTTACTCACTCTGAGCGATCTGGCTCGCCTGGAGCTTTGAGGTAATGGCGAAAAAAACCAATCTGAGTGACGAAGAGGTGACCGCCCTGTTGATGGCGTCACCGATCACGGTGTGCGAGTGGCTACAGCGGGGCATGCTGCATGTGCGCATCGATGTGGGTGGCCACCGTCATTTCGGCCTGCAGGACGTGCACCACTTTGCCCGCGAACAGAGCATCGGCCTGAGCCGCCCCGACCGTGGCCGCTTGCGCATCCTCATCGTGGAGGGGGATCGCTGCGTCTCCCGGCTGCTGGTGAGTCTCTTCGATGGCTCATCGGCGACCTTGGAGGTCTGTGCGGTGCACGATGCCTTCGAGGCCGGCCGCAAGATGCTTACCTTCCGTCCCGATGTGGTGCTGCTGGATTTTCATCTGCCCCGCCACGACGGCTTTGAGATCTGCCGTCGCATCAAGACCGATCCGGCCTCGCAGGGGGTGCGCGTCATCGCCCTGACCCGTTCCGACGATGTGGCCCTGAAACAGCGGATCCTGATGGCCGGCGCCGAGGCCTGTGTGCCCAAGCCGCTGAGTAGCCGGGTGTTGTTCGAGACCCTTGGCCTCAGTTTCGAGCCCCAGCGGCAGGGTGATGGCCTGCAATGATGGGCCCGTGTCCGTCAGACAGAAATCCACAAGGATAGGTTGAACGATGAAAAAGAATCTGCCCGTTACCGGTAAGGAAAAGTCTTACTCCGATCACATCAAGATCATCTCCACTACCACGCCGAAGGGCATCCTCGACAGCATCAACGAGGATTTCATTTACACCAGTGGTTTTTCCGAGGAAGAGCTGCTGGGCAAGAACCACAATGTGGTGCGCCACCCGGACATGCCACCGGCGGCCTTCGAGGACCTGTGGAAGACGGTCAAGGCCGGCAAGCCGTGGATGGGCATCGTCAAGAACCGCTGCAAGAATGGCGACCACTACTGGGTGGATGCCTATGTCACACCGATCTTTCAGGAGGGTGAAATCACCGGCTATCAGTCAGTGCGGGTCAAGCCCGAGCGGGAATACGTCCACCGCGCGGAGAAGGTCTACAAACGACTGAATGCGGGCAAGCCCATTGCCGGGCGGCTGGCCAGTCTGGGCGTGGTGCCGCGCCTGGCGCTGGGTTTTGGCGCCTTGTCGGCCATCATGGTGACGCTGATGGGCTGGCTCGGCGGCTTGTCGATGGGGATGATCGCCGCCAGCGCGGTGCTGGCGGCGGCGGTGTGCTACCCGCTGGCCAGCTACATGGCGCGCCCCTGGGTCAAGGCCGCGGCGGTGGCGCGCGAGGTGTTCGACAATCCCGTGGCGCAGAAGGTCTATGCCGGTGGCAATGACGAAACCGCGCAGGTGCTCACCGCCCTGCTGGCGCAGAAGGCCATGTTGCGTACGGTGCTGGTGCGTCTCGATGACGCCAGCGGCGTACTCCAGGGCGTGGCCAAGCGCAGTGTGAGCATCGCCCGCGAAACGGGGCGCGGCGTGACCCGCCAGCGGGAGGAAATCGAGCAGGTGGCCGATGCCACCCAGTCACTGGTGGCGACGGTGCAGCAGATCGCCCGCACGGCGGCGGAGACGGCGGAAGGCACCTATGCCGCCGAGGAGGAGGCCTTGCGCGGCAAGGAGGTGGTGTCCGGCGCCGTTTCCCGTCTCAATGAGCTGGCCGAGGCCGTCAACCAGGCGGCGGCGGTGGTGCACACGGTACGGGACTACAGCGGCCAGATTGGCTCGGTGGTGGACGTGATCCGCGACATTTCCGAACAGACCAACCTGCTGGCGCTGAATGCGGCCATCGAGGCGGCGCGGGCCGGCGAGCAGGGGCGGGGGTTCGCCGTGGTGGCGGACGAGGTGCGCACCCTGGCCTCGCGCACGCAGGTGTCCACGGAAGAAATACGCACCATGATAGAGCGCCTGCAGGGCGGTATCGAAGACGCCGTGGCCGCCATGGACAATGGCCGCAGCAAGGTGGAAGGCAGCGTGGAGCGCGCCGTCGCCGCCAGTGATTCACTGGACAAGATCGCCGGCGCCGTCAACGGCATTACCCTGGTCAACAAGCAGATCGCCAGCGCGGCGCAGGAACAGCGAGGCGCAGCCGACGATATCAACCGCTCCATCAAGTGCATTTCCCAGGTGGCCCAGCGCGCCGCAGACGGCGCCTTCGAAGCCGCGGATTGCTCGCAGGAACTGGCCCAGGCAGCAGACCGGTTGGGCATGCTGATCAAACAGTTCGGGTGATCAAGGCCAGGGGGCAGCACCAAGCACTCCCTCCCCCGCATACAAGTCATAGCGCGTATTCTTCGACGCCACTTCTCCCGAGGGTCGTGGGCCGTGCAGCGGTGGCGCGCTCTTGGGGCGTTTGACCACCACGCGCTTTCTTGCGCAATCCAGCGCCGTGGCCAGCAGGGCCGGGGCGTCTGCATCATCCCCCACCATGGCGCGCAGGGCGCGCATCTCTTTCTTTACCTGCGCGCTCTTGCTGCGGTGAGGGTACATGGGGTCGAGATAGATCACGTCGGGTCGTTCCTGCGCCGGGCATTGCCGCAGCCAGGCGGCGGCGTCCGTGTTCACTAACGACAAGTTGTTGGCGACGATGGGGCCGGTCTCCGGATGCCGGCGGGCGCGCGCCAGCCCATCGGCCAGCAGCGCGGCCATCACCGGCGAACGCTCCAGCAGGGTGACCTGCGCGCCGAGGCTGGCGAGCACGAAGCCGTCGCGGCCCAGGCCGGCGGTGGCGTCGACGATGCGAGGGTTGGCGCCGCCCTTCAA
>Ga0256839_1004990_pt1 | contig 12542 bp, 11 predicted proteins | sample 354166metaG_FD_185968 | JGI IMG/M metagenome (GOLD analysis project Ga0256839, IMG submission 185968) | Hydrothermal vent microbial communities from Mid Atlantic Ridge, Atlantic Ocean - 354-166 | ecosystem: Environmental > Aquatic > Marine > Hydrothermal vents | place: Atlantic Ocean: Mid...
GCCGCCGGCTGCCCACCGCCCGAACCCGCTCGCAGAGGACGCGGCGCGCCTCTTCGCGGTCGCGGGAAATGTCCTCGAAGCGTTTGGGCAGAAAATCGGCGGCGCCCGCCTCCAGCGCGTCCAGCGTGGCCTGGGCGCCCTCGGTGGTCAGGGAGGAAAACATCAGAATGCCCGTGGGCCGGCTGGCCATGATCTTGCGTGTCGCGGTGATGCCATCCATGATCGGCATCTCCACATCCATGGTGATGATGTCGGGGCGCAGGCGCTGCGCCATCTGCACCGCCTGCTCGCCGTTCTCCGCGCTGCCGATCACCTTGATCTGCGGATCGGACTCCAGCATTTCGGTGACGCGGCGACGAAAGAATCGCGAATCGTCCACCACCAGGACACGGATGGACATGTCGCGCGCCTACATCCGGCGGGCGTAGCTCTGCATCAACCCCGGAATATCGAGTATCAGCGAGATGCGCCCGTCACCGGTAATGGTCGCGCCGGCCAGTCCCTTCATGCCGTGTAGCAGGGCCCCGAGGGGCTTGATCACCACTTCTTCCTGGCCGATCAGCTGGTCGACGACGAAGCCGACGCGCTGGGCGCCGATACTCACCACCACCACATGCCCTTCCTTCGGCAGCTCTTCATAGCCGGCGCCGGCCACCAGCCAGCGGCGCAGATAGAACAGCGGCAGGGCCTTGTCGCGCACCACCACCACCAGCTGGCCATCGACCACGTTGGTGCGGGTCAGGTCGAGATGGAAGATCTCGTTGACGCTGGCCAGCGGCAGGGCGAATATCTGATCCTCCAACATAACCATGAGTGTGGGCATGATGGCCAGGGTCAGCGGCACCTGGATATTGATGATGCTGCCGCGGCCCAGCTCCGAGTCGATCACCACGGTGCCATTCAGTTGTTCGATGCGGGTCTTCACCACGTCCATGCCCACGCCGCGTCCGGAGACATCGGAGATCTCCGCCTTGGTGGAAAAGCCGGGGGCGAAGATCAGGTTGTAACAGTCGCGGTCTTCCAGCCGCGCGGCGGCCTCTTCGTCCATCAGGCCCTTGCTCACCGCCGCCTTGCGCAGTACATCGGGGTCCATGCCCTTGCCGTCGTCCTGGATGGTCAGGGCGATGTGATCGCCTTCCTGTTCGGCGCTCAGAACCACCGTGCCAAGGCGTGGCTTGCCGGCCTTGACGCGATCTTCCGGTGACTCGATGCCGTGATCGACGGCATTGCGCACCAGATGCACCAGCGGATCGGCCAGCGCCTCCACCAGGTTCTTGTCCAGATCGGTGTCTTCGCCCTGCATCTCCAGGGCGACTTCCTTCTTCAGGCTGCGCGCCAGATCGCGCACCACGCGCGGGAAACGGCCGAAGACCTTCTTGATGGGCTGCATGCGGGTCTTCATCACCGCCGTCTGCAGGTCCGCCGTCACCACGTCCAGGTTGCCCACCACCTTGGACAGTTCCTCGTTCTGGGTGGCCAGCTCCAGGGTCGCCATGCGGTTGCGCACCAGCACCAGTTCGCCCACCAGGTTCATGATGTCATCGAGACGCTTGGTGTCGACGCGCACGGTGGTTTCGGCAGGCTCCTTGGCGGGGGCCTTGGGCTTCGGCGCAGGCTTGTCGGGGGCGGCGGGCTTGCTTTTCTCCGCGGGCTTGCTTGCCGGCTCGGGCTTGCTTTTCTCCGCCGCCGGCTCGACGGCGGCCTTGGCGGCCGGCGGCACGCCGGCGTGCTTGCCCGGGCCGTGCAGCTGGTCCAGCAGGGCCTCGAATTCCTCTTCGCTGATCTCGTCATCACCGGCCGCCGCCGGCGCGGCCGGCGCCGCATCGGCCGGCGTGCCCGCGGGCTTGTCACCCGGCACGCCACCGTGCTTGCCCTCACCGTGCAACTGGTCGAGCAGGGCCTCGAATTCTTCCTCGGTGATTTCGTCACTGTCGGCCGCGGGCGCAGGGGCATCGGCGGATTCGACCAGTTTCTCGAAGGCCTCGTCCGCCGCATCGGCAGGGGCGCTTTCCGCCGCCGGCGCGGGCTCGGGCGTCGCGGCGTCCCCCTTGAGCAGGTCTTCCAGATCCTGCAGCATGCTGGCCTCGGCGTGCGCCGGTTCCTGGCCGCCGCGCAGGGTCTCGAACTGGGTGTTCAATACGTCCAGCACCGGCAGCATGACGTCCATGAGGCGTGAGCTGACCGTCAACTCGTCGTTACGCAGGGCGTTGAAAACGTCTTCCGCGCGGTGACAGAGGCCGACCATGCCATCGAGGCTGAGGAAACTGGCGCCGCCCTTGATGGTGTGGAAGCCGCGAAACACGGCATTCAGCAATTCCTTGTCACCGGGACGCTGTTCGAGATCGACCAGCTGTTCATTCAGTTCTTCGAGGATCTCCCCGGCCTCCACCAGAAAGTCCTGCAACAGTTCTTCGTCGTCGTCAAACGCCATGATCGTTCCTCAGAAGCCCAGGCTCGACAGCAGATCGTCCACTTCATCCTGACCGGACACCAGGTCGCTTTTTCCCACCCCGGGAATGGCCGGACCCGCTGCTTCGATATCGGGCTTTTTGTCTTTGCCCGCATCCTTTTCTTCAGTGTTTGAAAATTTCGTGCCGGTGAGCCGCACCAGCTCCACGAGGTTGCCTTCCACCTCTTCCACCAGCTCGATGACGCGGGTGATGACCTGTCCGGTGAGATCCTGGAAATCCTGCGCCATCATGATGTCATTGAGGCCGTCGCGGATCTCCGAGGTATCCTGCTCGGCGTCGGTGAAGAAGGCCTCCAGTTCGGCGCTCAGTTCCCGGAACTGGTCGACGCTCATTTCACGACGCTTGAAGTTCTGCCAGCTGCTGCCCAGCCTGGCGATGCGCTCGGACAGCTGGTCGCACTTGGGCAGGGTCGCTTCCACCGCATTCAGGGAGCGGTCGGCGGCCTGCTTGGTGAGGGTGATGACGTAGCGCAGTCGCGCGCGCGCATCGGGAATCTCGTCTTCCGTCAGTTCATCGAGACGGGTTTCCTGGGCAAAGGCGTTCAGCGCATCGTGCAGCTGGCGGGTCATCTTGCCCACTTCGTGATAGATGCCCTCTTCACGCGCGGTGTTGATGAGATTGAGCAGATGGGTGACCTGCTCCTCGTTGCCGGCCTGCATCTCGCGCACCAGCGCTTCGGCGTGGGCGAGGGTGCCTTCATTGACGCCGGCATTGACTGCGGTGGTTTCCGTCGCCATACCTCAGCCCCCGCCTTCGACGCGTTCGAAAATCTTGTCGATCTTTTCCTTCAGGGTCTGCGCCGTGAAGGGCTTGACGATGTAGCCGTTGACGCCGGCCTGGGCGGCCTCGATGATCTGTTCACGTTTCTGTTCGGCGGTCACCATCAGCACCGGCAGGGTGGCCAGCTCGGCATCGGCGCGCACGGCCTTGAGCAGGTCGATGCCCTGCATGCCGGGCATGTTCCAGTCGGTGACGAGAAAATCAAAACCGCCGGCCTTCAGCATCGGCAGCGCCGTGAGGCCGTCGTCGGCCTCCTGGGTATTGGCAAAACCCAGGTCCCTGAGCAGATTCTTGATGATCCGCCGCATCGTGGAAAAGTCATCCACGATGAGGATTTTCATGTTCTTGTCCAAGGCGTCCTCCGCGCTTGCTGATGGTTGATACGGGTGAGCGGCTGGCGCTCAGTCGTCGTTGCGGGTCCAGTGATTCATGCGTGATTGCAGCCGGATCACCGCCTGGCTGTGAATCTGGCAGATGCGCGATTCACTCACCCCGAGGATGGAGCCGATCTCGCGCAGGTTCAGCTCCTCGTCGTAATACAGGGTCATCACCAGGCGTTCGCGTTCCGGCAGGCCGGCGATGGCGTCGGCCAGGCTGCGCTTGAAATCCGCCGACTGCAGTCCTTCCAGCGGCCCCTGCACACCCTGACTTAAGCTTTCGCAGTGGCCATGGGACTCCACGTTGAGTTCGTCGTAGCTGAACACGCGGTGGCCGCTGGCGTCCTGCAGCAGGCGATGGTATTCCGGCAGGGTGACGCCCAGGCCCTCGGCGATCTCCTGGTCGCGGGCGTCGCGGCCGGTGCGGTTCTCGATCTCCTTGACCACCTCGGCCACCATGCGCGCCTTGCGGTGCACGGAGCGTGGCGCCCAGTCGTTCTTGCGGATCTCGTCGAGCATGGCGCCGCGGATGCGGATGCGGGCGTAGGTCTGGAAGCTGGCGCCCTGCGAGGCGTCGTAGTTGCGCAGCGCCTCCAGCAGACCGATCATGCCGGCCTGGATCAGGTCGTCCTGCTGCACGCTGGGCGGCAGGCGTGACATCAGGTGGTAGGCAATACGCTTTACCAGTGGCGTGTGTTGTGCGATTTCATCGTTGATGTTCTGTTCGAAGGCCTGTGCCTCCGCGTACATTGCCGCTCCGCTCATGACGACTTTCCTCTCTCTTCCGGTTTACTCACTGGCTTGGGTTTACGGGTTCAAATTCTGCTGACTGGCCATGATCAGCCGTTCAACGAAAAACTCGAGTTGCCCGCCAGCGGATGCCGGTACGGGCCAACTATCGGCTTTGCTGGCCAACTTCTTGAATGCCAGCGCTGACTTGCTGCGCGGGTAGGCGTCCACCACCGCGCGCTGTTTCTGCACCGCGCGGCGCAGATACTCGTCCTCGGGGACCACGCCCATGAAGTCCAGGGCCACCTCCAGGTAACGGTCCGTGACCTTGAGGATCTTGTTGTACAGCGCCCGCCCGTCCTGCACGCTCTGCACCCGGTTGGTGAGCACGCGGAAACGGTAGATGCCGTATTCGCGGTTGAGCAGCTTGATCAGCGCATAGGCGTCGGTGATGGAGGCCGGCTCGTCGCAGACCACCACCACCACCTCCTGTGCGGCGCGCGAGAAGGTCACCACGTTGTCGGAGATGCCGGCGGCGGTGTCGATGAGCAGCACGTCGGGGGTCACGCTCAGTTCGCTGAAGGCACCGATGACGCCGGCGTGTTCGGCGGTGCTCAGCTCGGCCATGTTCTGCAGCCCCGACGAGGCCGGCACGATACGCAAGCCCTGGGGACCGGTGCAGATCACCTCTTCCAGGGCGCGCTCGCCCTTGAGCACGTGGGACAGGTCGTAGTTGGTGTGCAGGCCCAGCATCACGTCGACGTTGGCCAGGCCCAGGTCGGCGTCGAGCAGCATGACTTCCTTGCCCTGCGCGGCCAGGGTCACGCCGAGGTTGACCGAGACGTTGGTCTTGCCGACGCCGCCCTTGCCGCTGGTGATGGCGATCACCCGCACCGGTCGGGGGGTGGCGATGCGGCGCAGGCCGGCCGCTTGGTCGATTGTTTCAGCCATGAGCATTTGCCACCATCCCGCTAAACGCCAAGTTGAGAGATTCCTGTTCCAGGGCCTGGCTGGTCTGTTGCGCCACCAGCACGGCGCGGTTGACCAGGGTGTGGGCGCGGGCGATGTGGATGTCTTCCGGCACCCGCTGGCCGTCGCTCATGTAGGCCACCGGCAGGTTGTTCTCCATCAGCGTGGCGATGGCGCCGCCGAGGCTGGTGGTCTCGTCCATCTTGGTGAGGATGCAACCGTCGAGTTTCACTTCCTTGAAGGCCTTGACCACCTCGCGCAGGCCGGCGCGGTGGGTGTTGGTGGACAGCACCAGGTAGGTGCGGATGGCCGCCGCGCTGGCGGAGATCATGGAGAACTGTTCCGACAGGCGCACGTCGCGCTGGCTCATGCCGGCGGTGTCGATGAGGATCAGTTCCTTGTCGGCGAGCAGTTTCAGCGCCTCGCTGAGTTCTTCCCGGGTGTTGGCGATGCGCACCGGGATGTTGAGGATGCGGCCGTAGGTGCGCAGCTGTTCGTGGGCGGCGATGCGGTAGCCGTCGGTGGTGATCAGCGCCACCTTGTCGCGGCCGTGGCGCAGGGCGTAGCGCGCCGCCAGTTTGGCGATGGTGGTGGTCTTGCCGACCCCGGTGGCGCCGACCAGGGCCACCACGCCGCCGCCATCGAGGCTGTCGGCGGTGTCCAGCGGCAGGCGGCTGGCCAGCCAGGCCAGGGCGTGCCGCCAGACCTTGTCGAAGTCGTCGTGGCCATGGCCCACGTCTTCGGCCACCTGCTGGCACAGGGCCGGGCTCAGGCCCAGCTCCAGCAGGCAGCGGATCAGCTTGGCCTGCCGCGGGTTGCGCTGCGACAGGTCGCTCCAGGCGAGGCTGGAGAGCTGCTGTTCGAGCAGGCCGCGCAGGTCCTTGAGTTCGTTCTTCATCTGTTGCAGGGTCGGGTCCTGCGACCATTCCACCGCTGTCTCGGCGCGCGCGGCCGGTGCGCTGGCTTCGTCGCGCGGTGCCTCGACGGTTGTCCCGGCGGGCGTTTCCGGCCGCGGGATCTCGCTGTCGCGCGGCGCCTCGGCGGGGGGCGCCCAGGCCTGTCGCGCACCGGCCGGACGGCTGATGCTGACGATGTCCTCGCTCAGCGGCTCTTCGACGGGCGCCTCTTGATCCACGCGGGTGTCCAGCAGGCTGTTGCGGGTCGCCGACGCCTCGGCGGCGAGCAGGGCCTCGTCGTAGTCGATGGCGGCGACGATCTCGATGCCGCCCACCACCTTCTGGTTGGAGAGGATCACGGCGTCGGCGCCGAGGGCCTCGCGCACCTGGCGAATGCCGGTACGCATGTCTTTGGCAAAAAAGCGTTTGATCTTCATGTGTTCCCGCTACCTCGATACATCAGTCTGGTTGCAGCCGTCTGCCCGCCGCCCGTCAGGCCCCCACCGTGGCGGTGATCTTGACCTGCTTGTTGTCCGGTATCTCGTTGAACGCCAGCACGTGCATGTTGGGAATGCTGTGTCTGACGAAACGCGCCAGCAGTCCCCGCAGGGCCGATGACACCAGCAGCACCGCCGGGTGTCCCGCGGCCTCCTGGCGCTGGGCCTGCTCGGCCAGGGAACGTTGCAGATTCTCTGCCAGTCCCGGCTCCAGCCCGCCGGCCTGCTCGGCGCCGCCTGCCAGAGTCTGTTGCAATAACTGTTCCAACCTTGGATCCAGGGTCATGACGGGCAGATCCGCCGCCATACCGCTGATCTGCTGGACGATCGAGCGGCTCAGGGCGACACGCACGGCGGCGGTGAGAACGCCGGGGTCTTGACTGTTTGGCGCGTGCTCCGCCAAGGTTTCGGCGATCGTGCGCATGTCGCGGACGGGGATCTTCTCTTCCAGCAGGTTCTGCAACACCTTCAGCACCACGCCCAGGGGCAGCAGCTTGGGCACCAGATCCTCCACCAGCTTGGGCGCCGACTTGGCCAGTTTGTCGAGCAGCTGCTGCACCTCCTCGTGGCCCAGCAGCTCGGCGGCATGGCTCTGCAGGATGTGGCTGAGATGGGTGGCGATGACGGTGCTGGCGTCCACCACCGTGTAGCCCAGGCTCTGCGCCTGATCGCGCTGCGCGGGGTCGATCCACACCGCCTCCAGGCCGAAGGCGGGGTCGGTGGTGGCGATGCCGCCGGGTAGGGTGCCGAACACCTGGCCGGGATTGATGGCCATGTCGCGGTCCGGGTGGATCTCGGCCTCGCCCACCGGGACGCCCATCAGGGTGATGCGGTAGGTGTTGGGCGACAGGTCGAGGTTGTCGCGGATGTGCACGGAGGGGATCAGGAAGCCCAGCTCCTGCGACAGCTTCTTGCGCACGCCCTTGATGCGGCCCATCAGCTGGCCGCCCTGGCTGCGATCCACCATGGGGATCAGCCGGTAGCCCACCTCCAGGCCGATGATGTCCACCGGCTCCACGTCGTCCCAGCTCAATTCCTTGTTTTCCGGCAGGGTTTCCGGCGCCGGCGCCGCCACGGACGCGTCCTCGTCGTCCTTCCTGTGTCTGGCGATCCACCAGGCGGCGCCGCCGGCCACCGCCGCCAGGCTGAGAAAGGCCAGGTTGGGCATGCCGGGGATCAGGCCCATGGTGCCGATGATGACGGCCGCCACGGCCAGCGCCTTGGGATTGTCGAACAGCTGCTTGAGCACCTGACCACCCATGTCCTGCGACCTGGAATTGCGCGTCACCATCAGGCCGGCGGCGGTGGACAGCAACAGGGCGGGGATCTGCGCCACCAGGCCGTCACCGATGGTCAGCAGGGTGTAGTTGTGGGTGGCGTCGCCGATGCTCATGCCATGCTGCAGCATGCCCACCGAGAGACCGCCGATGATGGTGATCACCAGGATCAGGATGCCGGCCACCGCATCGCCGCGCACGAACTTGCCGGCACCGTCCATGGAACCGTAGAAGTCGGCCTCCTGGGCCACCTCGGCGCGGCGCGTGCGGGCCTCTTCCTGGGTGATGATGCCGGCGTTGAGATCGGCGTCGATGGCCATCTGCTTGCCGGGCATGGAATCGAGGGTAAAGCGCGCACTGACCTCGGCGACGCGGGTGGCGCCCTTGGTCACCACCACGAAGTTGATGATCACCAGGATCATGAAGATGACGATACCCACCGCGGTATTGCCGCCGACGACGAATTCGCCGAAGGCCTGGATCACCTGGCCAGCAGCGTCGGTGCCGGTGTGGCCCTCCAGCAGCACCACGCGCGTCGAGGCAATGTTCAGCGACAGGCGCAGCAGGGTGGCCAGCAGCAGGATGGTGGGAAACACGGCGAACTCCAGTGGCCGTTCGACGTACACCGCCGCCAGCAGGATCACCAGCGCCAGGGAGATGTTGAAGGTGAACAAGATGTCCAGCATGAAGGGCGGCAGCGGCACCACCATCATGGCCAGCATCATCATCACCAGGAGGGGGGCGCCAAGGCCGCCCTTGATCAGGCGTTGGGCGCGTTCGATCCAGTTACTGAAGTCCATGGCTATTCATCTCTCTTCAAGTCATCGGGGATAGGCATGTCGGCATTGAACTCCGGGGCGATGCCGCCGTTGAGTTGGTAGTGACGCAGTTGGAACACATAGGCCAGCACCTGCGCCACAGCCAGGAACAGGCCGGCGGGAATCTCTTCGTTCAGTTCGGTGTTGTGATAGATGGCGCGCGCCAGCGGCGGCGCGGAGACGATGGGCACGTCATTGGCCACCGCGATGCGGCGGATGTGCCCGGCCACCTCGTCGACGCCCAGCGCCACGACGATGGGCGCGGCGCCCTTTTCCTGGTCATATTTCAGCGCCACCGAATAGTGGGTGGGGTTGGTGATCACCACGTCGGCCCTGGGCACCTCTTCCATCATGCGGCGCTGGGCGATCTCCTGCTGGGTCTGACGGATCTTGCTCTTCAGCTCCGGACTGCCTTCCGTTTCCTTGAATTCATCCTTCACTTCCTGCTTGGTCATGCGCTGCTTGCGCGCGTGGTCCCAGATCTGGAAGGGCACGTCCAGTAGCGCCACCAAAATCAACGCGCTGCTGAGCCAGAACACCACCGCGATCAATTCATCACCGAGATGAGCCATGCCCTGATCAACATCCTCGTAGCCCATGGCCAGAAAATCATCCATCTTGCTAACCAACAACAAGTAGCCAACAGCGCCGACCAGCCCCAACTTGGCCACCGATTTCAGCAATTCCGCCAGGCTCTTGGCGGAAAACACCCGCCCCATGCCCTTGATGGGGTCCATCTTGGTGAGATCCGGCTGGATCGGCTTGGTACTGAAGGCCCAGCCGCCCAGCGCCATCGGCGCGAGCAGGGCAACGACAATCAACAGCGCCATCAGCGGAACCACCACGTTCAAGCCAGCCATGACGGAGTGAGAAAACAGTTTCAGCATGGCATTGGTATCGAAGACATCGGCGCGATGGATACTCAGGTTGTCACGCATGATCTCTTCCAGGCCGGTGACCATGCCCTTGCCCATATAGAGAAAGCCGGCGCTGCTCACCAGCAACACGATGACCGTGGTAAGCTCCTTCGAGCGAACAATCTGGCCCTTGTCGCGGGCCTCCTGTTTGCGTTTTGCCGACGCCTCTTCCGAGCGTTCCTGGCCGTTGTCGTTCTCCGCCATATCAGCCTCCCGCCAGCCAGCGCATGAATTCGAAGATGATCGTAAGCTGGTTCCACACCTGCGCAGAAATCACGTCTAGCGTGGCGATCATGATGAAAAACCCCGCCAGAATGGCGACCGGGAAGCCCAGCGAGAAGATGTTGAACTGCGGCGCCGAGCGGGTGACGATGCCGAAGGTGAGATTGATCAACAACAAGGCGGCAATCGCCGGCAGGGCAATCTGCACCGCACCGGCGTACATCTTCCCGCCCCACAACGCCAGTTGCCACAGGCCATCACGGCTGAGGCCGTTCATGCCGATGGGCAGGGTGCGAAAGCTTTCCACCACCACGTCGATGAACACCAGATGACCGTCCAGGGCGAAAAAAATCAGGGTCAGGGTGATCATGTAAAACTGACTGATCACCGGCACCGTGTTTCCCGATGCGGGGTCCACCATGGTGGCGAAGCCCAGGCCCATTTGATAGGCGATGATCTGCCCACCGAGCACGAACATGGCAAAGACCAATTGCAGGGCCAACCCCATGGCGGCACCGATGAGGATCTGGTTGAGGGTGATCAGCACCGCCTCGCCGCTGAGCGGATCGACCGCCGGCGGCGCCGGCAGCACCGGCATGATGATGAAAGTGATCATCAGGGCGAAAACCAGCTTGATGCGCACCGGCACCGTGCGCGCGCCAAATACCGGCGCCGCCGTCATCAGCGCGGCGACACGAAACAGCGGCCAGAGAAAGGCGCCGATCCATGACATGATTTCCGTACTGGCGAAGGTCATCACGCGGACGCGTCGCTCAGCCGATGATCATCGGAATTTCGCTGATCAGGCGCTGGGTGAAATCCATCAGCAGGGTCAGCAGCCAAGGACCAGCCGCCATCAGGGTAAGAAACGTGACGCCCAGCTTGGGAATGAAGCTCAGGGTCTGCTCGTTGAGCTGGGTGGCCGCCTGGAACATGCTCACCAGCAGGCCCACGGCCAGCGCCGGGAGGAGAATGATACCGGTCAGCAAGAGAGTGACTTCAAGGGCCTTTTGCGCAACGGTCAGTACCATTTCCGGGGTCATGAGATTTTCCTCTACCACGCAATCGCCCGGCAATGAGCAACTGCAATTAGATATCCAGGATGCTTCTGTTGATTGTCGAGTAAAGACCTGCATCAACTGGTGACAGTGCCTTTACAACTTCCTGAATCCGCAGGTTCAGGAACTTTTCAGTCCTCCACAAAGGCACAGAGTTCACGGAGACATAAAGTCCATGGTTGTCGCCGGGAATGGAATGAAACGCCGAAGTCGCAGAGGCGCAGAGGACGCAGAGTTTCTTTGAAAGGGTTTTTCTTTGCGCCCTCTGCGCCTTTGCGTTCTTTGCGTTGATTCTCGTGGTCGATTCATCATTCCGTGTTGCCTGTTGCCTGCGCATGAATTCATGCAAAGGAGGGGTTGACCCGTGTCGTCTCCCGCATTCATCCCATCGATGCATTGTCTGGGTTTTCTGCATCCCGGCGGCGGACGGCCAGACAGCCCTCAGACATAAAAACTCGAGGCCAGGGTGCCCATGATCATCGCCCAGCCATCCACCAGCACGAACAGCATGATCTTGAAGGGCAGCGAGATGATCATCGGCGACAGCATCATCATGCCCATCGCCATCAACACCGAGGCGACCACCAGATCGATGATCAGAAAGGGAATGAAGATCAGGAAGCCAATCTGATAGGCGGTCTTCAGTTCGCTGGTGATGAAGGACGGCATCAGCAGTGAAAAAGGCACGTCGGCGGGATCCTCGATGGCCTCTTCCCGGCCGGAGATATCGGCGAACATGGACAGGTCCTTGTCGCGCGTCTGCGCCAGCATGAATTCCCGGAACGGCACGCTGGCGCGTTCGAAGGCCTCCTTGGCCTCGATCTTTTCATCCAGATAGGGCAGCACGGCATCTTCATAGACCTGAGTAAACACCGGCGCCATGACGAAGAAGGTCAGGAACAGCGCCAAGCCGATGAGGATCTGGCTGGACGGCGCGGTCGGCATGCCCACCGCCTGACGCACGATGGCGAGGACGATGATGATGCGGGTGAACGAGGTCAGCATGATCAACGCCGCCGGCAGCAGACTGAAGGCGGTCATCAGCGCCAGTATCTGCAGGCCCACGCTGTAGGTCTGGCCACCGTCTTCCTCGGTGGTCACGGAAAGTATCTTCAGGCCGGGCTCGGCCGCCTGCGTCAGGCCGGAGAACAGCAGCAACGTCAGCAGCACGATGGCCAGCGACAAACGGCCACGCATCAGCCCATCCCCCGGCTTTTCAATACCGACTGCAAGCGCATGGCGAAGCTGGGGGCGGCCGCCTCATCCGCCGCGGGCGCGCCGGGATTGCCGGCGTCCTCGCTCAGCGGCTGGTCCAGGACATGCAGAGTGCGAATCTGTCCCGGCGCCACGCCTAACACCAATTGTTGATCGCCGACCTGCAACAGCACCACGCGCTCGCGCGTGCCCAGCGACAGGCCACCGACGATCTTCATCTGCCCCTGCACGCCGCCACGCAGGTTGCCGAAGCGCTTGACCGCCCAGCCGATGGCGATGATCACCGCCAGCACCGCCAGCAGGCCAAGGGTGGTCT
>Ga0256839_1004991_pt1 | contig 12540 bp, 12 predicted proteins | sample 354166metaG_FD_185968 | JGI IMG/M metagenome (GOLD analysis project Ga0256839, IMG submission 185968) | Hydrothermal vent microbial communities from Mid Atlantic Ridge, Atlantic Ocean - 354-166 | ecosystem: Environmental > Aquatic > Marine > Hydrothermal vents | place: Atlantic Ocean: Mid...
TGACGATGATCGACCTGATCAATCTGGCGGCGAAGCTCGGCCATCCCATGGACGAGGCCCTGTGGATGAAGCTGCGGGCCCTGCGTAACGAAATCACCCACGATTATCCCGGCAGTCGTGCCGAAGTTGCCCAGGCGGTGAACCAGTTGGCGGCGCTGTTGCCGAAAATACGGGGATTTCTGGAACGGTTGCGTCGGGATGTGGTATGAGCCATCACGTCTGTCTGGTGTCCGAGCAGGCCGCGCCCAACATCACCCCGGTGCTGGATCCGGCCGTCAGGCCCGAGGCGGTCACCCTGGTGGTGGCCCCGGAGATGGAACGCCGCGCCCGCTGGCTCGGCCGGGTGCTGCGGGAGGGGGCCGGGATCCGGGTGCGGCACTGGCCGGTGGCGGACGCCTGGAACGTCGAACATCTCATCGGGCGCTTCCTGGCGTTGCTGGAAACCGGTGACGATCTCATCCTCAACGCCACCGGCGGCACCAAACCCATGAGCATCGCCGCCTTCGAAGCCTTTCACGCCTACGATCGCCCGGTGTTCTACGTCCACCCCTACACCGACGACCTGTTCTGGCTTCATCCCCATGACCGTCCGCCCCATCAACTGGCCGACCGTATCAAACTGCGCCATTTCCTCCTCGCCTACGGCACCGAGATCCGGGGTAGGGCCTCCGTCCAGGTTCCGCCGCCCTGCCGGGAACTGACCGCCTATCTGGTGCTCCGGGTCGAGCACTTCGCCGGTGCCCTGCGGGTGCTCAACTGGTATGCCGCCGGCGCCCGGGAGGCCTTGGAATCGGCGCCGGTGCGGGCGGAGTATCTGCGCCGTCCCGAGTTCATCGAATTGCTGAGCCGATTTCAGGCCGCCGGATTGTTGCGGCTGCACCGGGGGCGGCTGATCTTCACCGACGAGAGCGCCCGGTTCTTCGTCAACGGCGGCTGGCTCGAGGAGCACGTCTTCGCCCAGGTGCAGCGGCTGCGCCGCCGCTTGCCGCTGATCCAGGACCTGGCCCGCAACCTGCGGGTGGTGCGCGACACCGGTCATGGCGAGGTGGAAAACGAGCTGGACGTGGTGTTCCTGGCCAACAACCATCTCCATCTCGTCGAGTGCAAGACCCGCCATTTCCCTGCCGGAGAGGTCGGCGAGGACGGCCCCGGCGCCGAGGCCATCTACAAGCTCGACACCCTCAAGGAGCTCCTCGGCGGTCTCCACGGCCGCGGGATGCTGGTGTCCTATCTGCCGCTGGCGCCGTCCGACCGCCGCCGGGCCGCCGATCTAGGCATCCGCGTCTGCGAGGGGCGCGGGATTCAGGATTTGCCCCACGTCCTCCACGAATGGATCATGAGTGGGACGGCTGTCCAAGATCGACCCGGGGGAATTTCGATCTGCTAGAATCGGTTTTGGATTCGGACTGGAGGTGGGTTATGAAACGATTTTCATGGCTTCTGATGTTGGGCTGGTTGGGTGGTTGTGCCAGCTATACCGGATGGACGCCGACGGTGGATCCCTACGGCGATCCCAATGCCTACCGGATCCAGCAGGACATGGCCGAATGCCGCCAACTGGCCCGTCATGCCTCGGGAGATCTGGCCACCGAGTCGGTGAGCGGCGCCCTGGTGGGCGGCGGTATCGGAGCGGCCACCGGCGCCGTCATCGGCGCCCTGACGGGGGCGCCGGGCCGGGGAGCGGCCTGGGGGGCTGCCGTGGGCGGTATGGGATCCGGCATCGCTCGGGGGCTGAGCGCCGAGCAGCGCTACAAACAGGCTTACATTCGTTGCATGCAGGGGCGCGGGCATCGCGTGCTGAATTGATCCGCCCGAATGTTCGCCCTCCATGCCGCCAACCGTACCGAAGATTTGTTTCGGCGGTTGACCGTCGTTCTGGACCATTACGACTATGGTCCCTTCGAGCCGGTCCATTTTCTCATCCACGGTCGGGGCATGGAACGCTGGCTGCAAATGCAGTTGGCTCGAGCCTGGGGGGCGGCGGCCCACTGCCGTTTCGATTTTCCCCAGCGTTTCTTCGCCGAGCTGGCCCACGATCTGGGGTTGCGCCTTGACGATGCCGCCTTCGAGCGCGGCCGCCTGACCTGGCTCATCGACGAACTCTTGGATCAGGCGGCGTTCCGCAACGATCCGCAGCTGGGGCGTTACCTCGCCGGTCCCGGGCCGCGGTTGCGGCGCTTCCAATTGGCGCGCCGTCTGGCCCAATTGTTCGACCAGTATCAGATCCAGCGCCGCGACTGGCTGGCGGCCTGGGCGGCGGGACGCTCCGCCGACGTGACCGGCATGGACCCGGAGGTGGAGCGGTGGCAGGCGGCATTGTGGCGCCGGCTCTATGCCCGTCTGGGCGGTCATCGGGGGGAACTGTGGCAGGGGTTGATCGACGCCCTCCGAGACCCGCCGCAGGGAGTGCGGTTTCCGCCGGCGGTGCACCTGTTCGGGATCAGTTTCCTGCCGCCGTTGATGATGGAAGTGCTGGCGGCCCTGGCCGCTCACAGCGACATCCATCTGTATCTGCTCACCCCCACCGAAGGTTACTGGGCCGACCTGCCCGGCAAGCGCCGTCAGGCGTTGGCCCGGATCGAGGGGGAGGCGACGGGAACGACCGTGCCCGGCCCCCATCCGCTGTTGGTGGCGCTGGGGCGGCGAGGGGCCCAGTTTCAGCACCTGACGCTCGAATGCCTGGAACCGGCGTTGGAATCGAGCGGTTTCTTCCGTCACCGGCCGCCGGCGACGCTGTTGCAGCATGTGCAGAACGATCTGGCCGATGGCACGCTGACACCGCCCCCGCCGGGATTGGCCCCCGGCTTCGAACTGCACCGTTGTCACACGCTTCTGCGGGAGGTGGAGGTGGCGCGGGATCGCATTCTCTCCGCCCTGGCCGCCGATCCGGCCCTGAAACTGGAGGACATCGCGGTGATGGCGCCCGACATCGGTGCCTATCAGCCTTATCTCGAAGCGGTTTTCGCCGATCTGCCCCATCACATCGCCGACCGTAGCCTGGGGCGCAGCAATCCGCTGCTCGAAGTGCTGGTCGCCGCCCTGGAATTGCTGGCCGGTCGTTTCGAGTGGGAGGCGGTGCTGGAACTGCTGGGGCGGCCGCCGGTGCGGGAGCGTTTCGGGTTGACGGCGCCGCAACTGCCCCTGTTGGAGTGCTGGGTGCGCGACTGTGCCATTCGCTGGGGGCTGGACGGCCGGCAGCGGGAAAGCCTGGAATTGCCCCCCCACGAGCACAACACCTGGCAGTCGGGCGTGGATCGGATGATCCTGGGCTGGATGGCCGGCGGCGACGAGGCTTGGCAGGGTGTCGTGCCCTTTTCCGAGGTGGAGGGGCAAATGGGCGCGGTCCTGCTGTCACTGGCGGATTTCGTACGAACGCTGCGGTGTTTCTGGCGGCGCTGGCAGCAGCCGCTGGCGCTGCCGCAATGGCGTCGGGAGCTCGTCGAATTCGTGGATGCCCTGTTCGCCGATACGGCGGAGACGCTGGCCGGGCGTCAGGCGCTGGGCCAATTGCTGGAGACGCTGCCGGAACCCGGGGATTACCAGGCGACGGTGGCGTTCGAGGTCGTCATCGACTGGCTGCGATCCCAGGTCGAGGAGGAAGTCAGCGACGATTTTCTCAGCGGCGGAATTACCTGCTGTACTCTACTGCCGATGCGTTCGGTCCCTTTCCGCCTGACCGTGGTGCTGGGGCTCGAGGAGGGAGCGTTCCCCCGCCGCGAAACGCCGCCGGCCTTCGATCTCCTGGCCGCCCATCCCCGCCTGGGGGATCGCGATTTGCGTCTGGATCAGCGCCATCAGTTTCTGGAGTTGCTGTTGTCCACCCGGGAGCGCCTGATTCTGACCTATCGGGGGCTGACCCCGGAGAAGAACGAAATCCTGGCGCCCGCCCAGGTGGTCGGCGAATTGATCGACACCCTCGATCAGTACGGACTCGAGCAGGACCGCTGGATCTTCGACCATCCTTCCCATCCTTTCCATCCCGAATATTTTCGCCGAGACGGTCCCCTGGCCGTGCCGGATCCGGAACGTTTTCCCGTGGCGCTGGCGCTGCGCCGGGAGGGGCAGTCGCGGCGTTTCTGGCCGGCGGATTTCGCCCTGGACGGCGAGCCGGTGGAAGCGCTGGATTTCTCCGATTTGTTCGACTTTTACCGCGATGCTCAGGACTGGTTCTGCCGACGGCGCCTGCAACTGGGGCGGATCGAGCGGCAAGCGCTCCCCGAGCCCCGGGAGCCTTTCGACGTCGATGGCTTGGAAGCCTGGCGGATGCGCTGCCGGATTCTGGAAGCGTTGCGCGCTCGGGAAGATCCGCAAGCGCTGCTGCGACGGGCCCAGTCGGCGGGGGAGTGGCCGCAAGGGGAGGCGGGGCGCCAGTGTTTCGAACGGGAATGCCGTTTGGCGCGGCTGTTGCTGGAGGCGGCCGACGGCTGCGGTGCGGGGGATCCCGACGAGTCCCGCTGGTACGAGGTGGAGGTGGCCGGACTCCGCCTGTCCGGCAAGCTGGACGGTCGTCGCCGCGGCGGCGGCCTGTTGGTGGAACCGGGCCGGCTCAAGGGCGGATATCTGTTTCGCGCCTGGCTGTACCATCTGCTGGCCCAGTCCTGGCAACCGGCGCCCACCTGGCTGATATGCCTGGCGGAGAAGAAAGACGCCGACGAGCCAGTAGTGGTCCAGCGTTTCGATCCCTGCGAGGACTGGCGTGAGCGGCTGACGCCGTGGGTGGCGCACTTTCTTGACCACTGGGGCAGGCCGTCTCCCTGGCTGCCCGAATGGGGGTGGCAGTGGTTGACGCTCCAGCGTCCGCCCGCACGGGGCAAAGCGCTGTCGCCCGACGAGAGGGTGGGCAGGTGGTGCCGGAAGTGTCTTGAAACCAGATTACCGGAATCCTTCGTCCTGCTGTTCGGAGACGATCTGACCGAAGACTGGATCGCCGGTCTCGTTCCCGGCTACCAGGAACTGTTGTCCGGGGTGCCGTGGCCGGGATGAATCAGAGGCGGCGTTGGCGGACCTTGCGGCGGTCGAATTCCTGCCACAATTGCCGGTACGTCTTCCCCAGGACCGGATGTATCTCCTCGGGGGCGATTTCCGCCAGGGGTTCGAGGACGAAGGCGTAGCGGAGAATGTCCTCGCGGGGCACGATCCGCCGGCCGGTCTCCGGATCTTCCACCACCCGGTCGCCGTAAAGGATCAGATCCAGATCGAGGGTGCGGGACACGAATTTCCTTTCCCGCGGACTGCGGCCGTGGCGTTGCTCGATCTCTTTGAGTTTTTCCAGTATCGTCTCCAGCGGCAGGTCGGTGTCGAAAGCCACCACCAGGTTGTGGAACGGCGGGCCGGAGAAACCCTCGGCCTCGCTTTCGTAAACGCTGGAGACGGTCAACGGCCCGAAGGCTTCCTCCAGTTCCCGGAGGGCAGCGGGTATGTGACGCTCTCGTTCCACGTTGCTGCCGACGCTGACGAACACCTTAGGCATCGGGACGCCGGCCCCGCTCGATGATGATGCCCACATCGCTGGCGCCGCGGATCGCTCCCTTCTTGTTGAGGGTCAGCTTGACCCACGGCACGGAAAATTCCTCGAGGAGGAGTTGGGCGATCTTCTCGGCCAGGGTTTCCACCAGATAGAAGTCGCTGTTCTCCACGAAGTGGATCAAACGTTTGGCCACGGCCTTGTAATCCACCGTGTGTTCGATGTCGTCGGTCTCGGCCGCCGGTCGGATGTCGGTGGCCATCTCCAGATCGAGGATCACCGTTTGTTTCAGTTCCCGCTCCCACTCGTAGATGCCGATGATCGTCTCGATCTCGAGTCCGCGCAGAAATATAATGTCCATCTTTCGCCGCGTTGTTGATATGGAAGGTTTTCTGGCAGAAAGCCGAATTTTAGGGTGACACAAAGACGAGAGGGTTGGCAAGGTGTGGCAATGGCTGTGGGTGGTGGTGGGTTATCTGTCGGGATCGGTTTCCAGTGCGGTGGTGGTCTGCCGGCTATGGGGGCTGCCCGATCCCCGCACCACCGGTTCCCGCAATCCGGGAGCCACCAATGTGCTGCGGGTGGGCGGCAAGCGGGCGGCGGTCGTCACCTTGCTGGGGGACGTGATCAAGGGATGGTTGCCGGTGGTGCTGGTCCAGTGGTCGGGGGGCGATGTGACGGTGGTGGCGATGACCGGCCTGGCGGCGTTCCTAGGGCATTTGTATCCTCTGTTTTTCGGTTTCCAGGGTGGCAAGGGGGTGGCCACGGCCTTCGGCGTCATGACCGGGCTCCACTGGGGCGTGGGCCTGCTGTTGCTGGCCACCTGGCTGGCGGTGGCGGCGGTCACGCGGATTTCATCGTTGTCGGCCCTGGTCGCCGCCGTCCTGGCGCCCTTCTACGTGTACTGGCTGGTGGGGGAATGGATCGCCGTGGCCTTGGTGACCGTCATGGCGGCGCTGTTGATCTGGCGCCATCGCGGCAACATCGAGCGTCTCATTCGGGGCGAGGAGGATCGGATCGGGGCGTGATGGGCGGCAAGGACTCCAGGGACCAGCGGGCCCGCGCCTGAATGGCCGGTTCCTCCCGCTGGCCGGCGTTCAGGCGTAGCCAGCCGGCGAAGGCGATCATGGCGCCGTTGTCGGTGCAAAATTCCAGGCGGGGCAGGAACAAGCGGGCTCCCGCCTCGGTGGCGATTTCCGCCAGTCGGCGGCGGATCGCCTGATTGGCGCAGACGCCGCCGGCGGCTACCAAGGTGGCGATCTTGGTCTGCCGCAAAGCGCGGCGGCATTTGACGGCCAGGGTGTCGGCCACCGCGTCCTGGAAGGCGCGGGCGATGTCGGCCAGGTCCTGAGGGCTCCTGTCGGTGGCGGCGATGGTGTTCATCACGTGGGTTTTCAGGCCGCTGAAACTGAAATCCAGGCCGGGACGGTCGGTCATGGGACGGGGAAAGTGGAAGCGCCGGGGATTGCCGTTTTGCGCCAGCCGCTCCAGGGCGGGACCGCCGGGATAAGCCAGGCCCAGCATTTTGGCGACCTTGTCGAAGGCTTCGCCGACGGCGTCGTCGATGGATTCCCCCAGTACCCGGTAAACGCCCAGCGCCCTGACTTCCACCAGCATGGTGTGACCACCGGAAATCAGCAGGGCCAGGAAGGGAGGGCTCAGTTCCCCCGTTTCCAGCATTGGCGCCAGCAGATGCCCTTCCATGTGATGCACGGCCACCACAGGAATGCCGAGGCTCCAGGCCAGGCTGTGACCGACGGAGGCGCCCACCAGCAGCGCCCCGATCAGGCCCGGGCCGGCGGTGTAGGCGATGCCGCCGAGCCGCTCCAGGGAAACGCCGGCGTTGTCCATCGTCCGGTGGATCAGGGGAACCACCCGGCGGATGTGGTCCCGGGAGGCCAGTTCGGGGACGATTCCGCCGTAAGGGGCGTGGAGGGCTACCTGGCTGTGCAGGGTGTGGGCGACCAGCCCCTTATGGGAATGATACAGGGCGACGCCGGTCTCGTCGCAGGAGGTTTCGATGCCCAGTACGTACATGATTCACCCATCGTCGATCGACTTTCCGCTTCTTTCCCTGGCAGTGTGATCGGCATGCCTGAAACGGGGCTTCTGCCGATCGAAATTTCGAGTATAATTCATAGTTTACCTGTCCAACAGGACGATTGTGTTCAATCCATGAAGGAGAATCGATGCCTGCGATCCGAGTGAAAGAGAACGAACCGTTCGACATTGCCCTGCGCCGTTTCAAGCGGGCCTGCGAAAAGGCCGGCGTTTTGTCGGAAGTCCGGCGCCGTGAATACTACGAAAAGCCCACCGAAGCCCGCAAGCGCAAGGCGGCGGCGGCCGTCAAGCGTCATCTGAAGCGCCTGGCGCGGGAGCGGTACGCCCTGGAAAATCTGCGCAAGGGCCGCTCCATCGTCTGATGAGTCTCAAAGACCGCATCCAGGAAGATATGAAAGCCGCCCTCAAGGCGGGGGACAAAGCCCGTCTGGGGGCGATCCGCCTGATCATGGCGGCCGTCAAGCAGCGGGAAGTGGACGAGCGTACCCAGCTCGACGACCGGCAGGTGCTCGCGGTGCTCGACAAGATGGCCAAACAGCGCCGTGAATCCATCACCCAGTACCGGGCCGCCGGTCGCGACGATCTGGCGGAGAAGGAGCAGGCGGAGTTGGAGATCATCCAGTCCTATCTTCCCGAAGCCCTGAGCGAGGCGGAAATCGACGAGTTGATCGCTGCGGCGATTCGGGAGACCGGCGCCGCCGGCATCCGCGACATGGGCAAGGTGATGGCACGATTGAAACCCCAGTTGCAGGGACGGGCTGACATGGCCCAGGTGAGCGCCAGGGTGAAGGCCGCCTTGGGTCAGTGACGAGCCGGCCCCGTTGGCGAGCGTGATGGCGGGGCGCATTCCCCAATCCTTCATCGACGAGCTGTTGGCGCGCGTCGATATCGTCGAGGTGATCCACCCGCGCGTGCCGCTGAAGAAGGCGGGCCGCAACTTCGTGGCCTGCTGCCCCTTTCACGACGAAAAGACGCCCAGCTTCACCGTCAGTCCCCACAAGCAGTTCTATTACTGTTTCGGCTGTGGGGCGTCGGGAAGCGCCATCGGTTTCCTCATGGCCCACGACCATCTCACCTTTCCCGAGGCGGTCGAAACCCTCGCGGCCCAATACGGTATGACGGTGCCCCGGGAGGCGGCCGGTTCCGGTGCCGCCTCTGTCCCGGATCGCCACAAGGAATTGCTGCAGCTCAACCAGGAAGTGGCGGTGTTCTACGCCCGGCAGTTGCGGGAACCCGCCGGCCGGGTCGCGGTCCAGTACCTGCGCCGCCGCGGTGTCGATGGGGTGACGGCCAAACGTTACGCTCTGGGGTACGCACCGGGCGGGTGGGAGACGTTGTGCCGGCGTTTCGATCGCGCTCGCCTGCAGGAGGCCGGACTCGCCATCGCGCGTGAGGGGGGCGGTTGTTACGACCGTTTCCGCCATCGGCTGATGTTTCCGATCCGCAACCGTCGCGGACAGGTGATCGGCTTCGGCGGCCGCAGCCTTGGGGAGGAGGCGGGGCCGAAGTATCTCAATTCCCCCGAGACCCCGGTGTTCCACAAGGGTAAGGCGGTTTACGGCCTGTACGAAATGCTTCAGGCATGCGGCCGGCTGGAGCGGATTCTCGTGGTGGAGGGATACATGGACGTCATCGCCCTGGCCCAGCAGGGCATCGCCGAGGTCGTGGCCACACTGGGCACGGCGGTGACCCAGGACCATCTCCGCCTGCTGTTCCGTCACAGCAGCGTTCTGATCTTCTGTTTTGACGGCGACCGGGCCGGACGCAAGGCGGCCTGGCGGGCCCTGGAGGCGGCGCTGCCGCTGATACAGGAGGGGCGAAAGGTGTTCTTCCTGTGGCTTCCCGAGGGGGAGGATCCCGACTCCCTGATCCGCAAGGAGGGTAAGGCGTCCTTTCTCGAGCGCCTGCGACGGGCGGAGCCGTTGTCGGATTATTTCTTCCATGCTCTCGGCGAAGGTTTGGACTTGACCCGGCTGGAGGACCGGGCCGATTTGACCCGACGGGCCGGCCCGTTGTTGCGCAAGCTGCCTGCCGGCCCTTTCCGGCGCATGATGCAGGCGCGCCTGGCGGAACTTGCCGGGGAGGCGGCCGTCGAAAACAAAGATTCGCGCTCCCAGGCCGGCCGTGCCTTCGCCCTGAACCGGCCCACGCTGGCGCAGCGGGTGGTGTTTCTCCTCTTCCATCATCCGGAGCTTTGGCGCGGTGTGCCGGATTCTTTCCGCGAGGCGGCGCTGGCAGGCGAATTCGGGGAATTGTTGGCCGCCGCGGCCAACGCCATGGAATCCGGCCTTTCCCTCGAAGAAGCGTTGCGGAACCATCCCCAAAGGGAAAGTTTGCGTCTGGAGGAAATTCCTCCCGCCGACCCGGAGGGGGAATTGACCGCCGCGGTGCGGACCTTGCTGGAGGGGCGCCACCGGCGAAGCCGGTTGGCCTGGTTGAACCGCAAGGCTGATACGGAGGGATTGACTCCCGAGGAAAAGGCGGAGCTGCGGCGCTTGCTGACGGCGAGGGTTCATGATGAACCCGAGTCCTGATCGGGTTATAATCCGAAAATTTCTTTGTCGACAGGATTGATGAGTTTATGAATCGAGAACAGCAACAGTCCCGTATCAAGGAGCTCATTGCCAAGGGCAAAACGCAAGGGTACCTCACCTATGCCGAGGTCAACGACCACCTGCCCAGCGATATCGTCGATCCGGACCAGGTGGAAGACATTATCGCCATGATCAACGACATGGGAATCGAGGTGCTCGAGGAAGCCCCGGACGACGGGCAGCTGTTGTCCGACGTCGTGATGACCGACGACGAGGATATCGCAGAGGTCGTCGCCGTGCTGGCGTCCTCCGACAACGAGATCGGCCGTACCACCGATCCGGTGCGGATGTATATGCGCGAGATGGGATCGGTGGAACTGCTGACCCGGGAAGGTGAATTGGAAATCGCCAAACGCATCGAAGAAGGGCAGAATCAGGTCGCCGAGGCCCTGTCGCGTTTTCCTGCAGTCATCGAACACTTCATCGAATCCTTCGAAAAAGCGATCCAGGGAGAGGGGAAGATCACCGATTTGATCTCGGAATTCGTCGACCTGAGCGAAGACGAGGAAGACGAAACGGCGATCGCCGCGGCGGAGGACGGCGAGATCGTGGCGGAAAATCAGGGACCGAGCCCCGAGGAAGTCAAGGAGAAACTGGCCCAGGTCAAAAAGAGCTACAAAAAGGTCCTCAAGTGCCTGAAGCAGTACGGCTACGAAGACGAACGCACCCAGCAGGCCTACGCCGGCCTGGCGGAGATTTTCATGGAATTCCGCCGCACGCCGCAATTCTTCAAGGAGCTGTCCGAGATTCTGTCCCGGGTGGTCGACGAGATCCGGGCCCAGGAAAAAATCATTCTCGACCTGTGTGTCAAGCAGGCCCGGATGCCTCGCAAGCTGTTCATCGATACCTTCGTCGGCAACGAAACCGATCCCGCCTGGTTGGATCGTCACCTGGAATCCGGCGAACCCTACGCCGAGCGCCTGAAAGAATACGCCGACGACATCCGGCGGGCGCAGAGCAAGCTGGCGGCCATCGAGAAGGCCAACTATCTGAAGGTGGGGCAGATCAAGGACATCAACCGCCGGGTTTCCATCGGGGAAGCCAAGGCCCGCCGAGCGAAGAAGGAAATGATCGAGGCTAATCTGCGCCTGGTGATCTCCATCGCCAAGAAATACACCAACCGGGGGCTGCAGTTCCTGGACCTGATCCAGGAGGGCAACATCGGTCTGATGAAGGCGGTGGACAAATTCGAATATCGGCGTGGTTACAAGTTTTCCACTTATGCCACCTGGTGGATCCGCCAGGCCATCACCCGCTCCATCGCCGATCAAGCCCGCACCATCCGCATTCCCGTGCACATGATCGAGACGATCAACAAGCTCAACCGGGTGTCGCGTCAGATGCTGCAGGAGATGGGGCGGGAGCCGACCCCCGAGGAATTGGCCGAGCGCATGGACATGCCGGAGGACAAGGTCCGCAAGGTGCTCAAGATCGCCAAGGAGCCCATTTCCATGGAAACTCCCATCGGCGACGACGAGGATTCCCACTTGGGTGATTTCATCGAGGACGCCAAGGTCATGTCCCCGGTGGAAGCGGCGACTATTGAAGGATTGCGAGAAGCCATGCAAAATGTGCTCTCGAGTCTCACGGCTCGGGAAGCCAAGGTGCTGCGCATGCGTTTCGGCATCGACATGAACACCGACCATACGCTGGAAGAGGTTGGAAAACAGTTCGACGTGACGCGGGAGCGCATCCGTCAGATAGAGGCCAAAGCGTTGCGCAAACTGCGTCATCCCTCGCGTTCGGAGATTCTGCGCAGCTTCCTGGAAGACTGAACGAAACCGGGCCCTTAGCTCAGTCGGTTAGAGCAGGGGACTCATAATCCCTTGGTCCCAGGTTCGAGTCCTGGAGGGCCCACCAATGAAATCAAAGCCCTGTCGGAGCAATCCGTCAGGGCTTTTTTCATGGTGCTATGTTTGAACAATCCCAGCTTTATGAGGTCGAGAGATCACCGCTAATTTTTAGGCCAGATGCGCCAGAGCAGGAGGAAGATGGCGCTGATCTGGGTGGCCCAGAAGAGGAAGCTCCAGAAGAGGATGTTGGTTCGGGATTTTTCGATCTCGACGCGCAGGCGGGCTTCGACTTGGCGGGTTTCGCTACGGATTTTCTCGATCTCGATGCGCAAATCGGCGCGGGTCTGCTCGATTTCCTTGAGGAGGCGCAATTCCGTTTCGCGCAGGTTCTGGCGGGTGGCGATGTCGGAAAGGTTGGGATAACGTTCCTCGAGGGCTTCGAAGGCCTCGGCGATGATACGGGCGCGGGTCTTGTCGTCGGTGGCGGTGGAGAGTTTTTCGTAGAGATCGATGACGGACATGGGATAGGCGCGGCCTGTTGTGTCAGGGGCTCAGTATAGCTGGAGTTGACCTGTTTTTGTGAATACGGCGGAAGCCTCATGAATGGCCCAAAGCAGCCATCTGAATC
>Ga0256839_1004992_pt1 | contig 12539 bp, 10 predicted proteins | sample 354166metaG_FD_185968 | JGI IMG/M metagenome (GOLD analysis project Ga0256839, IMG submission 185968) | Hydrothermal vent microbial communities from Mid Atlantic Ridge, Atlantic Ocean - 354-166 | ecosystem: Environmental > Aquatic > Marine > Hydrothermal vents | place: Atlantic Ocean: Mid...
GCCCCTTCATACCACCTGCGCTCAGAGCCGCCCAGACCGAGGACGGTCCCGCAACAATTCCAGACATCAACGACAAAGCCGTCTCGATACCCTCGGCAATAACCAGCCGCCCCGGCTCGCTAGAAAGCCGAACCGCACCTCCCATTGCCGGGCCAAGCATTGCCTTGGCCGGGGTAACATCGGCCTTCCCGCTACCATCCGCCATTATATAGGTACGGTGAACCGCAAAACCGCTACTTCCCCGTATATAGCCTATAAGGGCGGGGAGTCGTTTTGCGCTCGGATGCCAGCAGTTCTCTATATAGCGTATGCTATAGGGAATCGTGCAGCTGATGCCTCTCCCCCGTATATACGTCTCCCCTATAGTTCCTATGGGGGAAAGGGCATCTTCCCATAGGGCCCGCGCCTGTTGTTCGCGCCTAAAAGTGTTTGTGCGATCAGCCACCCTTTGCGCTACTTCCCCGATTGGCTCAGGGCGATGGAACTCTGAACTTCCATCCGGCAATCCAAGAGAGCGAAACGCCGCCAAAATGTCCCCGAAGGCGCATCCTGCATGACACTTGAGCAAGAGCTTTCCGCTTTCACCTGTGCCAATACTGAGGCTCGGGTGTTTGTCATCGTGGGCCGGGCAACAGGCCATGCCCGAACTGCCCATCCATTGACCTTTAAGGGCAAGGACCAGATCACGCGCTTCAGTCATTTTGATTGCGCCTCTTAAAATGGAAAGGAAGATCACGGATAACTTGCGCCTCAGTGCCACTATAAGCCCGGTGGAGGCGTATGAGGGATGTTTTGCTGGTGCAGTACCCCAAAGTATTCCATCCGGCTCCCCCCGCCGAAATTGCGGGCCTGCGCCGCTGATAGAGCCACTGCAGCCCGTCACGACACACCGCGACCCGATAGCGTCCTAATCGAAACAACTCGCCCTTGTAGGTTTCCGAGGTTTCGCGGGGATCACAGCCATGAGGGGCCCATGTGTTGCCCAAAGAAGAGGTTTTCCCAATCTGTACAACTGGATTACTCTTCCCTGAGTTGGCAATATCGGTGGCTTGGCATTCGCAAAGGTTTGACATTGTTTCATACCCCCTCAATTGACCGGCTTTGAATCCATTCCTGAATATCCTGCTCGTGCCATCCAACGGCGCGCTTGCCCAGTTTCACGGGTTTTGGAAAGGTGCCTTCCGCCATCATGGCGTAAAGGGTTGATCGGGAAAGCCCGGTTATGTTTTCGACGTCATGCCGTCTGTAAATTCGATTGTTCATTTCGAACTGCTTTCTGTTTGCCCGGCCAAATATTTGACGCGGAGCGATATGAGCAGTATCGAGAAAGCAGGGTTAGCTCTTAATCCTGAATTCCCGTCGGTTCCGGTGTCGCAGCACTGGAACCGACACGAGATACCAACTGCCGATAAGCACCTCGTAGGTCCATATCCGCATTTCTGAAATTTCAGTCAAACGGCTCTCGTGAGAGCGTAATACTCAATGATATTAGTGTGTTATGTGTCCTATTGGGGGGCTTATAGCGTATATAGAAAAATTCATGTTTTTTGAACTTTTTTCATTTTCTTGAATCTGCCTGTTTTCTGGGCAAATTTGGCGCAAATTCTAGTGCCCTCGAACAAATCCCGCCCAATCCTCAAGCATCTGCCTGCGCCGCTCAAGCAGGTCTGTGCGCCGATAGGCCCTCTCGACTTCGCTCCCAACCGCATGGGCGAGAGCCAGTTCGGCCTGCACGTGATCATATCCTTTCTCGGCCGCCCAATCCCGAAAGGTGGAGCGCAGACCATGCGGCACAGCCGGACGCCCAGAGCGTGAATCCAGGAACCCCTCCCGCCCCGCTTTTTCCTCGGCAGCTTGAATACGGCGCATCACCGCCGACAGCGCCATGTCGGAAAGCATCCCGCCCTGAGGGGCATAAAACACATAGGGCGAAGAATTCAACCGTGCCAAACCTTGAAGCAACTCCACAGCTTTACCCGGCAGGGGCACGCGATGCTCCCGCCCGGCTTTCATACGCTCCGCCGGAATAACCCAAAGCGCGGCATCCAGATCAACTTCCGCCCAAGTCATGCCCCGCACCTCGCCCGAACGCGCGGCTGTCAGGCAAGCAAACTGCAATGCTCTTGCGGCCATGCCGTCGCGCCCGTTCAGACAGTTCCACCATTCGGGAACATCTTTTAAAGCGAGGGCCGCGTGATGCCCGGATTTCGTTATCTTGCTCGGCTTGGGCAGCAGTTCTGACAGGTTGCCCTTCCAGCGGGCGGGATTGTCGCCTTTTCTAAGTTCGGTAACGGTCGCCCAATTCAGCACGGATTCAATTCGCCCACGCAGGCGGCTCGCAGTTTCGGTCTTTTCCAGCCAAATGGGTTGTAGCACTTTCAGGACGTCCCGGGTTTCGATGTTTTGCACATTCATCCAGCCAATCACCGGAATGGCATAAGTATCCAAGGTGGAGCGCCATTGCTTGCCGTGCTTTTTGTTTTCAAATTCTTTCAGCTTTATGACCAGATACTTTTCCACAGCTTCCGCGAAGGTAATCGCTTTCTGGACCTTTCGTTTCTCTGCTATGGGGTCACCGCCCGAACGGATCAGCCTCTTGTTGTCCAAAGCCTGCTCGCGCGCCATTGCAAGCGTCACCACGGGAGGGCTACCCAAGCCAATTTCGCAGCGTTTTCGATTTATCGCTGTGCGTTGAATCCAATAACGCCCGCCGCCATGATCAATTCGCAGGTAGAGCCCCGTCCCGCCGCCATCGTGATACTTCCCGGGCTTTGTCGCGGATTTGACAAAGGCAGCTGTGAGCTGTTTTCGACGGCGCTTGGTGATTTCTTGTGCCATTTACTTCCCCCATTTATTCCCCCAATAAATGCAGGAATATGCAGGAACAAGCAAGACTCTATAAGTCCTGAATAGAAATATATCCTAAATATAACATAGCATTATAGAACCTTGATGGAGGCCTTAAGAACTCGAAATGGCGGCCTGTCTCTCCGCCACTATCCCCCGAGAGGGATATTAAAGATATTCCACCCACAGAACATTGGCCCGAACGAGGCTTATAAGGGAAAACAGGCCTCGTGCGTCTGGCAGCCTGAATGAATCCCCGATCGATCCGGTATTGGCTGCTGACGGTCGAAAAGGCAGGGCCACCTCTTTCGCCATCGTCGTTAGATCGCAATCGGATCGCGAAATATTTCAAGGCAGTGCAAGGCGGCGATATTGCAGGAACGAGCCCGGCCCTGTCGAGAGGGCCGGGCTTCCGGTTCTAGTCGTCGTCGAAATATCCGCGCTCCGCCCCGCGATGGCAGGCTGTGCAGTTGGATATCGAACCGATATCCGCTCTGCTTTTGGCATAGGCCACACGGCGTGCTCCGTGTTCGCGGGTGAACCATGGCATTTGGCTGATGCGGATAATCGTATAGCTCGAGTTCAGGCCGCGGATTTCCGCAGGAGCCATCGACACCAGGTAGTTGGTGATCTCTCTGGTGGCTGCATCGTCGAGGCTCGCATCCTCGCCAAAATGGTTGGAAAGATCGGACATGATAGCCTGCCAGGACCGTTTCGGCAGGAAGCCCGGCGGATAGGCCATGTGGCAGGCAGAACATTCTTCTTTTGTTGTCGGGTTGGTAACAACGAAAGCGTTGTTACCGGCACTTGCCGCCGGCGTGACACCGGAAAAGACGACCGTTGCGGCGACAGCGGCAGCGGTGGCGATGGTGGTGATCGTATATTTCATTGGGTGACCTTCCTGTCTAGATGCTGCTCATATAGGCGATGAAATCGCCTTTTTCCTGCGGGGTGCATTCGCGGCCGAGAACAGATTTGCAATTGCGGCGGAACCACTTCTCGACCTTGGCCGGATCGGTGAAGCGATCGGGGACGCGCGAAACGGCCAGCGGATCGATCGGTTTGCCAACGCGAGTTTTGCCCGGGTTGAGCGGGTTGCTTGTATGGCAGGTTGTGCAAGACGGGGTCTCCGGCTTGCCTGTGGTGTTGGTGCTGAGGAACAGCGCCTTGCCGGCTTCGGCCGAAAAACTGCTGACGCCGGCCTGTTGGGCATAGCCCTGCAGGATGGCATCGCGAGAAGCGTTGGCGACGGCAAAACCTGCCAGACCGAGGACGCCTGCCGCGACTGTCAGCGCCAGAATGCCTGTTTGTTTTTTCATTGTTGGGTCTCCTTGGGTATTGAAATGTTGGCGGGATAAAACCGTCCACTCTCTGCATCACTGTGACAGGCGGTGCAATTTCCGTTGTCATAGATCGGCGGGCGGCGGAATACGGTATCTGGGATGTTCCGGTGTGTCTGTTTCCAGAACGGTGTCTCGGTAATCGTGAAGGGAGCGTTGCCAGCCATACGTCGCAGAACATGCGCGGGCTTGGTATCGACGCTCTCGGCAGCGTTTGCTGTCAGCCAGCGGAGAATTTCATCCGTGGTGGCAGGGTCTAGGCTCGCGTCCTCTCCGAAGTGGTCAGACAGGTTCGACATCAGCAACGTCCAGCTTTTGACGCCCATAAGGCTGGGATTATAGGCAATATGGCAGGCCGAACATTCGTCGGCATAGACCGGATCGAAAGCGGCTTCGCTGGCTGGCGGCAGGTCGGGAACCGGGCGCGAAGCCAGCGAGGCCCCGCCCCAGAACAGGATCGCGGCAAGGGCCGCGAATGCGGTTGCCGCAAGCACCGGACGCGCGGTGCCGGCAGGCGGAACTGTATGCTCCTCCGCCTCTTTGTATCCGGTCACCATGGCCTTCACCAGATTTTCGCGTGTGCGCAATCCCTCGAAGATCGCCCCTCCGATATGGAGCACCACCAGAAACAACAACCAGATGGCAAGCAGCTTGTGCAGCGAGAGCGTTGTGCTTCCGAACTGGTAGGTAGTGGCAAAGCCGAACGGGCCGACCTTGAACACACCGCCAAGCCCGACGGTGCCGGTCAGCGCCAGAAACAGTATTGTGGTAATCAGCGCGAGGATCATCAGCCCCCCGAGCGGATTGTGCCCCAGGTGACGGTGGGCCTGCCCCGAACGGATTTCCCGCACATGTTCGAGAGCAGCCCCCGGACCTTTGACGAAGTTGCCGAACCGGGCATACGGGCTTCCCCAGATGCCCCAAAGCAGGCGTGCAAGTATCAGGGCAGCCGCAACACTACCCGCCCAGATGTGGGCTTCGATCCAGGTTCCTCCCAACAGGAAGCCGGAATAGGCGGCAGTCGATACGGCGACAACAAGAGTCCAGTGGAAAAACCGGACAAACAGGTCCCAGACCCGGATCTTGATTTTCGGCGTAGTGTTCATAATCGGCTCGTTCGGTTTCAGGCTGGTTTGATGCACGTGTGCAAGGTTGTGAACTCCCGTTGATCCCTAACGGCTTCGCAGGCGCACAAAAATGTGACTTCGGGTCAAAATCCGGCGTTTATACCTCGGGTTATAGAGGGTTTTTCCCTGCAAAATCGCGCTGCGGGGTGCCAAGCCTTGACATCCCGCCCTTAAACATGTGTATCCGGTTCCGATCTATATGGCGTGCATCCGGCGCGCCTTTAACCGTTTCGGGAATCTCGCCATGCACGCTTTTCGCTCTCATAAATGCAATGAACTGACCGCCGCCAATGTCGGCGAGGATGTCCGCCTGTCCGGCTGGGTGCATCGCGTGCGCGATCATGGCGGTGTGCTGTTTATCGACCTGCGCGACCATTACGGTATCACGCAGGTTCTGGCCGACGAGGATTCGCCGGCATTTCACGAACTGGAAAAGGTGCGTTCCGAATGGGTGATCCGCATTGACGGCACCGTCAAGGCGCGCGATCCGGAACTGGTGAACGAAAATATCCCGACCGGCGAGATCGAGGTTTTCATCAGGGATATGGAAGTCCTCGGTGCCTCCGAGGAATTGCCGCTGCCGGTGTTCGGCGAGCCGGAATACCCCGAGGAAACCCGCCTGAAATACCGTTTTCTGGATCTGCGCCGCGAGGGGCTGCACAACCGGATGATGCTGCGCTCCAACGTGATTGCCAGCCTGCGCCGCCGGATGATGGATATCGGGTTCAACGAATACCAGACACCTATTATTACCGCCTCCAGCCCCGAAGGTGCCCGCGACTTTCTGGTGCCCTCGCGCCTGCACCCGGGCAAGTTCTATGCCCTGCCGCAGGCACCGCAGCAGTTCAAGCAGATGATGATGGTGGCCGGTTTCGACAAATATTTCCAGATCGCGCCCTGTTTCCGCGACGAGGACCCGCGTGCCGACCGCTCGCCCACCGATTTCTATCAGCTCGATATGGAAATGAGCTTTGTCACCCAGCAGGACGTATTCGACACGATCGAGCCGGTGATGATCGGCGTGTTCGAGGAATTCGGCGGTGGTCGTCCGGTCAGCAAGGAGATCCCGCAGATTTCCTACAAGGACGCGGCGCTGTGGTATGGCTCCGACAAGCCGGACCTGCGCAACCCGATCAAGATGCAGATCGTCAGCGAGCATTTTGCCGGCTCGGGCTTCAAAATCTTCGCCAGCCTGCTGGAGCAGGAGGGCACCGAGATCCGCGCCATTCCCGCCCCCGGCGGCGGGTCGCGCAAGTTTTGCGACCGTATGAACAAATTCGCGCAGCAGGAAGGCCTGCCCGGCATGGGCTATATTTTCTGGCGCGAGATGGACGGCGAGATGGATGCCGCCGGACCGTTGGCCAAAAACATCGGCCCCGAACGGACCGAGGCGATCCGCCAGCAGCTCGGCCTCGGCATCGGCGATGCAGCGTTTTTCCTTGGCGGCAAGCCGAAAAGCTTCGAGGCTGTGGCTGGGCGCGCGCGCAACGTCATCGGCAAGGAGCTGGGCCTAACCGACGAGAACCGTTTCGAAATGTGCTGGGTCGTCGATTTCCCGATCTTCGAGAAGGACGAGGAAACCGGCAAGATCGATTTCGAACACAACCCGTTCTCCATGCCGCAGGGCGGGATGGAGGCGCTGGAGGGCGATCCGCTCGAAGTTCTGGGCTACCAGTATGACCTTGCCTGTAATGGCTACGAACTGATTTCCGGCGCGATCCGCAATCACAAGCTGGACATTATGTACAAGGCCTTCGGCATTGCCGGTTACGGCAAGGAAGAGGTCGAGAAACGTTTTGGCGGGATGGTCAAGGCGTTCAAATACGGTGCCCCGCCGCATGGTGGTTGCGCCGCCGGTATCGATCGCATGGTCATGCTGCTGGCCGACGAGGAAAATATTCGCGAAGTCATCATGTTCCCGATGAACCAGCGCGCCGAGGACCTGATGATGGAAGCCCCGGGCGAGGTCACGAACGAGCAGCTTCGCGAGCTGGGCCTGCGTATTATCCCGCAGGACTGATTTTCCGCGACGGAAATTCCGTTCCCTCCCGTATAATCCCCTGAACAACCGATTTGGGGAGGGAACATGGCTGTCTCGACATTCATTCTGAACAACAGGTTCGGATACGGCATTCGTCCGGGAGCACCTGCGGCCACCAGCGTGGCCGAAGCTCTGGCGGGGTTGACCGCGCGCGATCCACTGGAAAAAACATTCCGTCGCCCCTCGATCAGGGACCGGATCAAACTCTATGAAGAGGACCGGAAGCTTCGCAGGGACGAGCGTAACAAGATCGCGGGTGCCACGGAGCGCCGCAAAGAGCATCGCAAGAAAATCCGGACACTGATTGCCGAGGACCGGCGCGCCTTTCTGGCCCGTGCCAGCCTGTCGGACTTCGGATTTCGCGAGCGGCTGGTGGGCTTCTGGACCGACCATTTCACCGTTGCCGGAAAGAACCAGCAGTTGCGGCTGGCAATCGGCTCCTATGTTGACGAGGCCATTCGCCCGAACATCGCCGGAAACTTTTCGGCGCTGTTGAAGGCGGTTGTCACCCATCCGGCGATGCTGCTGTATCTGGACCAGAATGCTTCGGTCGGGCCGAACTCCCCTGTCGGAAAGCGGCGCGGGCGCGGGTTGAATGAAAACCTTGCCCGCGAAATTCTGGAACTGCATACGATGGGAGTCGAGGGCGGCTATACGCAGGATGACGTGCGCCAGTTTGCGGAACTGTTGACCGGTTTCGGTATCGGCAGGAACGGGTTCTCCTTTGATCCGAAGCGGGCCGAACCGGGGGCGGAAACGGTCCTTGGCAAAAGCTATGGCGGGGGGCAGCCCTCGGCCGACGATGTATTTGCCTTTCTTGACAATCTGGCAGTGCATCCCGATACGGCAATAAATATCGGCCGCAAACTCGCGGTGCATTTCGTGTCGGAGACCCCGTCGCAGGCGCTGGTGGATGCCATTGCCGCGGCCTATCGCGACTCGAAAGGCGATTTGGTGGCGACCTACGAGGCCATGTTGACCCATCCGGCCAGCGCCACCCCGAAACGGGAAAAAGTCAAGCAGCCGATGGAGTATGTCGTTTCCACGGTGCGGGCCCTCGATATCGGCGACGTGCTGGCGGGTTCTCCGGTCCGCGAATTGCGCGACGGTCTGGCCGTGCCGATGATGGCCATGGGGCAGGAACTGTTACGCCCCCCGGGACCCGACGGCTGGTCCGAGGCCGGTGCCGACTGGATCACCCCGCCGGCCCTCGCGGCGCGGATCGAGTGGGCGACATTGATTGCCCGCGAATACGGGCAGGATACCGATCCGCGGGAACTGCTGTTGCAGGTGCTGGGCGAGGATACATCCAACGCCCTGAAGGTTGCTGTCGCGGGCGCCGAAAGCAAATGGGAAGGCGTGGCGCTTCTGCTCGTTTCCCCGGAATTCAACAGACGTTGAGGGAGGCGATCATGAAAAACGGAATGACACGACGCACATTGTTGCGAAACACGCTAATCGTCGGCTGCAGCGCGGCGGCCAGCCCGCTGATCACACCGGTCACACTGGCGGCAATGCCGGGCGACAACCGGCTTGTGGTGATTATCCTGCGCGGCGCGATGGACGGGTTGGACGTGGTGCAGCCCTATGGCGACCCCGAACTGGCCGGTCTGCGCAGCAGCATCAAGGCAGGCGAGGCAGGTGAGGCCCATGATCTGGACGGGTTCTTTTCCCTGCACAGGGAACTGGGCGATTTGATGCCGTTGTGGAACGCTGGAGAGCTGGCGTTTGCGCATGCGGTCTCCACCCCCTATCGCAACAAGCGCAGCCACTTTGACGGGCAGGACTTCCTTGAAAACGGCGGCATGGCCAGTGACGGTAGCCTGACCGACAACCGCGACGGCTGGCTGAACCGGATGCTGACACTTGTGCCGGGAGCGACGGCCACAACCGCGTTCAGTGTCGGACGCAAACGCATGATGCTGCTGGACGGTGCGGCCGAGACCTCCAGCTGGAGTCCCGACAGCGATCTGGACCTGTCGCCGACAACACAACAACTACTTGGCAAGCTCTACGCACAGGACCCCCTGTTCGAGGATGCAGCGCAGGTGGCCTTCGAACTGTCGGCCAGGATGGACGGCGCCATGAACCCCGCACAAGCGGCGCGGGCTGCCGCATTGGCATCTTTTGCTGCCGACCGGTTGAACGAGGAAACCCGCATTGCCGCGTTTTCCATTGGCGGCTGGGATACACACAACAACCAGAAAACCGCTCTGGGCCGTCCGTTGCGCGAACTCCAGACTGCCATCCTGACATTGAAAGAACGCCTCGGCCCCAACTGGGACCGGACAACGGTACTGGCGATGACCGAATTCGGCCGCACCGTGCGCGAGAACGGTTCCGGCGGCACCGACCACGGCACGGGCGGCGCGATGTTTATGGCCGGTGGTGCCGTCAAGGGCGGCAAGGTGCATGGCGACTGGCCCGGGCTGGGCGAGCTGGACCTCTATCAGAACCGCGATCTGGAACCGACCCGCGACGTGCGCGCCTACGCCGCCTGGGCCTTGCGCGATATGTTCGGAATGCAACGCGCGGAGCTAGAGGAATTCATCTTCCCCGGCCTCGATATGGGAGGCGATCCGCGCATGTTGCGCTAACAGGATTGCGGGTGGCCGTGACGATGCACCTTGACAGTTCCTCCGCACGCACCGAAGTAAGGGCGGTAACATTTGATTGGACCTGTCATGCCCGAGCAAAACCCTGCCGTCCTCGACTTTCTGCTGAACAGGCGCTCGCGCCCTGCCAAAATGCTGGTCGCGCCCTTTCCCGACGCCCGCGAGTTACGCCCGATCCTGACCGCCGCAGCCCGCACCCCCGACCATGGCAAGCTGGAACCTTGGCGATTTATCGTGCTGCAAGGGGATGCGTTGCCGCGTCTTGCGGAACTGGTGGTCCTGCGCGGGGCCGAACTGGGCCTGGAGCCGGAAAAGGTCGAGAAGGCCCGTTCCGGTTTCGCCAACGCGGGCGCCGTTGTCACCGTCGTTGCCTCGCCCGTCGAGTCGGAAAAAGTGCCCGAGATCGAACAGATACTGTCCGCCGGCGCGGTCTGCCTTGCTGCCCTCAATGCGGCTCTTGCCAGTGGCTGGGGGGCGAACTGGCTGACCGGCTGGATGGCAATGGACAGACCGTTCCTGAAAGCCGCACTGGATCTGGAACCGCAGGAATTTGTCGCCGGTTTTATCCATATCGGCACCGCGCGCCACACGCCGCCGGAACGCCCGCGCCCCGATATTGATGCCATCACCAGCTGGGTTTCCGAATGAATCTGTTTGCAGACTTCGGCAAGGCCCTGTCACAGATGGGCGACCCGAAATTCCAGAAAGTGTTCTGGAAGTCCCTGTTTCTGTCCTTCGTTCTGGTGCTGCTACCGTTTTTTGCCATTACCGGCTTTCTGGACTGGGCGCTGCCGGAAACCCTCACCTTGCCGTGGATTGGCGAAATCGCCGTGCATGGCGGCCTGCTTTCGGTTGCCAGCATCATCACCCTGTTTTTGCTGTCTTTTTTAATGTTTCCCGTCGCTTCTATCATCATCGGATTTTTCCTCGAGGAAATCTCGGATGCGGTAGAGGCCCGCTATTACCCGCAACTTCCGCCGGTCAAACGGGTGCCGGTCATTCCGATGTTGATTGACGCAATGCAATTCATCGGTGTGATGATCCTCGCCAATATTGTCGTGCTGGTGTTCTATCTGCTGTCCTCGGTTTTCGCCCCGCTGATCTTCTGGAGCCTGAACGGATACCTGATGGGGCGCGAGTATTTCCAGCTGGTCGCCGCCCGGCGCATCGGCATGCGCGAGGCCACTCGCTTGCGCAAACGATATTTCGGCCAGATCTGGCTGGCCGGTTTTTTGATGGCGATCCCGCTGTCGGTTCCGCTGGTGAATCTCGTGATCCCGATTTTCGGCGTTGCGGTGTTTACGCACCAGTTCCACCGGCTGTATGGCGACAGTTGAAGAACTTCCCCGCCACAGAAAAAACCGCTTGTGCAGCCCTGCCTGTAAAGGCTAAACACCTCCTCGGAGACGTGGCCGAGTGGTCGAAGGCGCTCCCCTGCTAAGGGAGTATACCGGGAACGGTATCGAGGGTTCGAATCCCTTCGTCTCCGCCAGACACCCATTTTTATTGATATTATTGAATTGCGAATAGAGGTGTAATGCCTTTAATTTTCTGGATTTATTGTCTTGGCGCATGTTTTTCGACAATTTGGAATATCCCTTGATTTTGTTTACTGTGTGGGAAACGCAAGGGGTGCCCTCCGAATATGGCCCATATCAATGGCAAGCTGACAAAACGACAAATTGATACCCTGTCGAATCCGGGGCGTTATTCGGACGGGGGCGGGCTGTATTTGAACGTTTCGCCAACGGGTGCCAAAAGCTGGGTGCTTAGAACGGTGGTCAAGGGCAGGCGTCGCGATATCGGGCTTGGCGGGCTTTCCTATACGTCCCTGCAAAATGCTCGCGAGAAAGCACAGGAATTTCGCAAGGTGGCGCGCAACGGGGGGGACCCGCTGGCAATAAACCGCAAGGCGGTTCCGTCATTCAAGGCGCTGGCCATCGAGGTCCACGCGCAGCGCCTCCCTACATGGAAAAACCCGAAGCACGCGCAGCAATGGATAAATACCCTGCGCGACTATGCTTTCCCGCATATTGGCGACATGGAGGTCGACCGGATAGGCAGTCCCGAAGTTTTGGCCGTGCTGACCCCAATCTGGACCGCCAAGCCGGAAACTGCCAAACGCGTAAGCCAGCGATTGAAAGCAGTTCTGGATGTGGCCAAAGCCAGAGGTTTCATGGCAGGCGAGAACCCCGTGGTGACCATTCGCGACGCCGGAGTTTTGCCGACGGTCGCCAAATCGAAAAAACACCATGCGGCGATGCGCTGGCAGGATATCCCCGCCTTTTACGAGCAATTGAGAACCCGCGACGCTATGGCAGCACATGCGTTGCGCTTCCTGATACTGACCGGCGCGCGCACGGGCGAGGTGCTGGGCGCGACATGGAAGGAAATCGGAGGCGACCTATGGAGCATCCCCGCCGGTCGCATGAAAGCCGGAAAAGAACATCGTGTGCCGCTTGTCGGGGAAGCCTTGGCCATTCTGGAGCAACTGCGCCCACTGGATAGCAAATATGTATTCGAGGGCCAGAAACGTCACGAGAGGTGGTCGCAAGATTTAGGACCAGTT